>ERZ1370068.10117-contig-8842_pt1 | contig 25863 bp, 33 predicted proteins | sample MGYA00561227_ERZ1370068 | MGnify/ENA primary metagenome ERZ1370068 (study PRJEB38410, sample SAMEA6850437) | metagenome | study: Metagenomic assessment of the ecological functions of the soil: analysis of the soil microbiota associated with the...
ATTACGGGTATTGCTAATGTCCTTGATGTGCCACAGCTCGAAGCGACCCGGGTGCGCCTTGAACAACGCGATCGGATCGACCCCCGCGATATACGCCCACCCCAGATCGAGCTGCATCGTCACGAGCGCCGGATCGGTCTCCTCGATGCAGGATGTCGCAAGTGGTCTGCGCGGGCTGTCTGTCAGCTTCTCGAACTCGACCCGTGTGGTTGTGCACCAACAGCTTCATGCCGCACCTTCTGGGCAATCCTGCCGTCCGAGTTGAGCTGTCCGGCGCGCCGCTTGCTCGACTCGAGCGTCCCCGGCGGTCTGATACGGTCCGGAAGGCCTCGGTTTCCTTGAAGGCGTTGCGGACTCGTCCGGTACCGGCGTCGTAGATACCCGCCCGGCGGAATGGTCGCAGGCCGCCGAGCGATCCGGAGCCGCCGGTCCGGCCCCGCGCTGGCCTGCCGCAGCAATCTCGTGTACTTGATGCCCATCACCTGGAAGCCATCGAGCTGCTTCTCGAGATCCGCGCCGACCCCGCGCGCGCGCGTGCGTGCTCGGCATCGTGAGCTGTAGTCTCGTCGAGCATCGCCCGAAAATCCTTCGGGGACATGTTGTTGTAGCTCGTCGGCTCAACTTCCAGGTAATTCCCATGTCGGCGACCTTGGCGAGCGTGCCTTCGTAGTCGGCCTCCAGCAGATCGCGGACGGTACAGCTCGAGACCAATGCGCGATCTCCACTGGGAGGCAGAGGCCGTCTGCGCTGCAAGCGGCTGCACGCGACTTGCCAGAGAGCGCCGCCGCAGTGCCCATCGTCACGTCCTGAACGAACTGCCGGCGTGTGCGCGGGATCATCGAACGCTCCTTCTGATTCCAGTTTCGGGACGATAACACGCCACATGTTCCGGCGTAGGGCGGGGCTTTCAAGCCCCGCTAACGCGCTCCACGCAAGCTTCAGGGTTTCACGATGCCAGCTCCTCCGGCTACACTGCCCGGCGGAGGAAGGCGTGAGGCAGTCAAACATCCGTCGTCGGGCGGCGTTGTTCATCGCAGTGGTGCTGGTCCTGATCGGCACCGCCGGCATCGGACAGGCCCAGCCCTATGCAGATTGCCAGACGGCGCGGAGAGCTGGACCATCGGCGTCTCTGTAGGACGCTCGTCACCCTATTTCGGATCTCGCTCGCGACGCCGCCGACGCGGGCACGAGGGAATGGATCCCGGTGCGCGGCGGCTTCCAGGTGGCTGCTCGAGTGGGACATCCCGATCGCCGGCCCGTGGCGTGCAGCGTCGAGGATGCGGCAGCGAACTGGCGGTGGCTCGGGAGACCTACGGCGACGACTTCCAGTCGATCGCGACCGACACGGTCGGACACGTAGAGGCACGAGAGTCTTCGCCGCGCTGATCGGCCGGCAGGGGTTGGCCTCCCGGCCTGCGGATATGCTCGTCGGGGGCGGAATCTACTCGCTCGGTTATCACGGAACGACCCTCCATCGCCCGGGCGGAGCGCTTACGGCGGGCATCGAGAGCTTCCGGCAGGCGATCGTGGCGCCGTGTCAGGTGGACGTGCAGCTCCGCATCATCAACACGGGCGGCCGTCATCCAGTCAGCAGCACAGCGGGTCATGTCGCGGCCAGCCTGTCGGCCGGCTGGGCGCTTTCGCTTTTGAGCGTGGGTCGTCGGCGATGGTCAATCACCCCCAATTCGTGTCCGCTTCGACGGCAGCATGTCAACTGCTCGAGCTTCGTCGCCACGGATCGTGACGGGACCAGAGGTCAAATCGTCCGGAACAGCTTGCGGCCAACTGCTTCAACTCCGTCAACCCTTCCAGGGTCCGCTCGGGTCCCGGCGCGCCCTCGGGCGGCGTCCACTCGAGCGACGATCCCGCGGCGATCAAGCACCCTGCGCGACGCCGACGTGAGTCGGCTCCCGCGTGCTGCGAGTTGCCTCGTCCTTCGACGGCCCAGACGAGCGGGGTCGCCGAGAACATGCCGTCGAGCGCGTTGACGTCCGCGCCGAACCTCAGCAGCACCCGCACGGCGTCCGGGTGGCCGCCCATCGCCGCGCGATGCAGCGGCGTGACGTTGTCCTTGTCCCTGGCGTCGGGTTCGAAGCCGCACGCGAGCATCGTCTCCAGCACCGCGGCGTTGCCGCTCTCCGCCGGGCGATGGAGCATCAGGTGGTGCTCGGGACGCAGCTCGGCTCCGCAGGTCGGGCCGGACCTCCAGCATGCGCCTCGGCGGCTGCGCCGATCGGCGCGCGCGCAGGCGGCGACGAAGCGCTCGACGCGGCGAGAGCTCGTCGTTCGCGCCGTGCGCGAGCAGCCAGGCCGCGACGTCCGTGTTGCCGTGCAGCTCGGCCAGCGTGTGCGGCGTGCGCGCCGTCGGCCCGGCGCCGCGACACGATCGGCGCCGTGCTGCACGAGCCGTTCGACCATCGGCGACATCCCATCGCCGCGCCGCCACGTGAAGCGGCGCTTCGTCGTCCTGGCCCCACGCGAGGTTCGCGATCCGCGCCATGCTCGAGCAGCCAGCAGCGGGCCCGCCGGATTCGGTCGGCCCAGTGCATCATGTAGCACGAGTGGCGGCACGCCGCCGGGAATCCCGTTCACGTTGACGCCGAAGCGGTTCAGCAGCTCGAGCGCGTCGACGATTTCCGCCGCCGCCGGCGATGTGCATCGAGCACGCCGTCGGTCGGATTCGCTCCGGCCTCGAGCAGCACTTCCGCGAGCGGAAGATGCCTGATCGCGCAGATCGGCGCCCCACAGCGCCGTCCGCGGAAGCTCCGGGTGCCAGTTCCAGTGATACTCCGCGTTCGGATTCGCGCCGAGGGCGCAGCAGCCGCCGCGCGATCGCGACCAGTCCCTCCACGCGCGCCGGCACGTCTGACGTGCAGGCACGTGTGGCACACGTAGAGCAGCGGCTCCCAGTTCTGCGGTCCGCCCGGCTGCGGTCGCGAGCGCCGGATGCTCGCGCAGTCGCGCTTCCACCAACGCGGCGTCGCCGAGAACCAGCGCGGTCTGCAACGCGGCCGACGCGATGCTCGGGATGCAGCGCGAGCAGCCGGTTCGGCGCGGCCGACGCGCCGCCGGTCGCGCACCGGAGGAACTCGTCGACGGCGGCCGCGAACGACAGCGTCCGCGCTTCGACTTCTTCGCGCAGCGCCGTCCAGGACGGGAATCCGTGCTCGCGCGCGATCACCGACTGCGCGTCGTGGAGCGCCAGATCGAGCGCGCGATCTGATCGATGGACTTGTTCGCGAACGACGGGCAACGCGGCGAAGCGCCGGAGCGACGTCTCGATCGCGCGGCCTGCGCCGCATGCGAGCAGCGACTTCGCTTGCTTCTTCAGTTGTTCGAGATTCGGACGGTCGGGTAGCTGGCTCGGCATCGCATACAACCTCCATGCTGGAGCCTGTGGTTCGCAAGCAGGCAGCACGGCGGTGTTGGTGCCGATGGTCAGTGAGATATGACGGTGGGCTTGGCCCTTCGCGCGAACCCGCGGGCGCCCTTTGAGCGCACGCGATGACACTACTCGTGAGCGGTGGCGCGTGTCAAATCATGTCGCCCGCTGGCACTGGGTGAGTTTGCCTGCGCGCCCGGTGCATGGAGCGGGCGGAGAGAGCGGAGTTCACAACGGAGGAACGGAGCCAACGGGGGACGAACGGAGAAGAGGATGTAGTTCGACTCGGCCGGGGTGGGCGTGACGCCGGCCGCGGGGCTGCGTCTTCTCCGTTTCGTCTTCGTTCTCTCCGTTTCTCCGCTGTGAGCTCCGTTGTCTTCGCAACCTCCTGCTCGCGTCCGCCCCAGCTTCTCGGCGGTCGACATGACCCACGCCCCGCCCGCTTGAGCGGCAAGACCGTCCGAGCATGGATCGTCCGTGCGAGGTGTTAGGCTAAACGCATGGCGAGGCTGACCAAGCGCGCTGTTGCTCTTCTCCTGCTCGCGGCCGCCGCGTGCCACCCCGGCCCGATCCTCACTCCCAAGGAGGGCGCGGGCGGAACCGTCGCCGGCATCGTCTCGACTACAGCCAAGCGCCGCCGTGCCGGACCGGAGGTGACGGCTGTCAACGTGACGACCGGCGCTCGCTTCGATGCCACGACCGGCCCCAACGGCGGCTACACCATAAAGGTGCCGGAAGGCACCTATCGGCTCGAACTCGAGCTGCGGCCAGGCGAAACGATCGCCAAACAGCCGTCGGAGACGAAAATCAACAAGTCGGATCTGGATCCCCATCGCGACTTTACGATCGCCGGCAAGAGCCTGAGCCGTAAATCACCGAGCTCCGGCGGTCGACGACGGCCACCGGCCAGACCGCGACATTACAAACTGGTCGGACCGAAGCCAGTCCTGCAATCGGCATCGCGCTGGCGCACGGCCAGTGCGTGAAATCCCCGCAGAAACACGCCGCGGGCGTGGCACACCTCTTGAGACTCCGCCAGTGACCCGATCTCCGCGGTCAGGAGGATGAAGAGATGGTTCGTCACGCGCAGCGGCTGGTCGTTCTTGCGGTCGTTCTGAGCCCGTCGTGGCTCTGTGCGCAGGGCCGCGGAGCTTACGGTGAACGTCCCGTCAACCACCGTCTACAAGGCCCCGAGCACCGGGAGCATCGCTCATCGGTGAGGCGGGTCGCGTGGACCGTCCTCGCGGTGACACGCGAAGTCGGCGACTGGGTCAAGATCGCCTGGCCTACGGACGAGGACGGGCATCGGCTACGTCCGCCTGTCCGCCGGGACGCTTTCGGGCCATCCTGCGCCCGTTGCTTCTGCGCCCGCGCCAGCAACGCCAGCTGTCCCGCCGTCCACCGTTGAGACAACGGCGCAGGCGCAGCGGACGGTTCCTGGCGTGGGGAACCATCGGACCGAATATGTGACGGCGCCGGCGCACGTCGTGGGCGTCCGGAGGCCTGATCGGCGGTGCCCGGCTCGGCTTCGGCGTCACCGGGCGCGCCTGGCTGCAGAATCGCATCGGCGTGCAGATGGAAGCGTCCCGCACTCGAGCACGGACGCCGCCGCGCCGAATCACCTGACGTCGACGCGCCTCGCCCCGCCGTCCTCTATGCGTTGCCCGATCGGATCAGCGACTACGTGTGGCTCCGGCCGTACCCTGGTGCGGGCATGACCTTCCGCCAACAGACGCTGAAGGAGGCCGGGACCAGCGCAGTCGAGATCGCATCCGAGCGCAAATCGGGGCCGCGCGTCCTGGGCGGCGGCGAGATGACGTTTTCGAGCGTGCCCAGCCTCGCGCTCGGCGCCGAGGTGGGCTACGAGTGGCCCAGGTCGACCTTCGCCGGCGTCGACGCCGGCGGACCCGTGTTCTCGATCTCCCGCGCGTTGGCACGTGCAGTAGCGCGTCCAACGCGACGCCGAGGTGACGTCTCTATCGAGGAGACAGGCCAGGGTTGGGCTCTTTCCAGATCCTTTGCCACCAGCTGGCCGGCGCCGGGCTCGGCGTCGTGACGTCGCCCGATCCCATCGCTTTGCGGATCTCGCTGATGCTCCAACCCGTCAGCGAGGCCAGCGACTGCGCTTCGCCCTCGCGCCGCTCCGGCAGCGACGGCGACATAGCCGGCGCGCGGCCTCGCAGGCGCCGGCCTCGCCCTTCCACTCGTGCCGGACCACGTAGCGCCCCTGGAAGTTCGAGCGATCGGCGGTTTCCTGGAACACGAGATCTTCCGCGAAGTGCGCGGCGTCGCACCGGACGTGCAGGCGCGTCGAGGAAGACGTCCTGCGGGCGCGGTCGGATGATCGTGGTCGGTCTTCCCGGACCGCCGGTGTCAGGGCTGCGCTGCCTCGCCGAGCCAGAACACGCCGAGGTTCCGCAACTCGTCCGTGCGACAGCGGATCGGCAGCGCACGGATCGCACCAGCCCATGTCCCACGCGTACTCGGTGAAGACACGTGCTCATGTTCTCCTTCGTGACCTGCTGCGAGAACATCGCCTTGTAGAACTCCGGAAAGCGATCCTTCACGTAGATCGGGATGTCCATCCCGGTCGGCAGCTTCACCGTGCGATAGTTCGGTCGTCTCGACGCGCCCCTTGCGCGTGAGCGCGTAGACGAACAGCTCCTGCGGGCCGTCGGCGTTCACCATCCCGAGACGGATCGGCAGCATGAACTTCGGCGACTCGTACGCGACCTGGATCGGCCGCAGCATCGAGAATCCGAGCTTCGACTGCTCCTGCAGGTTGACGCGCGCGACGAAGAATTTCATGTTCTGCCGGATGTAGCTGCCGAGCACGCTCGAAGCGCCCGGCCGGGATGCGATAGCCGTTCTCCTTCAGCCACGTCTCGAGGCCGCCGCTCTGCTGCGCCGACAGGATGAGGATGTCGTATTCGCCGACCGTGTACTGGGCCTCGATCTTCACGCCAAGGCTGTCCGCCCGCTGGCTCTCGCCCGTCCAGCGGCGACGCCGCGCCGCCGCCGACATCGGGAGCGCTCTGCCTCGTACATCGCAGGCCGGCACGGATCCTCGTCGAGATTACTCGACCAGGCGCGGCGCGGAGTACGCGTCGAGGTGCTCGACGAGCGCCTTGTCGCCGACGTGGATCTGATCCTTCTGCAGCACCGTCGGCACCGGGCACGACGACCGCGAACTCCTTCGGATCCCCTCGGAAGTCGTTCGCCATCGTCAGGACGGTGCGGTCTCCGTCGCGAACGAGCACGACCTGCGACGCCTTGTTGAACAGCTTCGTGTCAGCCTTGGCTACGTAGAAACCGCAGAAGGCGCTGAGCGCCGGGGCCCACCACGCGAAGCCCGCGGCCAGAGCGGCTGCCGGAATCAATCGTTTCATGTGTCACCCCGTTGGGCGTCGGCCGCCCGATTGTGGGACGCGACCACTCATACCGCGTGCCCGGAAGGAGCCGATCGATGAGAGGAACCGTGAGGAGAAGAAGGCCAGCGACCAGAGGAGTCCGTTCGTTCTGAACATCCGGAACTGGACGCACCACGCGCCGTACGCGACGAGCAGCGCGAACAGAGATCCGTCCCACGCGCGAGTTCGGCGTCGTCCGCGGATCCGAGATCATGAAGAATGTGAAGAGCAGCAGCGCGCCGCTCTGCAGGCGATGCAGCGGAATCACGAGCGGCTCACCCAGCCAGAGCGAGACGCCCGAAGACGAGCGACATGTAGAACACGATGAACGCGAACGTGACGTCGCTCCGTGCCGCGCGGTTGACCACCAGCCCGCCGAGGCACGCCATCAGGAAGGCGAAGAACGCGACATTGCCCCACTGCGCCGGCGAGACCCACACGAGTCCGGTCGCGAGCATCATCGCCACGACGCCGAAGTTCGTGGGATTGAACAGGTGCTTGCCGTTGATCCGGATCACGAACTTGCTGCAGACAGTGACGATGGCCGCGGCGATCGAGAGGGACACCGAGTTCGTGCGGAGCAGAAGGCAGAGGAGAGCCCCGAGATCAGCGCGCTGCGCGGGTCGAACGCCGGCAACCGCCACAGTCTCGTGCACGCGCACTGCGTCAGGAGCGCGGTGCCGAGCATCGAGGCCGCCTGGACGAGCGCGATCTCGAAATCCAGGCGGATAAGGCCGTAGCCCAGCAGGCAGGCCAGTGTTGCGATCTGATAAGAGCCGAGGATCCGGTTTCATGCGCCCTCCGGCGTTCTGGACTTAGAACGGGCGCGGCTGGAAACCTTGCGGGAAGGTCTGGTCCCGGAATCCACCTGTGTTGGTGTAGGGCGGGTCGGACGTCGGCTTACTTAGCGGAGAACTGGAAGCGCGCCCCCGACCATCGCGCGCGGAAGCCCCGGGTATCCCAGGGCCATGTCGTAGGCCGTGTCGCCGATGTTGTCACCCCTGAAGAAGATCGTCAGACCCTGCCGGACGCGAACGTCCAGACCAAGGCCCCGCGACCACGTAGCCCGGGTTGATCGTGATGTCTGTGGTCGTTGCCGTCGGCCGTCCCGCGTTCGGCACGGTTCGCAGAAACAGAAAGCTGTTGTCGAAACGGTCGCCAATCATTCGGAGGTTGAAATTCGCGGTTGCGCGGCCGAGTGATGCGACGCGCGGAAAGAGCCCGCGTGGCGTGGCCGGCGCAGGAGGGGCTGACCGGGTTGAAACTGCTGGCTCGTGCTCTGGTTCGTGACGACTTCCCGTGTGAACGTATGAGCGTGCCGACCGCCGTCAGTCCAACTACCGGCCGCTGCAACGCCAGCTCCAGCTCCAGACCGCTGGCTCTCGAGCCGTCGATGTTGATGTACTCGGAATCCCGTCTCCCGTCGGTCCGAAGCGATGGGAAATCTGATCGGTGAAGTCGTTGCGGAAGACAGTTGCCGTGGCACGGAGTTTCTGATCGGCAAGAGTCGCCTCGACGCCGAGGTCCGCGGATTTTGCCTGCTCCACCTTGATGTCGGGATTGGGATCCGGCGAACCCGGCCCCGCCGAAGCGCTCGGTGAACGTCGGCGACTTCACGCCATCGGCCGACATTGCCGAACACACCTTGACCGACGACAAGGCGCCGGCGCGGTGACGGCAGCGCGAATCCGCCGGCTGACAGCTTGGGGCTGATAGCCGTGTCGTATCGCTCTCTTGCTGTCGACGCGCGCCGAGAGTGAGGAACCAGCGATTGGCGAACGTGCTCTGGTGCTGCGCGAACACGGCGTTGTTGTCGAGGTCGAAGCCCACTACTTCAGGGTTGGTCTCGCGCTCCCATTCATACCCGACGCTCAGGCGCTGGCTGGCGCTCCAGTTGTAGTCGCCCTGGTATCGCACCGCGGGCCGGCGAAAGAGCGTGACTTCGGTAAGCGGGTCGAGACAAAAAATCGGAGGTCTGCGCCGACGCCAGGAACTGCCCCGGCGCCGGCAGTGCCCCGGCGGCTGCGAGCGTGTTGAACTCCGCTGCATCGAGGAGGCGAACCAGGCGTGTCCCGTTCGGATAGGGCGCGTTGGGTGTGCCGGCGAGGATCGCATAAGTGGAAAAGGGATCGGCGATGCTGTCTGCGGAACGGCCGCGATAGCGGAAATAGTTGACGCTTCCGCTGCCTGTGAAGCGGGACCCGAGTGTGTGAGAGACAGTACCCGAACACAGTCAGGTCGCGCGTCTGGTAGGCCGTGCCCGTATCCCTTGCGCCGCACGTGATCGGTCCGACTATCCTGCCATCGCCATCGCTGTAGCGCAGGCCGGCACGAGCCGAGGCCGCCGAGCCGATCGCGACGCCGCCCCCGCCGTCGAATGCCGTCTGCTCATGCACCGATCGTCTTCCGGCGAGGATGTCCGAGAACGCGCCATCCGTCCTGCGGCCGGTGACGGCCGCGCGGTAGTCGATCCTGGCCGCCTGCTCCGCCATAGACGCCCGCGTTGCCGCGAAAGGTGCCGAACGATCCGGCCTCGAACGATCCGGACGCTTCCGGTGCGCCCGTCGGGCTCGCGCGCTTCGTGACGATCTGCACGACCGACGTCATGGCGTCGGCGCCCCACAGGAGGACTGGGCTCCACGCAGGACCTCCACGCGCTCGATCTCGCCGGCGGCGACGCGGCTGAAATCGAAGCGGCCGCCATCGAGGTTGGCCCGCACGCCATCGATCGGGACGACGTTGTAGTCGGAGTCGCCCCCGCGGACGAAAAGCAGACGTCGGCCCACCGCCTTCTCGACCGGTCCCCTCCACGCTCGCGCCGGGACGAACCGCAGGACGTCGGACAGCTCGGTCGAGCCAGGCGCCTGGATGTCGGTGCGGCCCATCACCGAGAGCGACTGCGTCAGCGCACGTCCGGCTCTCCGGACCGCGTGATGCGGTCACGCACTCAGCGTGTCGGACATCGTTCCAACAGCCAGTGTCACATCGCGCGACACGCCGCTCGCCGCTCCATCCAGCTCGCTCACGTCGTCGGCGAATCCGGTCCGATGGGTCCCTGAGCACGAACGGCGTTCTGGATGGAATGGCGAGCGCAGCGCGCCATCGACCCCGGTGGTCGCTCGCGAGATGACGCGATCGCCCACCAGCGCTTCGACAGTCGCGGCGGCCACGACTCCGCCGGACACGTCGCGAACGACGCCCGACACCGTGACGCGGGCCTGGGCCTGAGCGGTGCGAACGGTAAGACCGAGCAGAAGCAGCGCGAACGCCGAGGCGGTCCGTATTCTGAGAAAGGAACGGAAGGAAAACGACCGCAGGTGGATCCACACCTCCATGAACGATGCCTCCTCGAGCACGGCAGGCAAACGCAGGGAGTGGAAGAGCTCGTCTGGATCGGTGCGTCGGAAGCATGCGGCCGATGCGAACCGATCAAGGCGACGTTTTCTGTTCCCCGCAGAAAGCCGACCGGATGATCTGGGCAGGTCTCCTGACTTCGAGGTGCGGCCGATGCCGCGAGCCGCTTCGCCTTCCCCGGCGTTGCCGAGTGGCACGTGAAGCAGCGCCCCTCTCTTACAGTGGCGGGACCGCGCCGGATTCGCACCGGCTTCCCTGTTAGGCCCGTAGTGGGCGCCCAGACCCGTCACGGTATCACGATGTGCTATAACCTCCGGTGCCCCAGGGGCCCATCGCGAGCTCTTCACTTCAAGTCTTCGCCAGCCTCATCGCTGCCTGTGTTGCGGTGGTCGCGATCAGAATCCGCGACGGCTTCCGCGCGGGGCACCGTCGCAGAAGTCGTCGAGAACTGCACTGTCTCGACGACCTACGAGCGACCGCCCGCGAGGGCTGTGACGCGCTCAATCAGGCTGCCACCGAGGTGATGCTGGCGCTCCACCTGGAGGATCGGCTGGTCGGGACCGCTTACCTGGACGATCGGATTCTTCCCGGGCTCGCCGCCGCTTATGAGCGGGTTCCCGTCCTTGCCTCGAGAATGCCCATCGATGGAGGTGCTGCTGGCAGCCCGGCCGGATTTCCTGTATGCCGCATACCCAGGCGCCTTCGGTCCGACCGGCGTCGGATCGCCGGGCAGACTGGAAAGGCCGGGGCGTCGACACGTATCTCGCGCCAGCGGGATGCACGGACAAGAGTCGTCCGCCTGGAGTCTCTCTCGAGACGACGTTCGACGAGCTCCGTGATGTCCGCGCGGATCTTCGGTGTCACGGCGCGCGCCGAACGGTTGATCGAGAGCATACCTGTGCCGAGCTCCGTAGCGTGCGCGATCGTCTCGACGCCGCCGCGAAGCCGCCCGCAGTCTTCTGGTGCGACTCCGGGGACCCGCCGCAGGCCGGCGCGTGCTGCGGGGCTCCCAGCGAGATTCTGCGGCGCCTCGGCGCGAGGAACATCTTCGCCGACACGCCCGGCTCGTGGGCGCCGGTCAGCTGGGAAGCCGTCATCGCAAGAAACCCGGACGTCGTCGTCCTCGCGAGACGCGTCGTGGTCGACTGCAGAAGAGAAGCGCAAGCTGTTGCTCTCGGAGACGGGCGCTGGCCGGCATCGAGGCCCTCAAACAGAAACGCATCGTCGAGATCGATTTCTCATGCACGACGGCGGGGATCAGGAACGTTGCGGCAGTCCGGAAGCTCGCGGAGGCTCTCTACCCGGACAGGTTCCGGTGACTGCCCCGATGCAGGCAACTGAGGCCGCGCTGCTGCGACGGACGCCACTGCTCTCGTCGGAGTGCTGACCGTGATCCTCGTCGCCACGATCACGCTCGCGGTGACGATCGGCCCGGTCTCGATTCGCCCCGTCGTGGTCTGGCAGATCGCGCTCGATCATCTGATCCCCGGATGGGTGACTCCGAGCTGGCAGCCATTCGAAGCGAGCATCGTTTGGGACGTCCGGCTTCCGCGCGTCCTCCTTGCGACGATTGTCGGGGCCGGCCTTGCGGTCGTGGGTGCCGCGTTGCAGGCGATCCTGAGAAACCCGCTTGCCGATCCCTATCTGCTCGGCACTTCGGCCGGTGCAGCGCTGGGCGCCGTCGGAGTATTGATGTCGGGTGCGTCGGTTCTGGGGCCTTGTCGGTGTCCGCGGTCGCGTTTGCCGGCGCGCTTCTGGCGACCGTCGCCGTCTACGCCCTGGCCTGGCAGGCCGGCCGGTTTCCTGCTGCGCGGCTCGTGCTCAGTGGAGTAGCGGTGTCGTATTCCGTTCTCGTCGATGACGAACCTGCTGATCTTTCAGAGCACCCAGCGGCGAACAGGCCAGGACCGCGCTGTTCTGGATGCTCGGCGGTCTTGGTGCCGCGCGATGGGAGTCGCTTGGCCTCCCTGCAGCGATCGTTCTTGCCGGAACGGGTGTTCTCGTCGCTCATTCGCGAACGCTGAACATCCTCAGTCTTGGCGAGGAGGCGGCCACTGCGCTCGGCGTCGAAGGCGACCGGCTGCGGCGGCTCGGATTCGTCATCACCTCGCTGACCACGGGAGTGCTCGTCGCGTTGAGCGGCGGCATTGGTTTCGTGGGTTTGATGGTGCCGCATGTCGTCCGGCTCACCGTGGGCGCCGACCACAGACGTCTCCTGCCGGCGACCGCTTCCGCCGGGAGCGATCTTCCTGACCTGGGCGGACGTCTTCGCCCGCGTGGTGGTTGCTCCTGAGGAACTGCCGATAGGCATCGTCACGGGTTCGCGGGCGCTCCATTCTTTCTCTGGCTCATGCGCGCACGCAGCCAAAGACTGGACGCGATGAGGCTCGAAGTTCGTGATGTCTCGTGGTCGGCCGAGAGTACGCAAATCCTTCTCGACGCCTGCGCTCACCTGCGCCCCAGGCACATTCGTCGCGCTGGTCGGACCGAACGGCAGCGGCAAGTCGAGCCTGTTGGCGATGCGGTCTACCGTGTGATTCATCCCGATGCCGGTCATATCTTCGGTTGATGGCCGTGGAGTCTGGGACGTGCCGGCAAGAGACCTCGGCACGCGACGTCGGGGTGGTCCTCCAGGAACGTCCCAACGAGACGTCATTCACGGTCCACGAGATGGTGCTGATGGGGCGCGGACCTCACAAGAAGCTGCTCGCGCGCGACACCGCACAGGATCTTGAAATCGTCGCGTCGGCGTTGTCGCGTGTGGGGATCGCATCGCCGGCGGAGCGTCCGTTCGAGAGCCTGTCCGGTGGAGAAAAGCAGCGGGTGATAATCGCTCGAGCTCTGGCGCAGACGCCGCGGCTGCTCGTTCTGGACGAGCCCACGACGCACTGGACATCGGACATCAGCACGAGACGCTGAGCCTGTTCCGGGAGCTGAGGCTCACGACCCTCGCCGCCGTGCACGATCTCAATCTCGCCGCCGCTTACTGCGACCACATCTTTGTCCTCAAGCGCAGGATCGATCAGAGCGCACGGCGAGCCATCGAAGGTCTTGACGGTTCCACTGATCGAAGAAGCTCTATGGCGTCGAGGCTGCGGTCGGGCATCACCCTCTGACGGGCCGCCCGCACGTGTTCGTGCACGGGACGGTGGCTGCCAATCCGATATGTTAGGGATGGCACTTCGCCTTGGGCGCCCACGAGGGCATAACAGGGAAGCCGGTGCAATTCCGGCGCGGTCCCGCCACTGTGAGTGAAGACGTGTCGCTTCGATTGAGCCACTCGGACGAATAGCCGGGGAAGGCAGAAGCGGCCTGCGAGTCGGACGCTGTCCGGCACGCGTCTTCCGAGTCAGGAGACCTACCCAAGGATTCTGCGGTCGATCTTTCTGCGACGACAGAAGGTGTGCACTGGAATCCCGGTCCTTCAACCGTCTTCCCAGTCCGGTCCTGTCGTCGTCGATGGTCCCCGCGCGCTCGCGGAGGCACTCTCGATGGACCGTCGTGCGATTCGATCGTGTCCTTTTCATGGTCGTGTTCGCTGCTCGCGCACTACGCGGCCTGGTCCCAGGACGCTGCACCGCTGACAGGTCGCGTGGTCGATCCTCACGGCGACGGAGTTCCAGATGCCGAAGTCACACTCATCGCCGCCGGCACGTCGCGCAGAGCCGTGACAGCGCCTGATGGCAGGTTCTCTTTCGATGCCGCGCCCTTTGGCAGCTTCGTCGTCAGCGTCTCTGCCGCCGGCTTTTGCACCGACAACACAAACCGTCCGTGTCCAGGGTGCCCGGGCTCCGCTGACGATCGCGACTTGCGCTGGAAGGCGTGCGCGAAGACGTCAGCGTTCGTGGCCTGGTACTCGGCACGGCTGCCACCAGGCAGAGACGTCTCTGCCTCTTCGCGATCTCCTCGATGACCGTCGACACCGTGCCGTCGCAGCTCGATCGAAGAACAGGGCGCGAACGATCTCGTCACGGCGCTGAAGAACGTTCCGGGCATGTACGCCTTCACGACGTACGGCGTATGAGTCACTACGCGTTTCGCGGCTTCCTCGACGCCGTGGAAATGGTCGACGGGGTCCGCAACGAGGGCAATCGCGTCAACACCGCAGCTCACGAACGTCGATCGCGTCGAAGTGTTGAAGGGGCCGTCGTCGGCGTTACGGCGGCGGCAGCGCTTGGCGCGACGGTCAACATCATCCGCAAGAAGCCCTCGGAGGTGCCGTCCTACGATTTCTCGGCGACGCGCGGGAAGCTGGGGAACGTGGCGCGGCGGCTTCGGCGCCGGTGGGCGGCTCGGCCCGCAGGCGATATCCGGCTGGACGTCGGCGGCGAATCCGCAGAGGGCTATCGCCACGACGACTCGGCACGCGTCACGAGTGACACCTTCGCTGGCCTGGCACCCGGGCAGTGCGACTCAGCTCAACGTGAATTACACGTTCAATCGCGATCGATTTGGCCGGTGACGCGGGCTGCCGCTGGTCGGCGACGACCTCGGCGTACCGGTTTCCGACAATGTGCTGAAAGTGCCGCTCGATCGCAACTACCGCACTCCCAAGACGATGCGACGTCTGTCGATCACAACCTGCAGGTGGTGTTCGCCCGACAGTTGACGGGATCCTGGGGGATCCGAAACACGCTGTCCTACCGTCACTTCGACGACGAGTATTTTCTCTCCGAGGGCGTGACGTTCGAGCCGCCGAGCACCATCCTCCGGGACTATCTCTACTTCAAGCACCATCGCCGGCCGCTCACCAACCTGGCCGAGATCACAGGGACAGTTCACAAGGGAATCGAGCAGAACCTCCTGGTCGGCTGGGAGGGCCAGCGGTACCCACAACTACACGACGCTGCCCGAGAACGATTTCTTCTCCGCCGAGCCGATCGATGCATTCGATCCCGGTAGAGACGCAGGGCCCGTCAGACCTGACGATCGCGACGTCCAACGTCTTCACGCAGAATACGAACGCGTTCTACGTTCAGGACAGGCTGACGCTCGGAGCAAGAACGATGGCGCTTCTGGAGGCCGCTACGACGTCTGTCCGACGCAGCAGCCATTCCGACGCGGTTGCGAACGGTGTCGAAACGAAGGGGTAGCTCGCCCGTCGTGAGGCAGAGGCATTCACCTCACGCGTGGGGCTCGTCTATCAGCCTTCGCCGCGGCTGGATCTGTACGGATCGTTCTCCAACGCCTTCAAACCACTCACGTTGGCGCAACCAGACGGTTCGTCGCTCGATCCCGAGACGGGATCGCAGTTCGAAGTCGGTCAGCGTCTTCGCCTGAAACGCGACAGTGTCCAGCTGCAGGCATCCGCGTATCGAATCCTCACGGCAGAACGTCGCGTTCCGGCCGTCCCGGCAACGTCTACGTCCAGGCGGGGAGGTCGGCTCGAGCGGGCTGGAGGCCGAGCTCGACGCGGCCGTCAGCTCGCGTTGGCGCGTCAACGCCGGCATGGATTCACCAACGCCGAGTTCCGGGACTACGAGGAATCTCCCGGCGTCAACCTTCGTGGCAACACGCCGGTCTTTGCGCCGCGCCACACCTTCAATGCATGGACCGGCTACGACTGGTCGAATGGGCTCGGCGTGAACGTTGGCGCGCGATACTTTGGCAGGACCTTCGCCGACAACGGCAACACCTTCGAAGTCGACGGCTATGGCGTGTTGAACCTCGCCGTTCAGGCAGGCGCGGCAGGATCGAGTATCAGCTCAACGTCAACAACGTTACCGACACGACCGTGTTTCGTGGCTCACCAGGACTACCTGCAGGTGTATCCAGGAAACCCGGCGAATGTCGCTCGGAACGATCCGTGTGCGCGATGAAATAGGCGACTGACCGCGGGAGGCAAGGGCAGTGGGGACAGCTGTGTCGTCGGCTCGTCGGGAGGTCAGAGTGGTCGCGGTGTGGCTCGCCGTGTCGCTGCCTCGCTCCGGCTGCGGTCGCTCAGTCGCAGCACGCGTTGACGGGCCTCGTCGTCGATCAGGCGGATGCGGTCTTGCCGGGCGCTCGGGTGAGCATCGCCGATTCCAGCGGACGCGTCCTCCATACGTCGACAACGAATGGCGAGGGACTGTTCAGCGTCGGCCGCCTCCCGCCAGGGTGCCACACACCGCTCACCGTCGAATTGCCGCAATTCGTCGCGGCCGTGCAGCAGGTCACCGTGCCGCCAACGGGCGCGTTGTCTGCCCTGCGATTCGTGCTCGCTGCTGGCGGTTTCTCGGAAGACGTCGTAGTCACCGGGCGCAGGGTGGAGACACGAATCGCAACCGACACGCCGCAGAAGGTGGAAGTGATCGATGCGACGGATATCGAACGGACCGTGGCAGCGGACCTGACCGACGTCATGAAGAAGAACGCCGGGGTTGACGTCATCCAGTATACGCGGGCGTGCTCTCCGGCATCGGGATTCGCGGATTCCGGCCGCAGTTCTCGGGCATCAACAAGCGCTCACTGCTGCTCATCGACGGCCGGCCGTCCGGCGTGACGAATCTGGGACCCTGCCCCTGACGGCATCGATCGCATCGAGGTGTCCTCAAGGGCGCGGCGCTCGTCGATCTACGGCTCGCTCGGCGATGGGCGGGGTCGTGAACGTGATCCACGCGACAGTCGCGGGGCAGGATTGGCGGGGCACCGCGCGGCTCGGCGGCGGGAGTTATGGAACCTCCGATTTCTCCGGTCGCGTTGGTGGCAGCGCGTCGTCGCATGTGGACTTCGATCTGGGCGGCGCGATGTTCGACCAGCGTGACGACTATCGGATGGGCAATGGCGAGGTCCGCCCGCGACCAGCTACAGAACGTACGACGGGGCGGCCCGAGTGGGTGCGGACCTGGGACGCTGGCGTCTCGATGTGCGTGGCGATGCCTATCGAGGGCGCGACATCATGACGCCCGGCGACCTTGCGACCGGCCTCAATTCACAAGGCCGGAAAGACCTCGAGCGATCGAGTCAGGACCTTCGCGTCTCGAGACGCGTCGGCACGCACGCGTTGCGGCGACGGCGTATCACGCTGACGACAGCGGCCACACGTTCAACGTCACGACCACGAACCCACTCGATCGGCCTTTTCCTGCCGTATCTGAGCTTCGAGAGCGATCTGGGCTGGAGCGGCGCGCAAATCAAGGACGTGTGGAGGTGGTCGCACGCCAACAGCCTCGTCATCGGCTTCGACTACGAGAGAGTGACGAGCGTGAGCCGTTCTGCACACGCGAACGGGCGATCGCGCGGCGCCGTTCTCGGCCGATGGCAACAAGCGCACCGCCGGAGCCTACGCCGAGAATACGCTGAGCTCTGGGGCGGCGCACGGTCGTTGCTCTCGGCGGACGCTTCGATCACATCACCACCCAGACCGTCGAGACGCCGCTCAAGACGAACTTCACGCCATCGGAAAGCGACTTCAGCGTCTTCAATCCGAGCGTTCGGCATCAAGCACGAGGTTCTGAAGAACCTGCGCGCGCACTCCGCCGTCGGGCGCGGGTTCATTCCGGCAGAAGCTCTGATGCTGACCGGCGTATACGACGACCATCGTCGGCGGGCGCACGCAGATCAACCAGGGCAATCCCGATCTGAGGCCGGAGCGCAGCACGTCCTTCGACGCCGGCGCGGAGTGGACCTCCCGCCGCACTCGCGCTCGACATCACGGCCTTCCGAACCGTCGTCAAGGATCGGTTCATCTCGAACGTGGCGATCAGCAGCCCGCCGCCGCCGGATCCGATCGTGCTGTCGGTCGCCAACGGTCTGGACGCGCATATCAGCGGGCTCGAGCTCGAGGCCGATCACCGCGTGACGTCGCGCCTCGGCGTGTTCGCCAATACGACCCACTACTTCAATCGGACGGAACGCCTGCCGAATGGCCTGGAGCAGGACATCCTCAACGTGCCGGCGCACACGATTCGCGCAGGCATCGACGCGGACGTCGGCCCCGTAAGTGGCGCGTGTCCGGGCCGCTACGTGCGCGGTCGGAAGGACAGCGATCCCAATCAGGCCGGGTTTCCGATCGTGGACTACGACGACTTCACGGTGATCGATGCGACCGTGACGCTACCGCCTCGCCCGGCAGCACGCCCTCGTTCTTGCCGTGAACAACCTGTTCGACGAGTTCTACTACGAGAAGCTGGGCTATCCGCTCCAGGGCGCGTCGTTCAAGGCGTTCTACCGGGTGGGTTCTGACATGCCGCGCAGCGTCGGCCAACACTTCGTTCGCCGGCTTAGCCGCGTGGCGGGCCTTCGCAGCCCTCGTCGTAGCCTCGGGCGCGCAGGTGGTCGCCTCGCAGGCGAGCGCGACCAGCCAGTCGCCGTCGAACATCGCCAGAGGATGTGTCGGCGCGCACGAGCCGTCGAAGGACTACTTCCCCGACAAGGTGACAGTCGAGGACGCGGTGAACTTCAGCGTCACCTATCACCGCTCGTACAAGGTGGTCAGTGTTCGTGACGCGGCAGGAGCGAGCCCGGTCGAGCGGTATGTTCTCGTCCAGTGCGGTGCGCCGGCGCCGGCGCTCGCTGGTGATCTCGCCGGGGCGCAAGTGGCGACAGTGCCGATCTCGTCGCGTACTTCGGCGTCACCGACGCATCTGTCGATGCTCGTCGATTTGAGACGCCTCGATGTTCTGACCGGCGTGTCGCAGATGAAGCAGTTGATCGGCGAGGAGATTCTCGAGCGAGCGAAGAGCGGCCAGGTTCGCGAATTCGCGCCGCTCTCGGTGATCGACGCGGAGCTCGTCGTCTCCCGGCGCCCGGGGCTGTTCATGACTGGCGGCACGGCCAGCGCGCCGCTGGCGGTAATCCGCAGCGCCGGCATTCCCGTCGTGAAGAACAACGACTGGTTGAGCCGACTGCGCTCGCGCGGGCCGAGTGGTTGAAGTTCGTGGCGCTCTTTCTGAACGAAGAACGACCTGCGCAACGACTCTACGGTGAGGTGAAGACGCGGCATACAGAACCTCAGCGCACGAGCGACGGCCGTCTCCGGACGATGCGAAACCCGTCGTGATGACCGGGCGCGGCACTCGCGGCGATTTCGTGATTGCGGGAGGCCGATCTTACGTTGCCGCGCTTGATCAGGGATGCGGGCGGCCGATACGTCTGGGCCGACAACGCGGCGCAGGGTCGGTGACCATCGACCTCGAAACGCAGCTCCGCCGTGCGGCGAACGCCGACATCTGGATCAACGGAGGCGGATGGCAGAACCTCGGCACGATGGTCAAGGACGAGCCGAGATATGGCGAGTTCAAAGCGTATCGGAGCGAAACAGGTGTGCGCGTCTACGAGCGGCGGGTAACGCCGGCTGGCGGAAACGACTACTGGTCCTGCTCTGCGTCGCACCCCGACGTGGTGCTCGCCGACCTGGTGAAGATCTTCCATCCGAGTCTCGCACCCGAACATCAGTTCGAGTGGGCATATGCAGGTTCCCGCCCGGTGAAAGACCGGCTATCGTGACCGTTCACATCAGCTCTCCTGTCGCTGTCGAGACGTCCGGCGCTGTGCGCGCGCGCCGGCCATCGCGAGCGCGAGGCCATCGCCCTCGCCGGTTTGACGGCGGCGCTGATCGCCGCCTTCCTGATGTCGCTGGTGCTCTGGTTCTGACACAGGTCCCGGTCGCGAGAGTGATTGGAGGTCCTCCTCCGGTCGCCGGCGGCGCGCGACGGCGCGGCGATCGTCGTCGAGACCATTCGCCTGCCGAGATCGCTCACGGCGCCCCTGGCCGGCGCCGCCCTCGGCATCGCCGGGCTGCAGATGCAGACGCTCTTTCGGAACCCTCTCGCGGATCCGTTCGCTCTGGGGATTTCGTCGGGCGCCGGGCTTGGCGTTGCGATCGTGGTGCTCGGATCGGGCATGAGCGTCGCTGGCCTTCGGCGCCTCGACGGGGCTTGCGGGCGATGCGCTCCGCTCGTCGGGGCCGCGATCGCCGGCGCGGTGGCTGTCCTCGCCCTCGTGCTCGGTGGGTGTCGTCGCGGGTAGGCAATCCCGCGACGGTGCTGATCCTGGGCCTCATGTCCGGCTACGCGGCCTCGGCAGCTCGTCACAGTGCTCGTCGGCGTGAGCGCCCCTGAGCGTCTCTGCGCAGCTGGCGCAATGGGGGTTCCGGATCGTTCTCGGGCGTCACCTGGCGGCGGCTGCGATCTTCGCGCCGCTCACGCTCGCCGGCGTACTGTCTTGCCGGTGCGATGACGAAACAGCTCAACGCGCTTCTGCTGGGTGAGTAGCTACGCGCGATCGATGGGCGTCCCCGTCCGGCGCGCGAGAGTTTCTGACGACGCTCGGCGCCTCGATGCTCGGCGCGGTCGGACGGCGTTCTGCGGGCCGATCGCATTTCTCGGCATCGCCGTCCCCTCACAGCTGCCGCGGCCTTCGGAACATCGAATCATCAGGTGCTCGTGCCAGCCGTCGTCCTGATGGGTGGGTCGGTCGCGCTGGTGGCCCAGATCGTCTTCGCTGCTGCCCGGAGGGGCGCAGGCACTACCGCCGCTGAACGCCGTGACGTCGATCATCGGAGCGCCAGTAGTGGTCGTCGTTCTCCTGCGAAGCAGGCGGCGGAGCGCTCGCCGGATGAGATCCGCCAACGCACAGGCCGCCGGGGCACTCCGCGATGACAACCCGCGACCTCGCGGTTGGCTACAGGAGCCGCCGGGAGCGCTGCGCCGTGCTGGAGCGGGTCAACCTGGCCGCAGACTCAGGGGAGCTGGTGTGCTCCTAGGTCCCAACGGCATCGGCAAATCGACTTCTGATCCGCACGCTGGCCCGCATGCAGCCCGCGCGTGGGGATCGGTGGAGTCTCGGTGGTGTGGCCCTCGAGTCACTGTCGGTCTCGGGATCCGGCGCGGCGCCTCGCCGTCGTGCTCACCGAGCCGTCGGCCTGGCGTCGAGTCGCTGCGGCGCCCGGCAGGCTGTCGAACCCGGGAAGGTATCCGCATCTCCGGCTGGCTCGGCGGCCTGAGCGCACGCGATCGCGATGTCGTCTCGTGGGCCATCGAGGCGGTAGGCGCCAATCATCTGTCCGATCGCGACTTTCGCCCTGTATCTCCGATGGGGAGCGACAGCGCGGATGATCGCGCGCGCCTCGGCTCGAGAGACCGATGCTGCCCGGTCCTCGACGAGCCGACGTGGCCTTTCTCGACGCTGCCGCGCGCGTCGACCTGATGGGACTGTTCCGCCGGCTTGACGCGGCACCGAAGCCTTGGCCGTCGTCGTATCCACGCACGATCTCGAGCTTCGCGCTGCGGACAGCGGATGTCGTCTGGCTCCTGATGCCAGGCGGAGAAGTCATCACCGGCGCGCCCGAGGGATCGTCATGCGTTGTCCGGCGCCATCGCGATGTGCGTTCGAAGGACGCGCAGATCCGATTCCATCCCGAGGAGCGAACGTTTCGATGGCTGACGGGCGACCGAGGGGACGTCCGACTGGTCTGCGGCCGGGGTGCGTGCCGCCATGGCGCGCGCGACGCTCGAGCGCGAGGGCTACACGCTGGCCGCTGAGCACGCTCGCGCGCGTGGCTGAATGTCGTCGTCGGCGATTCGGGTTGACGGCGTCGATCTGAGCGCAGTGAAGCCAGGCGGCGAGACCTTCAGGCACTCGCCGCTCCACCGTCCGCGGCCTGGCCGCGGAAGACAACGCGGAAGGAGACCGAATCATGAGAAGCATCAGCACGATGCGGGGCGATGGCGGCGAAACGAGTCTTGCTGGCGGCGTTCGCGTGTCAAAGGGATCGCTGCGGGTCGAAACCTACGGGACGGTCGACGAGCTGAATTCATCGCTCGCGCTCGCGCGATCCATCTGCGAGGACGCGCGAGATCGCGGCGTTCACGAAGGGCGCCAGCAGGATCTCTTCAGGATCGGCTCGTCGCTCGCTACGCCGGCCGAAAGCCCGAAGCCGCAGATCGTGATCGATCCCGCGCTGACCGAGCGCCTGACTGATGAAGTGCACCGGCTGGAAGCGATCGAACGGGATGCTCGCCGACTGGTCGATCCCGGGGGAACACCGGGCGGCCGCCGCCTTCGACGTCGCGCGCACGATCTGCCGGCGGGCAGAGCGCTCGCTCGTGCGTTTTCAGGAATCAGGTGCCGCAGTTCAGCCGCGCGATTCTCTCAGCACGTCAACCGATTGTCCGACGTGCTCGGCTCTTCGGCTCGAAAGCTCGAACACGATGCGCCGGGCGCCAGCGGATCGCTGCGGGACGTGACAGGAAAGGCCGGCAACCGCTTCTACGCGCCTGGTAGCAGGAGCGACGGCATGGAAGCCATGGAGCCTGGAAGGCATGATGCGACAGCTCGTCTTGATCGTGCTGCTGCTGGTCGTCCGGAGCGCCGCGAGCTGGGCGCAGCCGCAGGCGATTCCCGCGCGCATCGTGTCCACGTCCCCGAGCATCACGGAGACGTTGTTTGCGCTGGGACTCGGCGATCGCGGTCGTCGGCGTGTCTCGACCTATTGCCGCTATCCGCCGGCCGTGCGACGTTGCCGAAGGTCGGGACCTTTCTGAAGCCTGATGCCGAAACGATCGCGCGCCTGAAGCCGGATCTCGTCTTCATCCATGCCGGGCCCCAACACGGTCGCCGCCCAGCTCGCCAGGCTCGGGCTCGAGACCGCCGTCGTCGATCGCGGGTCGTTGTCGAGCGTGTTTGCCACCATCCGGCAGATCAGCGCGCAGCAGCCGGCGTGCTGGACAGAGGCGAGGCGGCTGCTCGCAGACGTGGAATGCCGGGCTCGATCGCGTCGAGGCATCGGTCGCTGGCCGCGCGCGCGCAAGATCCTGATTGTCGTCGGACGCCGGACGGGAACGCTCTCGGACACTCATTGCCGTGGGCCCGGGTTCGCATGCTTGAACGACATCGCCGCCATTGCCGGTGGATCGAACGTGCTCGCATCGGCCAGCCTGAATACCCGCGCATTTCCATGGAGACGGTCATCAGCTCGGCGCCTGACGTCATCGCTCGACGTGGGCGAGATGGGTGAGTCGCCCGCGGATCTGACCGTCGCCGCAGAATCACCGAAGGCTTGTGGCGAGCCAGACGCTGCGTCAAGGCCGTGCGTGAGGGTGGCGTTCACGCCGTGAACGACGAAGCCTTCGTGGTTCCTGGTCCGCGGATCGTCTCCGTGGCGAGGACCATGGCGCGCTGGCTCCACGGAGTCGAGGTGCGATGACGCCCGTCCTCCGCGTGCGGAACGTCGGCTGGCGCGCCGGAACGGTGCCCGTGCTCGAGCGCGTCTCGTTCGACGTCGGCCCTGGCGAGTTCGCAGGCGGTCATGGGACGCAACGGCGCTGGAAAGAGCACGCTGCTCGACGTCGTCGCGGGGCTGCGAACGCCGACCGAGGGCGCGGTGCTCCTGGCGGATCGTCCGCTCGATGAATGGACGGCGATCGAGAGGCGCGGACTGCTGTCACATCTCCCGCAGAGTGTGCGTGGCGGATCCTATCGATGCGCTCGGAGGCACTCGTTCTGATGGGCCGCTACGCGCACGCGGAACGCTGGTTCGAGTCCGACGAGGACCGGGACATCGCCGAGGAGGCGATGCGGCGGGTGCGAGTGCCTCGAGTTCCGGCGTCGCATCCTGGCCACGCTCAGCGGCGGCGAGCGCCAGCGGGTGTTCCTGGCGGCCTGTCTGGCGCAGCGAGCGCGTCTGCTGTTGCTCGACGAGCCCGCGACATTTCTCGACGTCGATCAGCAGCTGCAGGTGCTTCGGCGTCCTGCGCGCGGAGGCCGGACTCGCGGAACGGCCTGCGCGGCCGTCACGCACGACCGTCAACCTTGCGCGCTGACTGCGCTCTGCACGCGTCTGATCGTGCCGGCAGAGCGGAGCGTGGCACGGATCCGCTACCGAGACGGCGCTCGAAGACCCGCGCGTGGCTGCGCGCGTTCTCGGCGCGGCTGACCGTCGAACACGGCGGCTCGCGTCCCTGGGTCCGGTATCAGTGATGCTGATGGAGACGACGATCGGTCGTCGCGTGGATTGGGCGGATCGGCGCTGCTGCTTCGCAGCGGCGGTCCTGCCCTGCCATTGCTTAGTCCGGGCCGGCACTTCGACTGGGGACGGGTCTGGCAGCGCCAGGACTTCTGACTGGTCGATTCTGACGAATCTCCGTCTGTCTCGAACGCTGCTCGGCCTTTCGCGGGCGGCGCGCTGGCGCTGGCGGGCAGCCTGTTTCAGTCGATGCTGCGCGATGCGCTGCGACGCCATACACGCTGGGCGTGCTCCATCGGAGCCTCGCTCGGCGCCGTCCTCGCCATCGCGTTCGACTGGCATACGGTCGCCGGCGTCGTGGGGTGTCTGGGCAGGAGCCTCGCCGGAGCCGGTGTGGATTCTGTTCGTCGATGGAGCCGCGACCCGCGGCGGCCACTCTCGTCGTCCAGCCTTCTGCTCGCCGGTATCGCAATCAACAGCGTCTGCGCGGCACTCATCCTGCTGGTGCACGGCCTGACGCGGCATGTCGCAGTCCTTCGCGATCTCGCGCTGGCTCATCGGCGGCCTGATGCGATCGAACGGACGACGCTGCTGGTCTACGTGCTATGGTCGTGGCCACCGGGTTCATCATCATCCGTCAGGGTGCGTCAGTGGAACCCTTCTCGCCGTGGCGAAGCCTGGGCGGCAACGCGGGCGCGCATGAAGTGCGCGCTGTTCCACGGGGCATATCGCAGGCTCTGATCCTGGCGGCGGCCGACGGTTGCGTTGACGGGCTCCCATCGGCTTCGTCGGCCTCGTCGTGTCCGCATCTGCTTCGGGCGCGGGCTCTCGGCGGCGACGACCGCCTGCGGATGCTGCGCATTCCTGCTCGGCGGAGTACTTGCTGGCTTCCCGCGATGCGCTTGTCGCTGCTGCTCGCACCCGCCGGAGATCCCGCCGGCGCGATAACGGCTTTCACCGGTGGTGCCCCACCTGATCTCGGGTGGTCCGGCAGGGAGGCACTCGATGACGCGGATGTTCAGGGCCGCGAGTCGTGCGTGCCGACGGCCGCACGATCAACGCCGTCCAGCGCCGTGCGCACCTTCGCATTGCTTCACGGGCTGCTGCTGCGGCCGCACGGAGCGCGGCCTGCTGCGGCCGTCCCGGTCGACACGTTCAAGGACGAATGGCTGCGACGAAGCTCCGGAATGTCGTGCACCTGACCAAGGCGGGATGCCTCGGCCCCTGCGCGCTCTGGCGAACGTTGCGAGCCTTGCCTTCGACGGCAGGGCCGTCTGGTTCCACTCCGGTCAATACGCCGTGGCACGTTCGCCTGATCTCACGACTACATCGAAACGATGGTGCAGGCGATCGCTTCGTCGCGCCGCCCTCGGAGCTGACCGAGTACGTCTCTCAACTACTACGACTGGGACGTGCGGCCCGGGACGGCAGATGCCGGCCGCCAGCCGTTTCACCAGGCGAGTCCGGGCGCCAGCGGATCGCGCTCCGTGTCGCACGCCGACACCGATCTGCTTGGCACTGAAACGGCACGCACGGGTGCTGCCGCCGGATCTCGACGTGCTCGGCGTATCCCTGGTGCGTGGCAGACCGACGAGCACCTACGTTGCTGCTCGACGGTGCGTTGGCTGGAAATACGAAAAAGCTCGTCCTTCGTCTGCATGGGGAACTCGACGGCGTGCCGGGTTCGACCGGTTGCGCGTGGTCGATCGAGCGAACGGTGCCCCGGTGTGGTGAGTGGAACGGGCGAACCGAGAGCGGACTTCGCGGCGTCAGCACCGCCGGTCCGGACGTGGTCGAGGCGTATGCACAGCAATACGAATTCAACGGGCGGC
>ERZ1370068.9475-contig-8250_pt1 | contig 25863 bp, 43 predicted proteins | sample MGYA00561227_ERZ1370068 | MGnify/ENA primary metagenome ERZ1370068 (study PRJEB38410, sample SAMEA6850437) | metagenome | study: Metagenomic assessment of the ecological functions of the soil: analysis of the soil microbiota associated with the...
CTACGTATTGCTGGACGCGCCCTGTGAATGCGTTCCGGAACCATACCTGACGTCGCTGGCAATCGCGCCGCGCCGACTTGTAAGCGGATTTCTCGGCGGCTGAGTTTTGTGTCAGAAACTCTTACTTCAGCCGTTGATACCTTTGCCTTGCTTTCAGAAGGATTGAACGTCTGGCCGGCGTCTTCCAAAGCGCAAAGAAGGCTTTTGCATGCTCCTTATGACTCCTTTTTTTACCACCGCGTCGCCATTGAGTGCCGTTGCGCGCGAGACCAAGTTGCGCGAGCGGATACAGATAGGGAAATGCGATCCCAGCGCCGGTGATCGAGAATCTTTGAAACTCAGCCGCCGCCTCTACGCCTCGCTTCAATCGCAAGTATGCCTGGCCGCGCAAATAGATCGCGTCAGAACCTCGCGCCTGCTCCATACTCGCTGACCGATTGCAACAACTCAATCGCCTTGTCGGGATGACCGCGCTGGAAGTCAATGGCAGCAAGGGATTGACCGGGCAGCCAGACCGCCTGCGTGAAGGTGTTTTTGGGATTTGCGCCGGCCATTTCGTCAGCGAAGAGTTGCGCTTGTCCAACTTCGCCACCAGCGCGAGCGTCAAAGACCCAAGCGCCTGTCGCCCGGTAAAAGTCTCCATGAAATTGCCTCGCGCGAGGGTCAAAGCCTCAGGCAGATCCTCTTCCCAAGCCCACTAAGCCCGACGACCGCTTGGAACAGTGTCGCCTCTATCGCCAGTTGTGCCAACGCTTCGGTAAATTGCGCTGCTTGGCCAGCGTCGCTGCACGGCGCGAGAAGAGGCGGTTCTCGCGCAACCGTCCGGCGTACGCCGCTGTTTGAGCTTGCAAGGCGAGGGCCTGATATTCACGCCCTTGCCGCTGAACCAATCGAGTTGCTGTTTCATCAAGGTACTATCACCCTGAGAAACCCAATTACATAGAGATGGCTGTAGAAAGACGGGGTGATCGGGGAGCTTGCGCGCGAGCGCCTCGTTGATGGTCTGTTTAGCTTCGTCAGCACGGTCAAGGTTGATAAGTCCAGCTCCACAAGCCTCGAGTAAGCAGGAGTATAATCCGGATCCAGGCGAATTTCCGTTTCACGGGCTTCTTCGATGGCTTGCTGGATTGCCCAGCCCACGTGTACTCATCAGCGAGGAAGCCATGCGGAACAGCTTCGCGCGGGTACGTCTGCGCCCACAGTTTTAGCGTTTCACTCCTTTTCAGATTCTCCAGTGACGATGCCGTAATAGGTCGACGAGATCAGCATCTTCTCGCGTTCGCTGGTCCAATTGCCTCGCAGTTGATAAGCCTTCTCCGGAGTACTCAACGGCAAGTTGCCAGTTTCCGTCATTGGCGTAAACCGTCGCTAATTGACATAAGCCCGGGCGAATTCAGGATCCAGCTCGATGGCGCGTTTGAGCGTCGCAATCCATTCTGTGTAATGCCCTTCTCCCCCTGAACACTTGTCCGTTACCAAAGAAAGCGCTCTTTGAGCGCCTCCAACGACGAGGTCGTAGCCTGTTCAATCGGCGTCAAACTTCTGAATCGAGCTTTAGCGATTCACCCAATTTCTCGAAGACCCGACGATGCTGTACCGAGCGCGCGAAGCACCCTGCTCTTTGTTTTCGGCTTCAACCAGCTCACGGCTACTCACATCGCCGGTCTGTGCATTCACTGCTTCAAGTCCGATCGCATAGTGCTCGCCGAGATTGAAATGAAACTCGGCAATCAGGGCTTTGGCAGCCCTCACGCTGACAAATCTCTCGAGCAATCTCGCGTGTCATGGGCTAAGCTCATCTGCCGAGCGCGTCATCAGCTTCAAAGTGCCATGCACGCGCTCTTCCGGGAAGAGGTTCAAAAACGGCGACCGTTCCAGTTGCATCGCCAACCCTTGCTTGAGCGTCTGTCGAACACCGCGCCCCCGGCTGTATTGGTGAAATCCGCAAGTAACACCGTGTCTTTTTCAGTCAACGCGGGTGCCCGCGAATAGGTAAGCCGCTCCGGCCACTATGACCAGTAATGCAGGCAGAACAAGGAGCCAACGCTCCCCTTCCACGATGTCATGGCAGAGGAAGCTTCTTGGTCTAATTGTCGTCGTTTGTAAGTCTGAGACTCTTCACGATCAAGACCGAACTCCTTGACGTCGCCACAAACCGGTAGCCGTGGCGCGGCACCATTTCGATGAATTGATGACCATTAGTGCCCCTCACCAAGTGCTCGTCTAAGCGTGGTCATGAAGTCACAGACAGATTCGCCTCCTCGACAAAACTGTCCGGCCAAACCCGCTTCATTAGCTCTTCTTTTTCGACGAGGTGACCAGCTTGTTCTACCAGGGACTAACAGCAAGTCAAAGGCTTCGGGTGACTTGAACCGCATGACCTTCTCGTAGCAACTGGTGCTCGGTGACATCCAGACGGAAGGGGCCGAAATCGTAGATGTGTCTTGTTTCGATCATAACCCAGGTCCAACAACTGTAATTTTCAGACTTTGGAAGCACTCTTTGGCGAACTTTGGCGCTTCCTAGGGACTTGCCAATTCGCCCTGAGGTAGGGTTCGCACCACGGAGTTGCTCAATCGAAACTGGCGGGTCTTAAGCGGACTGAATCATACGACAGTTAGTTGAACAACGAAAGGCTGAGGGCGAGTAGCGTTGTGGGTAGGTTCCTCTCTCTCAGTCCTCAGCCGGTCCGCATGAAGCTAAGGGTTATTAGAAAATCAAAAACTACCGCACGTACCAGAACGATGAAGAACTCGACTAGCGGGCCCCCGGAATGTTCTCCCAAACAAAGGATCTTGTGATGAAACTATTGGCCACAGTTACCATGACGTTAGTCCCGGCAGCCCAGACCGCCAGCTCAGGAGCCACGGTCAAGCAAAGACAAATGACCGCTGTCGTTCTCAACGAGCAGGCATAGCCGAGGTGAGGTTAGGACATTTTGTTGATGCCAGTGAACTATTCAAGCAGGCAGTCGAGATCGATCCTGACTTTGGCGGTTGCTTGCAACAATCTTCGGTGTGACCTACGACGCGCTTCTCACAGATACGACGAGGCGGTCGTCTTGCTTATGCGCGCAGTTCGGCTCACCCGGATTATGCGGAAGCGTATTACAACCTAGGCGTGTCCTACCTGAACCTTCTTCGTCAGTACTCAAATTCTGTAAAAGCCACCGCCAACAAGCCGTTCGCTTTAGACCAAATTATGCTGAGTACATAATAGCCTCGGTGTTGCCTACAACGACTGGGGTAAACGTGAAGAAGCGATTCGGGCTTATTATGCAGCGATTCAATCAAAGCCAGACTATCCCGACGCATATAACAATCTGGGGACGGCGTTGGTAGGTAAGGGACCCGGAAAGTCACCTGGCGTGCAGTCGAACTTCGAAACCTGATTTGTCAATGGCACGATACAATCTGGGCGCCGTTTTACTTCTGACAAACTCCCGCGCTGGCGCACTTTGATCAATACCATAAGCTCAAATCGATGGACACACAGTTGGCGAAAGAACTCTATGACCGCCTTTATGGCGGCAGAGCTTGCGTATTGGGCCCACGAGGAAGATAGGGCGGGTTGCGCTCTTGTAGCTCACTGGCCAGGACGCGATGTAAAAGAGTATGGTTACTGCCGCGTGGGCGATGCTTACTCTACGCATAATGTCGAAAGAGTATTGGCGTCCCGTACGGGAGTCGAACCCGTGTCGCCGCCGTGAAAGGGCGGTGTCCTAGGCCACTAGACGAACGGGACGCATAAGGTGGAGCAGTTCGGGGCTCATTGCAAGCTGGTAACCTTAGCGTAAGCATTCAAAACCTGTCAAACGCACCTCACTTTAGGTGTCGTGACGTCCGTTTTCTCCGCGTAATCTCTACGCCTCATTAAAAACAACCTCAAAAATTACGCAGTGAATCTGCCAGTAACTTGCGGCCGAGACACGAAGAGGATGCGCGAGAAGGATCGAAATTTGGAGACCGCCTCAAATTCCAAGTTAGAATCGTCTCCATTCCGCATTACCATTAAACTTTTTCCCTCCACTAATTCCGAACTATAATGCCGACGTCTGACATCTTGACGGCTGACCAGCATTTAATTTCTAGCAGGAGAAGTTCAATGTTAACTCGACCCCGATTCACAATACTCTGTCTCTTCATCGTCCTTATTTCTTTTCGGTAGCACCCTCGTCAATGCCCAGCATGAAACCAGTGGTGGCTCAAAAGACATGATGGGAGGTAGTACCGTCGGCGGTAATACGGGTCGCGCGCCGACCAGAACTTCATCAACTAAACCGCCGGTCAAACAAATACATCCGCCATCGACGGTGCGCAAAACCACCGGTTACGACAACTACACCACCCGTCAAAAAACGCAACGGTCGCTAAAGGACCCGATGCGAATTACTACAACTCGCAGGGCGATGCAGTTTTTTACCGCGAAGAACTACACCGCCGCTCTGACTGCGACTACCAAAAGGCAATCGAACTGGAATCCGTCACTCGCAAACGCACAATACCGTATCGGTTGGATCAAGAACGATCAGGAAGATTATGAAGAGGCTATCGAGCCCGCTTAACCAGGCCGCACGACTTCAGCCAACCTACTCAGCTTTTTACGAACTTGGTTACGCCTACCGGAAACTGGAACGATACGATGAAGCGATGAGAAGCGTATAGAGAATCGCTTCGGATAAAACCAGACTACGCCTCGACCTATCACGATATCGGATGGATTTACAGCGAACAGAAGAACTACGAAGACGCTGCGACCAATCTCAAACAAGCGATAAAGCTGAATCCGAATTTCGCCGATGCCCATAACGAGTTGGGATATTCACTGAGAAACCTGGGGCGCTACTCGGAAGCAATCGAAGAATACCAGGAAGCAATTCGGTTGGATCCGCAGGCCGGCCTCGCTTATCTCGGTTTGGGTGACGTCTACTATTACAACACCAAGCAATATGGCGAGGCGATCAATGCGTATTCCAAAGGGGTTCAACTCAGGCCAAAAAGTTCCGGAGCGTTATACAACCTGGGTTGGTGTTACAACGACGCGGAGCGCTACAACGAACGCTGTCCAGGTTCTGCAGCAGTCGATTCAATTAGATTCAGACAATGCCGAGGCTCATAACGAGTTGGGGATACGCCTTTCATCAATTGCGTAGGTACGGCGAGGCCGTCTCGCATTATCAGATGGCGATTCAGAAAAAACCTGACTACGGATTGGCCTACTACAATCTTGGCATCACGTACAAAGCACTCGGAAATCGGAATGGCGTTATGGAACAGTATCGAGGCGCTACAACGCATCGATGCGAAGCGAGCTCAGAAACTGCTGAACGCAATGAATAACTAGCAATAAGTCCGACGAAACAAGAATGTCCGACGAACTTTAGTTTGTCGCGAACTTTAATCTATCCAAATGCAGTGGCGTAGTTCCCGACAAACTAAGTTCGTCGGACAAAGTTCGTCGGACATTTTTTCCCCGACTCCTTCCGTATCTTTCCCCTCAGTTCCGGTAATAACTTTCAGAGGCCTCCTCGAAAGCGCAAACTGCATCAAACGCGCTGACACCTTCGCAGTGTGGTCCTCAGCTCGTCTCCCCATCTGTCGAAATAACTTCTTCGCGCCTTACGATTATTTGTGTGAACCCAACACAGATGAACTGCCGTACTGTGCGACGCGAGGTGAAAGATGAGCAGCCATGTCGCCCCAAAAATATGTCCCCGATCATCAACAACCGCCCACTCCTCCCCAGACTCGCAACCGAACTCATGGCACTTGAACAAGAGTGCAGATTAGCCTGGCCCTACTTCAAGCAACATCCGATTCGCACGACCGCACGGCTTGTCCGCAGAACTCTTAAGAGAAGCGTCGAGTCTTACTTGCTCCAAACGTACTAACTGCCCTTTCTACTGTTTCAATGATCGTTCTTGCCGTTTTGGTTTTCGAACGAACTCACCGGACGTTTGGTGGAACCGATGCCTCAGCCAAAACACTACCGACGACCGGAATTGACAATCATCAATTTGAAGGAACTCGACAAGAAAGACAACGAAGGTTCAATCGGAAGAAACGGAAATCGCCGGGTTGGTTTTCAGCAAGACAAGTCAGGGGAAGGCTCGGGTGAAATCCGCAGACAAGCTCAGGGTGGTGGCGGCGGTGGTGGAGAGCATGAACCGCATCCGCCACAGGCAGGAAGTTGCCACCTCCATCCGATATCCTCGCAGCAATACCAAAGACACCACCGGTGTATCCGCCCACTCTTCCTGTAGCTGGTATGGATGTCGATCCCGTTCTTTGGAAGGATCTCAAGGCACCCGTTTATGGTGATCCTCGATCGATATCGGACGTCAGTTCGAAGGGCCCGGGAAATGGTGGTGGCATAGGTACCAACAATGGCTTAGGCATTGGCGAAGGTGATGGTGGCGGCTATGGTCCCGGCAGCAAAGGAAACATGGGTGGCAATGAAAAGCAGACAGGCTGTTGTGGCGGTTCAGGAGGTGAGGGAAATGATGCTTCAAACGGCACGTCCGTTTCGTGGAAGTGAAGTTGAGCAACGAGCACGCTTGTTGTTTGAAGCCAGAGCCGCCAGTACACGGAGGAGGCCAGGCGCAACCAGATCATCGGAACAGTAATGTTGCGTGTCGTGTTTTCGAGTGCGGGCCAGGTTGAACAGATTCGGGCGGTGCAGACTCTTCCGTTTGGTCTGACTGAACGAGCGATTGCGGCAGCGAGACAAATCAAATTTGTGCCGGCAACAAAGAGTGGCCATCCGGTGTCGGTCTACATGCAGCTGGAGTACAACTTTAATTTGTACTAAGGCATTGCCGATTGCCGATTGTCGATTGAAAGAAAGGCGATCGATGAGCCTGGGTTTCAAATCGGCAATTGGCAATTCGGCAATGGTCACGGCAATCGACAAATATCCGTGCAAGCTTCTGCCGCTGGCACCGTTCTAAGAGAGAAGTTGGAACTGACAGGCGCGAAGGGCGTCTAAGAATAAGGGACCACGACCGGCGTCAATTCGATTCGTGCGAGGACAAATCCATGCAGAAACAATTCTTTCCCAAGTCTTACTTCCTGGTTTTGCTCATAGCAGTTATCGCTCCAATCTTCATGGCGATGCAATGGTCTGAAGTCGGTGCGTCCGCGCAGACTGGTCAAACTTCAGGTGCCTTGACGGTCGTTGGACTCGACCGGCAAAGCCAAGTCGCTCTGTCCGCTCAAACACACAGACGTCAAGGCTGAAATCAGCGGGTTCCTTTCTCGCGTCAACGTCACCCAGGAGTTCGAGAATCCTTTTAAAGAGAAGATTGAAGCGGTCTATACCTTTCCACTCCCTCAAAACGCCGCCGTCGGACGACATGACTATGACGATCGGCAACCGTGTAGTTATAGGAAAGATACTGCCACGCGAAGAGGCTCAAGCTGTTTACGAGGCAGCAAAATCAAACGGACCAGGTTGCCAGCCTCCTCGATCAAGAGACGACCAAACATCTTCACGCAATCGGTTGCCAACATCCTCCCCGGCGAACAAATCAAGATCACAATCAGCTACGTCGAAACGTTGAAGTATGAAGCGCGGAGCTTATGAGTTCGTATTTCCAATGGTCGTTGGCCCACGTTACATCCCTGGTCAGCCAAAAGTCAGAAACGAGGGAACGGATTTGCGCCGGACACGACTCAGGTTCCCGATGCGTCGCGAATCACACCGAAGATGGCTCCGGCCGGGTTTCCGAAGCGGACACGACGTTTCGCTCGATATTCAACTCGATGCCGGGATTACTCATTAGATGCCCTGGACTCAAAACACATCCCATCGACATTGAACGTCCCGACGCTCGAAGCGCTCACATTCGTCTGAAAGAATCAGCCACAATTCCCAACAAGGATTTTGTTCTCCGTTACGACGTGTCGCAGGAGGATCAATTCAGGACGCGATACTGACGCACCGGTCAGACAAAGGCGGATTCTTCACGATGATTCTTCAGCCTCCTGATCGAGTTGCGGTCCAGGATGTCACACCGAAAGAGTTGGTGTTTGTCCTGGATACTTCGGGTTCGATGGAAGGGTTCCCCATTGAAAAGGCGAAGGAGACGATGAAACTTGCGATGGATAGCCTCTATCCTTCCGACACGTTCAATCTCATCACCTTTGCGGGTAACACCGACATTCTTTTCCGCATCCCGTTCCTGCAACTAAAGAGAACATCCGCAAAGCCCAGCTGCTGCTGAGCGGACGAGGCGGCAGCGGTGGCACTGAGATGATGACGGCGATCAAGGCGGCACTTGAACCATCCGACAATCAGGACCACGTGCGCGATCGTTTGTCTTCATGACGGACGGCTATGTCGGCAACGATATGGAGATCATTTCGGAAATACAGAAGCATCCGAACGCGCGAGTGTTTGGGTTTGGTATTGGCGAGTCGGTGAACAGATTCCTCCTGGACAAGATGGCCGAAGCTGGACGTGGCGAAGTTGAGTATGTTGGATTGAACGACGACGGATCGGCTGCCGCCAGGAGAGATTTCACGAGCGAATTCGCAATCCATTGTTGACAGACATTTCGATCGATTGGAACGGGTTTGCCGGTGGCTGATGTTTATCCGCAACGAATTCCTGATCTCTTTTCTGCTAAACCACTAATCTTGTCAGGACGCTTTACCGCAGCTGCGAACGGCACCATTCAGCTTGAAAGGGAAGGTCGCTGGAAATGACTTTGTGCGTGACATACCGGTTTCGTTTCCAGAGACGATGGCGTCGCACGACGTATTGTCATCACTCTGGGCGCGTCGAAGGATCGATGATTTGATGGCGCAGGATTATGCCGGCGCGCAGAGCGGGCAAATGCAAGCCGGATTTGAAACAGACCATTACGCAGGTGGGACTCGAGTATCGACTGATGACACAGTTCACTTCATTCGTAGCGGTTGAAGAAATGGTAGTGACTGACGGGAACCAGCCGCGTCGAATTGATGTTCCTGTGGAAGTGCCGGCTGGAGTTAATCGGGCGATGGTTGATGCCGATCAACCGATGGTCAGTTGGATACGTCGGCGGCTTAGCAATAGCGTCCGTCGCTTGGACGCGGAGCCGGTGCTGGTATTGTGCCGGGAGCGGCGGTGGTGTGCAGGATCGCTGCGCCGCCACCAAACATGCCAATGACCGTTACGTGTTACTGCCGAAACAGAGAATTCGACACCTCAAGCCGACGCCCGCTCCTGTGCAGCCAGCAAGTCATGCAGCGCTCGAGGATAAACCGAGAGAAGTCAAAAGAAGAACAGCGACTGGATCAGCTGCGACTCAAGATCCATCCGAGTGTTTTCGCAGTTGTCCGGCGACTGCAAGACAAACAATTTATTCCTGGACCTGACGAAGGTAGCTTTATTCACGATGGCAAGGCTGAAGTTCAGGTGTGGCTGACAGAGAAGTCAGAGGCAGCGATGGCGAAACTAAAAGAACTTGGTTTCGAAGTCATTCTTGATCCGAAGAGTTCGAAACTTGTCATCGGTCGCGCGGCGATTGAGAAGCTCGAAGCTTTGGCTGACTTGAGTTTTGTTCGTTACGTATCGCCACAGGTCAGCAAATAGAGCTGAGGATCAAATATGAAACCAAGATTCAGGAATCCGTGCGGGGGCGCGCTGGGTATGAGAAGGGCGAGACTAGTGACTCTGCCGCTTGCCCCCTTCCCGACCTGTCCTGGTCCAGGGAAGTTAGTGATTCTTCAGCGGGTCGGTTCCAAATCTTGGTATCCACTTAAGGGAGGCGTTCATGTCGCAATTCACCAGCCCACTTGATCATGTTCGCATTGCAGCGCCTTGCAAAGCTGATTGGGACAGCATGTTTGGTGATGAGCGTGTTCGCTTCTGCGGGCAATGCAATCTGAATGTCTACAATTTGTCGGAGATGACAAAGTCTGGACGCGGAGCTACTGGTTGCGCGTACTGAAGGTCGCTTGTGTGTTCGCTTTTATCGAAGAACTGACGGTTCAATACTCACGCGTAACTGTCCTGAAGGATTGCGTGCTCTGAAGCGACGGCTGTCGCGTGTCGCGAGTGCCGTGGGAACTGCTCTGGTCAGTTTCTTAGCGGGGCTTGGTTTCATGGAATCGTAGATCGTGTGACACCAGCGCGGTCACGTAACTGGGAGCACTTATTGCGAGACCGCTGAAGACGAGAACAGCGCCCGTAATGGGGACGTGGCAATGCCCAATCCTCAGTGCCGCCCGTTGTGGTCGATCAGGATGGGACAAATTGTGTCCATTCCAAAGACTCGAAAGACCCTCGGGAGTAGTCTCGGTAATATGGCCATACATCCGGAATTCCGCGTCTCATTCTCACCGGGCTTTAGCCCGTTGATCTTAGGAGCCATAGAGACTGTTTGAACCGTTTCAACGGTTTCACAATCCGTCGACCCAAAACCGTTGAAACGAGTTCACGAACCCTCTTCTTACTTCAACCACCGGGCTAAAGCCACGGTGTGAATGTAGATGGGATCTCAAACAAGTCTGGCGTACAGCAAGTGAGTGCTTCATTACGCGTTTGGAATTGCAGGCGGCAGGCGAGGACGCCTGCGCTCCCAGCAGCTCAATACTTCTTGACATCCACTTCTCTTCCGTCTACTTTGACGCATCGCTCGAACGTGATCTTTGAAAAACTTGTAGAGGCGCGACCTCCAAAAGTAAACAGCTTCTTTGAAGAAGGACTTCGAAGCTGTTGAAAGGGGTGGGTCGCCGAAGCTTGCTGTCGATCCTTCGTCGACAACAGGTTGGTTGCTGCGGCTAAATCCGCAGGACTGTCACCGAAACGGTGGAGAGCTACGACAATTAATTTGATTCTGCGTTGCACGCGCGACGCAGTTTCGAATTTCGATTTCTAGACAGAGGTCGGTCGTGTTCATTCACGATCGGCCTTTTTATTGTCCGACATGCTTCAGCTTGTCGGATGATTGAAGAATGGAAGAGTCGACAAGCTGAAGCTTATCGGACATTGAAGCTTATTGGCACTGCGGTGACAAGCTGAACCGCATAATTGGACATCAGAAACAACCATGATCATGCCAACAGTAATGAAGTTCGGTGGGACGTCAGTCAGCGATGCGCGGGCATTTGAAAACGTCGCGCAAATTGTAGCTGCGCGTATTCAGCTTGAGCCTGTCGTAGTGGTGTCGGCGATGAGCGGAGTAACAGACGCCCTCCTTGCAAGCACCCTGATTGCTGCGGAAAACGGACGTGCAAGCAGCGCTGAGTTCACTTGAACCCATCTTCAACCGCCACAAAGAAACTGCTGCAGAACTGCTTTCAAGTAGCGCCGCCTATGCAACGCAGATTGATGAAGCGAAGAAGCAAATTGCCGGAGTACCTCGCACTCATTGCTTCTCAACCTGCCCATCAGCGTGCTCTCAAGGATGCAGTGTTGGCATTCGGGGAGGCTCTCTCGAGTTTGTTGCTTGCAGAGGTACTAAACCAACGCGGCATGAGTGCCGTTAGCCATCGATGCTCGTAGTTGCGTCATCACTGATGATGAATTTGGTTGTGCTGCACCGTTGATGGAGGAGACCGTCGCTGCGACTCGTTCTGTGTTGTTACCGTTTCTTGAGACGGGATCTGTTCCAGTGATGGGTGGATTTGTCGGTTCAAACAAAAAGAATCAAACGACAACGCTCGGTCGGGGCGGTTCAGACTACACCGCGGCAATCGTGGGTGCGGCTTTGAATGCCCGTGAGATTCAAATCTGGACCGACGTTACCGGAGTGCTGACTGCTGATCCACGTGTTGTTCCAAAAGCACAAACAGTCGAACGGCTTTCGTATGCCGAGGCTGCTAGAGCTGGCCTACTTTGGCGCAAAGGTTCTTCATCCGAAAACGATTCAACCCGCAATTGAGGACTGTATTCCAGTTCGCATCTGTAACTCGCGCGCACCGTCGGAAAGCGGCACACTTGTCTGCGCGCAAACCGATACCACCCCACGCACAGTGAAAGCCATCGCTCACAAGAAAGGCGTCACAACAGTTCAGATCACTTCCGCGCGGATGCTCGGCGCGTATGGTTTTCTTCGCGCGCTCTTTGAGGTTTTTGAAAAGCACCGCACGGTTGTTGACGTTGTGACTACTTCTGAAGTCAGCGTATCGCTTTCACTGGACGATGCGAGTTCGCTACCGTTGATTGTGTCGGAGTCTGGAACAACTCGGCACGGTGCGCATTGAAGAAAGGTCGCGCGATCATTTGTGTTGTTGGAGAGGGACTACGCGGAACACCGGGAATAGCCGCGCGTGTGTTTAGCACCATCCGCGATATAAACGTCACGCTGATTTCGCAAGGCGCATCGAGCATCAATTTCACATTCGCAATTGAAGAAGAGCGAGTCAACGAAGCAGTGAACAGATTGCACGAAGCGTTTTTGAAGAGAAGGATACGATCATACACAGATTCTGCAGATATCCGCATGATTTCTGTGCGAAAGAGGTGCGAGCCCAAAGGCTATAAGTAAATCTGCGTAATCTGCGGAATCTGTGGATGGCATTTTTGTCTCATGACTCTTTTTCGAACTAACCCGGCAGCTTATCGATATCCCATCCGTTACTGGTGACGAGTCGGCGGCGGCGTGCTTTCTTTCAAAGGTCTTAAATGATCCGGCTATCGAATCGAGTTGCAGGAAGTTGAAACCAACCGGTTCAATGTGATCGCAACGACAACGGCCCCACCCTGCTATTGTCTTCTCCACCCACTTCGATACTGTCCCGCCGTTCATTCCCTCAAGCGAGGATAGTGAATACATCTATGGTCGCGGTTCGTGTGATGCGAATGGCATCATCGCGTCGCAAGTGTTTGCGGCGGAACGACTGCGTGCCGAAGGTTTCGACAAAGTTGGTTTGCTATTCACAGTCGACGAAGAGCTAAGCAGCAAAGGGCGCACAACTCGCGAACAATCACCCGCTCGCACGCGAGTGTCGCTTTCTCATAAATGGGGAACCGACAGACAACAAACTGGCAATCGGCACCAAAGGCTCAATGCGATTTCTGTTGACGACTGAAGGAAAAGCCGCTCATTCCGCATACCCCGAAGCTGGTGAGTCAGCGATTGAGAAACTGCTCGACGTGCTCGCTGATATCCGCAACTTGAAGCGGCCCAGCGATCCATTTTTCGGGGACACTACTTGCAACATCGGTGTTATCCAGGGCGGTACTCGTCCAAACGTAATACCTGCTGAGGCTAGTGCTGAACTGCAGGTTCGGCTTGCGATCGACACTGACGACGCGAAGAACATCGTTGACAAAATTGTCCGTGGACGTGCGCGTATCGAATTTGCTTCTGCGCACGACCCTGTGAAGCTGTTTTCATGTTCGCGGTTTCGAAGAATGCGTAGTACGTTCGACGACCGACGTACCTTATCTTGACGAATTGGGGAAAGCCGCTTTTGCTTGGGCCCGGCTCGATCCTCGACGCGCACACATCGCACGAGCGAGTTTCGAAGCGTGAACTGGAAGCATGCAGTAGACTTGTACGTCGAACTCGCGCAACTCTTGTCCGGCATGCTTTAGCTTGTCGTCCTCGCCTGCCAGGACGGGACGCTAAGTTGAAAACCAGAGGTTAAAGAACCGTAATCAGGCAGTGGCCCAGAGGACGCCTGCGCTCCGGTGCACTCGCGCAGTTAGGACGGTATGAAAACAGCCTTGATCGGATACGGAGCGTGATGGGTCAGTTGATCGCCGCCGAGGCGAAGAAAGCCGGCGACGAGGATCGACTATGTCGCAACATCGAGACAACTCCCGATCCAGTATTGATGAGCTCGCTAACAAACTTCGCGGGTCACGACGTCGTCATTGATTTCTCGATCGGCGAAGCCGTAAATCGAAACATTCAGGCGTGCTTGCTCGCAGGGGTGCCGATAGTTGAAGGAACCACTGGTTGGAAAACTCAGGAGGAGGAGATCAAACGGCTGGTTAGAGAGAATGCCGGCACGCTTGTTTACGGCGCTAACTTTTCCATCGGCGTGAACGTCTTCTATCGAATCATAAGCCATGCGTCGCGAACTCTTCAGCGCAGTCGGAGGCTACGCGCCGTTTATCGAAGAAGCGCATCACTCGCGTAAGCGTGATGCGCCGTCTGGAACTGCTTTGCGACTTCGTGACTTGATGACTGAGCATCTTGATTACGACGTTCCCACCTCGTCAACACGTGCTGGCCATATTCCCGGAACGCATCAAGTCGGTTTTTGATGCGGAGGCAGATCAAATAACACTGACGCATACGGCTCGTTCACGGCAGGGATTCGCAGCCGGTGCGCTGCTGCAGCCGCGCGGTGGGTGATTGGTCGCAAAGGTGTCTACGAGTTTAGTGATGTGGTGGATGAAATTCTCAAGGGTTAGCTTGGCAACCAGTAAGGGAAGCGTAATGGTCTTCTTCGGCGCTTTCTCTGCGTTCTCTGCGTCTCAGCGGTAAGCGAGATTCGGTACATTTCAACCACCGCCGAGACGCAGAGAATGCGCAGAGATCGCAGAGATGCAAATCAGCAACGCTTCGGAGGTGACTTATGACAATGCAGGTTGATTGGTTGAGTGGATGTGCAACCGCGCTGGTTACACCTTTCACGGCAAGCGGCGATGTCGATGTGGATCGGCTGCGAGCCTTGATTGAATATCAAATCGCCGGAGGCGATGCGACTACTGGTTCCCTGCGGTACGACCGGAGAAAGCGCCACGATGTCCGACGAGGAAGATCAGTTGGTCATCAAGGCGACCGTCGAGGTCGCTCGTGGCCGCGCAAAGGTCATCGCCGGAACCGGCAGTAACTCCACGGCGGCGGCAATTCAGTATTCACAGACTGGCGCGCGAGCTTGGGCTGATGCCGTCCTATCTGTCGCACCTTACTACAACAAACCGACTCAGGAAGGGTTGTACGCACACTTTCGCGCGATTGCTGAGTCCGTCATCGGACTGCCGGTTGTGATTTACAACGTGCCCGGTCGAACATCGTCGAACATTTCTGCCGAGACCACAATCAGGCTCGCACATGATGTTGAGAACATCGTTGCCGTCAAAGGAAGCCTCCGGAAATCTTTCGCAGATCATGGAAATCCTTCGCAGCAGACCAGCGGGCTTTCGAGTTATTTCGGGCGATGACTCATTCACACTTGCAATCATTGCGCTCGGAGGCGACGGGTTGATCTCAGTGGCATCAAATGAAATTCCAGCGTTGATGTCTCAACTGGTTGATCTGGCTCTCGCTGGCGACTGGAATGAAGCTCGAGCATTGCACTACAGACTGCTGCCGTTGCTTGAGGCCAACTTCATTGAGTCAAGTCCCGGACCGGTCAAGGCGGCGATGGCGATGATGGGACTCATCGACGAAAACTTCCGCTTGCCTTGGTGCCGATTCAGGAAAAGAGTCGAGCTCGTTTGCGTGAAGTTCTGATCCAGGTGGGCGTGCTCGGGGAAACGTCACATGCAACTGCGTGAAGAGATCGAGTCGATTGCCAAGCGCGACAACCAGGTGAGTTCACTTCAGAAGATCGAGCTGTGTTCGAAGAGTTGAAGCGCGCGCTGAATCGTGGCGAAGTGCGTGCTGCCGAGAGATCAACTGGAAGGTAAATGGCTGGTTAACTCGTGGGTCAAGCAGGGAATTCTTCTTGGCTTTCGAATGGGGAAACTCACCGAGATGTCCGGCGAGTCGGGTCTGAAGTTCTTCGATAAAGACACCTATCCAATCAGACCAACAACAAGCGCAGAAAACATTCGGATAGTTCCCGGAGGTTCCAGCATTCGCGACGGAGCCTACATCGCTCCGACTGTAGTGTGCATGCCACCGATGTATGTTAATGCAGGCGCCTATGTCGATGAGGGCACTATGATCGACAGTCACGCACTGGTTGGGTCATGCGCGCAGATCGGCAAGAGAGTTCATATTTCTGCGGCGGCACAAATCGGCGGTGTGTTGGAGCCGGTTGGTGCTGTGCCAGTGATCGTTGAAGACGATGTGATGGTTGGCGGGAATTGCGGTGTCTACGAGGGAACGATCGTGCGCGAACGAGCTGTGCTTCGCTACCGGGACAATCCTGACGGGTTCAACCCCCGTCTACGATTTGATCCGGCAACCAAATCTACCAACGAAAACCCGACACCCACTTGAGATTCCTGCGGGTGCTGCTTGTCGTTCCTGGTGCCCGTGCAATTCAGAACGAAACCGGGCAGGAGTTGGGGACTTTCACTTTATGCGGCCGTCATAGTTAAGCTATCGCGACGAAAAAACTGGACGCAGCAGTACAGCTGGAGGACTATCTCCGTTGAAGAATTTTTCGCTGCCGAAACGATTGCAGGGAATTGAGAAGAGTGTCATTCGGCAAGTCTTCGATCGAGCATTGCCGGGAAGTTTGAACCTTGGTCTTAGGTGAACCTGACCTGCCAACGCCTGACGTCATCCGGCCGCGCCGCGGTTCGCATTAGTCGAAGAAGAACAGAACGGCTACACGACTCCACGCAGGGTTACCTGCGCTGCGCGACAAGATTGCCTCCGATTACCCTTACCTCGAAGGCAAGGCGGAGCGCGTGATTGTTATACGGCGGGTTCCAGGAAGCTTTGTATCTTGCATTGCTGACTCTCGTCGACGAAGGCGATGAAGTGTTGCTTCCGAATCCGGGCTTTGTTGCCTATCCCGACGATCGTGCGAATGGCCGGCGGCGTTTCCAACTTTTATCGTTTGCCTTCGGCCAAAGATTTCTCGTTCGACATAGAAGACTTCCGCCGCGCGCTAACACCGCGCACAAAGGTGGTTGTTTTGTATCAGCCCTTCAAACCCAACGGGTCGTGCGCTATCAACGAGCGATGTTCGGGCACTTGCAGATGCTGTTAAAGACCATGGTGCTTATTTGATTAGCGACGAAATCTATCGTGAGCTTTACTATGGCGAAGAGCGTCCCGAGTCGGCGTCCTCTTATTATGATCGCACGATCGTGATCAGTGGCCTGTCGAAGTCGATGAGTATGACGGGATGGCGACTCGGATGGATGGTTGGTGACCCTTCAGTGATTCAATCCGCTCTGGTGTTGCATGGCTACGTCACTACATGTGCTTCCGCGGTATCACAGAAAGCGTCGCTCGCTGCGCTGGAGTGATGAGGCGGAACTGGCGCGAGCCGCTTTTCGGAAGACATTCAAAGAGCGCCGTGATCATCTGTTGGGTTTGATTGATTCGGAGTTGGGATTGCGCGCAGCCACGCCGGACGGAGCGTTCTATACAATGGTCGACGTGAGTAAGTTTGGTTCGTCGATGAAGGTAGCTGAAGCTTTCTTAGCGGAGCGAGTCATCACTGTTCCTGGATCGGCGTTCGGCAGTGAGAGTGAGGGTTTCTGCGCGTGTCCGTTTTGTGTCGGACCTTTGATGCATTGACTGAAGGCGTACGGAGAATGAAGGTAGCGCTCGCGAGTTTTGTAGAGGTGCAGGAGTCTCTTCTCTGTGTTCTTTGTGCCTCTGTGGTTGGTGAAGCTTCTGTTCTTCACCACCCGGGAGTGCGCAGAGGCACAGAGATTGCACAGAAAGAAAAACCTGGAGACGTTTGATTCAATCGACAACCTTTGAAGTCACTCTTGCACGAGTTTTGCCAAGAGACTCTCTGGCATTAAAAGCTGAACGACGGCGCATGGTTGGACTTTGACGCCCCAACAAAATCATTATGCGAAAACTAAAAGTTGGAATACTTGGAGCAACAGGGGATGGTTGGTCAGCGGTTTATTCGGCTGCTCGAGAATCATCCTCAGTTTGAAATCGCGTCTGTTGCGGCGTCGGATCGTTCACAAGGAAAGCACTATGGCGATGCCTGTACATGGCGACTTGCAGGCGAAATGCCTCAAGCCGTTCGCGGGCTGGTCAGGCTCCAACTCCTCCGCTAGACGGTGATCTTGTGTTCTCAAGTTTACCTGGGGCACATCGCGCGAAACGGAAGGAAGGTTTTGCTGAAGCGGGATATCCAGTGATCAGCAATTCGTCGGCGTTTCGAATGGATGAAGACGTTCCGCTATTGATTCCGGAAGTGAATCACGAGCATCTGGGCCTATTGGAACTACAACGCCGCCGTTATCCATCTGGTGGTTATATCGTCACGAACCCAAACTGTTCAACGATCATGATTGTAATGGCGCTGGCCCCGCTGCAAACTGCGTTCAGGTTTCTGAAACAGTGGCGACGACGTTGCAGGGCACTTTCAGGCGCGGAGTTATCCGGTGTGGGCTTCACTGGACATCATTGACAACGTCTTGCCTACATCGGCGGAGAAGAAGAAAAGATCGAGACTGAGACCGTGAAGATTCTCGGTACGTTTGCAAACGATCGAATTCAGACGGCGACAATGAAGGTGAGTGCTCAGTGTCATCGAGTAAATGTTTCAGATGGTCACATGGCTGCGGTGCGTGTGAGGTTGAAAAGAGCGGCAAAGATCGAAGAACTTCACGAAGCCTTTGCTGCGTACCGCTCTTTGCCGCAGGAGCTTGGACTACATAGCGCACCGCCATCACCGATCGTTGTTAGAGACAGAGCCAGACAGACCGCAACCAAAGCTGATCGGGGGATGCGGGTCAGGGGATGACGGTTACAATCGGTCGGTTGTTTCCTGATGCTGTGCTTGACTACAGGTTCGTTTGCGTTGAGTCACAACACAGTGCGCGCGCGGCAGGTGCTGCGATTCTCAATGCAGAATTGTTGATTGCGAAGGGTTATTTGCCTGGTAAGTAGTCTTGCGTGGATCACGTTTTGCGATCGCCACTCAAGGTCAATTGATTCAACACGAGGTCGGGAAGGGGGCAGAGCGGTACCTTCTCAAACTTGGACCTACTCGAACCTAGCGCGCCCCCGCAGATTTTCAAGTACTCAGAGCTTGATTGAAACATTTCACTTATAACGATTGCTTTTGAATTCGTCAGCACTTCAACCGGCGGGGGCGCGCTAGGTTTGCGTGTGGTGAGTTTAAAGTACCTGCCGCTCTGCCCCCTTCCCGACCTCGCGTAGTAGTTTCGCATGTTCGTTACTCCATTGGTTCCACCTTCTGACAAATGAAAAACTCAATCTGATTCTTCTACTCGCGCTGCTCGTTGTTAGTGCTAATAAGACATTTTCACAATCGGCGAAATCTGATGATCGAAGCGCTAAGCTCGACGAACAAGTTAAGAACCTCATCACACCTTTCAAAGGCAAAGTCAGTCTCTACGCCAAGAATCTCGATACAGGTGAAACATACGCACTGAACGGTGACGAGCGCCGTTCGAACAGCAAGCACGATCAGGAATCGCAGTAGTGATCGAAGCGTTTGCGCGCGTGTCAGAGGGCAAAGCGAAATGGGCTGACGAAGTCACGCTAACCAAAGAAAAGAAGGTGTCTGGGTCAGGAATACTGTTCGACTTGTCAGACAACCTTCATCTAACACCGCGCGACGCTGTCAACCTGATGATGATGTGCTTAGCGATAACACGGCAACGAACCTTGTGTTGGATGTGTTGACTACTGACGCCGTGAATGCGCGCATGGAATCGCTGGGTTTCAAGCAGATCAAAATCAATCGCAAAGTTGGAAGTGGCGGTGATAGCGCTGCCGGCGGAGATCCGGAAAACAAGAAGTACGGTCTCGGCGTCGCGACCCCGCACGAGATGGTGCAGAGTTATGGAGAAGTTAGAACGTGGCGAGATCATCAGTCCGGCTGTTTCAAAGGAAATGATCGAGCTGATGAAGAAAGAACAAGCGCGTTATGCGATTGGTCGGTCAATGTCGGATGTGCCGATGGCCAGGTAAGTATGGTGCCCTCGATCGGCTCCGGAGCGCCGTGGGAATTATCTATTCCGAAGAAGGGAAAGATCGCCATGGCGATCTCGTGCGACGATATGCCTGACGTCATATGGTCTGTCGACAACCCGGCGTACCTCTTGATGTCGCAGTTGTCTGAAGTCCTGGTAAATGGTTTGGGTAAGAGTTGGCCCGGCCCTTCGGGGGATCCAAATCGCAGATCTCAGATCCAGAGATTTGGTGATATCGATGCTATGGACTGTGAGGATCTGAGATCTGAGATCTGCGATCCCCGAAGGGCTGGGCACGTACGAGAAATTGGAACACTCACTTGGTCTACAGCAACTCACTTCACTCTTCACCAAATATCTTCGGCATTCGAAAATTTCATTACCGATCCGAAAATCTAAAAGTCACGCTCGGAAGAAATTGGATTCTCTACACATTAGTGGAGTCCCTCGAGCGGATCGTTCGTGAATACGAAGATCAGGACTCGCCTCATTCGATCTACGTCTGCATGGAATAGTTTCCTGCAAAGTTCGCTCATTGATCTTCGAGGTTAACTCAGAACAACTCAATGTGGACCACCAGGTCCAGAGCCTCAGCAACGATCAGTTTTCCAAAAATTGAACGTCTCGCTTGACGTGGAAACATTTTCCATCGGAGGAATCAATGAAAAAGGCTAGCCCATCCTTTAGAAACGGGCTTGCACAGCTCGTGTGTGCTGTTGGCGGTGCTCGCAATGTCGAGTGTTGCTTTTGCGCAAAGCAGGCTCTTCCTCAGTACGAGGAATCGTCAATGATCTGCAAGGTCGCGCTGTAGCTGGATGCAAACGTCTCTCTCATCAACGAACAGAAAAATTTCAGTCGCTCTCAAACAACCAACGATAGCGGTAGCATATGTGTTCACCGCCGTTCCGCCCGGCACTTATCGGCATTGAGGTCGAAGCTGACCGGATTCAAGAAGTCTTCGATTCTCAGACGTACAGGCACTCGTTGACACCCGACAAACATCAGAACGTTCAGCTCGAGGTCTGGAACATCGCTCGAAACCGTGAGCGTAACTGCCGGGCGGCGACGCACCCAATTAACACCACCGACGCGACCATTGGAAACACGTTCGAATCGCGACGGATTACTGAGCTGCCGCTCAACGCCGGTAACGTCGTCGGACTTCTGTCGCTTACAACCGGGTGTTACGCGCACGGGATTTGTGAATGGCGGAAGATCAGACCAGAGCGAACATCACACTGGATGGTGTCGACGTCAACGAACAACAGACGTGGCCTTGATGTTGTTACAAACCAGGCCTTCTCGAGTGTCCTGCGCGTAATGCGCGAGCTCGGTGCAGGAGTTTCGTGTTGTAACAACCAATCGCGAATGCTGATACCGGCCGCTCCTCAGGCGCACAGGTTTCACTGGTCACCAAGTCGGGTTCAAACGATTGGCACGGTTCGTTGTTTGAATACCATCGCAACACAGTGACAACCGCCAACGATTTCTTCAACAACAAAGCCGGTCGGTTTGTCGCAACGTGATCCTCAGGTGCTGAGTCGGCACTGCGACAGTAGGTGCTGAAAAGTTACCTCGGCCTCCGCTACTACGAAACTTTTTCGGTGGCTCAGTGGGCGGTCCGATCAAACACGATCGTGCCTACTTCTTCTTCGCCTACGAAGGATTCCGCGAAGCAACGTCAGAGTGGCGGTTTGCAGATTGTTCCGTTGCAGCATGTCGGGCAGGGAATCATTCAGGTACCGAACGGCCAGCGGCGACAGCGATCCTTCATGTCCAGCCGGTACACCGTCGGGTTTCAAATGTTTGAATGCGGCGCAGATCAACGCGGCTTACACTGCCGCAAATGGCGTCAGCCCCGGCGTGAATGCAGCTAGCTATTGCCTATCTTGCAAGACAAAGACGCGTCGCTACGTCGCTAACGATACGACGGTCGGTGACGGTATCAACACCGGCGGCTATCGATTCAACGCGTCGACTCCGACAAACAACGACACGTACACCGCCAAGTTTGATTTCAACCTGACGGATCGCCAGACGTTGTTTGTGCGTGGCAACTATCAGGACGATAACATTGGTCAGGCTCCTGCTTTTCCGGATGCACGTCGCACCTTCCATCTGGTATCACCCTAAAGGACTTGGTCTCGGTCATTCGTGGACCGTAATCAAACAACCTGATCAATCGGTTCACGTACGGTCTGACTCGTGCGGCGTTTACTCGGCAAGGCGATCAGACTGGCAAACAACATCCAGTTTCGTTTCATCTTTAATCCGGCGGTTACCACCGCGCTCACGCGTGTGACGCCTGTGCACAACTTCGTCGACGACCTGACTCTGTGTGAAAGGCAACCACACACTGCAGTTTGGCGGCAACGTCCGGTTGATCAAGAACACTCGTCAATCGTTCCAAAACGCGTTCGACGTATTGACGACCAACCCATCTGGCTATAACGCTTCAGCTGCCGTGCTAACATCGGCCGGTGCGGACGCCTCAGGTCCGGCGATCTTTCCTGACGTCGCGAGTGGTTCACTGACTCCGTTGAGAAACATTCTGTCCGCGGTGATTGGACGTTTTTCGCAGTACACTGCCAACTTCCTCTACGACGCAGAGCGGTAACATTCTTCCTGCAGGTACTTCCGCTGATCAGAACCTTCGCCACAGAAGAGTATGAAGTCTACTGGCAGGATCAGTGGCGAATGAGATCGCAATTTGACGTTTCACCTATGGTGTGCGCTGGGGAACTTCAACTCCGGTTTACGAAGCGAATGGTCTTCAGACTGCAGCCCACCGTGAGTCTTGGGCGGTTACTTTGAACAACGTAAGCGCAGTGCCGATGCCAGGCGTGCCTTTAACGATCCGATCCTCCTCGATCGTTCCGGCAAGGCGAATGGTCGTCCTGGTTTCTATCATCAGGATTGGAACAACTTCGCACCACGTTCTGGCTGTTGCCTGGTCACCAGAATCTGCCCGACAACTTCTGGGGTAAGTTGATCGGCCGCGAAGGCAAGGCCGTAATTCGCGGTGGCTTTCAGAACCACTACGATCGAATCGGAAGTCAGCTGGCTGTTAATTTCGATCTCAACAACCAGCTCGGCTTCGCGTCGGCAACTGACTCTTCCGGTTAACACCTACAACGTGAGCACCAAACTTGCGCCATTGTTCACCGGTGGTCCGCAAGATGTCAGGACTCTTACCAGGTGTTGCTGGTCTCTTCAGCACCACGATCAGTTTTCCATTGAATCAACTGCCGAACGGTGCCGAGCGAATCGAGACATCTCTCGACGATACGATCACCACACCGGTCAACTACAGTTACAACGCATCGTATGCACGCGAAGTCGGTAAGGGACTTCTCGGTTGAAGTGAGCTACGTTGGTCGCTTCGCAAGAAACCTGCTTGCTCAACGCGACATCATGCACTTCAACAACATTCGCGACGTAAAGTCGGGTCAAACCTTCTACGAAGCGATGCATGCAGCTGATTGATCTCAGGTACCAGGGCGTGCCGGTCACTGGGGTGTTGCCAATTCCATTCTTCGAAAACGTTCTTCCGGGAATCGCCGGCACCTTCTGCAGTGTCTGGGCGTGAAACCGAACTTGACTGCAACTCAAAGCGCTTATCGTCGTATCGCGTTGCCTTCGGTTGGCGGGACCAACGTCACTGACTACACGTTCCTCGCAGTCGAATGCGCGGCTGGGACGACAAGCCGTTTTCGATCTTCAACAACACGTTCGTTAACCCGCAGTACGCCGCGCTCAACACCTGGTCGACGTTTGGGTATTCGAACTACAACTCCGCGCACGTGAGCGTGCGACAACGTTTGTCGAACGACGTCGTTTTCGACTTCAACTACACGTTGTCACACTCGCTCGACGATGCCTCTGGTTTACAGAACGCTGGAAACTTTGCAGCGGCATCGTTGATTCACAATCCGCTCAATCCAGAGCTCGAATTACTGAACTCAGATTTCGACATTCGTCACAACATCACCTCGAACTGGCTCGCTCGGTTTGCCGTTTGGCAGAGGCAAGAAAGCACTGTTTAGCGATGCTGGAAAGTGCGTGAATGGAGTATAGTCGGCGGTTGGGATCTGACTGGTATTTTCCGCTGGAACTCTGGATTTGCCGGCTGGTCGTCCGTTCGCGAATCAGCGTTGGGCCACCAACTGGCAGTCGTCTTCTGGAATGGTTTCAGTTCGTCCAGTTGCAACGTCTCCGGGTGACTTTAATGGCGAACCAAATCTATTCGCTGATCCGCAGGCGACGTTTTTGAGTTATCGAGATCCGATGCCCGGTGAAGCTGGTGGATCGAAATGTTCTACGTGCGCCAGGGTTACTTCACACTCGATGCGTGGTCTGCACAAGACGTTTAGAATGCCCTGGGAAGGATCACGCCCTAACGTTCCGTTGGGAAGTTTTCAATCGTAACCAACACCCAGAGGTTGACCGGATTCAACGGCCACTGGTCTTACAACGTGATCCGTTCATCATCGGCGGTCAGGCGCCGGTCGGTTTCGGCAATATGACCGCGACGCGGCAACCGCTCTTGGAGAAACGAAGGCTGGTCGCGTCATGCAATTCGCGACTTCGCTACAGTCTCTTAGTACTACCTGACAAACTTCGTAGTCTAATCCTGACGCGAGCCGTGGTCGCACCGTCTCCGGCTCGCTTCTTTTGAGTGCGATCAAGGCGAACGGCTTGAGCGACTCCACGGTCTACGCTCAGCGTGATGAAGCAGCGCCGCCGTTTTGCTGTCCTGAATTTATATAGGCGATCTGCCAGAAATTTGGATATACTCTGCCTCTACAGCCAAGTTACTGCACCACGTTTCCGCTAAAACTCAAGGACTTTGAGACGTTCTTAACGTTGCACAGAGTTATGGCGGAATAGTATCTGCAAGAACTTGGAAACTGAAGCGACGGACTGGATACGAGTTTTGTCGAACCTCTGCCCAAGATTTCTAGAGATTCAGAATAGATTGAATTTCAAGTCAGCAGCCTTCTGACGAGGTAGGAGTGATCCACTTCTATCGAGCAATGACACTGGGTCTAGCCCCTTTTGACAGTCGAGCAGGCAGGTTTGTCGTGACCTTTCCGCCCTCGCCTCGAAATCTGCAAACAAGTTTCCTCGGAGGGACCACATGAAAGAGACTAAGCTTTCAAAACAAGCGGGATGATCTCATTGTGGTGCGGTGTTCTTCTTTTGACTATGTGCTGCGCCAACGTCATGGCGCAAGAATAGTACTTCTTCGGTGACTGGTAACGTCGTTGACCCTGCAAGGCAATGTGGTTGCGGGAGCGACGGTAACGCTGAGCAACGATCGAAAAGAATTTCACCTCGAACCCAAACCAGCTACAGAAGCAGGCAACTTTTGCTTTCAGTCTTATCCCTCCCGGTCAATATAAGGTCGAGGCTGAAGCGAAGGGTTTAAGAAGTGCTGTGCTCTGCTGACGTTAGCGCACAAGTTGCGAAGGCAACTACCGTTGACCGTCCAGCTTGAAATCGGAAGCGTGGAAGAGGTCGTAACCGTCTCATCGGGCGCGGGCGAGAGTTCTGGTTAACAAGCAGGATGGAACTCTCAGGCAACAACTTCGTCAATCAACAAATTACGCAGTTGCCGCTCGAAGCCCGCAGTCCTCTTGCCCTGGTAACTCTTCAACCTGCGAGTAACGCAGAGAAGGCTACGTGGCGTGGAGCCCGAAGCGACCGATCGGTCGAACATCACGCTCGACGGTGTTGACATCAACGAAGCCCAGACGAACTCAATCGGAACTCCAGTAATACGCTTGAACGCGGAAGCAATCGAGGAACTCCGCGTAACAACCGTCAATGCAAACGCCGGTCCGCTCCTCGGAGCGCAGATATCACTAATGAGTGGCAGCAACGATTGGCACGGTGCACTCTTCCGGGCGAACAGAAACACCAGCACGACAGCAAATGACTTCTTCAACACCGTGCCGGTGTCGCACGTCCCAAACTCATTCAAACACCTACGGCGGGCTAATGGCCAATCCATAAAAGACAAGCTCTTTTCTTTTACAGCTACGAAGGACGCAAAGACGTCAGTCAAACTGAGCGTTACAAGACAGGCAATACGTA
>ERZ1370068.716-contig-10655_pt1 | contig 25861 bp, 43 predicted proteins | sample MGYA00561227_ERZ1370068 | MGnify/ENA primary metagenome ERZ1370068 (study PRJEB38410, sample SAMEA6850437) | metagenome | study: Metagenomic assessment of the ecological functions of the soil: analysis of the soil microbiota associated with the...
TAGTTACGTATTGCTCAGGTAGCGATCAGTTTTACTCCGTAGTCGGTAACACGACAGCGATACAGAACCGCGAGCGGTAGCGAACGGATCCTACCTCCAACCAGGTCTCGACAGGTTGCTGACAAAGTGACGACGATCCACGAAATTACACGAACCAGCACCAAGGCACACTGAAAAAACGCGGTTTTATTGGCGTTATTTCGTGTCCTTTCGTGTGATTTCGTGGATCGCATTGATTCTTGATTAGGGCCTCATTTTTCAGCAACACCAATTGCAGTTTACAAAGGATCTAATGACTGAAGTGAAAAGCCTGAAACGACCGACGCGCATTGGCTTTGCCGGGCGAATACTTTTCTTAACCGATGACACATCCCTGATTCGCCGCCAGCTCGAGGCGATGGGCGATGAAGCAACGGAGCTTGAGGCAGAGCTGGCGCGGCGCTTAGGCGCTGAAGCGATCTGCCGTTGATGAACAACATCTCGACCGACGAGATCACCCCAGGCTGGGTCTGCTTCTATTACGACGAAACGCTGGGCCAGTACGTTTACGTCGGCATGCGCGAAGGCGCCGTGCAAAAAGACGAAGTGAAGCAGGGCGGTTTTGCGGTGGTCGTCTCGGGCTTGTCGAAAGGCTGCGGCTCGTCTCGCGAAACCGCGCCGTACGCCGAGAAATGGGCCGGGCATTCAGCTGGTGATCGCCCGGAGCATCGAAAAGATCTACGGCCAAAACTCACAGAATATAGGGTTGCTGACTTCGACTGGACTTTGGCTCATTCGAGCGCATTCAGTAGCGGCGAAGAAATACCGCTTGACAGAATTCACGAAAGGTCTCGATCCGATCTCGCAGTGACATCGTCGAATACGGCGGGCTGTTCAACTATAACAAGGCGCGTTTGGTCAGGGAAGGTCTCGCCGCCGTCTGTGGAGAGCCAATCACTGGTTGAGCAGCTGGTTGACGTGGGCCAGATCAGTGCGGACGAGGCCAAGACCAACATGTTTCTGAACGTGATTCAGCGAGTCGGTAGCAACACAACCGCAGCGGCCGATGAACATAGGTCGAAAAGATCATTGCCCGGCACGCGTTCGTTAGCTGCCGGGCAAGATTGGCGTCGACCTCAGTCAAACCAGGCGACGCGTTGTTTGCCGTCGCCGACGTACGCTTCTCGCATGAGTACGTGACGCCGATGGCTGAGTCGCTCTTGAAACAGGCGCTCGGGCCGGACGCCGCGCGTCACTCGAGCCGGAATCCGTCTTTGCCTTTCGCGATCACCTGACGTTCCTCGGGCGCGTGATGTCGCCAGAAGCATCGCGATATGGGGCTGCTGGAAAAGGCCGAGGGCCTGGCGACCACCCAGGCAGAGTTTCACCACGCAGCAGGGCATCAAGCTCTACGGCGAGAGTCCGGAGGGCGGCTCGGAAGCGATTTGCCACAACGCCGTCGTCGAAGATCCTCGCGCTTGCCCGGACAGATAGTGATCGGCACCGACTCGCACACGTGCATGGCGGGCGTGCTGGGCTGCTTTGCGTTTGGCGTCGGCTCAACCGATATGGCCAACGCCGTGGTTCACCAAAGACATTCGCATCCGCGTACCCGAGACCGTGCGTTATGTCTTGACAGGGCCGGAAACGTGCGGACGTCTCTGCCAAGGATGTGATGCTCGGTGATTCTGGCCAGCGAGTACATGAAGACGAGCAAGGGCATCGGCAAGGTGCTGGAGTTTGCGGGCGACGATCTGGCGCATTGGTCGATCGATGAACGCGCGACGCTGACGAATATGGCGGTCGAGGCGGGCGGCTTTACCGGCATCATTGAGCCGGACGAATGACACTCGACTACATCGTGAAATACGCGCGGGACTTGATCGCCGACGAAGTGCGCAAAGGATTCGTCTTACAGCGATGCCGGATGCGGAGTATGCGGCGACGTTTGAGATCGATCTCGATGAGATTCGGCCGATGGTGGCGCTGCCCGGTGATCCGCGCAACGGCATTCCGATCGCCGAGCTGCCCGAAGAAGTGCGCATCGATGCGGCATATGGCGGCTCCTGCACCGGCGGCAAGATGGCCGACATGGACATGTACGCCGAAGTGCTTGCAGAGCGCGCTGGCCCAAGGCAAGCGCGTCGCGCCCGGCGTTCATCTCTATCTGCAATTCGGCTCGCAGAAGATCAAGCAGTACGCGCGCGAAGTCGAGGGTACATCGAAATCTTTGAGAAGCGCAGGCGCGGAGTTGATCGATCCGAGCTGCGGCGCCTGCATCAACGCCGGCCCGGGCGCTTCGCCATCCGCCGAAACCGTGACGGTCAGCGCTCAGAATAGAAACTTTCCCGGCCGCAGCGGGCCCGGCAAGCTCTACCTCGCGTCTCCCTATCGTCGTGGCCGCGTCGGCCATCGCCGGCAAGATCGTTGAGCCGTTTGAATTTCTCACGGACCGCGAGCCGGAACTAGTTGAAGCTTGACGGCGCCGTAGAGAACACAAAATCACACGAACAAAACGGCGCCTTTTGGGCAGCTTCGTGGTACTTCGTGTATTTTCGTGGATCGTTGCCCCTTTTTCCGCAACTTGTGAGTGAACCTGGGAGCATGGGTTGACCATTGCCGCGGTTGGCGTAAGAATCAGAGGCGACATTAGTCCGCAACCAGGACGATTGAACCGCAAATGAATGCTCCCTGAATGTGAGACAGAGTCGATGATTCCGCCACGCTCCCGCTTTCGTCTTCAGATTCCCTTTTGGCTATCGGTATGCCTTCTATTGACGCTCGCTGCCTTGAGTACCGCCGCTCAATCCGGGCGGCGCTCAGTCACGCCGGCCTCGCCTAGCGTTCCGGCACCAACGCCAACAGGCCGATGTAAAGCAGCCGGACAAGACGGCTGAGAGCAACGACATAAAGCGGCAGGTGATCATCCTCACCACCAATCGTGGCGACGTCTTCGAGGGTGCTCCCGTATTTCTATGACACAGTGTTGAAGAGCTGTGCTGACCGGCTTGAAGATGCGGGCGGCTTGCGCGTCGATGTGGTCCTCAAAGCACACCAGTCGAGGCGATGCAATCAATGCGGCCAAAGCAGAAAAGGAAGCGTACGTGGTGTGGCTGCAACTGCGTAGCGATAACCTGGGTAGAAGTGGTTCCACCGGCGATGTGCGCGACATAGTGATCGAATTCACGATCTTCGACCCCACCACCGCCAAAGTGAAAACTCAGGGAACTTCCTATCCGGGGGCGGCCCGATCCGGCGGGACGGTGATCTCTCCAGGATCAGCGGGTAACAGAAACGAGGCCATCGCTGAAAGCCGTTTGCGAGAAGCAGCCAGAGACGCTGCTGAGCGAATCCTCAAGCGCTGCATGTCGCTTCGCCGTCAGATCTCCCCACTCACTGACGAGAATCGACAAAGCAAAACCCGGCCGCTTTTCAAACTAAAGGAATTCAATGCCACCCAGCGCCGCAGCATCATCACTTGCCAACATCCTGGACAGGTTGACTGGCGAAGCGGCGGGGAAGTGACCGACCATTTGCCGAACCGGGCTTTGCGTTGCCACGCGTGCGGGCACCGCTGTCTGATCAACGATGGCAAGCGGGGCATCTGCAAAGTTCGTTTTAACGAAGGCGGACATTTGCGGGTGCCGATGAATTATGTGGCGGCGCTAGCCTGTGATCCTACGGAGAAGAAGCCGTTCTTTCACGTGCTGCCCGGTTCAGACACGCTGACTTTCGGCATGCTCGGTTGCGATTTGCATTGCGCATATTGTCAGAACTGGCTCACCTCACAAGCGCTGCGCGACGACGCGGCGGGTACGACGCCGAGGTCGATGACGCCGGATCGATTGGTGGCGATGGCCAAAGCCAGGGAGCCGCGATGGTAGGCAGCAGCTACAACGAGCCACTGATTACCGCAGAGTGGGCCGTCGACGTTTTCCGGAAAGCCCGCGCCGAGGGTTTTCGCACGGCCTTCATTTCCAATGGCAACGCGACACCCCGGGTGCTCGACTACCTGCGACCGTGGACCGACTGTTACAAGATCGATTTGAAGTCGATGAATGACAAGAACTACCGCCAGTTGGGTGGCGTGGTGGATAACATACTCGCCACGGTGAAGATGGTCCAGGAGCGCGGTTTCTGGGAAGAGATTGTGACGCTGGTTATTCCCGGCTTCAACGATTCGGCAGAGGAGCTAAAACGCGCGGCCACCTTCATCGCCTCGGTCTCACCCGATATTCCCTGGCACGTGACGGCGTTTCATCAGGACTATCGCATGATGGATCACGGGAACACGACTGCCTCGCAGTTGATGCGCGCTTGCGAAATTGGCCGTGAGGCGGGGTTGCGTTACGTCTACGCCGGCAATCTTCCGGGTCGCGTTGGGCGTTGGGAGAATACGTATTGTCCGTCTTGTGATCACCTGCTGGTGGAGCGTTACGGTTACCTGATCAAGAAGATGCAAGTCACACGTGAAGGAAAGTGTCCGTCGTGCGCGGCAAATATTCCCGGCATTTGGGCGTGAATCAGAAGGCAGAAGGCAGAAGGCAGAGGTAGGCAGAAGGCAGTAGGCAGAAGGCAGAAGGCAGTAGGCAGTGGGCAGTAGGCAGAAGGCAGAAGGCAGTAGGCAGTGAGGCAGTGGGCAGTGGGCAGTAGGCAGTAGGCGGTGGGCAGTGGGCAGTGGGCAGTAGGCGGTGGGCAGTAAAACAGTAGGCAGAAAGGCGGAGAAGATCGGTAACAAAATAAATACTTTCGTCGCAGCCACGGCGTACGTTTTCTGCCTTCTGCCTTCTGCCTTCTGCCTTCTGCCTACTGCCTTCTGCTTACTGCTTTCCGGCTACCGGCTTCGCTTCCGAGTCCCCTGATGAAATAGTGCCAACCATTTGCCGTTGCGATTGACCCAAAGGGTGCTGTGTCGTTCGCGGGGTACGCCCGGCAGTTTGACTACATAAGTGACCAGCGAGGCGTCGGAATTAAACTTTACAATCTTCCAGTCGCTCAGTGCGGCTTTGAGGCATCGAACCTACTCACGGTGCTGACAGAGGCGGCCTTGTCATAAATGGCGTTCGGTTCGACTTCGACGGCATCAGGAGGCCAGAAAGCCGCAAACGCATCAGAGTTCTTGCTCTTGATTGCGTCCCAAACCAGCTTTCATTCGCGATCGGATCCGGACCGGTCTCAGCCATCTTCGCGGCCGGGCTAGCGGCGGTCTTTGCCGGTTCAGCGGCGCCCACTGGCGGAGCCGAGGGAAGTTTCACCGCGGTTTGTTGATAATAGATGGCCAGCCATTTCCTCTCGCGATTGACCCAGGCCGAAGACACGCGGTAGGGTCCAGGCGGGATTTCCTGTTCTTTGTAAGTTCCTTTGATGGTCAAGCTATAAAAAAGCCAGAGAGCGTCTTTGTCGATCATTAACATTTTCCAATCGGCGAACGTGGCATCAGTGGTGTTGAGATCCCTCAGCGCACTGACGAACGTGGGCTTGTCAAAGATCCCGTCATCACCGACCTCGAGATAGTCGCTCGCCAGCATATCCGCGAAACCCTCATAGTTTTTCTTCTTCAGCGCCTCCCAGGTCGCCTTTTCCTGACTTCCATCTCCGCTTGAGAGACATTTGATGTGGGTTTTGTTTCGGCAGCTTTGTTTGCAGTCGACACTACACTATTCCCATTGGTTTCGGACCGCTGCAAGCGGAGACGAGCACCAACAACGTGAGCAACGCGAGAACGGTTTTCATTGACCAAATCTCCTTACGCCTGTTTTTCATCAACAAAGTGTTCGCCCTTCTATGCCAAAAAGGCATAACAGTCAAGACCGAGACGACCCATATTAATTGTGAACAGACCGAGACGACCGAGACGACACTCTCAGGGGTTCGTTCGAGATGCGACTGCCTCAGGCGGAAGAACCGAGTGATGGCTAGTATCTTAATTTCCGTTTAGCAGGTTGCTGAAAAACCAGTGATTCGTTTAGAGTCGGGCGTTGCCCGCCGGTTCAAGATCGGTTTTCAAAGGAGTTCGTTGCCAACCTCGGGTTGGGTCGGCGAGCAACGCCCGCCTCTAAACGGGAGTAATCCGAGTTTTTCAGCAGCCTGTTAGGGGCCGGCATTGCCCGCCGGTGTCTGGCAGAGAATAGTTGAATTCATTTTGATTAAACGAAGGATCGAGCTTGAACCAGGACTCCTACCCGAGTGATGGTTACGCATTAGTGTTGACTTAAGCGACTATTCGGATTACTTTTGGCCGATTGACGGCAAAAACGTCCAACACATTACGTTTTTAGTTGAGCGCCAAATCAGAGATCGAAATTGCCGCTCTGACGCTCCTCGCTGTCCCGCGCGATTGCTCGAGTCGCTCAACTTTCCTCGAAAGGAGAAACCAGATGATTCGCATCTTGAAAACCCCCATTCACAATCGGGTAAGGCTGGTTTCGGTTTCGCTGGCGCTATCACTGCCACTTCGGTTTTCTTTGCGGCCCAGGCGATTGGCCAAAAGAAAACCAGAGATGAAGAGGAGAGCCCGGTATTTAGCGATTACCGCGGCGTGGCAATTGGCATGACCGCGGACGAGGCGCGCTCGAAGTTGGGACGCCCGAAAGAGAAGGGTGACACAGCTGACTTTTTGTCTTCGGCGACAACGAGACGGCGCAAGTCGTTTATGACTCTGCTACTCACAAAGTGGTAGCCGTTTCGGTCGACTTCCTGAGCGGTGCCACGGGCGTGCCGGCAGCCAAAGCTGTAGTCAGGTGCGGATCTCCAGGCCAAGCCGGACGGTTCGATGTATAAAATGGTGCGCTATCCGAAGGCGGGGTACTGGGTTTGCTATTCCAGGACAGCGGGCGACTCGCCGCTTACTTCCGTTACGATCCAAAAATCCAGTGATCGAAGTGCTTTTGAACTTTGTACTTCGAACTTTGGGCCCTGGTGCAATTGATACTCAGGTACTTAACTCCCTGCGCGATCAGGGGCGACACACCGCACGAGCGGTCGTAGAACTGTTTGCTCGAACCCTAAAGAGCCAGGTAACAGAGCACAGGCACAAAAGTCCAAGCACCGTTACATGCAAATCCTCGTCAGCGTCGATCCGCAGGGGCTCTCGCTAAAGATCAAAGAACAGGCCCGGGCAGCAGGCTTCGAGAAAATTGGTATTGTCCCTGCAGAAGCCCTTCAGATTGAGGGCGGACGTCTGCGCAAATGGTTGTCACAAGGCTACCGGGGCGAAATGACGTGGATGTCGCGAGACCCTGATCAGCGTGCCGATCCGCGCGCGTTTTTCCCTCGGCTCGTTCAGTGATCGCTGTCGCCCTGAATTACTACACATCGCACAAACACAAGGACGATCCGGATTTCGGTAAGGTGTCGCGCTACGCCTGGGGCGACGATTATCACGAAGTGCTGGGAACAAAGTTGCGGTCGCTGCTCTCATGGATCGAGAGGAGCGCCGGACAGCCGAAGGCCGAGTTGTGTGGATATTCAGCCGATAATGGATAAGGTCTGGGCGGCGCGTGCCGGCCTCGGTTGGATTGGCAAACATACAAATCTGATCACACCTGAATTCGGATCGCGGGTCTTTGTGGGTGAGCTATTGCTCAACCTCGAGCTTACCTATGACAATGAACGTGTCGAAGACCACTGCGGTACCTGCACGCTTTGCCTTGCCAGACGCCTGCCCGACCGGCGCCATCACCGAGCCTTTACGTCGTCGATTCTCGCGCCTGCCTGTCTTACGCGACCATCGAGTTGCGGGCGCCAGAGATTCCACCCGTGCTCGCCGAGCAGATGGAAGGGTGGCTATACTGGCTCGTGACATTTGCCAGGACGTGCGTCCCTGGAATCGTCTTTGAGCAACCGACCGGGGAAAAGCGTTTCGAACCCTCGACCAGGAAACGTCAACGTGGTTCTGAGTGAAATTGAGCAACTAACGCCGGGACATATGCCGAGCGCTTTTCGCCGTAGCGCGATGAAAACGAGCAAAGCTTTCCGGTCTCGCACCACGCTCGCAGCCTCAAGCAGGCGCATGAAAAGATCGATCAGGAAAATCGGCACGCGGATTAACGCGGATGCGCGCGGATCAAAACAAGAAGATCAATGAGTGTGCTGGTTTGAATCCGCGTGTATCTGCGTTCATCCGCGGCTAATTTCTCTTTAGCCCTCGGCCAGATTGGTCGAACTCAAAGGTGCGCCTCTTAAGCAAGCGGGGCAAGCCGCCCTTCCTGACCACGAGCTGCCCAACTCTTGATGGCTTGTTTCCTCAACTTGAAGGCGAGTCTAATCATCAGCCCAACAGCCAACCAGGAAAGTCTCGGGGTCAGGAAGGTGGCTTGCCCCCGCCTGGTTCGGATGCTGGCCTGGTGGTTTGTGATCGCCGTCAAACTGATCTATCGTCAAGGGCGAATCGTTCATTCCACAAATTTCCAGGTGACACAATATGAAGCTGCTGCGAAGCCGCCTGATCGATCTGCGCATTCTGATCTCCGCCCAGCCAACGGCGGCCCAGCAACCAGCCACGCCCGCCGATCTGCGCAAGCTCGCCGATCAATACTACAACTGGCGCAACCAACAGTTTCCGGTGTCCTCCAGCGACGCCGGCCTGCACACCTGGGACAACAAGCTGACGGACTACGGGCCTGGCGCCGCCTCCTGCGACCGGCGCCTGCAGGTCGAGGAAGTGCTGCGGCAAAGTGAGCGCAGATGCAGACCGTCAAAGTGGAGCAAGGATGATCGGATCGATTGGTTGTTGTTTCAAGGCGCAGCTGGAAGGCGCAGAGTTCTTTAACCGCGTGATCGATTTCGAAGAGACTGATCCCGCAGACTTAGCGTCAACGAATGCAGCAATGGCATCTTCTCGCTGCTGAAGAAGGAATACGACACGCCTCGCAATCGCACGCGCTGGCCGCCACTGCGCGGCTCGAGGCAGATGCCCTTCCTCGATTGAACAGGGCAAACACAACCTCAACAAGGCCGCGTGCGACTTTACTCACGCAGCTGGCGATTGATTCTGGCAAGTTCGATTGACAGCCTGTTCACTGACGGCCTGATGACGCCTGGCGCCAGCGATCTGCCAGCCCCTGAAAACAGTGAGATGATCAAGGCGCGCGATGCGGCCATTGTTTCGATCCACGAAGTTTGCCGACTGGCTCGAACGACGCCTGCCGGGCATGGTGCCGTTCAAGCCGATGGGCGAAGAGAACTATAACTACCTCTTGAAGCACGTCTATCTGCTGCCCATCGATGCCAAGCAATTGGAGATGCTTTCAGCCAGGTCGAGCTGGCACGTGTATCCGAGCCCTGGAATCGTTGCTGCCCGATCCGTCGCTGGCCGATCCAAACCCGTCCGCGCAGCGCGAAGCGTGCCCGAGAGATCAGCAAGCTTTTTTGAAAGCCTACGAGAGCCGCCAGACAGAGATGATCAACTTTTGAAAGACAATCATCTGGTCACGTTGCCTCGTATCTCTTCGGGCCGGTTCGAGATCCGGCAACTGCCCGAGGCCTTCAAGCCGACGAGCCCGGTGGCTTCATGAACGCACCGGGTGTCTACGACAAAGATCCGAGCGGCTTTTACTTCATCCCCACCTACAATCCAGCCAGCAAGAACTTCTACATTCGCGCCGCCATCGAAGATCCGCGCCCGATCCTGGGCCACGAAGGAATTCCCGGCACTTCACTGCAACCCTCGATTGCCAATCATTTGCCGGACGAGTGTTCGACGCCAGCATTCCGACAACATCCTGATTGAGGGCTGGGCGCTTATACGGCGAAGAAATGCTGCTGCGCCGCGTGGCGCTCTATCCGAATAACTCCGCGGGACAGGGACAGGTGCTGCGGCTGTCGCGCTATCGGGCCGCGCGCGTGGGGTGGATGTGAATCTGCATACCGGCAAATGGACCTTCGAAGAGTGTGTGCAGTACTTCATGGAAGCCGGTGGGCTTGATCGTGAATCAGCATATCCAGCGCAGGCTGCCGGCGCGGCTGCCAGTCCCACCCAGAAGATCACCTACATGACCGGCAGTGGCAGATTATGCGATTGCTGGGCAAGTATCGCGACAAGCAGGGGCTAACTTTCGGCTGGGCCAATTCCACGATGACCTGATCAAAAACGGCAGCCTGCCGCTATCCGTAATTGAATGGATTTTGCTGGATGATTCATCGTCATTGGACCAGGCGCTGCAGCGAGAACCGTCAGGCTGATCTTGAATCTCGGATCGCATCGGAAACTTTGGATCAGCCACCCGGAAGGGGACCGCGCAGGCCTCACTTTCCTAGGAAATCGTGATCACGTTTTTGCACTCTTCCGGCATCTCTATTGCATAGAGGCTGATTTGTCGTAAGTTTCCCCTTCCCTGTGACTGCGCTATGGATTAATCGCGGATCGAGTCCCTGGTTTCAGGACCCGCTGCACTTCACATGAAAGGAGGAGTCATGCGAGAGTCTACCCTGCAACAAACTTTTGTCGGTGATGTTCCTAATGGCGTTGCTCCTGGGAATCAGCGCGGCGGCGCTGGGCCAATCAAGCGCCACTTTACAGGGCACGGTTTCGGATGCCAAAGGTGCCGTCATTCCAAATGCTACCGTCACGGCCCGTAATCAGGCTACATCGCTGACCCGTACTTCGCAGACGGACAGTGACGGCAATTATCAGATGGCCGCACTTCCTGCTGGTCTTTACACCGTTGAAGTTCAGGCCGCCGGGTTCAAGCGTCAAATCGTAAACGATCTCAACGTTGGTGTCGCCAGCACGGTCATCAAGGATTTCCAGACTGAGGTTGGCTCGATTGAGCAGACGGTAAGTATTACCGCGGATACGCCGATCATCGAGACTGCCACCACATCAGTGGGCACGGTCATCAACCAGCGCACCGTCCAGGAGATTCCGCTCAACGGCCGCCACTTCGTCGACCTCGGATTATTGATCCCCGGATCAGTGACCCCACCACAAAATGGTTTTCTCACCGCTCCCCTGCGAGGCCAGGGCTCGTTCGGTTTGAACACCGCTGGCGGACGTGAAGACACCGTGAACTTTATGATCAACGGCGTGAACCTCAATGACATGGTGCAGAATCAAATCACGTTTCAGCCGTCGATCAATACCGTGTCGGAGTTCAAGGCTGACAACTCCACCTTCAGCGCCGAATACGGTCGCAACTCCGGGGCCATCGTCAGCATCGCCACTCGTTCCGGAAGCAACGATTACCACGGCGAATTTTTGAATTCGTGCGCAACAGCGCCTTTGACGCGCGGAACTTTTGAACGTACAACAGATCCGGCCCCATTCAAACGCAACCAATTTGGATTCAATTTGGGAGGACCGGTCAGGCTGCCGCACTTTGGTGAAGGTGGATCACCGCTGGGCTACAACGGCAAGAACAAAACCTTCTTTTTCTTCAGCTACGAAGGACTGCGCCAGCGACAGGGGTTGACGATTTCCGGAGTCACTGTGCCTAGCCGACCTGCAACGGGCCGGAGCGACCGATCCGACCATCATCAAACTGCTGCCGCTCATTCCCCGTGCCAACGTTGGCGCCTCGAGTTTCAGTGGCTCGGCCACCGCACCGGTGGACATCAATCAATGGACCGGTGACGTGAGCCATAATTTCAATGCCAACGATCGGCTGCATGGGGCTATTATGCTTTTCAGAAAGATCGCAGGGGAGAGCCGAATCTTGCAGGGGAACAACGTTCCCGGATTTGGAGACACGCGAGCGTCTCATCGTCAGATCTTTACTCTGAATGAGACACACATTCTTAATCCCACGCTGGTCACAACGAAGCGCGCTTCGGCTTCAACCGCATCAACATTCTCTTCACGCCCAATGCCCAGTTGAACCCGACGGCTTTCGGGATCAATCTAAGCGGGGCGCCGGGGGAGTTTACTCCCGAGGCTCTCAGCTTACCGCAAAATAGCTGTGGGCGGCGGCGGGGTCAACCTGGGCGGCCCGGCGGATTTCCTCAGGCGCACGCGGATACGACGTTCGTTGTGTCCGATACTCTCAACTACACTCGCGGCAACCACTCGTTCAAGTTCGGCGGCGAAGGCCGGCGATTCTGATAACAACAATACCAATCAAGCGACACCGGTACTTTCGGTTTTGCCAATACGGCGGCCTTCCTTGGCAATCCCGACGCTCAAGGCCATCCCACGACAGCACCCACGGCCAATGCCTTTACCTATACAAAGGTGAGGTGGCCCCGGCGATCACTCAAGGGGCGCTTGGTCTTTTTGTGCAGGATAACTACAAGCTGCGGCCCAACCTGACGCTTGAGTTGGGTCTGCGTTGGGATTGGCTGATGTCCCCGACAGAACGTTTCAATCGTTTGGTTAGTTATGTGCCCGCCAGCAACTCGCTTGTTCAGGAGAACAACGGCATCGCCCCCATCTATCAGACGAACTGGAAAAACTTCCAGCCGCGAGTTGGTTTCTCGTGGGATCCGTTTAAGAACGGCAAAACATCCGTTCGCGGCGCCTACGCGCGATTCTCAGCGATCAACCGGTTACCAATCTCGTTACCGGCAATGCGACCAATCCGCCGTTCGCCAACCTGATCACCATACCAGGTGGAACCACCGCGACATTTCCGGAGCTAAGCCGGCCCCCGGCACTACGGTGTCGCCCAGCTCATCAGATCCCGGCTTTACTAATGCTAACGTTCAGTCATGGAACCTGAACGTGCAGCGTGAAGGTGAGCCCGGGACTGGCAGTGATGATTGGGTACTTCGGCTCAAAGGGAACGAACCTGCGTCTTCGCGAAACGCCAATCAGGGTTTCCAATTGGCTAACGGATCACTTAGCCAGTCCTTTGCTGAATCTTTCTACGAGCAGCCGATTTCTCCGGGCGCGGCGCTGGCTAATGCCACTTTCCGCGAAGGCACCGGCAACTCCAGCTACAACGCCCTTTGGGCGACGGCTGCCAAGCGGTTGTCGAAGGGGTTGCAGTTCAACGCTTCCTACACCTGGTCGAAATCAATCGACTACAACTCGCAAAGCTCTCAGGGCATCACCGTGCAGGATAGCAATAACCTTCGCGGCGATCGCGCGATTGTCAGACTTCGACGTACGTCACCGGTTTGTGTTCAGCGGTCTCTACCAGCTGCCCTTCCACAAGAATCGACTCGTTGATGGCTGGCAGCTTTCCGCGATTGTGCAAGCACAGAGCGGTAACCCGGTGCACCCTTCTGGCCGGAGCGCCGGTGAACACTGGTTTGACTGGCGTAGCCACCATTCGTCCGGATGCGGGAGCGCCTATAACTTTCTCCCGCACCCCGCTGACGACGGGGATCGGGTTCCAGTACTTTCCCAATCTGGTTTTGTGATCCGCGGTCCAGCGGTAACCTTGCCCCACCGGTTCGGTTGTTATCTTGCCGGTGGCCACCGTCAGTTCCGCGGCCATCTTCCATTTTGGCAACCTGGGCCGCAACGTCGTGATTGGACCAACGTTCAATAACACTGACCTTCTCGCTGATCAAGAGGTTGAAGTTTAGCGAAGACAAGGTTGGTTGAGCTGCGCTGGGAGATCTTTCGATGTCTTTAACCACGCTAACTTTGAGTCAGCCCGGGTCGTACGGCCCAGCTGAACACACAGCGCGTTTGGGGCAATCACAAACACTCGCTTCGGAACCGAGCGACTCGGGCTCCTCGAGGCAGATGCAGTTTGCTGTGAAGTTCGAGTTCTAACCTGAGACCATCTGGTCTATTATCAGCGCACCGGTCAGCAATGGTCGGTGCGCTTTTCTCTGTGTCGATCTTTGCGTACTCTGGCGTCTCTCGCGGTGAGTCGGCTTCACTAAGAAACCTCACCGCCGAGACGCAAAGAACGTTGAGGTGACGGCAGAGAATGGCCGCTGTTGCTGTTGAGTCTCAGGGGGATTACGTGACAAAACCAATCTCATATTCTGTTGCAAACCACCATTTCTTACGCAGAGGACGACTGGCATATCGGCCGGTTCTCCTTACTGCGCGATCAATTGGTCTCCCTGAAGGACGAAGCGGGAAATCCCATGTGCGCAGTGACGACACGCGATCGCGAATCAGACACGGCCGGGGATGATCCGGTGCTTGGCACGCTTGACGAATCCGAGTACGACGAACTGTGGCTGTTCGCCATCGATACCGGCGATGGTCTGACCAACGCCGATTGCCAGGGCATCAGCACGTTTTCGGCAGCGAGGCGGGGGCATCATAGCCACCCGAGATCACCAGGATTTAGGAGTTTCGTTGTAGCACTCTCGGAGGAATTGGCCGAGCGCACTTCTTTCATTCGAAAAATCCCGAGCGAGACCCCTCCCGACAGACGGCAGATGATCCGTACACCACCTCCATCTCCTGGCCAAATTACCATTCCGGCGCCAACGGCGACTGCCAAACCATATCGGTGCCTTTGCTGGACGAACGCTCGCCTCACGAACTGATGCGCAATCCCGCATCGCCGGCCGAAGTGCTTCAGTTCTTCCCAGCGCACCCGCACGAGGGAGCAGTTGGCGTGCCCGAAGACGAAGAACAGGCCCGCGTCATTGCCACATGGCTTGAGCAAGGCGACCGGACGGCCGTTCAATCTCGTAGTCGCTTTTGAAAGCGCGGCTGACGATCACGGCAACCTGCTCGGCCGCGGGATTGCGGAATCAAGTTTTCACCACTTGGTCGACTACAACTGGGACACTGAAATGGGCTGCCCGAGTTTTCTTGTCGAGCCGCCCGGCGACGGTTACAAACGCAACCCACAGGCGCTCGAAGATATCAAAACGTACGTGCGCAACGCGGCACGTGTGGCTGTCGGGCCAGTAAGATCGAACAGCAGCTGGTTGAGTAATAGTTGACGCCCGGGGTTCGTCCACGCGTTGCGGGCTGGTTCACATCGCATTCAGACGTTTTCAATCAAAAGCGCGGCTGCTGCCCGGTTACAACGCCACGCAGTGGTCTCTTTTATGGCCGTTTAGCAGGCTGCTGAAAAACCACAATGATTCGTTTAGAGGCGGGCGTTGCCCGTCAGGTTCAAGATCGGTATTCAAGGAGTTCGTTGCCAATTCGCGTTGGGTCGGCGGGCAACGCCCCTCTAAACGTGAGTAATCTGAGGTTTTTCTATGGAGAACGGAGATTAGGACCAATGAATAGAACGCCCCTTTAGCTGCGGCCTTTCTGGTTTTCCTTTCAGCCAATGCGCAGCAAGGTTCGAAAAGAAACCCAACAACTCAAGCCGTCGCCGGAAGACAGTGGCCTGGGGGTTACTACGACGCCGCCACACCGCCGGTGATGCGTCTTAAGTCCGGGATGACACGGTTGAAGTGCAAACGCTGATCACTTCCAGTCCGGCGCGGTTGGAAGGCGCTGGAGTAAAGCCGGCGGATGTAGAGCAGTCGCTTGAGAGACATCTACAAGGAAGTTACGAACAAAGGGCCAGGCGGGCATATTCTCACGGGCCCCATTTTTGTCGAAGGTGCAGAGCCAGGTGACGTCCTCGAGGGTTAGAATCAAAGCGATCAAGCTGGCGATTCCCTATGCCTATAACGCCTTTAGTCCCGGGCGCGGTTTTCTGCCGGAAGATTTTCCCTATCCCAGGATGCGCATCATTCCGTTGGACCAGCAGCGAATGATCGGTCGCTTTGCCGACGGTATCGAGATCCTCTGCATCCGTTCTTTGGCAGCATCGGCGTGGCGCCGCCGGACGTTTCCGGCCGCATCGGCAGCGCGCCACCGTGGATCCATGCGGGAAATCTGGATAACAAAGAGCTGGTGGCGGGCACGACGCTGTTCATTCCAGTGCACGCGCGCGGCGCTTTGTTTCTCGCCGGTGACGGACATGCCGGTCAGGGCAACGGCGAGAGTGGACATCACGGCGATGGAGACTTCGCTAGTGGGGAACTTTCCAATTGATCGTGCGCAAGGACATGCATCTGCACTGGCCGCGAGCCGAAACACCGACCCACTACATCACGATGGGGATCCACGAAGATCTCACTGAAGCGACCAGGATGGCACTGCGAGAGATGATCGATTTCCTGGTGACGGAAAAGCACTTGACCCGCGACGATGCCTACATGCTTTCCAGCGTGGCCGCGGATCTCAATATCACGCAGCTGGTCGATGGCAACAAAGGCGTGCACGCCATGATTCCCAAGGCAATCTTTGTGGTCCGGTAACGGACAAAAGCCTGCGTAGACTCGGCGTTCTCTGCATCTCATTAGAAACGCGCTCTTAGTAATTGTCCGTTTGGACAGGGCACTTGTGCCCCTCGCTCGACGGCGGACAAGTCCGCTATCTAAACGAAGCGGCGCGGAAACGCTGTTTCATCCTCGTATCTGGGCGTCGCAGACGTGCCGTGATGCTCAGCAGTGAATGCTTTGTAGATAATGCTCACCGCAGAGACGCCGAGGCCGCACAGGCAACGCAGGGAAACTGCGAAGTGGTGTTGACTTCGACCCACGTTGACCAATACCTTACCCTCTAAAAACAGGAGCGCCCTTGTGAAATATTTTGCCTGCCTGCTAACAACTGTCCTTCTCTCTCTAACTCCCGGTGCTGCCGCGTTATCCTCGCGACCGCAATCCGAGCGATCCGCTGTGGACAGCAGGCGAAAAGCACTTGCGCAACATCAAGCAGTTGACCTTCGGCGGCCAGAACGCCGAGGCCTATTTCAATATCGATGGCTCAAAGCTGATCTTCCAATCGACCTACGGCGGCATTTCGTGTGATCAGATCTTCACGATGAATGCCGACGGCACCGATATTCACATGGTCTCCACGGGCGGCGGCAAGACGACCTGTTCCTACTTTTTTCCCGATGGCAAGCGCATTCTCTATTCGTCGACCCATCTGGGCAGCAAAGAGTGTCCGCCGCGGCCTGATTATTCCAAAGGTTACGTGTGGCCCGTTCACGATACGTTCGACATATTCACTGCCAGGCCTGACGGTTCGGACGTGAAGCGCTTAACCGAGAGCCCAGGCTACGACGCCGAAGCGACGATCACGCGTGACGGCCTGAAGATCGTTTTCACTTCGATGCGCGACGGCGATCTGGATATTTATTCAATGGACGCGGACGGTAGCAACGTGAAGCGCTTGACGACTGATCTTGGCTATGACGGCGGGCCGTTTTGGTCTTACGACGGCAAACAGATCGTCTACCGTGCTTTCACCCGCAAACACCAGAAGAAATCACGCGTTACAAGCAGAAGCTGGCCGAAGGCGTGATCGAGCCAACGGTCTTTGAACTGTGGGTGATGAATCTCGATGGTTCGAACAAGCATCAAGTGACCAAACTGGGCGTGGCCAGCTTCGCTCCTTACTTCTTTCCCGACGGCAAGCGCATTATTTTTGCTTCGAATCTGAAAGATCCGCACGGACGCAACTTTGACCTCTTTGCCATCAACGCGGACGGTACGGGGCTGGAACAGATTACTTACAACGAATCGTTCGACGGCTTTCCGATGTTTTCTCCCAATGGCAAGAAGCTGGTATTCGCGTCGAATCGCAATGCGAAGGCGCGCGGCGAGACGAATGTGTTTATCGCGGATTGGGTGGAGTGACGTTTGCGGGGGCGAACGGTCAAGTGGCTAATGAGACAATTCGGGTACTACGCCGAAGGCGCAAGCTGATTCGAGCCCAGGGTTGCCACAACCCTGGGGACTGCAATTGAATATCATCCAGTGAACTCTGAAGGGAGTTCCCGAAGGCACTCCGCCAACCGTTTGATAACGCTTTCAGCGTTATGATTCTTTGGTTACATCGATCCCAGGGTTGCGGCAGCCCTGGGCTGGAATTCGTCAACGCCTTCGGCGTAAGCGTCCCGACTGTCCGGCGTCTTAAGGCTACGGTGTGAATGAGAGAGTGGCAACTGCTGCCATCGAACCAGACGCGTATCAAGAATAGAGGTTGAGATGAATTTCAAACTACTTCGTCGTGGCTCTGTTATCTGCTGTTGTTTGCCGTGCTTTCGGTGGTGGCCCTGGCGCAGAAGCCTTTTGTTCAGCTCAAGCCGAGCGCCGATCGCTTGCGCGAGACCGTTACGTACCTCGCTTCTGACGCTCTCGAGGGCCGGCGAACTGGATCAGCCGGGCGCTAACGACCGCCGCGCATTACATCGCCGGCGAGTTTCAGCGGTTGGAGTTTGAAGCCGGGTTCTCCGGTGACGCAGGGAACGCGCTTGAAAGGCGAAATGCTCGCCCGCTATCAGCAGCGGTTTCCTACGTCGCGGGTGTTTCGCTGGGGAAGAACAATCTGTTTTCTGTGACACGGGGAAGGCCCCAATGAACCTGCGCAGCTAAGCGTTGGCGAAGACTGGATGCCGCTTGGGTTTTCTTCCAAGGGTGAAATTAAGAAAGCAACCGTATGCATTTGTTGGGCTACGGCATTACAGCGGCAGAACAGAACTACCGACAGTTAGCGGGTCATAACATGAAGGACACGGTCGCTGTGGCGCTCGCTGGCACGCCGGATGGCGACAATCCGCACAGGCAGTTTGCGCGCTATGAAGATGTGCACTGGAAAGCGATCGCCGCCCGCAATGCCGGGGCAAAGGCCCTGCTCGTCATGGCGCTGGAAGACAAGTTCAAAGATGATCGACTTTCGCAACTCCGCTATGACAACAGTGCCGGCGAGGCTGGATTGCCTGTTGCTGTCATATCAACGCAAGCGGCCGCCAGAACTTTTTCAGTGCGTCAGGCGATTTAGTTCCAACATTGGTACAGAGCGACGAAGACACCGCGCGCAAGCAGACTCGAGGTCCAGCGAGCGCGAGGGATAATAATCACGATCGGTATGCGAAGGGTCACCCTTTCCTTCTCCATCGACATCGCCCGCAATGAAGTCGCGGCCACAAACGTCATCGGCATTCTCGAAGGTTCCGATCCGCAACTAAAGAATGAAGCGATCGTCATCGCGCGCACTACGACCATCTCGGCCGTGGCGGCGACGGCAGCCTGGCGCCGCGCTCAGGCGAGATTCATCACGGCGCAGATGACAACGCCTCAGGCGTCGCCGGCCTGCTGGAACTGGCGCGCATCTTCTCAGCAACAATCGAAACCGAGAAGAACGCTCGTCTTCATCGCCTTCAGCGGTGAAGAAGAAGGCCTGCTCGGTTCGAACTACTATGTCAATCACCCGGTCGTGCCGCTGGCGAATGTCGCGGCGATGGTCAACTATGGACATGATCGGCCGGCTCAAAGACAACAAACTGATCGTTGGCGGTGTGGGCACGGCGCCGGATTGGCGCAATTGGCTGACGCAGGCAAATCCACCCGTTGCCATGACCGCTCGATGAGAAGACCGGGCACACCGACTACGGTAAGCGACAGATCTGCACCGGGCGAACCAGACGCAAACTTGATCAAGGATCTCGATCTGACGCTTAACGAGGACGGCTTTGGCCCCAGCGACCATTCATCATTTTATGGCAAGCATATACCCGTGCTCTTCTTTTCACCGGCTCGCACGAGGATTATCACAAGCCGTCGGACACTGCCGACCGGATCAACTACGAAGGTGAGGCACGTATCCTCGCGCTCGTCAGCACGTGTGATTCGGGAGATTGACAAGGACGATAAGCGTCCATCATACACGGTCGCCAAAAGCGATTCGACCGGTCGAGCATCGGGCTTTCGTGTCTACCTGGGCACCATTCCGAACTATGGCGAAACGAACGATGGCCTGCTGCTTGACGGCGTGCGTGACGATTCGCCGGCGTCTAAAAGCCGGCTTGAAAGCCGGTGACAAGATCGTAAAGCTTGCCGGTCGCGAGGTGCGCAATGTCTACGATTACACCTACGCCCTGGGTGAGTTGAAAGCCGGCCAGGAATATGAAGTTGAAGTGATGCGCGGCGGCGATGCGGTTGAAGCTGAAGCTCACGCCGGCCGCCGGAAATAGTGATAAGTATTGAGTGATGAGGTATGAGTGATGGTGATGAGTAAATCGAGTTGATGAACCTTCGCTGTGAAGCGTTTGCTCATCACTCATTACCTCATTACTCATCACCTGTTTCTGCTACCAGCGAGGCTCGCGGTCGCCTCCGCCACGGTCGCGATCGCGATCGCCGCTGTAGCCGCCGCCGACCGCCACCACCGCCGTAGCCGCGGCCAGCGCCACCACCACCGCGATCGGCCCTGGGCTTGGCTTCATTCACGGTCAGATTTCGACCGCCGAATTCCTTTCCATTGAACTGCTCGATCGCTGCGGCTGCTTCCTCCGGCGTCGCCATTTCGACAAAGCCAAAGCCGCGCAGAGCGCCCGCTGTCACGATCTTCGATCACGGTGGCCGACTCAACGGTACCTGCGGCCGAGAAGGCATCGCGCAGATCCTCACCCGTCGTGCGGAACGACAGATTTCCAACGTAAAGTTTCGTAGCCATGCTGAAATCTATCCTCTTGAGTATGGGGAAGAAGCACGGGCAGATTTCTGGAATCGCGGAATTAGGGCGGGGAGCCTGACCTAACGCGAAAGCGCGACGCGCCCGCTGCTCTAAATTGCGAGAGCGGCTTCTAACTCGGTTGACAACTGCCTCACTCTCTCCTCAGCCGAACGTCGTCGCTTTCACGATCACGGACAGGCGCATGCACCATCGATGCGCGAGAGCAGGAACTTTAGCGTGGCTAAGTATGAAGAAAATCGACAATTAGCGCAAGATCAGGCGAAATTTTCCAGCGCTCTCTTGTTCAATTGCACTGCCCTTCGCTTTTCGCTTACTATTCCTCGCTTTCCTGCAAAGATCGTCCTGAGAGAGGCATTACGAGACCATGTCCAAAATTCCCATTACGGTTGCGCACGGCGACGGCATCGGGCCGGAAATCATGGCGGCGACGCTGCACATCCTGGAAGGAATCCGGCGCGGATCTGGAAATCGAAACCATCGACATCGGCGAAAAGGTCTACCTGCGCGGCAATATCGTCCGGGATCGAGCCCAGCTCCTGGGACTCGCTGCGCCGCACCAAGGTCTTTCTGAAAGCCCCGATCACCACGCCTCAGGGCGGCGGCTTCAAGAGCTTGAACGTCACAGTGCGCAAGACGCTCGGGCTTTATGCCAACGTGCGCCCCTGCGTCTCCTATCATCCGTTTGTCGAGACCAAGCATCCCGGCATGGACGTGGTGATCGTGCGCGAGAACGAAGAGGATCTCTACGCGGGCATCGAGTATCAGCAGACGGATCAGGTGATGCAGTGTCTCAAGCTGATCTCGCGCCCCGGCTCTGAGAAGATCGTGCGCTACGCCTTTGAGTACGCGCGCCGCAACAATCGCAAGAAGGTCACCTGCTTCACCAAAGACAACATCATGAAGATGACCGATGGTCTCTTCCACAAGGTCTTCGACGAAATCGCGCCGGCAGTATCCCGACATCGAGAACGAACACTGGATCGTGGACATCGGCGCGGCCAAGCTGGCCGACACGCCGGACTGCTTTCGACGTGATCGTGATGCCGAATCTGTACGGCGACGTGTCTGTCGGACGTGGCGGCGCAGATCGCCGGTTCGGTCGGCCTGGCCGGCTCGGCCAACATCGGCGAGCAGGTGCGCCATGTTCGAAGCCATCCACGGATCGGCGCCGCGCCGCGCCGGACAGAATCTGGCCAACCCGTCAGGGCTGCTGCTGGGCGCGGTGATGATGCTGGTGCACATCGGCCAGATCGGACGAGGCTGCGCAAGTGCACAACGCCTGGCTGCGCACGACTCGAAGATGGCGTTCATACCTACGACATCTTACAAAGAAGGCATCAGCAAAGAGAAGGTCGGCACCACGGAGTTTGCCGAAGCCGTGGTGAAGCGTCTCGGAGAAAAGCCACAGCTGTTCAAGGCCGTCGAATATAAGGAAGTGGTCAGTGAGCCGTTTGCCAGCGAAACCGCCGTGAGCGAACGATCGGGAGCGCAGAAGCAACTGGTGGGTGTGGATGTATTTCTCGACTGGCTGAAGGGCTCGGCAGACGATCTGGGTGCCAGCGCTCAGCAAGCTGAGCGGCGATGGGCTGAAACTGGCGATGATGAGCAATCGCGGCGTGAAGGTCTGGCCGGGCGGCCACTCGGAAACGTTCTGCTCCGATCACTGGCGTTGCCGTTTCCTTCGCGGAAAACCGAAAGTGCAACGGTTGCGCATGCGCAGATCGTGGCCATTGCTCAAGCGCGTCGGCGAAGCCGGTTACGACTTCATCAAGACCGAGAATCTTTACAACTTTGATGGCGAGCGCGGCTATTCGCTGGATCAGGGGGCGTGAACGAAAGGATGAAGGCGGAAGGATGAAGCGGATGAAAAGGCGGCGAAAACTAAGATGGCCCAAGCAAAGAATAGAGTCGTGAAGAAGTTAAATGCGAAACGGAGTGCTGGTGGTGGAAAGGATAAGTCCCCGAGTTGGACAAGTCCGCTTCATCCTTCATCCCTCATCCTTCATCCTTGCCTTTAGTCGCCGTGATCATGGGAAGCAAATCCGATTGGGACAGCGATGCGCCATGCGGATCAGATGCCTCACGGACTTTGGCGTAGCACATGAGTGCCGGGTGATGTCGGCCCATCGCACGCCGACACTTGCCGGGGAGTTTGCCTCGAGCGCCGGAATCGCGTGGCCTCGAAGTGAGTTATTGCCGCAGCCGGCGGCGCGGCGCATCTGGCAGGTGTGATGGCGGCGCACGCTTTGTTGCCGGTGCTGGGAGTGCCAATGAAGAGTGAGGCCCTGAATGGCCTCGATTCTTTGTTGTCGACGGTGCAGATGCCGGGCGGAATTCCCGTCGGCGCACTGGCCATTGGCAAGGCCGGCGCGGTTAACGCAGCCCTGCTGGCTATCGCCATTCTCGCGAACAGCCGGCCGGAGCTGAGAACAAAGTTGCGTGCTTTCCAGTGCAGAACAGGAAAGGAAAGTTCGCGAGGCGGTGCTGGATTGATCGGCCCAGGTCTTCAACCGCAAAGCGGTTGCGACACCTCCAGCCCAGGGTTGCAGCGTCGCGCTACCCTGGGACTTTGGGAGGGATAATGTCTCAACCGCAAAGCGGTTGCGTCATTTGCATCGCAGAAACCCATCAAGACGACCGCAACCGCGTTGCGGTTGGAAGGAGTAATCATTCTCTTATCCCAGGGTAGCCGCGACGGCAACCCTGGGCTGGAAGGCGCAGCCCCGTTGGGGCAGTCAGCGGTCAACGACATCAGAGTTTTCACCACATCACTGACGACCTGGTGAATGAGAGTGTCTCTCCAACTCAAGCAACACCCATCTCTCGCGTCGCTTGAATAATCAGTACCTTTGTCAGACAATGCGATCCATCATTTGGTCCGGGCCCGGGGCCTAAAAAACTTCGACGCGACTTGCAGGCTTTCATTTCTTTCCCATCCCTCGTTCGCAGGTAACCCAGGAACATGATCGGCCAAACAATCTCGCATTACCACGTGGTTGAGAAGTTGGGCGAAGGAGGAATGGGCGCGGTTTACCTCGCCGAGAAGACACTCATCTGGCGTAGACGGGTGGCAACCAAGTTTCTCACCTCAACCGATCGGCATTACCGCGCTCGGATTCCTGAGAGAAGCCCGGGCTGTCTCAACGCTCAGCCACGTCCATATCGCCACGGTCTTTGATTATGGCGAGACCACCGAAGAGCAACCTTACCTGGTGATGGAACTGGTCAGGGGAAGACGATTGGTCAGCTACTTCAAGACGACGGATTAACCCTCAGCCAGACGGTAGAGATCGGTAGCCTCAGTGGCCGATGCGCTGAGCGAGGCTCATCACCACGGCATCGTTCATCGAGACATCAAACCCTCGAACGTAGTGGTCAACGAACGCGGCCAGGTCAAGGTGTTGGACTTTGGTCTGGTCAAGCGCTTGTTTGAAGAGTCGACGCGCAGTGTCGATCCGGAAGCGCGCACCCGCTTCACGACGCTGTACTCGCAGCGACGTCATCGTCGGCACCCGCCTCTATCTTTCACCCGAACAGGCCTCAGGCAGGAAGTCGATGGTCTGCAGTGATCTTTTCAGTCTCGGCGCCTTGCTTTACGAATGCCTGACCGGACAGTCTGCGTTCTCCGGTGAGACCTTTACTGGAGATTGGTGCTCAGGTTATTCACGTCGATCCGCCGCCGCCATCAAAGATCAATAACAACGTCTCGCGCGAGCTTGATCGGATCACGATGAAGGCGCTGGAAAGAATGTCGACGTTCGCTATCAGTCCGCCGAAGAGATGCTCGGCGATCTCGCGCAAGGTACAGAAAGTCATCGAGCGGCGATGGCCGCAGAACGCTGGCCAGCACGGCGGCGCGGTCAACGCCGCCTTCCCGAGTCCTGGCCACTGGAGCACTGGCGACCTTAACCCAGTCGCTGCGGCGCCCGCGACTTTCTTTAGCCACCTTTATCGTCGCCATTGTCCTGAGCGGCCTGGGCATCTGGGCGATCATTCACTTTACTGGCGACCGTCTCCTTATATATACCTGCAGCCACGACAAAAAATGGTATGACCGGGGCACCGACGCCTTGCGCAACGGCGCTCTATTACGCCGCCACGAAGTCGCTGGGGCAAGCGATCAGCAGCGCGACAATTTGCTCTGGCCCATACGCGTCTGGCAGAAGCTTTCGCGGAACTGGAATTTACGGATAAAGCGAAGGATGAGCTCTTGCGCGTTAGCGCTCTGGTTCCCGACCGTTCGACACTACCGCGCACTGAAGCTCTCTACCTGGAAGGTGTCAACGCCACCATTGCCGGGGACTTCCCCAGCTCCATAAAATCCTGCAGCGAGATTGCCGACCTTTCACCCAATGAGCCGCAGGCCTATGTCGATCTGGGACGCGCTTATGAGCGAAATGATCAGAATCAGAAAGCGCTCGAGAATTATCTGAAAGCGATTAACCCTCAACGATCAGTATGGTACGGCGTACCTCCGAGCCGGCATTGTCTACAGTCGCCGGCAGGACATTGCCACAGCCTCTGAGGCTTTCGACAAAGCGCCTCGGATTGTCCACCGCCTCTGGACAATGTTGAAGGTGCGGCGGAGGTGTTCCGCCAGCGCGGCATTCTTTTTGAAAAGGAGTGGCAGAGTGGATGCCGAAGCCCGGGCGCAGTTTCAGCGCGAGCTGGACACTGGCCCGGACTATGGGCAATGAATCCCAAGCAGGTGACGGCATTGCTCGACCTCTCTGGTCTATCCTTTGGCGAAGGCGCCACTGCACCGGCCAAGGATTACGCGAACCAGGCGATTCAACTCGCCCAACAACATCCAGTTGGAAGGTCTGGCGTCAGTAGCATTGTGGAACCTGGGGAACTCATTCTATGGCCAGGGCAATTGTGCGGAGGCGGAAAAGTACTTCAAGCAGGCGATCGAGTCTCGCCCGGGCGGCAAAGTACCGAGTTCGGGAGTTCACCGCGCTGCGGGATTTGGGCAACGTGTACATCCAGCAGCTACGCACGGACGAAGGACTGGCGCTGGTGCAACAGGCAAGGATTTCTTCCAACAGAAATTACCCGAAGGAGGTTTCCGCATGCCTGACGGCAGTTGGTCGAGTCAGGCGACACAAGGGAGACTACCAGGATGCAATGCAGGCATTTCAGCAGCAATTGCAAATAGCTCAGCAAGGGGGAGATCAACCGCAGGTCGCCTCCACCTATGGTGAAACTGGCGCGGTTTTGTCCAGAGCAGGAACAATACCCCGCAGCACTTGAGCAGTACGACAACAGCCTACGCTATCAACAAGTCCATCGGCAATCGTCTCAACCTGGCCTTCAACCAGCACAATCGCGGGGACCTGTTGTGGAGATTGGGACGATATGCGGAAGCCGAAAAGCCTTGAATGAAGCGTTGGCCATTGCCAGTGAGCCGGAAAGTGCTTACAAACAGTTAATCGCGGAGATCGAACGAACGCTGGCTCAACAGGCATTGAGCCAGCAACAGTTCCCGCTGGCCAGGTCGAAAGCCGAACGCGCGCTGGCCCAGCAATGCGTAAC
>ERZ1370068.5195-contig-4228_pt1 | contig 25853 bp, 43 predicted proteins | sample MGYA00561227_ERZ1370068 | MGnify/ENA primary metagenome ERZ1370068 (study PRJEB38410, sample SAMEA6850437) | metagenome | study: Metagenomic assessment of the ecological functions of the soil: analysis of the soil microbiota associated with the...
GGTGGACGCCCGTCCTGAGAAAGCGCGCCAACGCCGCGTCGCGAAGGGCGAGTTATAAAGAAGGCTATGGTTCGGACGGCGCGCGCGCCTTCACCATGGGGAATTGACGGACGAGTAGGATGGCCGTCAGCTCTTGCCTCACCCCATCCCACCACGGGCACGTCCCCGGCATCAGCTTGTAATTGCCGTCCATCACCTGCACCGGCGCGCGCAGGCCGTCGCGGCCGCCGCGCGCATCCGCATCTCGCGCGGCGACTTCGCGGTCGGCTGGCGGCAGCCAGACGCGCTCGTGGCCCCACAGGCTCGGGCCGTCATGCAATCTCGACCGGCCTGCCAGGTCTGTGGATCGATCTCGCGGCCGCCCCAGCCGCACTCGATCATGAATGACGACGGCGTCTTGGCGTAGAACGACGTCATGAGGTCGTTGGTGTGACGGCCGAGCGTGACGCTGACGCGCTCCTGCTGGCTCAGCGCGACATCGTAGGCCTGGCCGACATCGTCGAGCGAGAACAACTCCACCATCAGATGATGCATGCCGTTCTTGCCGGTCTCGATCAGCGCGAGGCTGTGATGCCGCGCGTTGACGTGGAAGAAATAGGCGCGGAACGGCTTTGTGCATGTAGTCGCTGAGCCCGAAGCCGAGCAGGTCGACATAGAACGGCATCACGGCGTCGATGTTTTCGACCGTCAGCACGGCGTGGCCGAGGCCGAGCGGGCCGGTGCGGAAGCCGGAGATCGAGCGGCCGGGCTGAACGGCGTGTCGTCGATCTCGGCGCCGTAAAATGCCTCCAGCCGGTTGCCGGCCGGATCGCGAAACGAGATCAGGCTGCCGACGCGCCGCGCGTCGGCGAGCGCCTGCGGCTCGGCGGTAACGTCAACCTGACGGCCTTTCCAGCCGCGCCGCGAGCGCGTCCAGCGCGGCCGCGTCGGCGACCTCCCAGCCGAAGAAGCGCGCGCCGTCCGGCATCGCGCGGTCGATGACGATGCGCTGCTTGCGGTCGTCCATCCGGAACGCCAGCAGCGACGGTGCTGCGCTCCACCGCCTGCAGGCCGACCAGCCCGGTTCCGAACTGCCGCCAGTCGTCGAGCGCGGCCGATCCGAACCCGGCATATCCCAGAGCCTGCACGGCCATTGCGCGCCTCCGCGCCTTGACGTTGGTCGCTGCTTGGGCTGAATCTTATCGCATATTTTGCGCCTTGCAGCACCAAAAGATGCAGCCGAAACCCAGCCCGGCGACGTGTCCGGCGACATCCCTTGACGTGGCAGCTCCGCCATGGTGTCTAGTAGCCCATGAGCACCGTCGTCCGCAAACCCCGTCTCTGGTGGCGCACCTTCTAAGAGGTGGCCGGTGCGATTTCATTTTCTCCAATCGTCAGAGGCCGTCATCGCAGTGCGACGGCCTTTTCGTTTGTCCTGTGTGGCGCTCCCTCGGCAAGTTTCGTAAGAGGATCACATGAACAGGACAGCGTTCTCGCTGCCGGCCCACAGCGAATATCGCACCCGTGGCGGCCTGGCAGTATCGCGCGTCGGTGGAGCAATTCACCGGCGGCGCCAAGCGGCTCGACGACCTGATCGATCTGCTCGACCGCCGCCGCGGCGTGGTGCTGTCGTCGGGCACCACGGTGCCGGGCCGCTACGAGAGCTTTGATCTCGGCTTTTCCGATCCGCCGCTGCGGCTGGAAACCACCGGGCCCGAATTTTCGCTGCAGGCGCTGAACGCGCGCGGCGAGGTGCTGATCGCGTTCCTCGGCGATGCGCTTGCGCGAGCCCTGCGTCGTCGTCGACCGAGAGAGACCGCGACGCGGCTCGCCGGCCATATCGTGCGCGGCGCGGCGCCGGTCGACGAGGACCAGCGCACCCGCCGCGCCAGCGTGATGTCGCTGGTGCGCGATCTCGTCGCGGCGCTCGGTGCCAATGACGATCCGCTCGCTCGGCCTGTTCGGCGCCTTCGCCTACGACCTCGTGTTCCAGATCGAGGACCTCGTGCAGAAGCGCGCGCGCGAGAACGACCAGCGCGATATCGTGCTCTACGTGCCGGATCGCCTGCTGGCCTACGACCGCGCCACCGGGCGCGGCGTGGTGCTGAGCTACGACTTTTCCTGGAACGGCAAGTCCACCGAGGGCCTGCCGCGCGAGACGCCGGAAAGCGGCTACGCCAAAACGCCGCGGCAGGGCTTTTCCGATCACGCGCCCGGCGAATACCAGGCCACGGTGGAGACCGCGCGCGCGGCGTTCGCGCGCGGCGATCTGTTCGAGGCGGTGCCGGGGCAGCTGTTCGCCGAGCCCTGCGAGCGCTCGCCGGCGGAAGTGTTCCAGCGGCTGTGCCGGATCAATCCGTCGCCCTACGGCGCGCTGATGAATCTCGGCGAGACGGCGAATTCCTGGTGGCGGCGTCGCCGGAGATGTTCGTGCGCTCCGACGGCCGGCGGGTCGAGACCTGCCCGATCTCCGGCACCATCGCGCGCGGCGTCGACGCGATCGGCGACGCCGAGCAGATCCGGCAACTGCTGAATTCCGAGAAAGACGAATTCGAACTCAACATGTGCACCGACGTCGACCGCAACGACAAGGCGCGGGTCTGCGTGCCCGGCACCATCAAGGTCCTGGCGCGGCGGCAGATCGAGACCTACTCGAAACTGTTTCACACCGTCGATCATGTCGAAGGCATCTTGCGGCCGGGCTTCGACTCGCTCGATGCCTTCCTCACCCACGCCTGGGCGGTGACGGTGACCGGCGCGCCGAAATTGTGGGCGATGCAGTTCGTCGAGGACAACGAGCGTTCGTCGCGGCGCTGGTATGCCGGCGCGATCGGCGCCGTGAATTTCGACGGCAGCATCAATACCGGGCTGACCATCCGCACCATCCGGATGAAGGACGGCCTTGCCGAAGTGCGGGTCGGCGCGACCTGCCTGTTCGACTCAGATCCCGCCGCCGAGGACCGCGAATGCCAGGTCAAGGCGGCGGCGCTGTTCCAGGCGCTGCGCGGCGATCCGCCAAAGCCGCTGTCGGCGTTCGCGCCGGATGCCACCGGCTCCGGCAAGCGGGTGCTGCTGATCGATCATGACGACAGTTTTGTTCATATGCTGGCGGATTATTTCCGGCCAGGTCGGCGCTACCGTCACCGTGGTCCGGCACATCCACGCCCAGGAAATGCTGAAGCAGGACGGCTGGGATTTGCTGGTGCTGTCGCCGGGTCCGGGCCGGCCGGAAGATTTTGCAATCTGCCAAGACCATCGACACCGCGCTCGACAAGAAGCTGCCGATCTTCGGCGTCTGCCTCGGCGTGCAGGCGATCGGCGAATATTTCGGCGGGCAGCTCGGCCAGCTCGGCCAGCCCGCGCATGGGCGGCCGTCGCGGATCCAGGTGCGGGGCGGGCGGTTGATGCAGAACCTGCCCAATGAGATTGTGATCGGCCGTTACCATTCGCTCTATGTCGAGCGCGACAGCGTGCCCGACGTGCTCAACGTGACCGCGAGCACCGAGGACGGCGTCGCGATGGCGATCGAGCACAAGACCTTGCCGGTCGGCGGCGTGCAGTTCCACCCGGAATCGCTGATGTCGCTCGGCGGCGAAGTGGGTGCTGCGGATCGTGGAGAATGCGTTCCGGCTTGGCGTGACGGCGAATTGAACTTCGAGATTGCGACGAGGGACTTGAAAGAGACAGCCATGACGATTCGAACATGATCTGAAGGCCGCCGTCCGCACCATTCCGGATTATCCGAAGCCGGGCATCCTGTTTCGCGACATCACCACGCTGCTCGGCGACGCGCGCCGTTCCGCCGCGCGGTCGACGAACTGGTGCAGCCGTGGGCCGGCAGCGAAGATCGACAAGGTGGCCGGCATCGAGGCGCGCGGCTTCATCCTCGGCGGCGCGGTGGCGCATCAGGTCTCCGCCGGCTTCGTGCCGATCCGCAAGAAGGGCAAGCTGCCGCATACCACCGTGCGCATCGCCTACTCGCTGGAATACGGCCTCGACGAGATGGAGATGCACGCCGACGCCATTCAGCCCGGCGAGCGCGTGATCCTGGTCGACGACCTGATCGCCACCGGCGGCACCGCGGAGGGCGCGGTCAAGCTGCTGCGCCAGATCGGCGCCAACGTGGTCGCCGCCTGCTTCATCATCGACCTGCCGGACCTCGGCGGCGCCGCGAAATTGCGGGCGATGGACGTGCCGGTGCGGACGCTGATGGCGTTCGAGGGCATTGAGGTTCTCGAACCTCTCCGTCGTCCCGGCGAACGCCGAATGACGTGTCGAGCCTCACTTCCTCTGCACGATCAGGTCCAGCTCGAGATCGCGAAAGGTGATGTAATTCTCGCGGATCCATCTGATGCAGTTCGCTCGATGAATCTTTTCGCTGCGCAGATAGGCGGTGAATGAGAACGTCAGCCGGTCGACATAGTTCTTCAGAAACACCTGGCAGCGCGGCGATGCGAAGGATCCGGCCGTGGGCGCCAAGCTCCGGAGGCAGTTCGCCGCGCAGCACGTAATTCGTTGTCCGATGGTCACCAGGGCGCGTGGCCGGGATCTGCTGCCTGCAGCATGGCCTGGCCGCGCACCGAGGCGCGGTCGGTATCCGCGACGAACAGGATGACCGGCGCGACGCCGCGCCGCGCCGCTTCCTTGATGAATCCGATTTCCTCCGACATCGTGAAGAACTCGTCGAACGCGTGAAAGCCGAGATCGATCACCTTGGCGATCCCGTCATTGACGATCAGGCGGTCCATCAGCGCCATTTTTCCGTAGGTATCGTCGATCTCGGCGGTCTCGGTGATCATCGGGCAGATAATCGAGCAGCGACGGCTCTTTCAGATTGATGTCGAATGCGACGACCGTCGCCGTTCTTCAACAGCAGGAATTCGGTCAGCAGCCGCGCGACCAGCGTCTTGCCGACCAGCGGGCGGCGGCGAGCAGATGATGATGGAACGAACGTCTGGCGCATCGGCCTATATCCACCAGTGTCCTGAATCCGAAATTCGCCGGCCCCGCTGCAGAACCCTTGGCGAGCTTCAGATTCAAAGGGACGCTCAGAAATCCATGGTTCTAGTGCGGTTTTGGTTCAGAAGTTCTCTGGATGATCTTGCGGCAGGGGATGAAGAGAGCTTCTCAAGCACCACGCCAGTTTAGCCGCCCAATCCAGCCAAATGGCGATCCCGGGAGCAATTATTTTTCGCCCGAGATGCGCGCGCCGGCTTTGCCGGAACTGACGAGATCGGTCAGCTTGATGCGGTCGAATTCGCTCCAGACATTGGCCAGCCAGTGGCGGACATAGCCGCGCAGCACGAACGAATAGTTCGCGGCCTCGTCGTTGCAGTGCCCTTGTTGGCGACGAATTTGAGGAACGGCACCGAGGCGACTTCGACCTGCTCATAGGCCATTTCGTTGAGTTTGGGGATGGTGAGCTCGGTGGCGTCCTTGATGCGGTGGAAATAGGAATTGTAGGTCGCCTGGTCCCATTCGAAGAAGCTGGTGTTCGTTGATGAAGTTCTTCACCAGGAAATATTTCGCGCCCTGCATGAAATTCGCGGTCTCCGCGATTTCGTCCAGCGAGGCGATCGACGGGCCGAGAATGTGGAACACGGCAAAGGTGATCTGGCCCGACTTCGCGGCGTCGAGGAAGCCGATGTCGCGCAGCGAGGCCAGCGCAGGCGACAACAGGCCGGCGCGGACGTCGATCACGGTGACGGAGGGGCCTGACGAATTCAGCGTATCGAAGATCTTCATCTGGTCCGAGGTCGTCGTCATGTCGACGATCTCGGTGAGCTCGGGATGAAAGCGCTTCAGCGTGCCGCGCGGGGATTCGGTGTCGAAGGCGCGGGTGGGCACGTTGTTGGCGCTGAAATAGTCAAGCAAGGTCCGCGAAACGGTGGTCTTGCCGACCCCGCCCTTATCCGCGCCTACCACAATCACTACCGGCTTCGCCATGATCTTCCCTTACGCGCAATTCTGATTGAGCATCATCCTAGAACCAACGGAGCCCGTCCGTCCGGTAGAAGCCCGGATCGACCCCGGATCATGCCCCTGAACCCCACTGAGGCGATCCGAACGCTCCCGATGCCCTGCTTTGGGCGTGAACATGGCAGAAACAAGGGAGAATTCAATTTATTAGGCCGCCGTTAGGGCTAATCCTTCCGATGTCGTTAACGCATGGAGGTCGGGTCGGGCCAGATGATCAGACATGTCTGGCCCCAGGGGCCTGGCGACGGGCCGGCGTCGTTCCATGGGTCCGCGTCGCAGCGGCGGCGGGACGGTGTCCGCGGCTGCCGGTTGCTGGGGCCCTTCGTCCGGCCTCATCAGTCCTGTCAGACGGCAGTAGCCAGCCGTCCGGGATCGTGTCCACCGGCGAATTTCACCAGCGCCTGACCCGGAATCCACCGAAGGATGGGTCGCAAACAGATCGGCAAAACCCTCGCGCGGATTGTCGACGCATAATTCCATCACGGCCGAGGTCGCTCCGGGAAGCTCGCCCCGGTTCTCGATCTTGCGTAGCGCCGAGATCATGGCATCCGGGATTCTTCGTCAGCTCGACCGACCCGGCGTCGGCCAGCAGTTCGCGCGACCGCGACAGCGCCAGCTTCACCACCTGCGACAACAGCCAGGCCAGCACGATCAGCACCACCGCGAGAATGACGACAAAGATGGCGCCGCCCGGAGCCCTTGCTGTCGCGGTCTGAGGAAGAGGACGAGGATGAGGATGAGACGAAGAGGAAGACGACCAGGACGATCCGCCGCCGCTGGAATTCCACTGCAGGTTGGTGAACATCCGGAAAAACAGCTCGCCGAAGAAGCCGACCACGCCGGCGATGATGACTGCGATCACCATCAGCTGCACGTCGCCGTTGCGGATGTGGGTGAGCTCGTGGCCCAGCACCGCCTCGATTTCCTGGTCGTTGAGCGCCTTCAACAGGCCCTGGTGACGGTGACGGCATATTGCCGCTGGTTGAGCCCGGTCGCGAACGCGTTCAATGCCTCGCTGTCCACCACCTTGAGCTTCGGGCATCGGGAGGCCGCGCGAGATGCAGAGATTTTCCAGGAGATTGTAGAGCCGGGGCTGCTGCTGCCGGTGACGTCCTCGCCGCCGGTGACGGCGTCGATCATCGACTGATGGAAGAAATAGGCGATCACGATCCAAAGCGCTGCTGCTCCGGTCGCATAAGGAAACGCCTTCACCAGGTCGCGCGATGCCGCCGCCAGGTAATAGTCGACCGACCGGTCGCTGTTGATCACCACTTCCGCGATCAGCGCGCCGGCGTAGACCAGCACGTAGATCAGCAGGAACAGCCCGGCGAGCAGCAGCATCGAACGAAACTTGTTCGATGCGATGTGCGTATAAAGACCATAGGCGGCCATGAGGCGCTTCCGCTAAGCACAAGTCATTCCGGGGCACGCCAACGGCGTGAACCCGGAATCCGGAGATCGTGGGCTCGGATGAGATTCCGGGCTGGTCGCGTTGCGACGCCCGGGAATGACGGCGCAGGGGCAATCATCAGCTCAGAACTTCACCGTCGGCACCGCCTCGACTTCGCTGCGCGTGGCGCCGAGGTCGAAGAAGTCCTGCGGGTGAAGCCGAACATGCCGGCGAACAGCGCGGCGGGCATCTGCTGGATGCCGGTATTGTATTCCTGAACCGCGTTGTTGAAGAAGCGGCGGCTGGCGGCGATCTTGTTCTCGAGGTCGGACAGCTCGCTCGCCAGCTGCTGGAAATTGGCGTTGGCCTTGAGGTCCGGATAGGCCTCGGACAGCGCGATCAGCTTGCCGAGCGCGCCGCTCAGCTGGTTTTCGGCGGCGGCGACCTGTCCCGGTCCCTCGCGCCGACATCGCGGCGTTGCGGGCCTTCATCACGTCATCGAGCGTGCCGCGCTCGTGCGCGGCATAGCCCTTCACGGTCTCGACCAGGTTCGGGATCAGATCGTGGCGCTGCTTGAGCTGCACGTCGATGTCGGCAAAGCGACTGGCCGACGCGCTGACTGAGCGCGACCAGGCGGTTATAGGCGCAAACGCGAAAAGCACGAGAATGACGATAACGCCGATAACGATCCAGCCGGTCGACATGGCAACGAACTCCTGATGAGACGACGAATGCCCGCAGCCTAGACGAAAGATCGGCGCGCGTCAGGGGCCTCGATCAGGGCGCCAGCAAATTAGTCGCTATGGGAGCAGGGTAAAGTTCAACCGTCCGTGCGGCTCTCGCGCCGAAACCCGTCCGGGTCAGACGTGTGTCCGCATCGGATGCGTCACCGGGACAAACGCTGGAGCCCGAAAATTATTCCGCGGATGTGTTGCTGATGTCGAAAACGGTGTCGCCCCCAGTTGTATTTTCGAAAGCGCGCATAGGCGATCTTGTCGCGGCGGGGCGCGATGCTGCTCACCAGGCCGTGATGCGTGCAGAGTTTTGCGGTGACCGCGATCTTGGTGACGACGGGTTGCGCCAGCACGCGGGCGCGATGCAACGCGACCGGCGCGCGCGTCAGCGCGACATAGATGAATTTTTCATCCTCGTAGGGAAGCTCTGCGGACTTTGATTTGTTTATGCGCGCGCGATCGCGGCAGGCGTTGTGTGAAATGACACCAGTCCGGCGCGGTGAGCGGGCACTCGCCGTCGTGCGGGCAGGGGCAGCGACATGCGCGCCCGCCGCGATCAGTTGTCGCCGCGCGGTGAGGATCCGTGCATATCCTGCCGGCGTGCCGGGTTCGACGATCAGCAGCGTGTCGCGGGCTTTTGTCCACATCAGCTCGGTGAGCGCGCTTTGTTCCGCGTCGCTGACCTCGGCGATCATATAGCTTGCCACGACCAGGTCGGCGGCCTCGGCATCGGCCAGCGCAGCGCGGGCGTCGCCGCGCTGGTATGTCATATCGCGCAGGCGTCGCTGCCGCGGCCAAGTATCCAGCGCCAGTGCGCGCAGGGCGTGGTTGGCATCCAGCAGCGTAAAGTCTTTTCAGCGACGAGAAGGCCTCGGCCGCGGCCCATGTCGCGGTACCCGGCCCGGCGCCGACATCGAGCAGGCTTGCCGGCGCGAAAGTCGAGGCGTGATCTCGCGGAGCGCGTTCAGACTTGCGGTCACCGCGGCGTAGGTCGCGGGCATCCGCACCAGCGCATAAGCCAGCGCATCGGTTTCCGTCCGGATCGTCCTGGAGCCGCCGCCATCGCGGTAGGTCTGCGAGATCAGCGCGGCGCGCCCGGCCGCGTCGTTGCGCGACAGGCCTTGCAGCCTGGCGTCGAGGGCGGCTTTCAGTTCGGCTGGAAGGTCGGGAGAGGTCATCTCAGTTTTCTTCCCTCTCCCCTTGTGGGAGAGGGTGCGCCGCGATGCGGCATCGCGGACGGGTGAGGGTTAGCGGCTCTCGATCTGAAGAGACCCCTCATCCGGCACGGACTTCGTCCGCGCCACCTTCTCCCACAAGGGAGAGGGAAGAGGAGATCACGCCACGTGCTGATCGAGAATCTTCACCGCATCTTCGAGGTCGACCGAGACCAGTTGCGATACGCCGCGCTCGGCCATGGTGACGCCGAACAGCCGGTTCATCCGCGCCATCGTGATCGGATTGTGCGTGATGATGATGAAGCGCGTCTCGGTCGAAGCGGTCATCTCGTGCAGCAGGTTGCAGAACCGCTCCACGTTGTGATCGTCGAGCGGCGCGTCGACCTCGTCCAGCACGCAGATCGGCGACGGGTTGGTGAGGAACACCGCGAAGATCAGCGCCAGCGCGGTCAGCGCCTGCTCGCCGCCTGACAGCAGCGACAGCGTCTGCGGCTTCTTGCCGGGCGGCTTGGCGATGATTTCAAGCCCGGCCTCGAGCGGATCGTCGCTCTCGATCAGGTGCAGCGCCGCCTCGCCGCCGCCGAACAGCTCCACGAACAGCCGCTTGAAATGGCCGTTGACGACCTCGAACGAGGTCAGGAGCCGCTCGCGCGCCTCGCGGTTGAGGCTCTGGATGCCCTGGCGCAGCCGCTTGATGGCTTCCACCAGATCGTCGCGCTCCGTGGTGAGCGAGGTGTGCTGGGCTTCGACCTCGCGCAGCTCTTCCTCGGCGCGCAGATTGACGGCACCCGAGCCGCTCGCGATCGCGGCGCAGCTTATCGAGGCTTTCTTCGATCTCGGCGAGCGGCGGCAACTCCGCGCCAGGCTCGATCTCGGCCATCGCGGCGACGCCCTGCGGCTCGACTTCCAGCATGTCGTGGATTTCGCGCTCGATGTCGGCGAGGCGGCGCTTGGCGCCATCCATGCGCTCTTCGGCGCGGGCGGTGGTTTCGCGCGCGCTCGACAAAGCCTCGAGCGAGATCTTGGCGGCGCGGTCGGTTTCGGCCATCAGCTTCTCGGCGCTCGCCAGCGCATCGGCGGCAACGCGGCGGGCGGTTTCGGAGGATCTCGATCTCGCCGATCAGCGCGCGGCGCTTTTGCGCGAACAATTCAGGCGCATTGTCGAGCTCGGCCCGTTCGGCCGTGACCTCGGTGATGCGGGCTTCGACGGTGGCGATCTGCGAAGTCGCGCTCTGCTTGCGGTTCTGCCATTCGCTCCGCTCGGCCAATATCGCCTGCAGCCGGCGATCGCGCCAGCTCGGCCTCGCGCGCCAATGCCTGCGCTTCGGCCCGAACCTGCGCGCGCGAGGCGGCGGTGGCCGTCGATGTCGGTACGGACGGCGGCGAGCCTGGTCTCGGTATCGAGGCTCGGCGGCAATTCGTCCAGCGCCGCGGTGGCGCTCTCATGCGCGGCTTGCGCCTCGGCGCGGTCCGCGTTGAGGCGGCTGTGAGCTTCGGTCAGCGCCGACTTGCGCGCGGCGTGGCGATTGATCTCGCGCTCGGTATTGGCATGACGTTCGCGCGCGGCGTCGGCCTCGCGCTGCGCGGCGCGCCAGGCATCGCGGCGCGGAGGTCTCCGCCGCGGATGCGGCCTTCAGTTCGGCGTCGGCGGCTTCCAGCGCCTGACGCTTGGCCGATGGCGTCGATGCGGGCCTGCTCGAGCTCGGTTTTCGATATCGACCAGCCGCGCGCGCGCTCGGCGAGACGCCGCGCCGCGCCGGTCGGCGCGTGGGCGGCGGCGACGAACCCGTCCCAGCGCCAGACGTCGCCTTCCGGCGACACCAGCCGCTGGCCGGTCTTCAGCTGCGACACCAGTCCGGCGCCGCGCTCTTTGGCGACGACGCCGATCTGCGCCAGGCGGCGCGCCAGCTCGGCGGGCGCCTCGACATGGGCGGCGAGGGCCTCGACGCCCTCGGGCAGCGCCGGGTCGCCCGCGGTGACGCCGGCATTGGTCCAGCGCAGCGGCGCCGACGGGTCGACCGGCGCATCGAGATCGTCGCCCAATGCGGCGCCAAGCGCCTTCTCATAGCCCTTGGCGACGGTGACGCCGTCGATGATCGGCGGCCACAGGTTCTTGGTTTCGCCGTTGACGAGTTTCGAGATGGTGCGGGCTTCGGTCTCGAGCCGCTGCACGCCGCTTGTCGGCCTCGTTGAGCGGCGCGCGCGCGGCTTCCAGCTTCTGGCGCGCGGCGACATGGTTGGTCTCGCTGGTCTGCGTGGCCAGCTTCGGATTGCGCCAAACTCTGCTGCGCGGTCTCCATGGCATCCGCGAGTGCGGCGAGGTCGCCTAGACCGCTGGTCTCCTGCGCCAGCTTCTGCTCTTCGGTCTCGACATTGGCGATTTCCTGATCGAGCCGCGCCAGCCGGTCGCGATGGGTGCGCACGCCCGCCTCAAGCTGATTGCGCTTGGCGGTGAGGTCGGCGAGAACAGTGGTCAGCTCAGCGAACAGGCGCTCGGCGGCGGCGAGCGTCGCTTCCGCCTCGGAGACGCGTTCATCGACGCCGCTGCGCTTTCGACGCGCGATTTGATCTCTTCCTTCAATTCGGTGTCTTCGGCGTCGAGCCGCTGCAGCGCCACCTCCGGCGTCGGAGGTCTGCTGCTGCTCGCGGGCGATATCGGCCGAAAACTGCGTCAGCCGGCGATCGAGTTCGGCGACGCGCTCCTTGGCGCGCTCTTCCTCGCGGTCGAGCGTTTCGCGCGCATTGGTGAGCCGCTGCAGTCCGGCGGCGGCGCGGGCTTCGGCCTCGCGCAGCGCCGGCAGTTCGGAGGCGCGCATCGCCTGGATACGGGCCGCCTCGGCCTGTTCGCGGGTGCGTTCGGCCATGTCGCGAACGCTGAGGTCGTGGGTGCGGGCGGCTTCCGCCACGTCGGTATTGGCCTCCAGCCAGCGCAGATGGAACAGCATGGCCTCGGCCTTGCGCACCTTGGCGGCGACTTCGCGGTAGCGGATCGCCTGCCGCGCCTGCTTCTTCAGGCCGTCGATCTGTCCGGCCAGTTGCCCGATCACGTCCTCGACGCGGGTGAGGTTGGTTTCGGCGGCCTTCGAGGCGCAATTCGGCCTCGTGGCGGCGGGCGTGAAGCCCGGCGACGCCGGCGGCGTCTTCCAGCACGCGGCGGCGCTGTTCCGGTTTGGCCTGGATGATCTCGCCGATCTTGCCCTGGTGCACCAGCGCCGGCGAACGCGCGCCGGTGGCGGCATCGGCGAACAGGATCTGCACGTCGCGGGCGCGCACGTCGCGGCCGTTGATACGATAGACCGAGCCGGCCTCGCGCTCGATCCGGCGCGAGATTTCCAGTGTCTCCCGGTCGTTCACGGCCGCCGGCGCGCGTGCGATCGGAATTGTCGATCGTCATCACCACTTCGGCGTGGTTGCGCGACGGACGGTTGCCGGAACCGGCGAAGATCACCGCGTCCATGTCGGCGGCGCGCAGCGATTTGTGCGAGGTCTCGCCCATCGCCCAGCGCAACGCCTCGACCAGATTCGATTTGCCGCAGCCGTTCGGCCCGACCACGCCGGTCAAACCGGGTTCGATCACGAAGTCAGTGGGTTCGACGAACGACTTGAAACCGTGGAGGCGAAGGCGCGTGAGTTTCATGGACACGATTCTCTGTTGGCAGGGCGCGGATCTCCCTGCCGGGACAATACCATAGAAGGCAATGTCGGTGTGTGGGCGAGTCGCGGTTTGCGGCTCGTGATGGCCGCGACAATGGCGAGGCCGGGGCCGCGAGGGCAACCGGCGCGGCCGGGCTTTTCCCAAGGCTTTTGCAGGCGGCTTACGGGCGCAGCTTGCAGGACTTACGGATCCTGGCCCGCCAGGCGCCAGATCAGCTCTTCAGCAGCGACTTGATCTTCTTATCGAATTCCTCGAACGAGGTCCGCCCTTGATCATCTCGCCGTTGATGAAGAAGGTCGGCGTCGAATTGACCTTCAGCACTTCGGCTGGCGAACTTCTGGTCGGCGGCGATCTTGTCGAGCAGCGCCTGGTCCTTGAGGCAATCCTCGACCTGCCTGCTGGCTGAGGCCGGCCTGCTTGCCGATCCGGGTCAGCGTTTCCGTGGTGTTCTTCGTCACCCAGTCGTTCTGCTGCTTGAACAGCAGGTCGATGACCGCAAAATATTTCCGGCGTCGTCCTTGGCGATGCAGCGCGCCAGCATCGAGCCCGCCGCGGCCTTGATGTCGAGCGGGAATTCGCGGAACACGAAGCGGATCTTGCCGCTGTCGATGAATTCCGATTTGATCTTCGGAAACACGGTCTCGGTGAAGGCCGCGCAGTGCGGGCAGGTCATCGAGGCATATTCGGTGATCGTCACCGTGGCGTTGGCAGGACCGAGCGCCATGTCCGGCAGCGATACCGGCTTCGCGACGTCGGAGGCGCTTTGCGCCATCGCGTCGGCGATCAGGCGCAGCGGCGAGAACCCGGCGAGCGCGGCAAGCCCGGTCAGCGACAGGGCGGCGGTGAAGGCGCGGCGCGTGATGATCAAGGGTCTGCTCCCGGATTGGCGCGTTCACGCCGAAAGAACTCAGACGAAGACAGTTCGCTAGCTTGAAACGACAATTGTGGCAATGGCGGGCCGCTGGACGCCGGACGCGGCGGCAGGCTCAATTTCGCTTGATCGAGGCGCCGAGCCGCGCCAGCGCGGCCCGCAATTCCTCGTCCTCGACCGCCGACAGGGTTTCCGCGACTTCCGCCACCGACTGCGGCGTCCGGCGCGCGCGGGAGCTCTTCGGCGGATCCCGGCGCGACAGCGGCGCCTGCCGCAGCGCCAGCCGGCCGACCGCGCTCCAGCCGAAGAAGCGGTTGACCCGCTGCAGGATGACGTCGGAGGCGTGCTGGATCTCCAGCGCCATCGGGCCCTCCACCCGCAGCACCAGCGTGGCCGGTTCCTGCGGCTGCCCCTCCACCGGCCGCGGCCACTGGATTTTCAGGGGCTCGGAATGGGCGGCGACTTCGGGGCCGGCGATTTCCGCCCAGCGCGTGACCAGTTCGCGCGCGGCAGATCCCTGCTTGGCGTAGGCGTCGGAAAACACGTCGCTGAGCAGGACGGAAAGCGGCTTGGCGCTGATCGGACCGGGTTTTGCCATGGGGGCCTTATAGCACCGGCATGTGGGCGAACTACCATCGTAGGCGGGCAAAGCGCGAAGCGCTGTCTTCGACCGTGTCCGGCCATCCACGTCTTGGATCGCTGTGACAAAGAAAGATCGTGGATGCCCGCGACAAGCGCGGGCATGACGTGGAGAGATTGGCACCCGCCACTTAGAGTGTCTACATGACTTCATCCGCCGTCGCCAGCAAAACGCCTGCCACGCGATTAGACAGCTGCCGGCTGCTCGCCCCGCGCTGCTGCTCGCCTGGTACGACCGCCATCGCCGCAGAGCTGCCGTGGCGGCCGCCGGCCGGCGAGACGCGCCGATCCCTACCGGGTGTGGCTGTCGGAAATCATGCTGCAGCAGACCGGCGTCAAAACGGTGGGGCCGTATTTCGAGAAGTTTCTGGCGCGCTGGCCGGATGTCGACGGCGCTCGGCCGCGCGCTCGCTCGACGACGTGCTGCGGATGTGGGCCGGGCTCGGCTATTATTCGCGGGCGCGCAATCTGCACGCCTGCGCGGTCGCGGTGCTGGCGCGACCATGGCGGGTGTTTCCGGACACCGAGGAAGGCTTGCGATCGCTGCCGGGGATCGGGCCTACACCGCGGCCGCGATCGCGGCGATCGCGTTCGATCGCCGGACCATGCCGGTCGACGGCAATATCGAGCGCGTGGTGTCGCGGCTGTTCGCGGTCGAGGAACCGCTGCCGCAGGCAAAGCCGCTGATCCAGCAACTGGCGACGACGTCTGCTCGACTGCCGGCGACGAGAAGTCCCGCGCCGGCGATAGCGCGCAGGCGCTGATGGATCTCGGCTCCTCGATCTGCACGCCGAAGAAACCGGCCTGCGCGCTGTGCCCGCTGAACGACGATTGCGCGGCACGCGCGCGCGGCGATCAGGAGACGTTTCCGCGCAAGGCGCCGAAGAAGACCGGCGCGCTGCGCCGCGGCGCGGCGTTCGTCGTCACCCGCGGCGATGAGTTGCTGGTCCGCACGCCGCCCGAAAAAGGCCTGCTCGGCGGCATGACCAGAAGTGCCGGGCTCGGACTGGCTCGCCGCGCAGGACGACAAGGCGGCGCTGAAGCAGGCGCCGACGCTGAAAGGCGTCGCGCGCTGGCATCGCAAGGCCGGCGTCGTCACCCACGTCTTCACGCATTTCCCGCTGGAGCTTGTGGTCTACACCGCGAACCGTTCCCGCGCGCGCGCGTGCGCCGGAGGGCATGCGCTGGGTGCCGATCGCGACGCTCGGCGGTGAAGCGCTGCCGAATGTCATGCGCAAGGTGATCGCGCATGGCTGGGAGACTAACCGACGCTCTTCAACCTGCTTGACGCCGAATCTGCACGATCGGCGGCTTGGCGTTGAGGCGCGTCGACCTGGAAGCCGGCGACGCGCTTGTAGTTGGCGGCGATGTCCTCCAGCTCCTGCAGCGACAGCACGTCGGTGACGACGTCGAAACCGTCAGGCGCGCGTTCCTCGACCAGCTGCATCACCTGCTCCGGCCCGTTGCGCCGGTTGAGCATCACGAGATCCGTGGTGGCCGGCCGGCGCTCGGCCTCGTAGGCCATCGAGCGCGGCGTTGGTCGCGCCCTTGCGCCAGGATTTCGCGGGTGATGACGCGGGCGTCGAGGATCGCCTGCGACGCGCCGTTGGAGCCGATCGGGTACATCGGATGCGCGGCGTCGCCCATCAGCGTGACCGGCCGAACGTCCATTGCGGATCGGATCGCGATCGACCAGCGGATATTCGTAGGCATGCGGGCAGTTGCGGATCAGGCCGGGCACGTCGAGCCAGTCGAACTTCCAGTCCTCGAACCAGGGCAGAAACTCTTCGAGTCTTGCGGTGCGGTTATAGTCCTCGCGCCGCCACTGGTAGGTCCGGCGGCATGTGCCGCTCGGCGACCCAGTTGATCTGAATTTGCCGCTGGCGTCGGCCTGCTTCGAAATCGGATAGCAGACGAATTTCAGGATCTCGTGGCCGGCCATGATCATGGTGCGGCCGGAGAGAAACGCGTCGCCCTCGGTGATGCCGCGCCAGAGGATGCGGCCGTTCCAGATCGGCGGGCCTTCCTGCGGATAAAGCTTTCGCGCATCGGCCGAGTGGATGCCGTCGGCGGCGATCAATAGCGCGCCGTCATGGTGCCCGCCGGTTTGCCGGTCGCCTTGTCGATGAAGTCGGCGCGGACGCCGTCGGCGGTCTCGGTCCAGCCGGACAGATGATGGCTGGTGAGAATGTTCTCGGCGCCCAGCCGCTCGGTCGCGGCATCGAGCAGGATCTGCTGCAGCGTGCCGCGATGGATCGAGAACTGCGGCCATTTGTAGCCGGCCTCGATGCCGCGCGGCTCGCTCCAGATCGGCTTGCCGTGCTTGGAGAAATAGGCGAGCTCCCTGGTGCGCACGCCGGACGCGTCGAGCCGGTCGAGCAGGCCAGAGCTCGATCAGCTCGCGCACCGCATGCGGCAGCACGTTGATGCCGACGCCGAGCGGCTTCAGCTCGGGCACGCTCGAAGACTGCTGGCACGGCAACGCCGATCTGGTGCAGGCTGAGCGCCAGCGTCAGCCCGCCGATGCCGCCGCCGGCGATGAGAACCGTCATGCGATGCCCTCGAAATCCGGCATGGTCATGACATGACCCGCAGCCGCGCAAGTAGCTGCGCGGGCACCATGGACGTGCGGAAATCTGCGCACGCCGCAGCCTTGCGCTTGAGTCCGATCCAGTCCGCGCCCGGTTCCGAGCACCAGATTGCGCAGCCAGATCGAGCCGGGGTCCATCTGGGCGCGGGTCGGATAGAACATGAACTGCTCGTCGATGCCGGGATCGAGCGGCGGCGTGACCGTCGATCAGCGACAATTGGCTTCGACAGCGCGCCGATCAGGCGGCGCGGCACGAAGGCGACGAGGTCGGTGCGCGCGGCGACGTGCAGCGCCTCGATATAGCCGGGCACCACCAGCGCGATCCGCCGCTCGATGCCCTTGGTCCGCAGCCAGCTGTCGATCAGGTCCTCGCTCTGGCCGCGGATCGACCACGGCGACGTGCCGCGCCTTGAAGAAGGCGTCGCGCTGCTTCAGCCTTGCGCGCGACGGGATGGCCGCGCCGCACCGCCAGCGCGTCGCTGTCGGTATAGAGGCGCTGGCGGTGAAATCCCTGGAAGGCGTCGCCGATCGAGATCACGAGATCGATGGTGCGGGCGAACTCGGCGGTGAAGATCGCCGGCCCGCGCCACGGCACCACGTCGATGCCGGACGTTCGGCGCCAGCTCTGTCGTGATCTTCTCCATCAGCGGCGGCATCAGCAGCTCGACGGCGAGATCAGGCATCATCAGGCGAAAGCGCCGCTCGCTGCGCGCGGCATCGAAATCGTCGGGGATGAACAGCCCGCGCACCTGGTCGAGCGCCTGCGCCAGCGGCCCGCGCAGCGCCCAGCGCCCGCGGCGTCAGCTCCATGCGCGCGCCGATGCGCACCAGCAGCGGATCGCCGATCAGGTCGCGCAGCCGCTGCAGCGCATGGCTCGTCGCCGGCTGCGACAGGCCGATCCGCATCGCCGCGCGGCTGACGTTGGCTTCCATGCAGCAGCGCGTCGAGCGCGACCAGCAGATTGAGGTCAAGCGAATTCAAATTCATGGCAATGAATATATATCATATCTCCTATCGATTGGAAGAATGACCGCGCTGAGGCGCGATGATCTGGCAACATCAGCCGATCACGGAGAAGCAGCCATGAGCGCCGCAGCCAACAAGAAACTGGTGCAGCAGGTCTACGCCGGATCTCCGCCGAGCCGCAGCGGCACGACGTTCGTCGATCAACCTCGCCGACGACGCCGCCTGGATCGTCACCGGCCAGTATTCGTGGTCGCATGACGTTCAAGGGCAGCGACGCCGATCCTGAACGGCCTGCATGGGCCATTTCCGCTCGTTGCTTCGCGGGCGCCCGCGCACCGTCGCGTTCAACTTCATCGCCGAGGGCGACTATGTCGCGGTCGAGGCGCGCGGCGACAACGTCACCAGGACCGGCCTGCGCTACGACAACCATTATTGCATGGTCTGGCGGATCGAGAACGGCAAGATCAAGAAGATCCAAGGAGTACTGCGACTCCGCGCTGGTCGAGCGCGTGCTCGGGCCCGTTCCCGCAGGAGCGCAAGCTTGCGAGCCGGCGGCGTTGAAGCAGCGTTCGCGCCGGCATAAGTGCCGGACAGCGCCGCCAGCGCCGGCGACGCGCTCAGTTCGCCGCCTGCAATCGCGCTGATCGATGGCTCATGTCTGGTGCGCACTGGCGGCGGACGCAGCCGCGATCCGGCGTCTACTCGCCGTCATGAGCGAGCGCGGATTGGAGGATATCGGAATCTGCCGGGCCGAGATTGCCACAAGATCGGCCAAGCCGTTCTGGCGGGATAATAGACAATGGGAGATCTGCTATGAGCAAGGAATTCTTCAGCCCGGCGACGCTGCCGCCGCCGGTCGGCTACTCGCATGTCGCCAAGGTCAACAAGGGGACGCTGATCCATCTGGCGGGCCAGGTGTCGAGCGATGCGTCCGGCGCGCTGGTCGGCGAGGGGAATTTCGAAGCGCAGGCCGAGCGTGCGTGTTCGCCAACGTCAAGATCGCCGTCGAGGCTGCCGGCTGGCCTACGATAGCCGACATCGTCAAGATGAACGCCTATCTCGTCGCGGAGGTCGATCCAGGCCGAGCTGCCGAAGTTGCGGGCGATCCGCGGCCGCTACGTCAACACGCAGACACCGCCGGCCAGCACGCTGGTCGTCGTCAGCCGCCTGGCGCGGCCGGGCTGGCTGATCGAGATCGAAGGCGGTGGCGGCGATCGATTCGGCGACTCGTGAAACGAAAACGGCCCAGCCCAGTCGGTAAGGGCCGGCGCGCTTGCGTGTGCCAACCATGCGTCATCGGGCGAAGTGCGGCGCCGCCTTGGTCTCGATGAGGCTGCGCCGAACATGATGTTGCGGCGCGCCTCGTCGTCCATCTCGGCCTTGAAGGTGATGCTTGTCCTTCGAGCGCGATCGCGCGCGGGCCGCCGCCGGGCGTGCCGCAGACCTCGTCGACCAGCCGCTTGACGTTGGGATAGTTTCGCACAGCGTCTCTCGCCCATGCACGAACGGCGCCAGCCGCGCCCAGCCCCAGAACGTCCATGTCGACGATGCTGTAGGCGTCGCCGACCATGTAGCGGCTCTTGGCCAGGTGGTCGTCGAGGATGCCGTAATGGCGCTGCGCCTCGTACTGGTAGCGGTTGTGGGCGTAGTCCGATCTTCTCCGGCGCGTGGTGCTTGAAATGCACGGCCTGGCCGGAGATAGGGCCCGACGCCGGTGGCGACGAACATCAGCCACGACAGCAGCTGCGCCGCGGCTGGCGGGCGTGCTGGCGGCAGGAACTTGCCGGTCTTCTCGGCGAGATAGAGCAGGATGGCGTTGCTGTCGAACACGACGACGTCGTCGTCGACGATGGCCGGCACCTTGCCGTTCGGATTGACCGCCAGGAATTCCGGCTTGAACTGGTCGCCCTTGCGGGTGTCGACCGGGATCAGCCTCGTACGGCAGGCCGGCTTCCTCGAGGAACAGCGCGACCTTGGTCGGGTTGGGCGCGCCGTTGAAGTAAGAATTTGAGCATTTTGAAAACTCCCTTGCTTCTTGTTAGCCGACAGAAATCGGTACATGCGGCGGCACTGCCGCGGGCAGCGATTGTCCATGCTCAAATTTTTGCAGAGAGCGCAAGCGGCGAGTTTGTGAGGGAGGCGGCAGGCGGGCGAGGGCGCCTTCGCGCAGCCGCGGATTTCCCCGCGCGGCCCGCCGATCAGCCGAAGCAGAAGAAAGCCGACCAGCCCGCGACGATCAACCCGGCCCCAGATCGCGGTCCGTGACGGTCGCGAACCGAATGGCCGAATGCAGGGCCGAACGTCTGCCCGGCGCGCTCCGACCGGCGACGCATAGCCGCGGACGATGACTCTCCTCGATTGAAGTCGCATTGTTGGCGTCGAGCCCGCCGGAGAGGCCGACGCAGATCAGCAGCACGCCGAGGATGACGAGGCCGGCAAAGCCCGAGAAGCTCAGCAGCAGCATCGGCGGCAGGCCGACCAGCAAAGATCGGCAGCAGGGGCAGCACAATCAGCATTCGTCTCTGATGTCCGGGGTCGCATCGAGGCCACTCAATCGTGGCCGCAACCGGCGGCCGGGGCGGTGTACGGACGCTGCAGTATATCAGCAGGCAATCGAGGACGGAACAGGGCGTGGCGGCCTGGCGGAAACTCAACACAGCTGCCATGCTCGGAGCCGGATTTGGGGCGCGCAGCTCGTCGATCAACCGCAGGCCCTTCTTGCAGCCGTCATCGACGGATGGTTACCGGAATCGGCGGAATTTAGTTTTCCCGGAAAGCATATATTCACGTTGTCACCCCCCTGCGGGTTGAGGTGGTAATCGTTCTTCAACTCGCTTTGGCGCTAATGACGGTCTGCAACCTGAGGCGATATGTATTCTTCCAAGTGGTCAATATCTGCTGCCTGTCGCGCCTGGGCTGTTTTGCTGCTCGCGATGTTGTTGGCGGGTCCAGCGCAGCCGTGTCGCAGCAGCCCGCGCCTCAGCCCCCACACCGTCCCCAGCGACGCTTCCCGGACCCAGTTGCTTTGTCGCGGATCCAGCCCGGCCAGACGCTGGACCGCTATCTGAGCAGAATTTTCGCATCGATTTTTCAAGATCGATGCAGACGCTGACGGCAAGCTGAGCCGTCATGTCGACCTCCATGCTTGATGGAAGGCATTCAAGAGCGGGCGTACGATAAGCGCCGTGATGCGCTACGACCTCGACGGCGACGGCGCGGTAACGGAAGACGAGATCTGGAGGGCCATGAGGTATGATCTGGAGGGCAGAATGGGGCCAAGCCGCCACCACCCGCCGGCTAAATCGCCGATCGCCGCCGCCGAGACACTGGAGAAGCAGATCGAAAGCCACGTTCGGTCGATCATGGCGCTGATCCGACAAAGACGGCAAAGTGGCATTTTCGGAAGCGGGCAAATTGTTTCCGCGCGCTACGCCAGCCGGAGCAGACAGTACGGTCAGCCCGCACGTGTTCGGCAGGCCCCGACGCTGGACACCGATCTGAAGGAGAGGTCACGCTGGCGGACTATCTGGGCGCCGGCGAAGCGTTGTTCCGCAAGATCGATGCCGACATGACGGCACGATCTCCCAGCAGGAATTGTCCGATTACCGTCAGCGGCCGGATTCGCCCGACGCCGCGGTGCGCAACGCCGCGGCCGAGACTGCAGAAGCGGTTGCGCGAGCAGGCCGAGGTTGTCCGGAGACGGGCCGAGATTGCCCAGATAAAGCAGATGGACGCGGAGTCCGCCCGCGTCGCATGCGGCGATGCCGCCGGCATCGGAAAAGGCGAAGGTCGTCGTTTTCAGCGGATATCAGACCGATGCGCTGTCGAGCGACGCCTGAACAAACGGATCTGGTGATCCATGCCGGCCGCTGGCCGTCGTCGAGCCGGGACCTGAGCCTTCACATCGTGATCTCGACCTACAGTGCTGTGATCTGGCAATTCAGCGGCGCGACCGAACGGATCGAGCGCGCGGTGATGAGCAGTGTGCTGACCGGTCCGGGCGGCGGGCAAAAGCGCAGCGGCCCCTGGCTGGTGGGCGCCACCGGCGTCGCACCGAGCGGATCAGCTTTTTCTTGAGGTCCAACTGCCTGCTATTTTTGCATGACAGCCCCTCGAGTTCCTCGCTCCAGACGATTGCGGCAAATCCGTGACGCGGCCGGAAAGCACGGAGGTTGTGGCCGCGAAATATTCCGTGAGCAGCTTTGCAGCGCCATCGGGGAAAATCGAAACGGTGCGGGAGCAGCGGCGCAGCAGCCGTTTCGTCATCAAAAGAGCCAGGGAACGCTCAACATCGTCGGCAACAGCAGTAACGCGATCATTCACGCCGGACCCAGCCGGACGCGTAGACGACATGTGTATCAGTATTTCGGGCGGAGGATGGGAGATCGATCCCGCTGGCGGTCGTCGCCAGCGCGCCTGCCGCCGCCTATGAAGTGTTGCCCGGAAAGCCGGGCTCGTTCAACTGCTTTCGACAGGTGCCGTGACCCAAACAGATCGGGCGAATACATCGTCCGTCAGAAAATCCGGTTTCCACCGGTCTGCCGGCGCGCATTCCGTGACGTTTCTGATCATGAAAGGAACGCCGTACCTGGACGGCGATCCGGCCCATTCCTGCGTGATCGTAGAAGAGACCGGCGAAAGCAAGGAGCGGCGTGCCGAAGCCGATAGCCGCTTCAACCGCAAGCGCCCCACGGCCATCTCGGAGCGGATTTCGGCGCGCAGCTCGTCGATCAGCTCGAGGCCCTTCTTGGTCTCGACGTGCCAGAAGGTCCAGCCGTTGCAGGCTTCCGAGCCCTGCGCCACCGCGCCGATGCGGTGGATCGAGCCGACCTTGTCGCCGAGCATGATGGCGCCGTCGGCGCGCACCAGCGCGCCGTGGCGCTTCTTGGCGTCGACCAGTTTGGCGCCGGGCGAGATCATGCCGCGCTCGATCAGCTCGGAGAACGCCACGCGCGGCGCGTCGCGCGCGGTCATGAACGGCGCGAGCGTGGCTTCCGGCAGCGGCTCGATCGCGGCGATGCGCGGCTTCGGCCGCGGTCGCATAGGTCTGGTCGCGCTCGAAGCCGACGATAGCGGCGGCCGAGACGTTTGGCCACGGCGCCGGTGGTGCCGGTGCCGTTGAAGGGATCGATCACGAGATCGCCGGGTTTCGACGACGACAGCAGCACGCGCGCCAGCAGGCCTTCGGGCTTCTGGGTCGGGTGCACCTTCTTGCCGTCGTTGCCCTTGAGGCGCTCTTCGCCGGTGCACAGCGGGATCAGCCAGTCGGAACGCGCCTGCACGTCCTCGTTGGCGGCCTTCAGCGCTTCGTAGTTGAACGTATAGCCCTTGGCCTTCTCGTCGCGCGCCGCCCAGATCATGGTCTCGTGCGCATTGGTGAAGCGGCGGCCGCGGAAATTCGGCATCGGATTGGTCTTGCGCCAGACGATATCGTTGAGGACCCAGAAGCCGAGGTCCTGCATGATCGCGCCGACGCGGAAGATGTTGTGGTAGGAGCCGATCACCCAGAGCGTCGCCGACGGCTTCATCACGCGGCGGCAGGCCAGCAGCCAGGCGCGGGTGAAATCGTCATAGGCGGCGAAGGCGACGAGAACTTGTCCCAGTCGTCGTTGACGGCATCGACATGGGATCTGTCGGGGCGCTTGAGGTCGCCCTTGAGCTGCAGATTGTAGGGCGGATCTGCGAACACCAGATCGACCGGAACCGGCCGGCAAGCTTCGACATCTCGGCGACGCAATCGCCGACGACGATACGAGCACTCGGCACGGACTCAAATTTAGTGCGGGGCGCCCTTGCAGACGCCCCGCGACGCGACACAACCATGACTCAATTACTCTGACTCAGGCGACGCTGTCGGCGACGCGGGACTAAACAACCGACTGGCGATACATTGACCGGGCAGAAGTAAAAATCGACTTAATCGAGTATGCCGCGGCAGATTGCCGCGATTGCCGCTTGGTGTCGCTAGGCAATATTTGCCGAGCGGGTTATTGATTAATGGAATGGAAATTTTACGCCTGACTGCTGCGTTGGGTATCGGCAGAGTGCTGCCGACCAGACTGGAATGAGGAAAACCGCCATGCGTTACGATGATTTTCCGCCGCAGCGACGACATCGATGACCGTCGCGACGACGGCGGCGGCGGCAGGCGGTGGCGGCGGCTTCGGCATTCCGATGGGCGGCGGCGGGCTCGGCATCGGCACCATCATCGTGCTCGGCCTGCTCGGCTACGCCTTCGGCATCGATCCGCGCATCCTGATCGGCGGCGCGGAAATCCTCACCGGCGGCAGCCAGTGCGCCGACCTATCAGACCGATCGCCGGTCCGCGCCCGCGCAAGACCGGCGCGCCGACCGACGAGATGGGCAGCATGATCGCCGGCGTGCTCGGCGAGATCGACGACCGCTGGAGCGAAATCTTCCAGGCCAGCGGGCAGACCTACACCGGCCCGCGATCGTGCTGTTCCGTAACGCCACCAATGGCGGCGCTGCGGCATGGCGCAGTCGGCGATGGGGCCGTTCTACTGCCCGCCGGACAAGCACGATCTATCCTCGACACCGGCTTCTTCCGCGAGGTCGAGACGCGCTTCCGCGGCTGCTCGGGCAACGCCTGCAAGTTCACCGCGGCCTACATCATCGCGCATGAGGCCGGCCATCACATCCAGAACCTGCTCGGCATCCTGCCGCGCGTGACGCGGCTGCAGCAGCAGGCCGGCAGCAAGGCCGAAGCCAACGCGCTGCAGGTCAAGGTCGAGTTGCAGGCCGATTGCCTGTCGGGCGTCTGGGTCAACCGCGAGGAGAAGAAGCGTCCGGGCTTCCTCGAAGCATGGCGACATCGATGCAGCACTGACCACGGCGACCGCGATCGGCGACGACACGCTGCAGCGCCAGGCGCACGGGCCGGGTGGTGCCTGACTCCTTCACCCACGGCTCCGCCGCGCAGCGCAAGCAGTGGTTCATGACCGGCTATCAGCAGGGCACGTCAGGCCTGCAACACGTTCGGGGCGGCGATGTAACACGTCATCCGGGCGCGCTGCGAGGCAGAGTGAAGGCACCCGGAATCTGGCACTAAGACAAGATTCCGGATCAGCTCCGCTTCGTGGCCTGTCCGGAATGACGAACGAGGGATGCCAGACTGTCTGTCCATCGACGAGACAAAGCTTCATCCCGCTCAGCATCGCGGTGCTGACGATTTCCGATACGCGCTCGCTGGCGGATGACAAGTCCGGACGACGCTTGCCGGATCGGCTGACCGCTGCCGGTCACAGCGCTGGCGGCGCGCGAGATCGTCGCCGACGATGTCGATGCGCATCCAGCGTCATCATCAAGCGATGGATCGCCGATCCCGGCATCGACGCCATCATCACCACCGGCGGCACCGGCTTCACCGGCCGCGACGTGACGCCGGAGGCGGTCGAGCCGCTGTTCGAGAAGCGGATGGACGGCTTCTCGATCGCCGTTCCACATGCTGAGCCACGCCAAGATCGGCACCTCGACGATCCAGAGCCGCGCGCGACCGCCGGCGTCGCCGGCGCGACCTTCATCTTCTGCCTGCCCGGATCGCCCGGCGCCTGCCGCGACGCCTGGGACGGCATTCTGCGTGCACCAGCTCGACTACCGCACACGGCCCTGCAATTTCGTCGAGATCATGCCGCGGCTGGACGAGAGCACGGCGGCGGCCGAAGGCGCAGGGCGCGTCGGCTGTAAGCTATCCGTCATTCCGGGGCGATGCGAAGATCGAACCCGAATCGGTGATCCCGATGCGATGGCGACATCTGAGGTCTGGTCCTTCGACTATCTGAACGATCGTGGAAAGTTAAACCAATGGACGATCTTTCGGCACCGCCCAGCAATACGTAATGGAACGCAAAGCATAC
>ERZ1370068.6424-contig-5406_pt1 | contig 25849 bp, 20 predicted proteins | sample MGYA00561227_ERZ1370068 | MGnify/ENA primary metagenome ERZ1370068 (study PRJEB38410, sample SAMEA6850437) | metagenome | study: Metagenomic assessment of the ecological functions of the soil: analysis of the soil microbiota associated with the...
GCGCCTCGCCGGCGCCTGAGCTTAGAGGCGGCCGCCCGCTTCCGGCCGCTGCCACATCACGCCGTCCTCGGTGAGGAGCGCATCGAGCGGCAGGTCGTCGGGCGACGGGCGCAGGAACGGCGGGAAGCCGTGCGTGAAGCCGACGCCGACGGTCACCGGCCGGGGCGTCAGCGAGCGCAGCGTGCGGTCGAAGAAGCCGCCGCCGTAGCCGAGGCGAACGCCGCCGGCACCGAAGGCCGAGGCACGGCACGACCCAGCATCTGCGGCAGGAACTCGTCGGTGCCCCTTCGGCTTGGGAATGCTCGGTAGGCGTCGAGCTCGGTCTCGCAGCCCGGGTACCAGACGTGAAAGCGCAGCGACTGGGTGACGCGATCGGCGACCGGCAGACCGATCCGGCGCGGGCTGCCGTCGACCCCGCCCTCGGACCAGCGGTAGAGCGCCGGCAGCGGATCGAACTCGCCCTTGATCGGCCGGTAGGCGCCGATCGAGGTCTCGCGCCGGCCGACCAGCCAGGCGCGCAGGATCTGCTGCAGCTCGACCGAGCGCTCGAGGCCGGTCAGGCAGGGCCTGGCGTGCGGCGACGAGCTTGGTTCCGCAGCGTCGCGAGATCCTGGGCGTTGGCCGGCTCGGGCATCGACGGATGATCCTTTCCGGGACGTCGGCGTCGAGGCTGACGCGCGAGCTGGTGCCCGCGCTATTGTGCAGAACCGGCGGTGCCGCGAGCGTTCGCGTGCGTGCGTCGGAGAGCGGGCCGAACAGCAAGGCGTACGACACGAGCGCGATCACGGCGGCGATCGAGCCGGCGCCGATCCGCCGCGCCGGGTTGACGATGTCCCAGCAGCGGCCGAGACACCGAGTGGACGGCGGCAGCGATGCGATCGAGCCAGGTCCCTGGACGCCAGGCCACGAGCGCCGGCTCGTCGTCGCCCCAGGCCTCGACCAGCGCCCGTCCGGACGGCGGGACGACCAGTCCTCTGGCCGGTGTCGATGACGTGGTCGTCGAGGTCGCCGGCGCGGGTCAGCCAGACTCGGCCACGAAGCACTCGAGCCGACCGCCGGTCGATCCGAGGGGCAGAATCCGGCCGGCGCGAAGGGTGCGCACGGCACCCGGGGCGACCTGACTGAGGCTCTTGATTACTTGCGCATTCATCATCTATCTCCTTCGTTGACCGTGCCGTTATGATCGTCACTTCTCATCGGTAAATCCAATGAAATGACGAGCAGTGATTAATGCTCCACACGCATGAGTGCACGTTCCCGCCGACCACTGTCACTGACCAACCTGCGGGCCTTCGAGGCGGTCGCGCGGACGGCTCAGCTTCGGCGCCGCCGCCGACGAGCTGCACGTCACCCAGTCGGCGGTCAGCCGCCAGATCAAGGGCCTCGAGGACGAGCTCGGCGCGCAGCTGTTCGTGCGCGGCACGCGCCACGTCCAGATCGCCCCGGACGGCAGATGCTGCTGCGCGCGGTCGAGCCGCTGCTCGCCAAGCTCGACACCAGCGTCCAGAACATCCGCCGCTCGCGCAGCCGGCAGCGCGTCAGCGTCACCACCTTCGCCTCGTTCGGATCGCTCTGGCTGCTGCCGCGGATCGAGGCGTTCCAGCGCAGCCACCCCGACATCGACATCCGCGTCTCGGCCCACGACGCGCTCGAAGACCTCGACGACCCCGAGCTCGACCTGGCGTTGCGCTACTGCAGCCCGAGCCAGGCGCCGGTCGGCGGCACGCACCTGTTCGACGAGACGCTGACACCGGCCGTCAGCCGCAGCCTCTGGGAGCAGATCGAGCCGGCGCGGCGCCGCCGCTCGCCAACGCCGGCCGACCTTGCGCGCCAGACGCTGCTCGAGGAAGACGACGACCGCGCCAGCACCGAGTTCCTGGAGCTGGCGCCACTGGCTCGCGCTGCCACGACCAGGCCAGCCTCCGAGCCGCAGCGCTGGCTCTATCTCAACTTCACCTACCAGCAGGTGCAGGCCGCGCTCGCCGGCCACGGCGTCGCGCCTGGCAAGAGTGCCGCTGGTGTTCGAGGCGCTGCAGCGCGGCGAGCTGGTCGAGCCGTTCGGCGAAGCCGGCCGGATCGACGAGCCCGTTCTCGTACTGGATGCTGATCGCCCGTGGCAGCCCGGCCCGACCCGAGGTGGCGCAGTTCAGCGCCTGGGTCGAGGCCGAGGCGGCGGCGACGCGCGAGGCGGTCGGCGCAGTGCGCTGCCGTGCTGAGGGCGCGCCTGCTGGCGACCCTGGCGAGCGTCAGCGAACGCCGTGCTCGGTGACGATGAAGGCCAGCGCCACGTCGTGCGGCTCGGGCGCGAAGGTCGCGAGGTCGACGCTCCGCGCACGACCAGGCGATGCCGACCGCGACGACCTGCGGATGCGCCGCCAGCCAGCGGTCGTAGTAGCCGCCGCCGTAGCCGAGACGGTGGCCGGCGGCGGTGAAGCCGACGCACGGAACGACGACGACATCGGGTATCGCCACCGCGCCATCGCCGCTACCGATGCCGCATTCGTCGACGATCGTCGGCGCCGCGCCGTCCCAGCGCCGGAACTCGAGCGCGCGCGGTTCGCGCCGTGCATATGGCAGCGCGCGCGCGACTTTGTCGAGCGCCGGGTCGGCGGCGAGCGCCGCGGCTGCGTTAAATTCCGATGCGAAGGGCCAGTACAGGCCGAGGCACTCGGGCTCGAGGCGGGACGATCGCGCCGCGCAAGCTCGGCCGCCAAGGCGTCTGCTCGGCAGCGGCGAATCCCGGCAGAGGCGATGAAGGCCTCGCGCTCGGCGAGCAGGCCGGGCCCGCAGCGGCGCGTCGCGCGGCGAGCGGCGCGACGGACGATGCCGGGCGCAACTGTTCACGAATGGATCGGGACGCGAGTGACGACTGCAGAGCGAAGCCAGCCAGTATATGAGCCGCCTCGCGCCGCTTCGGCGCCTCGGCCGCGGTCGCGCGAGTGGCGGCGTCGCGCTCGCACTGACGCTGGTCCTCGGCGCCGCTGCGTGGCCGATGGCGGTCCGTGCCCAGGGCCTCGACGGCACCGTCGTCGACGCGCCGCGACGCCTTGCGCCGGCACGATCGCAACCGGCTCGCGGCACTCGCGCGCGCAGGCCGCCGCCGAGAAGAACCCGCTCGCGATGTGGGTCGACTACTGGGAGCTGACGAACCGGATCAACGAGCTCCAGCCGGCCGAGTTCACGGCGTTCGCGCAGCGCTGGCGCGGCACCTACGTCGAGGACCGGCTGCGCAACGACTGGCTGCTCGAGCTCGGCGCGCGCCGCGACTGCGCCACCTTCGCCGCCGAGTTCCCGCGCTTTCGCATGAACGACGACCGCGAGGTCACGTGCTTCGCGCTCGCCAACGACCAGCTCGCCGGCAAGGACGTGCGCGAGGCCGGCGTCGCCGCCTGGCTGGCGCAGAAGCGATGCCGACGACGGCTGCGCCTGCTTGGCGGCGACGCTGCCGACGCTGAAGCAGCTCAGCGCCGGCCGACGATCTGGAAGAAGGCGCGCGCCAGCATCGAGGCCAACCGGCCGCGCGCCGCGCGCCAGGCCGCCGCGCTGGTCTCCGACAGTGTCGGCAGCGCCGTCGGCGAGATCGTCGACAGCCCGGCCCGCTATCTGCGCCAAGAACGCCAGCGCCGCGACCCGCACCGACGCCGAGCTGGCGACGCTGGCGCTGGTGCGCCTGGCGGCGAGCGACAGCGAGCGCAGCGGCCGACGCTGCTCGAACGAGTCGCTGGGAGCGCGCACTGCCCAGCCGAGCTTGGCATCGTACGCATGGGCGAGCGTCGCCCGGCAGAGCGGCGATCAAGCTGCAGCCCGAGGCCGCCGACCAGTTCCTGCGCGCCGCTCGCGTCACCGGCAAGAGCGGGCACGAAATCGACTGCGTCGGACGAGACGCTGGCGTGGAAGGCGCGCGCCGCGCTGCGCGCCGACAACGGCCGCGCCCGCTGGCAGCAGGTGATGCAGGCGATCAACGCGATGAGCGCCGGCCGAGCAGCAAGAGCGCGGCCTGGGTCTACTGGAAGGCGCGCGGCCTGCAGGTCGCTGGCGCGCGATTCGCAGGAGGGCGAGGCGCTGCGTCGCGACCAGCCGCGAGCTGCTCGCGAGCATCGCCGGCCAGCTCAGCTACTACGGCGCGCTCGCCGCCGAGGACCTCGGCCAGACGCAGACGCTGCCGGCCCGGCCGACACCGCCGACGACGGCCGAGCGCGAAGGCCGCCGCCGCCGATCCCGGGCTCGCGCGCGGCCTGGCGCTGATCGCGATCGGCCTGCGCAACGAGGGCGTTCGCGAATGGAACTACTCGATCCGCGGCATCGGCGACCGCGAGCTGCTGGCCGCCGCGCAGCTCGCGTGCGAGCGCGAGGTCTGGGACCGCTGCATCAACACCAGCGAAAGCACGACGCGCCGAGATCGACGTCGAGCAGCGCTATCCGACGCCGCTCAGCAAGGAAGTCTCGGCACGCGCCAGGGAGATCGGCCTCGACCCGGCGCTACGTCTACGGCCTGATCCGCCAGGAGTCGCGCTTCATCGTCGATGCGCGCTCGGGCGTCGGCGCGTCCGGGCTGATGCAGCTGCATGCCGGCGACGGCGAAGTGGACCGCCAGGAAGATCGGCCTGCCCTACAGCCCGTCGCTCATCACCGACCGCGACACCAACCTGAGGCTGGGCAACGCCTACCTGAAGCTCGTCCTCGACGATGCTCGGCGGCTCGCAGGCGATGGCCGCGGCGGCCTACAACGCCGGCCCGGGCCGGCCGCGCAAGTGGCGCGACGGGCCCGGTGCTCGACGCCGCCGTCTGGGCCGAGAACATCCCGTTCACCGAGACGCGCGACTACGTCAAGAAGGTGCTGTCGAACAGCACCTACTACGCGGCGCTTCTCGGCGGCAAGGAACCACCGTTGCGCTCGCGCCTCGGCCGCACCGATCGGCCCGCCCGATCCCAACGCACCGCCGCCGGAGAAGGACCTGCCCTGACAGCGGCCGGCGGGCTCGGCGAGAATCGTCGCTCGTCGGCACCGATGCCGGCGCCCACCTCGCCCCGTGACTAATTTCCTCATCCTCGGCGCGACCGGATTCGTCGGCCGCAGCGTCTGCGAAAGCTGGTCGAGCGCTCGGGCGGTGCCGACGGCCGGATCCGCGTCGCCACCCGCCGCTTCCCGCAGCGCGCGCCACTCTGCAGCTGCTGCCGACGGTCGAGGTCGCCTGCGGCCGACGTTCACGACGACGCGACGCTCGCGCGGATGCTGCGCGACACCGACGTCGTCATCAACCTGGTCGCCATCCTGCACGGCAGCGAGAGCGAGTTCGAGCGCGTCCATGCCCGCCTGCCGGAGCGGCTCGCCCGCGCCTGCGTCGCGCGCCGGCGTGCGCCGCGTCATCCACGTCAGCGCGCTCGGCGCCACGGTCGACGCGCCGAGCCGCTACCTGCGCTCGAAGGCGCGCGGCGAAGCGGCGCTGCGTGCCGCCGGCCTCGACCTCACCGTGCTGCGGCCTTCGGTGATCTTCGGCGAGCGCGACCGCTTCCTCAACCTCTTCGCCTCGCTGCAGTCGATCTTTCCGGTGCTGCCGCTTGCCGGCGCGACGCGCGCTTCCAGCCGGTGTGGGTCGACGACGTCGCCAGCGCGATCGCGCGCACGGTCGACGATCCGTCGACGCTGCGGCCTGACGATCGAGTGCTGCCGGCCCGCGCGTCTACACGCTGCAGCGAGCTGGTCGCGCTCGCCGGCGCGCTGGTCCGGCTCGCCGCGACCGGTGCTGCCGCTGCCCGCGGCGCTCGGCAAGCTGCAGGCGCTGGTGCTCGAGCTGCTGCCGGGCAAGCACGCTGATGTCGCGCGACAACCTCGATTCGATGCGCGTCGCCAACGTCGGCAGCGGCAAGCTGCCCGGGCTCGATCGCCTCGGCGTCGAAACGACGCCGCTCGACGCGGTCGCGCCGCGCTACCTCGGCCACGTCTCGGGCGAGAAGCGGCTCGAGGCCTGGCGCGCGCGCGCAGCGCGGCTGACGGCCGCGCTCGACCTCCGTCGCTACCGATCGCCGGAGCGATGCGCGGGTCGCATCGCAGCGGTGCCGAAATGACATCGGCAGAGCGCGCGGTTGGCCCTAGCATCCGATCCCTCGCGGCTGAAGGAACGGTGCATGGAGCTCTACATCGGCAACAAGAACTACTCGTCGTGGTCGCTGCGCGCCTGGCTGGCGATGAAGCAGCGCCGGGATCGCCTTCACGGAGCGGGCGCTCCGCTTTCGACTTCGCCGAGGGATCGACGTTCAAGAAGACGGTGCTGGCGCTCGCGCCCACGGCGCGCGTGCCGATCGCTCGTCGACGAAGGGTTCGCGGTCTGGGACTCGCTGGCGATCGCCGAATACCTGGCCGAGCGCTGCCCCGGCGAAGCGCCTCTGGCCGAGTCGATCCCAGGCAGCGGGGCGCGCGCGCAGCCTCTGCGCCGAGATGCACAGCGGCTTTTCGCCCTGCGCGAGCGCGCTGCCCGATGAACGTCGAGGCCTCGCTTCCGGAAGTCGGCCCGCGACTCGTCGCCGAGTGGCCCGACGCTACCGCCGAGCTGCGCCGCATCGACGCCATGTGGCGCGAGGCGCTGGCCGAGTCGGGCGGGCCGTTCCTGTTCGGCGCGTTCGGCATCGTCGACGCCTACTTCGCGCCGATCTGCGTTCGCGCCCGGACCTACCAGCTGCCGCTCGGCGCCGAGGCCGATGGCCTACGCCGCGCGCATCCTGCGCGCTGCCGGCGATGCAGGAATGGAGCACCGCGGCGCGCGCCGAGCACGCCTTCGTCGAGGAAGACGAACCGTATCGGCAGCGCCCGTAGGCCGGCTCGCGCCTCGCACTTCCCGCGAGCGCCAAAAGAGAAGCGGACCGAAGTCCGCTTCACCTGCCGCCAGTTGCCACGGCGGCAGCGCTCTCAGCGTTGCTCGCCGCGCCGCGCCAGCCAACGAGGGCCAATGTAGATGTCGACCCGTGCGCGCGTCATCCCGCGGCCACGGGGATGAGCGACCGTTCGTCGCGCGTCGGTAACGGCGTTAGTGAGCTGTCCTAGACTTCCCGCGATGAAACGCTACCTCGTCGGCGGCGCAGTTCGTGACGAGCTGCTCGGCCGACCCGTCGTCGATCGCGACTGGGTCCTCGTCGGCGCCGACGTCGAGCGTGCTGCGCGACACGGGGCTACGTCGCCGTCGGCAGCGACTTCCCGGTGTTCCTTCATCCCGACACGCGCGAGGAGCACGCGCTCGCGCGCACCGAGCGCAAGACCGGCCCCGGCTATCGCGGCTTCACCTTCCACGCCGATCCGGGCGTCACGCTCGAGGACGACCTGCGCCGGCGCGACCTGACCGATCAACGCCGATGGCGCGCGCCGAAGACGGCGCGCTGATCGATCCTCACGGCGGCCAGCGCGACCTCGCTGCCGGCTGCTGCGCCACGTCTCGCCGGCGTTCGCCGAGGACCCGGTGCGCATCCTGCGCGTCGCGCGGTTCGCCGCGCGCTTCGCCGACTTTCAGCGTCGCCGCCGAAACCGTCGCGCTGATGCGCGACGATGGTCGCCAGCGGCGAGGCCGACTGCGCTCGTCCCCGAGCGCGTCTGGCAGGAAGTCGTCGCGCGGCTTGATGGAGAACAGGCCCTCGCGCATGTTCGAGGTGCTGCGCGACTGCGGCGCGCTGGCCGCGCGTGCATGCCCGAGGTCGATCGCCTGTTCGGCGTGCCGCAGCGCGCCGACTATCACCCCGAGATCGACACCGGCGTGCACCTGATGATGGTGCTCGACATGGCGGCACGGCTCGCGACCACGCTCGCGGTCCGCTATGCCTGCCTCGGCCACGACCTCGGCAAGGGCACGACGCCTGCCGAGATCCTGCCAGCGCCACCTGCGCCACGAGGAGCGCAGCGTCGCGCTGGTGCGCTCGCTGAGCGCAGCGGCTGCGCGTCGATGACGCCTGCCGCGCGCTCGCCGAGGTGACGGCGCGCGAGCACGGCAACGTGCACCGCAGCGGCGAGTTCGGCGCGGCGGCGATCGTTCGCCTGCTCGAGCGCTGCGACGCCTGGCGCCGGCCCGATCGCTTCGCCGAGCTGCTGCTCGCCTGCGAGTGCGATGCGCGCGGCCGGCCTCGGAGCGCCGATGCGCCCTACCCGCAGCGCGCGCGGCTGCTCGAGGCGCTGCGCTCGCGAACGGCGTCGACTCGACCGCGATCGCGAGCCGAAGCGGCGGCGCGCGGCCTGAGCCGGGCCGGCGATCGGCGCGGCGATCCTGGCCGCAGCGCGTTCGCGCGGTCGAGGCGTTGCCGGCGCAAGCTCGACTGATCGGGCGCCGCAGCGCCTGGGGCCTAGTAGGCGGTGGCGGCGGTCGCCGCCGGCAAAGCCGATCGGCGCGAAGCGCCGCGCCCTTGGCGAACGCCGAGCACCTTGAACAGCTCGCCCATCTCGTGCTCGTGGACGAGCTTCGGGTCGCTGCGACGCGTTCGCGCACGGTCGGCCCGCGGCGAGCAGCGTCGCCGAGGCCGCAGTTGAGGAGAAAGCGCGCCTGCGACGTGTAGCCGAGCGACGTCGAGCCCGGCGTCCTGGCCGGCGACGGCGAGCGCGCCGTGAAGTCGACGTGCGCTGGTGATGTCCTTGCAGGCCGACGTCGACCAGCGGGTCGGTGTCGGCGCGGTGGCCGCGGTGGCACATCAGCGTGCCGCCGGCGCGCTGCGGGTGGTAGTACTCGGCTTCGGGAAAGCCGTAGTCGATGAGGAAGATCGCGCCGCGCACGAGGCGGTCGGCGAGCGTGGCGACGAACGGCGCGCCTGCGCACGTGCAGCTCGGTCGTGCTGCCGGCGGGAAACGGCGTCGTCGACCGGCGGCCGCGTCGCTCGTCGGCCGATCGCCCCAGGCGAACGCGTCGCCGCTCGCGCCGCGAACGACGCCGCGCGCCGCGCCAGGCGACGCCGTCGAAGTGGAGCAGCTCGACCGGCATCGCGTCGAGCACCTCGTTGCCGACGACGACGCCGCGTCAGGGTCGCCGGCAGCGCGTCGAGCCAGCGGACGCGATCGGCGAACGCGCGCGTCGCCGCGCGTTGCGCGCTCGCGCAGCGGCGCCGAGAGCCTTCGACGATCGAGTAGCGGCGCACGCGATCGCCGAGCGCCGCCGAGCAGCTGCGCCGCGAGCCGCGCCGCTGCCGGCGCCGAATTCCCAGACCTCGTCGCTGCCGCTGGCCTCGAGCGCCTGCGCGCAGCTGGCGCGCGAGCGCGCTGGCCGAACAGCGGCGACAGCTCGGGCGCGGTGACGAAGTCGCTGCCCGCGCAGGCATGCGGCCGACGATCGGCCTGCCGCTCGCGTAGTAGCCGAGGCCCGGGCGCGTAGAGCGCGAGCGCCATGAAGCGGCTGAACGGAATCCAGCCGCCGGCGCGGTCGATCGCCACGCCGACGAGTCGCGCGAGGGCCGCCGATACACCGCTGTCGTCCAAGCCCTCGTGCACCGGCACATTGTAGGAATCGTGCGCCACGTCCTTTGCCCAGCGCCGTCGCCGCTGCGCGGCGCTGACGCGCCCGCAAGCTCCCGGTCGAGATCGCCAAGCTCGGCAAGCGTCTGCACCGCCAGGTCGGCCAGCGCGATCGCCGACTTCAGCGATGATCGAGGACGGCGACCGGGTGATGGTCTGCGTCTCGGGCGGCAAGGACAGCTACGCCCTGCTCGACATCCTGATCGCCCTGCGCGCAGCGCGCGCCGATCGAGTTCTCGAGCTCGTCGCCGTCAACCTCGACCAGAAGCAGCCGGGCTTTCCGGCGCGACGTGCCTGCCCGAGCTACCTCGCGCGGCTGCGGCGTCGCAGTTCCGCATCGTCGAGCAGGACACCTACTCGATCGTCAAGCGCCTCGATCCCCGAAGGCAAGACGATGTGCAGCCTGTGCTCGCGCGCTGCGCCGCGGCGTCCTGCTACCGCGTCGCGCAGCGAGCTCGGCGCGACCAAGATCGCGCTCGGCCACCACCGCGACGACATGGTCGCAGACGCTCTTCATGAACATGTTCTTCGGCGGCCGGCTGAAGGCGATGCCGCCCAAGCTGCGTCAGCGACGACGGCCGGCACGTCGTCATCCGGCCGCTGGCCTACGTCGCCGAGGCGCGACCTCGAGCGCTGGGCGGTCGAGCGCGACTTCCCGATCATTCCCTGCAACCTGTGCGGCAGCCAGCAGAACCTGCAGCGGCGTCAGCATCGGCGCGATGCTGCGCGACTGGGAGCGCGAGGACCCGGGCGGATCGACCGCATCTTCGACGCCATGGCGCGCGTCGTGCCCTCGCATCTCATGGACCGGAAACTGTTCCGCTTCGCCGAGCTCCAACCGACCGGCGTCGCCGACGCCGAGGGCGACCGCGCCTTCGACGAGCGATGCCGGCGGCCCGTGCCAGGAGAACCGCCGATGACGAGACGATCGCCACCCTCGCCGCAGCCGCCGCGCTCGCGCGGCTGCGCGTCGCTCAACGACATCGATGCCGACGTGTCGAGCTTCAGCCGCTGGCCCGCCGGCCGCGCGCCGGCGACCTATGCGTTCGAGCGGCTGCTGCCGTCGCAACAAACGCAGCCGCAGCAGGCGCAGATGCTCGAGGACGCGGCGCGGCCGCGCGATCGAAGGCACGGGCTTCGTTCCGGCGCGCCGAAGGGCAGCGTCGCCGACGTCACGATGCCAGCTCGGCGCGCGCATCACCGAGACCGAGCGGTCGCCGTACGACGATCCGTTCTGGTACGGCGGCTATCGGCGCCTGGCACCGGCTTCGGCTACGGCCGGCTACGGCGGGCCTTACTGGGGCCGCACTGCGGGCCGTACTGGTCTCGCTACTGACTGGGGTACCGCTATCGCGCTGACTCCGCCTTCCCGAACTACCTGCGCGAGGTCGCGGTCCTGATCCGCGACAAGCGCCTCGGGCGAGCCGCTGTACGAGGCGCGCGCGCAGAGCGAGGGAACGTCGACCGGCATCGGCGCGCGCTGCTGCCGGCGATGTTCATCGCCGCGCTGAAGGACTTCCCGAGCGGCAGCCCGACCAACCCGCACCGGGTGACGATCGCAGGCCGAGCGCTGACGCGCGGCGCGTTCGGACGCCTCGCCGCCGCTCGGCGCGTCAGCGCGCGCGCAGATCGGTCGCGCCAGCCGCTTCAGCTTCTGCGCCGCGGCACGCCGCTGCGCCGGCGCTCGCGGCGCTGTGCAGCTCGCTCGCGCAGCGCGCAGTTGTGCGCCGCGACGCGCTCGACGTAGCCGCGTTAGCTCTCGCGCGGCGGATGGTCGAGCGCGCTGCAGATAACGCGCGCACCTGGCGCGACGCGCCTCGTCGCGGCGCGGATGCCGCCGTCGCGCAGTCGGCGCACCAGCGCGAGCGACCTCCGTGCTGGCGCCGCTGTCGCTCCGCCGACGCGAGCTCGGCGGTCGTAGCGGCGAGGTGCGCAACGGAATGCGGCGACCAGCTCGCGCTGGGCCGCGATCGAGCCTGCCGTAGAGCATCTCGGCGCGCTCGATCTGCGCGCTTCGACCGCCGCGCGCTGGCGCGCTGCGGATCGCGCTGCCAGGTGGTCGTCGCGGCACTCGCTCGTTGGCTCTCGGCGAAGCGCTTCTCGATGTGCGCGACCTGCGCCGGCGAGAGCGTGAGCGCGACGTCGGCGATCGTCGGCGCCAGGTACTGCAGCACCGGATCGATGCGGCCGCGCAGCTCGCCGCGCCCAGGCGCACATGCGCTCGGGCGTCGCGTCGCCGAGCGACCTCGGCCTCGGCGCGCACCAGCAGCTGACGTAGTCGGGCAGCTGCGCTGCGCCGATGCCACGCCATGGCATCGTCGAGCGCGCTGCGCGCACGCGAGTCGACTGGGCGTCGTCGAAGTCGACGTAGCCGTCGAGCCAGCGGTACGACCAGCGGGCTCGCCTGCGCGTAGCCGAGCTTGAGCAGGCTGCAGCCGGTCAGCGCGAGCAGCAGCGCCAGCGACAGCGCCGCGATAATCGGCGACCGGGCGACGGGCCCGGGGCAACGCGGATGGCGGCATGGTGTTGAACGTCGTGGTCATGGCGGCGGGACAGGGGACGCGGATGCGCTCGGCGCGGCCGAAGGTCCTGCACACCCTCGGCGGGCGCCATTTATTGCAACATGTTCTCGGCGCCGCTGCCGGCCTGGGCGGCGACGCTGCATCGTCGTCGTCACCGGCCACGGCGCCTGCCGAGGTCGAGCGCCGAGCGCAGCGCGCCTGGGCTCGCCGTTCGTGCGCCAGGAGCCGCAGCTCGGCACCGGCCACGCGCGTGCAGCAGGCGGCGCCGCTGCTCGACGACGACGGCATCACGCTGATCCTCAACGGCGACGTGCCGCTGATCGAGACCGACGACGCTCGCAGCGCCTGGTCGCCGCCGCGGGCCGCACGCGGCTCGGCGCCTGCTGACGATCGACGCTCGCCGATCCGCACGGCTACGGTCGCATCGTCGCGCGGCGGGCGACGGCGCGGTCGCGCGCGATCGTCGAGGAGAAGGACGCGTCGCCCGAGCAGCGCGCGATCCGCGAGATCTACACCGGCATGATGGCCGCGCCGACGCGCCGCTGAAGCGCCTGGCTCGGCGGCGCTGCGCAACGACAACGCCGCCGGCGAGTACTACCTGACCGACGTCGTCGCGATGCGCGGTCGGCCGAAGGCGTCGAGGTCGCCGGCGTCGCCGCAGCGACGAGACCGAGGTGCTCGGCGTCAACAGCCCGGCGCAGCTCGCCGACCTCGAGCGCGCGCTACCAGCGCGCGGCGGCGGCGCGCTGATGGCGAGCGGCGTCCGCCTCGCCGACCCGGCGCGCTTCGACCAGCGCGGCGAGCTGCGCTGCGGCACGCGACGTCGAGATCGACGTCGGCTGCATCTTCGAAGGCAACGTCGAGCTCGGCGACGGCGTTCGCATCGGCGCGTACTGCGTGCTCAGGAACGCGCGCGTCGCCGCCGGCGCGACGATCCGCCCGTACACGCACATCGACGGCGAGGCGCTCGGCGCGAGCATCGGCGCCGCGCGCGCTCGTCGGCCCGTTCGCGCGCCTGCGCGGCGGCGCGATGCTCGGCGCCGACGTCCACGTCGGCAACTTCGTCGAGATCAAGAACTCGACGCCCGGCGGCGGCGCCAAGGCGAACCACCTCGCCTACCTCGGCGACAGCGACGGTCGGCGAGCGCGTCAACTACGGCGCCGGCAGCATCACCGCCAACTACGACGGCGCGAACAAGCACCGCACGACGATCGGCGCCGACGCGCACATCGGCAGCAACTGCGTGCTGGTCGCGCCGGTCGCGATCGGCGCCGGCGCGACGATCGGCGGCGGCTCGACGATCGTCGAAGGACGCGCCGGCCGGGCCGAGCTGACGATGGCGCGACGCGCCAGGCGACGCCTGCGCCGGCTGGAAGCGTCCGACCAAGAAACGCTGATGCTCTGGCGCGCCGCAGCGGCAATCACGCGCCACGCGGTGGTCACGCGTCACCGGCGGAGCGTACCTGTGTCACCGCGGCGAGGCACGAGCATCGGCCCTTGTCGCCTACGCCTTCTCCTCCGGATGGACGGAGCAGGAACGCGAGCGGGAACGTGACGACGACGGGCACGCCGCCGCTGCGCGTGGACGGCGGCCGCGCCAGTGGCCGACCGAGCGGCGCGTCGTCGCCGAGCAACGGCGGCTGCCGCGGCGCGGCCGAGGGCGACGATGCAGCGCGGCGCGACCGTCGCGATCGCAGATCGCGATCTGAGTCGCTGGCTCGTGCGAGCAGCCGCCGCCGGCGCCGCTGCCGGCGACGCGCGCATGAATGTCGCGCGCCGCTCGCGATCGGGCGCACGAGGCGCGACGCCGATCGCGCGCAGCATGTCGTCGAGCAGCTGCTGCTGCGCTGCGCGTCGGCGCCATCGAGGCGGCTCGCCGACCGACGAGCCAGTCGGCCGGCGCGAGACCGCCGCGCATCGTCGGCACGCGCGCTGCGCGTGCCGGCTGCGGGCGCGGCCGCGCGCAGATGCGGCGCCGGGCGTCGCGCCGATCGCGCGGCGATGCGGACGAGCGCAGCTGGCGACGCCCGCATCGCCGGCGCTCGATCGCCAGCCGCGCGCAGGCTCCGCCTCGCATGCGTCTTCCGCGTCCGGCAGCCAGAGGCGCACGCCCATCTCGCGCAGCATCGCGCGCTGGCCGCTCAGTCCAGCGCATCGGGATCGCTCGCGCCGTCGGCGACGTCCAGCGCTCATCACGACCGCATCCTCGCGCCGGCCTTCGGGCGCCGGGGTAGTAGCCCTTCGCTGCCGCCCGACCTGTGCGAAGCCGAGGTGCCGGTAGGCCTCGCGCGCGTCGGCATTGCTCTCGCGCACCTCGAGCCAGAGCCGGCTCCGCCTGCCGCAGTCGGCAGCAGCTCGGACGAAGCTCAGGCGAGCAGACGCTGCGCGCATGGCCGCGCCGACGTCGCCGCTCGGCGCGACCGTGATGTTGAGCAGGTGCATCTCGTCGACGCCGGTCATCGCGACGCAGTAGCCGATCAGGTCGCCGTCGACGTGGTTCGAGCGTCCAGGCCGTGTAGCCGGCGACGAGCGAGTCGACGAAGTTGCCGCGCGTCCACGGGAACGGATAGACCTCGGCCTCGAGCTCGAGCACGCCGTCGAGCGACGCAACCGTCATCGGCCGCGGTCACGGCTCTGGCGGATCAATCACGCGCGCTCATCGTTGCATCCCGGCGAGCTGCGCCGGCACGCCGGATAGGACTGCTCCTCCCCAACCCTCTCCTGCGCGAGGGAGGGGAGAGCCCCGCTGGGGTCGCTCTTGGCGCGAGGCGGCTTCGCGTTCGGTGTCTGTCATCGCGACGTTGTCGCGGACGTAGAGCGGCAAGCGCGAGGGCGGGATCGACGGCCGCGCCGTCGGCCCAGGCTTCCTGCGCAAGGCGCAGCAGCGCGACGCGCGCTCGGCGTCGCGTCGGCGACGCGAGCGGCGCGCCTCGGTCGCGAGCCGGCGCCGAAGACCGCCGATCGCATTGCCGGCGATCGACCGCGGCGGCTCGGTCGCGCCAGGTCGCCGCGAGCGCTCTCGCAGTCGGTCAGGAACGGCGCGACGCGCGTCGTCCAGCGACCGTCGACGTGCTCGTACTCGGCGGCGTAGATCTGGTCCATGCGCGCATCGATCGATCGCCCAGACGCGCAGCTGTGCGCGCGCCGGCGCGCGCGTCCTCGGCGACGGCGAGCAGGCTGTCGATCGGCAGCACCGGCTTGCCGGCGCCGAACGCCAGCCCTTGCGCGACCGAGCACGCAGTGCGCAGCCCGGTGAACGCGCCCGGGCCGCGGCCGAAGGCGATCGCGTCGAGGTCGGCGACGCGCAATGACCGGCGTCGCCGAGCAGGCGGAGGATCGCCGGCAGCAGCGTCGCCGATGCCGCGCGCCGCCTTCGTCGTCGTGCGCGAGACGCGCTCGCCGCGCTGCAGGGCGACCGTCATCCGCTCGGTCGCGGTGTCGAAGCGATCAGCGTCGCCATCGCGACGGCGCGCGCCGTCGCGTCGCCGTGCAGGTCCCATCGCAGACGAGTTTAGCGGCGCGCGTCAGCGACGACCGCGCGCCGCGCGTGCGATCATCGGCGCCATGCGATCGCGCTCCGTCGCCTCGCCGCAGTCGCGCCGGCGTGTCGGCCGCGCTCGCCGTCGCGCCGCTGCTGCGCTCGCCGTCGCGCTGCTCGGCCGCGCCGCGCGCCGTCCGGCACGCGCGTCGGCGCGATCGCCGGCTGCGCCGACCGAGACGCGCGACCTGCCGCGCACGCGTCGATGCCGCGCTCGGCGCCGCGGCGGTTCCGCGCGACGCGATGGTCGCGTGGGTGCAGGAGGTCGACGCGCCGCGGCCGCGCCTCGCCTGGCAGGCCGACAAGCGCTGTCAATCCCGGCGTCGCTGATGAAGCTGGTCACGACCTTCGCCGGCCTCGAGCCTGCTCGGCCCGGCGTTCACGCTGGTCGACGCCGGTCTGGCTGCAGGGATCGATCGCCGACGGCAGTTCTCGACCGGCGACCTCGTCATCAAGGGCAACGGCGATCCCAAGCTCGTCCTCGAGCGCATCTGGCTGCTGCTGCGGCGCGTCCAGCAGGCCGGCGTGCGCGAGATCCGCGGCGACATCGTCCTCGACCGCAGCGCCTTCGTTCCCGGCGAGCTCAACCCGGCCGACTTCGACGGCGAGCCGCTGCGGCCCTACAACGCCGGCGCCGACGCGCTGCTGCTCAACTACCGCGCCGTGCTGCTGACGTTCACGCCCGATCCGGCGCGGCGGCGTCGGCGATCGTCGCCGTCGATCCGCCGCTCGCCGGCGTTCGCGTCGACGCCGACCGTGCCGCTCGCACGCCGGCCCGTGCGACGACTGGCGCGCGACGCTCAAGGCCGAGTTCGCCGAGCCGGCGCGCATGCGCCTGGCCGGCGCGTTCCCGGCGGCGTGCGGCGAGAAGGTCTGGCCGATCGCCTACGCCGATCCGAGAGAGCTACAACGCAGCGCGCGCTCGCCGGCCTCTGGGCCGAGCAGGGCGGGCGCCTGACGCGGCGTCGTCCGCGACGGCGCCGCGCCGGCCGCGACGCCGAGCTTCGAGCTGCGCTCGCCGACGCTGCGCCGAGGTCGTCCGCGAGATCAACAAGCTCAGCAACAACGTGATGGCGCAGCAGCTCTTCCTCACGCTCGGCGCGACGCAGCGCGGCGCCGGCACGCCCGAGGCGGCGCGCGAGGTGCTGCGCGCAATGGCTGCGCGAGCGCGTCGGCGACGCGGCGAGCGGCGCGGTGATCGTCAACGGCTCGGGCCTGTCGCGCGACGTCGCGCCTGAGCGCGACGCTGCTCGGCCGCCTGCTGCAGTCGGCGTGGTCGAGCCCGGTGATGCCGGAGCTGATGAGCTCGCTGCCGGTCGGCCGGCATCGACGGCACGCTGCGCCGCTCGAAGGCGTCGCCCGGCCGCGCGCACCTGAAGACCGGGTCGCTGCGCGACGTCGTCGGCGTCGCCGGCTACGTGCTCGCCGACTCGGGGCGGCGCTACGTCGTCGTCGGCGATCGTCAACCACCCGAACGCCGAACGCGGCGCGGCCCGCGCTCGAGGCGCTCGCCGAGTGGGCGGCGAGCGACGCGCCGGCGCTCCGCCGCCTGAGCTGCCCCGCGGAGCCGCCGCTCGCGGCGCCGGCGCCGCGGCTCAGAACGGATTGTTCTGCGCGCGCGTGATCGCGAGCGCTGGCCGAGGATGCTGCTGGCCGCTCGCGCTCAGGTGGCAGGTCGTCGGCCCAGAGAAGGTAGCGCCGCCGCCGTTGATGATCGAAGGTCAGCGCCGTGCAGTCGAGGACTCGACGGCGGCGTCAGCTGCGACTTGCTCAGGTCGCAGACCGCGTCGGTGCAGTGTCGGTGAAGCCGCTGAGCCCGGGAATCTTGACCACCGACGCGATCAGCTCGTCGAGCAGGACCAGGCCGATCCTGCGTGCCGTCGTTGACGATCGTCGCGCGCATCAGGCGCGTTGAAGCTCTGCGCTCAGCCGCGTCAGAGCAGCGCGGCGCGGTCGGTGTCGGCATGGGCGGCGCGTTCGGCGATCGCGAACGGCGTGAGGCCGACGTCGAGGATGGTCGAGAGCAGCACCTTGGCGCCGGTGTCGGCGAGGCGGTTGACCTGCCGGCCGACCTCGAGCGCCCTGCGGCCTCGACGTTGGCGGTGATCTCGATCCTCGCTCATGCGCCGGGTACTGCGGTACTGCGCGAGCGACGTCGTTCGCGCCCACCAGCACCGTGACCATGTCGCCGTCGCCGAGCGGCGCTCTCGGCCTGCTGGGCGTCGATCTGCGCCGCCGAGGTCGGCGGCGCGCGCGCCGACGGTGGCGCGGATCCGGCTGACGCGGCGTCGAACACCGTCGAGCCCGCCGGGTTGCACTCCGGGAAAGACGAAGGCCGTAGACGCCGCGCGACGCCTGGATCCAGATCGCGGTTGGCGCGGCAGACGATCGTCTGGTCGGTCGCCGAGGACAGTGCCGTTGACGCTGAACTTGCGGCCGTTGGCGTCGCCGTCGAGGTCGAGCGATGCATGCTCGATCTCGTCGCCGAAGGCGATCACCCGGCTCGCGTGGAAGTCGAAGTCGTCGTCGAGCTGCCGCCGCAGGACGGCACAGCAGCGTCGCCGCCAGCACGCCGCAGCACGCGCCGCACGGCGCGCTTGCTTCGCGAATTCAGTCGTCATTCCGGACTAAGGCTCCAGGATGATCGGGATTCACGGTCGCCGCGGCGCGGCTGAGCCGATCGCGGACGCCGTCCCATTCGGGACCGGGCGGCGGCTCTTCGACCCAGATCAGATGCACGCCCTCGCGGTCGAGTTCGCGCAGGACCGAAAATAGTTCGTGCGCCGCCTGCTCCGGCCGCGCCGGCATGCGCCGGTGGACGACGCCAGGCGCCACGCCCGAAGGCACCGACCGGGAATATACCGCCAGCTTCAGCGGCTCCGGAGCCGAGCACCTCGCAGCGCGGTCCGTGAGCATCTGCGTCGGCATCAGGCGCAGCTTCGCGCGCGGCGCGTAGTGCGCGTGCGAGGCGTGCCCGGGCGCGCGGCGCGGCGCCGTCGGCGCCGACGCAGCGGCTCGCCGGCGCGCCGCCTCGATGCCGCTCGCGCGTCAGCACGCCCGGGCGCAGCAGCACCGGCTGGCCGCGCGAGCAGTCGACGATCGCCGACTCGATGCCGAGCTGCGCCGCACCGCCGTCGAGCACCAGCAGCGTCGTCGCCGAACTCGTCGACGACGTGCGCCGGCGGTGGTCGGGCTGATCCGGCCGAAGCGGTTGGCGCTCGGCGCGGCGATGCCGGCCACGCCGCGCTCGCGCGCCGCTCGCGAGCAGGGCGTGCGCGACCGGATGCGCCGGGCAGCGCAGGCCGATCGTCGCCTGGCCGGCGGCAGCGGCCTCGGCCATGCCGGGCAGGCGCGCGGACGATCACCGTCAGCGGCCCGGGCCAGAACGCGTCGATCGAGCCGCTCGGCCACCGGCGGCATCGCGCCGCGAAGCGCTCGGCGCCGGTGCGGTCGGCGACGTGGACGATCAGCGGATGGCCGGCCGGCCGGCCCTTGAGCGCGAAGATCTTCGCGACCGCCGCGTCGTCGTCGGCGCGCGCGCCGAGGCCGTAGACGGTCTCGGTCGGAAAGGCGACCAGCTCGCCGGCGGCGAGCGCGCTGGCGGCGCGGTCGATCGCCGCGGCGTCGACGACCGTCGAGCCCGCATCGTCCGTCACCAGGCCGCGCGCATGCCGAGGCAGGCCGCCGCGGCCGTCGCCGGCCGCGCGCGTCGGCGCGCCGCGGCGCACTCGCCGCGGTGAGCGTCAGGTGGCCCATCTTGCGGCCCGGACGCGCGTCGTGCCTTGCCGTAGAGGTGCAGGTGCGCGCCGGGCAGCGCGAGCACGCGTGCCAGTCGGCTCGACCGCGCGTGCGCGCCGCTGCGCAGCCAGAGGTCGCCGAGCAGGTTCAGCATCACGCGCCGGCGAATGCAGCCGCGGCGCGACCAGCGGCGCGCCGGTCATCGCGCGCACCTGCAGCGTCGAACTGCGACAGGTCGCAGGCATCGATGCTGTAGTGGCCCGAGTTGTGCGGCCGCGGCGCCATCTCGTTGGCGACCAGCGCGCCGTCGGCGAGCACGAAGAACTCGACGCAGAGCACGCCGACGTAGTCGATGCGCCGCGGCGAGCCGCGTCGCGCCAGCGCGATCGCCTCGGCCTGCGCGGCGCGGCGTCGACGCGCGCGCGCCGGCACGCGCGTCACGCGCGAGGATGCCGTCGCGGTGCACGTTCTCCTGCACCGGCAGGTGGACGACGTCGCCCGCGGCGCTGCGGGCGACGATGACGCTGATCTCGGCGCGCGAGCGGCGAGGCGCTGCTCGAGCACGCAGGCGCACGCCGCCGAGCGCGGCGAAGGCCGCGGCCAGCTCGGCGCGGTCGTCGACCGCGCGCTGGCCCTTGCCGTCGTAGCCGAGGCGCGCGCGTCTTCAGGATGCCGGGCAGCAGCGCGTCGGCGACGCGGTCGAGGTCGGCCGCGGCGCGATCACCGCGTGCGGCGCGCAGGCGACGCCGCCGCGGCGCGAACGCCGCCTTCTCCGCGGCGCGGTCCTGGCAGACCGCGACCGCATCGGCGCCGGGCGCCACCGGGCGGCTGCGCGCCAGCGGTCGCCGAGCGCCGCGGCCGGGACGTTCTCGAACTCGGTGGTGATCGCGGCGCGAGATCTCGGCCAGGCGGGCGAGGCCGGCAGCGTCGAGGTAGCCGGCGCGGACGTGCTCGTGCGCGACCAGCCCGGCCGGGCTGGTCGCGATCGGGATCGAGCACGGCGGTGCGATAGCCCGACTCGCTGCGCGGCGTGCGACGAACATCCGGCCGAGCTGGCCGCCGCCGAGGACGCCGAGCGTCGCGCCCGGGGCGATGAATGCCGACGCCGACGGCGCTCGCCGGCGCCGGCGCGGGCATCGCGCGCTGCGCGATGGACGACGCGGGCTCACTTCAGCTCGGCCGACATCGCCCGCGCGGCGTCGCTCTGGCGGGCGCGGTAGGCGTCGAGCTTCGTGCGCAGCGCGGCGTCGCCGTGGGCCAGCATCGCCACCGCGAACAGCGCCGCGTTGGCGGCGCCGGCGCTGCCGATGGCGAAGGTGGCGACCGGAATGCCCTCGCGGCATCTGCACGATCGAGTAGCAGCGAGTCGAGCCCTTGCAGCGTCGCGGCTCGCCACCGGCACGCCGAGCACCGGCACGGTGGTCTTGGCGGCGAGCATGCCGGGCAGGTGCGCGGCGCCGCCGGCGCCGGCGATGATGGCCGCGCAGGCCGCGCGCCGCGGCGCGCCTCGGCATAGGCGAACATCTCGTCGGGCATGCGGTGCGCCGAGACGACGCGCGCTTCGTGGGCGATGCCGAACTCGGCGAGAATCTCGGTGGCGGCGCGCAGGGTCTCCCAGTCGCTGCTGGAGCCCATGACCACGCCGACGACCGCGGGAGCGCTGCTCACGGCGTCGCTTCCGAGGCGTCGGGACAAGGCTTGAATTGTAGGCGGCGCGGCGTCACCTGCCCTGGAGCCGCCCGTCGCCACCGAACCCTTCCGCCTGACCCGACGCCATGCAGGACATCACCCGCCAGAACTTCGAAGCCGACCTCGTCAACGCCTCGCTCGCGCAGCCGGTGCTGCTCGACATCTGGGCGCCGTGGTGCGGCCCGTGCAAGACGCTCGGCCCGATGCTGGAAAAGCTCGAGACCGACCTACGCCGGCCGCTTCAAGCTGGTCAAGCTCAACGCCGACGACGAGCCGGAGATCGCGCAGCAGCTGTCGCAGATGTTCGGCGTGCGCAGCATCCCGTTCTGCGTGCCTGTTCAAGGGCGGCCAGCCGGTCGACGGCTTCGTCGGCGCCCTGCCCGGAGGCCGAGGTGCGCGAAGTTCCTCGACAAGCACGTGCCGAGCGCCGACGAGCAGGCCGCCGAGAACGAGATGCCAGGCGGCCGAGGAGCTGCTCGCCGAGGCGACAGCGACGCAGCGCGCTCGACCGGCTGCAGGCGGCGCTCGCCACCAACCCGGCCAACGACAGCGCGCGCTACGACTACCTGCGCGCCGCTGCTCGACGCCGGCCGCGTCGCCGATGCAGCGCAGCGCCTTCGAGCCGGTGGCCAACAAGCCGTCGATGCTCGACCAGCGCCTCGGCCGCCGCCGGCCACTGGCTGGCGGCGATGGAGGCGGACGCCCGCGGCTCGCCCGAGGAGCGTGCTCGCCGCTGCCATCGCCGCCAACAAGCGCGACTTCGACGCCCGCTTCGAGCTGGCGCAGACGCCACTTCGCGGCCCAGCGCAGTTCACCGCAGGCGATGGACGAGCTGCTCGAGATCGTCATGCGCGACAAGGCCTGGAAGGACGAGCTGGCGCGCAAGACCTACGTCGCCATCCTCGAGATCATGGGCAAGCCGCGCGCCGCCAAGCCGCCGAGGCCGCGGCGCCCAGAAGGGCACGCTCGAGGTCGCCGGCAAGATGGCCGCGGCGCCCGCCGACCCGGTGGTCGATGCCGTACCGGCGCAAGCTCAGCATGGCGCTGTTCTGAGGCCGGCTCGTTCGCTGGCTCGGGTGGACATGAGCAGCTCGCCGCGACGGCGCGATAGGTCGCCGCGCCGTCTGCGCGATCACCCTGGCGGGCAGCGCCGGCGCCGGCGCCTTCTTGTTCCAGGGCTGGCCGTCGATGCGCACGCTGCTCCAGCCAGTCGCGCACGAACTGCTTGTCGTAAGCTCGGCGGATTGCCGCCCTCGGCGACGCCTCGTCGGCCGGCCAGAAGCGCGACGAGTCGGGCGTCAGCACCTCGTCCATCAGGGTCAGCGTGCCGTGCGTCGTCGAGGCCGAACTCGAACTTGGTGTCGGCGATGATGATGCCCTTGGCCAGCGCGAACGCCGCCGCCTCGCTGTAGAGGCGGATCGCGGTGTCGCGCACCTGCGCCGGCGAGGTCGGCGCCGACGATCTCGGCCGCGCGCTCGAAGTCGATGTTCTCGTCGTGGTCGCCCATCTCGGCCTTGGTGGCCGGCGTGAAGATCGGCTGCCGGCAGCTTGACGCGTTCTGCAGGCCCGGCGGCAGCGTCACGCCGCACACCGCGCCGCTCTGCCTGGTACTCCTTCCAGCCGCTGCCGGCGAGGTAGCCGCGCACCACCGCCTCGATCGGCAACGGCTTGCAGGCGCTTGACCAGCATCGCGCGGCCGCGCACCTGCTCGCGCTCGTCGGCCGCGACGACGCTTCCGGGATCGTCGCCGGTGAGGTGGTTCGGCACGATGTGCGCCGAGGCGCGCGAACCAGAACAGCGCCATCTGCGTCAGCACTCGGCCCTTGCCGGGAATCGGCTCGCCCATGACGACGTCGAAGGCGCGACAGCCGGTCGCTCGCGACCATCAGCATGCGGTCGCTGCCGACCGCGTAGTTGTCGCGCACCTTGCCGCGCGCGCAGCAGCGGCAGCGAGCGGATCGTAGCTTTCGAAGAGCGGCGAGTCATCGGCCGTCGCGGCAGCGGCCGCTCATCAGACGACCGTCTGCGCCAGCTCGCCCTGCGCGTAGCGCTTGGCGACCGTCGGTCAGCGGCTGGGCGGCGATCTTCGCCGCCTGGCCTTCGCAGCCGAACTGCAGGTAGCGTCGCGGCAGATGCGTCTTGGCCGCTTCGCGCGCCGGCTTGAGGTAGTCGCGCGGGTCGAACTTCTCCGGGTTCTCGGCCAGGTACTTGCGGATCGCGCCGGTCATCGCCAGGCGGATGTCGGTGTCGATGTTGATCTTGCGCACGCCGTGCTTGATGCCTCGCTGGATCTCCTCGACCGGCACGCCGTAGGTCTCCTTCATCTCGCCGCCGTACTCGGCGGATCATCGGCCAGCAGGTCCTGCGGCACCGACTGACGAGCCGTGCATCACCAGGTGACGATCACCAATAGTGACACGAAACTCGTTGCCTGAACGGTAACGACCAATGACAGTGGTGAGTTTTCCGCTCCTCTTCGCCCGTAGCCTTTTTACGATATCACCGTTGAAGCGGGCAATCCTTTAAAAACACGTTGAAAAGCGAAGGTAAAGCTGAATGTTAACGAGTGTCACACGGTAGATGTGGCCCTGGAGGCGGGTAACGTCGCAGAAACTGTTACCGTGGATTCAGATCCACTGCGTTAATACCAATCCGCGGTGGCCAGCAATGTCATCAGCGGGCGACCAGTGCGCGAGCTTTCTCTAAATAACCGCAACTTTGTCCAACTGGATTACGCGCTGTCGCCCGGCGCGTTTCGCCGCCCAATGTTGCCGACCAGATCTTATGTTGGCTCCACCAACCCCTCAAGGTCAGTCAAACGCATTGCAGATCGCGGTCAACGGCGTGCACAATGGTCAAGCTCTAATACGTACCCGTGGATGCAAGCTGACACTACGGGATCGAGGTGCCAATCTAACGGTGTAAACCTATCCGTCGGTGGATGCGATCCAGGAGTTCGCGGTGCTTCGCAAGCCTCTATCCAGCCGAGTCGGGCCGGAGTGCGGGCGGCCAGGTTAACGTCGCCACGAAAAGGGACAAGCGGGTTTCACGGCGACATATGAAATTTGGCGTAATGAAAACTACAAACGCCAATACCTTCAATAAACAGAACGGCCCCGCTTTTGAACTGATGAAAACGGAAAAGCGATACGTCCGCCGCTTAGATATAACAACTTCGGCGGCACCTTTGCGGCCCGTTGGTTTTCCCACATTTTGGCGAAGGTGGCCTATGCTGGAGAAGGGCAACACCTCTTTTTCTTCTCCGAGGAAGTGAGAAGGGTTATCGTCTATCCGTTTTAACTCGACAGTTCCTTGACGGCGGCTCTGCGTCAGGGGAATTTTTCGAACCGGTTTGTACAGGTCCGGCGTCCAAACCCCTGCTCCACGACCGCAACCTCAATTCCTACGAGTCAGTGGAGCCCATTGGCTGCTGCTTATGTTCAGGACGTTTACAATAGTTGCCGCTGCCTTCAGATGCCCTCGGTACGCTTTTCTTCCCCGACCCGGGGTGTTTTTAATTTCCGGCAAGAGTTGATCCGGCTCTCGACACAGATTTAGCAGCAATGTTTCGGCCTACTATAGATTTGAAAAACGACGATATACCGACCATTGACCCGAATGGCACTTTCGGTCAGGGCGGCGGACAGCCATTTATCGCGACGGCCCAAACGAATCTTCCGGGTCGCACCCACGTCGGCCGCGTGGACATGGTGCCCTCCTGCAACGTCGGTTTGGAGTCGGGAGCCCATACCGTTCGGTGACGCCAAGTCAAATAATCGGCCTCGATAACATTGCAAACTCGCCTACCATCGCGTCGCGTTTGACGGCCTTCGCGTTCCCGTCAAACCAGAGTGAAGAATACCGACTATCCTGGGAACGGCTTTACAAAAATATTCAGGCGTTCGGACCGTACAGCGATTTCTCATTCAACAAGTCGGCGTTTTTACATTCTCGAAGATTTCGGCTCTCACAACCCGCCTGCCATATGGTGTGAACTCTCCAAGATCAGAAAACAGGCATGAGAATTCACTGCCGGGACCAATGAGGAAACTCTACGGCGGTGAATACAGGAATTCGCTTAGGCCTACGGGCACAACCATCAACAATCAGTTGCGGGCGAATTTCCTGTTGGGCAATTTTCGTGACGTTCACCCAAAATCAATTTGACCTCACTGGCCGACCTGCACTCAAGCAGCATTGAGGCATTTGCCCAGGACGAGCGGCGCTTAAGTCAAACATTACGTTGTACTACGGCGTGCGTTTTTCGCGGTTCGGTCAACCATGGGATGGTAACGGCCGGATGACCAGCTTCGATCCGGACTTACAATCCGACCAGCTCAAGGTCGATGGAAACGGCAATCGCGTGCCTGGCACGGGCAACCCATTAGTCGGGATCATAGCAAACAGTCAGGCATCCGTTCCGGTGCGACCGTTTCCCCTTGGGGCAAATCCGTCGCTTTTTCAACGCGTAACAATTTCGCGCCCCGCGTGGGGATTTGGGACCCGTTTAAGAAAGGGACCACGTCGATCAGGGCCGGCCACGGTCTGTAAATTACGATCAACTGTCATTCAGTTTCAAGAGATTTGGGGCCGGCTCGCTACAAATCCTCCTTCAGCAGCAATTAATCGTTAATCCCACGACACTCGATAATCCCTGGGCTGGGGGAACCGCCACCGTTAGCAATGCGGTCCAGACCGTCGCGGGCATTGACCTCGAATTTTAAGACGCCCTACGTGCAGAGCTGGTCCCTTGATGTACAGCATCAATTTGGCTCTAAGACGCTCGTAACGGCGGGCTATTTTGGCCGAGGGGCACCATCTGGTTTGCTCGACGGGAATCTTTTTACCTCCCGGATAGCAATACGTAACTGAACGAAGCAATACT
>ERZ1370068.9885-contig-863_pt1 | contig 25848 bp, 31 predicted proteins | sample MGYA00561227_ERZ1370068 | MGnify/ENA primary metagenome ERZ1370068 (study PRJEB38410, sample SAMEA6850437) | metagenome | study: Metagenomic assessment of the ecological functions of the soil: analysis of the soil microbiota associated with the...
TAGTGCGCGGGCTGGCCTCGAAAGACTGCGCGCCGCGTCCACCGCGGTCGGGGAGTAGCGCACGACGATCGGCGAGGAGTCCCGCGGCGACCAGGCCGCGAGCGCGTCCACGCTCCGGCGACGAGCGGTCCGCCGAGCGCTCACCGTCGGCCCAACCGCGCGGCCGCCGTCTCAGCCACGCCGGAGCCTCGAGTCGAGCAGGGCATACTCATCAGGAGTAGCTATCGCTGCGTCGGCTGCGTGACGCTTCGATACTGCCAGGCCGCCGCGAACAGCTGATAGTTGATGTAGCGCCTCGACAAGATCCTCCAACGTGCGGACCCCGCCTCCGCGACCGCTACCGATGTGTTGTCCGGCTTCCTTCCCGATGAATCAGGTCGTTTCTGACCCTGTTGAATCTCCGAAATGCCTCGATGTCCCGCGTCCATCCGGGAACGCCGCCGTTTGGGCAGTGCGTTGCAAAGCGGGTCGAGAGTGCAGGCGCCAAGGAATCGAGAAACGCCAGGAGTTCTCGCGCTCGCTTCCAGCATATTGCCCAACCAGTCACGAAGTGCTGAGCTGCGCCCGGCTTTCCTCTTCTGGATGGCCCCACGCCAGCGAGAACCATCTCGAGCGGAATGAAGAGCGTCGACAAACCGATTCACCAGATCGTGATCGCCCCGGGCCCGCAGCAACCAGGACAGGACCTGAGCCGCATACCTCCAGCCGTCGCGCCCTTGGGTGATATGCACGACCCTTCAGTGGAATATGTCGTCATCCTCTGGTTTCCACGAACAGCTTCCACCGTTTTAAGCGTGAAGGCGACATTTAGAGTAGCTTGTTGTTGATCTCGGTATGCATAGGTTTGTTCGGAGACAAGGTCTGGCAACAAACAGTGCGTGAAAGCGAAGTCCGATGACATCGGCAACGAAGCTCGACTGCTCGACTGAGCTCCGTCCTATTTGTCTCGCAAGCTGCAATAGTGCACTTCGTCCCTCCGGCGCCTTCCTCCGGAAACGCAGCTGATCCTTCTGGATCAACCTCGACCATCTCTGAAGCGACAATCTCGGTAGAAGAATCCCTGCCACGTTTCTCCGGCGAGGGTACGCGTCGCAGGAGCATCATCAGCGACTCTGAAATCCGGTGGCGCATCCTTTGGTCCGGTGGCCCAATCTTCGCACCCAGACGAGATGCCGGAACCGCGGACCCAGATAGAGCTTCAACGATGACGCCACCAAGATCGAACTTCATGAGCATCTCTTTGCGTCCGACGAGCGAGCAGTGCCGGGCGTTGTAGGCGTCCGTAGCCAACACGTTCAGCAGCATGATCGCTTCTCCCTTCTACCGACACCCGGGCATTCTCCGCTTCGAGCAAAGGTTCTCCGCGTGTCCCATCCCTCTCCATCGTTCCAGGGAAGCTAGCAGAGGCAAGTCAAAGCGGCTGCCCTTCCCGCGGCGGACGCGGTCTCCGGAGCTGCGCGGGCGAGGGATGGTCGAACGCGCCGCCGCTCTCGTCGACAAAGACGTGCTGCCATGCGTGCCGGTGCGCCGGTGGGTTTGTTACGCCGCTATATCGCCTGCGGAGTTGGACCACGCCAGTTCTCGCGGGCTCCGCCAGGCCCAGCTCGACCGCTTGATCTCCACGCCCACGTCTGGTCCGCTCCAACGATCGCGCCCATATCGAGCATCTCTGCCGGTCGAAGAGCCTGTCGAGCCGGGTTCTATTGTCGTCAGGCCAGTACATGTCGCCGCAGCCATTGTCGCCCCGCATCTCGGCAGCGTCAGAGTGGGCGGCGGCCTGACGCCGCGCGTCAGCGGTAGCGGGGGTGCCACTCACTGGCCGGTCCAGCTCGTCCAGTGGACCGGCGTGAGGCTGACCAGGACGCGGGGCGGTCGAGCGTGCGATCGGCATACGACGGCCTGTCGGGGCCGAGATAGCGGAGCGAAGCCGATAGCGTCAGCTCCAGGAGCCGCGGCTCAGGCGCGGGGCCACGGGACCCTCGAGGATCTCGGCGGTGGCCTGGACGAAGACGCGCGTGGTGCTCGGCGTGAGGCGTCGTCGGCCACGTGAAAGGCCACGCGCGGGTTGTCGCGGATATGGCCGACCCACACCGCGTGCTCGCGCCCGACGACGAGGAAGCGCCGCGCGTCGAGGTCCAGCTCGTACCACACCGGCGCGACGTACGGCCAGCCCTCGGGCGTGATCGTGGCGATGCGCGCATCTCCACGGCTGCGCGAGAAACATCTCCAGCTCTTCTTCCGTGAGGCCACCGATCTTGTCGGTCGGCTCGAAGGACGCCATGGTCACCTCGTCCTCGGCTCGCGGGTCGGAGGCGTCCGGCAGCCGGCACCGATCACGTTGAAGGACAGCACGGCCAGCACTCATGCTGATGGCCCGAATGTAGCGGAGGACGGTTGCGGAGACGCGGAATCGCTCACATCATCGAGCGCTCCAAACACAACACTTGGTCCGAATTCCGCAGACCAGGCAATCGGCGGGTCTGAGTCGTGACAGCACAGTGTCCAGTTCCCAGTCATATGCCTCGCCCTCGCTGCCGGCTACGCTGCGCCGCTTGCGCTTGCCAGTGCCGCGATCCTCGTGATACGTCTGACCCGGCGGGCGCGAGCCGCCCCGCCGTCGTCGCCGTGAACGCCCGCGAGCGCTGCGAAGGGAGCTCTCATGGCCAGGAAAGGGAACGGCATCTTCCTCGTCTACACCGACATCGACCCCACGCATGACGAAGAGTTCAACGCCTGGTACGACACCGAGCACCTCGCCGATCTGCTGAGGCTGCCGGGTTTCCTCGACGCCGCGCGCTACGTCGCGGTCAAGGGCGGGCCCAAATATCTGGCGGCCTATGAGCTCGAGAGCGCGGACGCGCTCAAAAGCCCCGAGTTCCAGAAGTATCGCGCCAACCCGAGCCCGTGGAGCCGCCGCATGTCGCCGGTGGTGATCGGAAAGAACTTCACGCGAGCGCTGGGCGCGCAGATCTTTCCCGCCGCCGTCGAGAAGTCCGACCGCGGCTTCGCGCCCGCGCTTCAGATCGGGCGCATGTCGGTGCCCGATGGCGTCGATCGCGAGTGGAACGAGTGGTACAACGGCGAGTACGTCCCCGGCTATCGCAAGGTTCCGGGAGTGATCTACGCGCGCCGCTTCCGTATCGTCGAGGGAGAGACGCGCTACGCGACCGTCTATGAGTTCGAGCACGAGAAGGTCTCGGAGACGCCGGAATGGAACAAGCAGCGGGAAGGCTCGTCGCCTCGCTCGGGCCCCATGCGCGATGCGATGACCCACGCGCAGGGTTCGCCGGGGTGTATCGGCGGATCCACCCGAAGTAGATCCATTCGGCGCCTGCTTCGTGGAGCGACGGCGGGAGGTCGACGCGCTCGCGGATTCCTTCCGGTTCGACCGGTGCGATCAGCGCTCGCGGCGCCGCGATATCCGCGCGGCGCGCCGTGGCCCCGCGGCGGCGCCGCGTGAGCCAACTGCGCTATAGTGCCTCTTCAATGCGTCCGCTGGAGACCGAGCACCAGGGTTGGAAGGTCCGAGTGATCGCTCACCCAGTCGGTGGGGCCTGGTCGGCCCTGGTCGAAGTGTGGCCGCCGGGATCGGCGGATACCGCCGAGGCGCGCGTGGTGCCGTTCAGCGCGACGCTCTCATCGGAGAAGCTGGCGCAGGCCGCCGGCCGCGCCGCCGCCGTGCGCTGGCTCGATCGAGAGGCAAAGCGAGGCTAGAGCGACGATAAGGGCCCATCTGCGGAGGTACGGCGCCCTCGACCGCCGTGCCGCGCAACGCGCGAGATTGTCGAACCGACGAATTTTCGTCTGCGGGGCCCAGACATGGCCCCGCACTCCCCTAGGCGCGTACGCCTCGCGTGCGGCCATCGGGCGCCGCCTCGCAGCTGGACCCTTCTCATCGCTCTAGCCCGGTTTCTCCGACAGGCTCCTAGCGTCCTCCGGGTCCCGGCGGTGCTCACGAGGTACGAGGAGACCGGCGGTCCGAGAAGGGCTACACGACGTCGTCCAACAGTGTCTTGAGCTCGTCCGTCAGGTGGACGTGGTGAATGACCAGGTTGTCGTGACGGGCCTTCTGGACGGACCTGTCGAGGTGTGGCTCCCTCAGGCCAAGCCCATAGTGAAGCGCCCGCTCGAGCTGGTCATCGCCGACCACGTCGCAGGCCGGTGGAATGGTGGCGGCGGCGTACGGCGCGAAGCTGATCTCGTATGTCCAGGGTTCCGGCTCGGTCTCATGGCTGAGCCGAAGAATGCGCAGCGAGCCTTCGATGTGATCCATGACGGCACCGTTACCCCCATGCTCTCGGTCTCCCACCATCGCGGGTCGGCTGTCAAATGATGATGCTGCGCCGCGCTCGCCCGCCCACGTAGCCCACAGCCCAGTCCTTCTAACCGCCCGGTGTCGCGATCGAATCAGCCCGCGGCGCCGCCGTGCGCCAGACAATAGCGGGCGACCTCCTCGTGGGTGGCGAACCAGACGCCGTCCACGCTCTTCATGTGCTGGATCAGATCGGCGAGCAGGGCGATCCGCGACCGGTGCCCGATGATGTGCGGGTGCATGGTGAGCAGGAACAGGCCGCCCTCGTCCACCGCCCCGGAGAACTCCGCCTTGAAGATCTCCAGCACCGCCGACGGCGGCGTGTAGGGGCGGATGGTCGACGCGCGGTTCATCCCGAGATACGGAGCGTCGTCCTTGATCCACTCCACCGGCAGCTCGACGATGCCCGTCGGCTCGCCGTCCTCCAGGATCTCGTAGGGCTCGTCGTCGGCCATCAGCGACGAGTCGTAAAGGAGCCCGAGCTCGCGGATCAGCCCGAGCGTGGTCGGGCTGAAGTCCCACGACGGGACGCGCACGCCCACGGGCGGCCGGCCGGCGATCTTGGCCAGCGTCTCGTGGGCGCGCCGCATGAGATCGCGCTCGACCGTTTCGGTGAGCTGGCTCGTCATCTCGTGGATCCAGCCGTGCATGGCGAGCTCGTGGCCTTCGTCGACCACGCGGCGCTGCTCGTCGGGATGGAGCAGGGCCACCACCGCCGGCACGAAGAACGACGCGCGGATGTCGTGGCGGCGCAGGAGCCCCAGGATGCGCGGGACCGCCGCCCGCGAGCCGTACTGGCCCTGGGAGAGCCGCCCGGGCGACACCGGAGCCCTCGCGCAGCGTGGAGGTCTCGTGGTCGGAGTCGAAGGACAGCGCCACGCAGACCCGAGCCCCGTCCTTCCAGCGCCCGGGGTGGAGCGAGCGCCCGGCGCGGACCTTCTCCACGGCCTGCCGCCATCGCGGCTCGGCCCAGGCCCAGGAGGGATCGCGATCGGGGTCGTGTGGGCTCATGGCCCTATCGATAGTGCGAGAACGCGCCGAGGTCAAGCTCATCCTCCGCTTGGCGGAGCGCATAGTTCGTCAAGCCGGTTGCATGCACGGGGCAGCGGCAGTGAGCGCGAAGCGCGATCGGGTACAGTTTGGGCCCGCCTTGTCGCAGGCGCCCGATGACGCGACGCACGAGGGCGCGATGGCTGGCTGAAATCTTTACACATGATCGAAATTACACGATCGAAATTGCCTACCCGGTCGAGAGCCTTGGCCCTTGGCGCACCGGCCATCGGTAACCGCGGCCTGACTTGGCCAGCATGACAAAGACGTGCTGGCTGGCATACACGATGCAGCCTCCAGGCCCTCATGGAGGTGACTTATGGAGATGACCGTGGTCGCTCTCATGATGTTGGCCTTGGTCGTAGTGGTCGGGGTGTCGGTAAAGCTCTACGACCTCAAGCGCAAGCGTGAGGAGGAAGCGGTGGCGGCGCAGGCGAGAATCGCCGATGCCTTGCTGATGGACTCGACTCTCGCGGCGCTGCCCTTGACGCCGACCGCCCATCTTCCGCTGTGGAAGGGATCGCCGCTCATCCTCGAGATCAAGGGCGCGGTGCCCAGCCCCGAGCTACGAGAGGCCGCAGTGGAGGTGGCGACGCGGGAAATCGCCCGCAGCCGGCCCGACTTCCTCATCGAGGACCGAATCTCGGTGGATCGGCGCGTCCTCAGCCACGCGGGCTAAGCCTGCCTTCCGCCTCCGCCCTCTGCGTGCCCACCCGCAGAGGGCGGACCGTATCGCGGCCTTACCGCCAGCCGCCGGGCGCCGTAATTCTCTCCCGTCGCCATCCGGCATCCTCGGAGGGCAGGAATATCGCAATCCGCGCGATGTCACCCAAGTCGTCCAACGGGCGAGGGGAGGAGGATCGCGGCTCCCACATCAAAGCAAATGCCTCCTGGAGGTCCAGGAGGCATTTGGGTAATCGGGCAGGATTTTATGGTCTACGAGTTATGGTTGGCGTAGCTGACGCACTCGCCCTGGTTTTTGAAGGGCTGGCCGTCGCCGTCGGTCAGGTTCTGCCAGCCGCCCTTCTTGCACGCATCCTTATTCGCCGGCTCATTCGTGAGCTCAAAGTCGTAGGTGGTGCCATTGAAGTTGACGAGATCTCGTCTCCACATCATAGCCGGGATTGAACGTACCGATGTTGACGCCGAACCCGATAACCACGGCATTCGGACACATCGTCCGTATGTTCGACAACGTGTAGGTCGCTGGGGCCACCAGGGACACCGATCACAGTTCCATTCGAGCAAGCGACAGTTCTGGTAGACCAGAACAACCCGGCATCCACATCCCACCGCTGCCACACGGTCGGGGACAACTGGACCTTGAGTAGGGTTCTGATAAGGCTCAAAGACCAACGTCGAAAACCCGGAAGTCCCCCCGTTGAGGTAGACAATCACCTGGTAAGAGGGAGCTGCCTCGGGAAACGACAACGAGCTGTTCTGCTTGGTGTAATAGCTGAGCTCGGTCACGTCGGCTAGCGCCGTGTTTGCGTCATGCAGGAACTGCGCTTTGGCGGCGGTTGTGGCGTCGGTTGTGAGTTGCAGTGCTCCGCTGCCGCCAGGCGCGGAAGCGTCTGCAACGAAATTGACTGGTCCCGCCGGGCCTTGTATCCGCGGTGGACCAGCCCTGCGTGTTCGTCGGCGTCACGACGACCGTCGTGGCTGCAAACGCCGTCACGGTCATCGCGGCCAACACAGCCACTCCGATAAGAACAGTCGAAATCCTCTTCATCCTGAACTCCCTCCTGGTTTTAAATGAATTCCGTCCCGGATTCTTCGACGCGACCGCGGGGAACATCAATTTGCGGCCGGCGCTAAGCGTGCAGCCAGTATAGGTGGCCCCGAGGATGTGTCAAGCGAATACACTGAATTCGATCTGCTGCGCGCTGGAGAGACGTCGTGCTCATCGGGCGTGGGTCACTCCTGTGTGAGGTTGAGCTTGGGGAACCGCGGGATCGTGCGCCCGCCGTCCATCACGATGGCCTGTCCGGTGACGAAGTCGAACTCGGGCGAGCAGAGCCGGGTCACCATCCGCGCGATCTCCTCCTGCGTGACCAGCCGCCCGAGCGGTGTGCCCGCGACGGCCGCCGCCTTGTAGGCGGGCATGCCGTCCGTGCGGGCGCTGGCGATCTGGCTCGGCACGATTGCGTTCACGGTCACGGCGGGGGCCAGCTCCAGCGCGAGCGATTGCGTCAGGTGGAGGAGCGCCGCCTTGGCGAGCCCGTACACGCCGTGCGAGCGCACCAGCCCGGAGGTCGCCCCGATATTGACGATGCGCCCCCAGCCCGCGGCCTGCATGTCGGGGGCGACGAGCTGGGCGGTGAGGTACACGGCCTTCAGGTTGGCGTTCATCACGTAGTCCCAGTCCGCCTCGCGGAGGGCGCAGAACGCCGCGTCGTTGAACGGCCCGGCATTGTTCACGACGATGCCCGGCGCGCCCAGGCGCTCCCGCACCTGGGCGACGAGGCGCCGCACGTCGTCCGCGCGCGCGACGTCCGCCGCGAACACCTCGGCCACGCCGCCCTCGGCCCGGATGGCCGCGGCGACATCCTCGCCGGCGGCGCGATCGGAGCGGTAGTGCACCGCCACGCGGGCGCCGGCCCGGGCGAGGTCGCGCGCGACGTCGACGCCGGTGCCGTGCGAGGCGCCCGTGACGAGGGCGACGCGCCCGGACAGCGCCGTCACGGCTCGACCAGCTCCGACCAGATCGACGTGGTGTAGGCGCGGTCGAGGTACTTCGCGTAGAGCTCGTCGATCAGTTCCTTGCCCGTCGCGGCCAGCTCCTTGTCGTAGGCGGCGCGGTCGGTGATCTCGATCCGCTCGATGTAATCCCACGGGCCGCCCGCGAGCCGGGCATCGGTCGCCGTGATGCGGTGGGTGCGATAGCTCACGATGGTCTTGAGCCGCCCGGCCACGACGTAGTCGACCTCGCGCTCGAACCGCTCGTACTCCTCAGGGCTCACACCGGGCTTGAGCTTCGCCAGCACGTAGCGAACGATCGCCATCGGTCATCTCCTTTGTGTGGGGTGGTCGCTGGATGGGCCCGGCGTCAGACGAGGTGGCAGGCCACGGTGTGGCCGGGCGCGACTTCGCGCACCGGCACCGGCTCCGCGCACACGGGCTGGGCGAGCGGGCAGCGGCCGCGCAGCCGGCAGCCCGCCGGGATATCGATCGGGCTCGGCACCTCGCCGGTCAGCGTGAGCCGCTCCTGCGCGACGTCGGGATCGGGAATCGGGATGCACGACAGGAGCGCGCGCGTATAGGGATGCGCCGGGTGCGCGAACAGCTCGGCGGCGGGTGCCTGCTCCACGACGATGCCGAGATACATCACGGCCACCCGGTCGCACAGGTAGCGCACCGTCGAGAGATCGTGGGAGATGAAGAGGTACGTCATCCCGAGCCGCCGCTTGAGCTCGCCGAGCAGCAGGATCACGCGCGCCCGCAGCGAGACGTCCAGCGCCGAGGTCGGCTCGTCGAGCACCACGAGGCGCGGGTGCGTCGCGATGGCGCGGGCGATGTTCACGCGCTGGCGCTGCCCGCCCGAGAGCTGGTGCGGGTAGCGGTCGCGCAGCCCGGCGCCGAGCCCGACCTCGTCCAGCACCTCGTCGACCCGCGCCCGCCGCGCCGATCCGGTCAGCGGCGTGTGCAGCATCAGCGGCTCGTCGACCGTGGCCGCCACGCTGAGCCGCGGGTTGAGCGAGGCCGTCGGATCCTGGAAGACCATCTGGACGTCGCGCCGGCGCGACCGAAGATCTTCGTCGCCGAGCGCGGTGAGATCGACGCCCTCGAGAAGGACGCGCCCGGCAGTCGGCTCGAGGAGCCGGAGCACGCAGCGGGCCAGGGTCGACTTGCCGCAGCCGGACTCGCCGACGAGGCCGAGTGATCCCGCCGGCGGCGATCTCGAGCGAGACGCCGTCCACCGCGCGGACCACGCGGGCGGCCCGCCACGGGATGATCGACCGCAGCGGGAAGTGCATCTCCAGGCGCTCGATGGTCAGCAGGGCGCTCACGGCGCCTGGCGGCCCCGGGGTCGTCGTGTCGACAACGCGACGGACGGGGCGGGGCGCGGGCCCTCTCCCGGAACACGCTGACTCGCAACCGGGATGCGGCACTCATTGGAGCCACGAGAGGATGGTCTTCGCCTTCGGCGACGCGCAGAAGATACGGTTCCGGGGAGAGGGCCCGCACCCCACCCCCGCCCGCCGCCGCGTGGCCATGCCGCGCCGAGGCGAGGCGGGTGCCAAGGCGAAGCCGGGTGCCGAGACGAGGCGAGACGCCGGCGCCGGTGATGTGCCGGGCCGCCGGGCTCCATGTCGCTCGTTGAGCGTTTGGCACTCGACTAGGCGCCTGCGACGGCGATGCAGGCTACTGCGTGGGCTTCGCCGATCGTTCGCACTGGGATTCGGGTGGCGCACCCCGGCTGGACCAGGGTGCAGCGGTGGGCGAAGCGGCAGCCGGGCGGGGGCGCCAGGAGTGAGGGGATCGCGCCGGGGATCGGCTCCATGGCGATCTCGCGGTCGACGCGGGGGATGGAGCGGATCAGGCGCTCGCGTGTAGGGGTGCGCCGGCGCGTGGAAGAGGTCGCGCACCTTCGCCCACTCCACCGTCTGGCCCGCGTGCATCACCACGACGCGGTCGCACAGCCGGGCGACCACGCCGAGGTCGTGGGTGATGAGGAGGATCGCGGCGCCCGTGCGCCGCCCCAGGTCGCGCAGCAGCTCGAGGATCTGGGCGGCGATGGACACGTCGAGCCCGGTCGTCGGCTCGTCGGCGATGAGCAGGCGCGGGCTCGTGGCCAGCGCCATCGCGATCATCACGCGCTGACACATGCCGCCCGAGAGCTGATGCGCGTACTGCCCCGCCCGGCGCTCGGGCTCGGCGATGCCCGCCTCGCGGAGCATGGCCACCGCGCGCTCGCGCGCCTGTGCCGGCGTCGCGCCGCCGTGCAGCGCGAGCAGCCGCTCGATCTGCCGGCCGACGGGCAGCACGGGATTGAGCGAGGTCCGGGGGCTCTGGAACACCATGGAGATCTGCGACCCGCGCACCGAGCGCATCGCCTCCTCGGGCACGGTGAGCAGGTCGCGCCCGTCGAAATGAATGCGCCCGCTGACGATGCGCGCGGGCGGGCGCAGCAGGCGCAGGATGGCCATCGCGCTCACCGACTTGCCCGAGCCCGACTCGCCGACCAGGCCGACGACCTCGCCGGCGGCGATGCTGAGCGCGGCGCCGTCGACCGCCTGCACCACGCCCTCGTCGGTGTCGAAGTGAACGGTGAGGTCCTCGATGGTGAGGAGGTCCGTCACACGCCCTTCATTCGCGGGATCCAGCACGTCGCGCAGCGCGTCGCCGACCAGGTTGAACGAGAGCACCGTGGCCATGATGGCCACGCCCGGGAAGAGGAAGATCCACCACTCCCCGGAGACGATGTACCCGGCGCCCTCGGCGGTCATCGCCCCCCACTCGCTCGTCGGCGGCCGGATGCCGAGGCCGATATACGACAGCGCAGCGCACCGTGAGGATGGCGAAGCCCATCGCCAGCGTGGCCTGGACGATGACGGGCGGGAAGCAGTTGGGCAGCAGGTGGTGGAAGATGATGCGCCGCTGCCGGTTGCCCACGGTGCGCGCCGCCTCGGCGTACTCCATCTCGCGGATGCGCAGCATCTCGCCGCGGATGAGGCGGCCGTAGATCGGCACGTGGGTGATGGCGATGGCGATCACGATATTGGTCACGCTATTGCCGAGCGCGGCGGCAATGCCCATCGCGAGGATGAACGACGGGAACGCCTGGATGGTGTCGATCACCCGCATCAGGAGCTGGTCGAGCCACCCCCGCGATACCCTGACACCGCGCCGAGCACGGTCCCCAGGGACAGCGCGATGGCCGTCGCCGCGAGGGCCACGAGCAGGTCGACGCGCCCGGCGTACACGATGCGCGTGAGCTGGTCCCGCCCGTAGAGATCGGTGCCGAGCCAGTGCCGGTGGCTCGGCGCCTCGAGCGCGTGATCGGCGTCGGGGGCGTCCGGGTCATAGGGCATGATCACGGGCGCGGCCGCCGCGGCGAGCGCCACCGCCGCGATGACGCCGAAGGCCACCAGCGACATGACGTTGCGCGACAGGCGCCGCCACAGGAGCGCCGCCGCCGAGCGCCGGACCGGCGCCGCGTCAGTGGAGGCGTATTCGAGGGTCGACGAAGCCATAGACCAGATCCACCGCGAGGTTGACGAAGACGTAGACGACGCCCACGAAGAGCACGAAGCTCTGGATGGGGCCGGAGTCCTTCGACATCATGGCGGCGACGGCGTAGTTGCCGATGCCCGGCCAGGAGAAGACCGACTCCACCACCACGTTGCCCGCCATGAGGAAGCCGAACACCACCCCGATGAGCGTGATGACGGGAATCATGCAGTTCCGGAGCGCGTCGCCGTACACGATGGTGCGGCGGGGCAGCCCGGCCGCCCACGCCGCCTTGATGTAGTCGGACTCCAGCACCTCGAGCATGGTCGCGCGCACCATCCGGGTGAGCGGCGCCATCACGGAGAAGCCCAGGACCAGCGCGGGCAGCACGAGCTGGTGGAGGGCGGAGCCGAGCGCGCGCCAGTGCATCGTCACCAGGGCATCGACGGTGAGGAGCCCGGTGATCCGCGGGGGCGGCGTCATGCCCGTGCCGAGCCGGCCCAGCGGGGCGGCGCCACGCCGAGCGCGTAGAAGAAGACGTAGAGCGCGAGCAGGCCCGTCCAGAACGTCGGCATCGCGACGCCGCCGACGCCGACGAGTCGGCTCACGTGGTCGAGCCAGCCGTCGCGCCGCACCGCCGCGACCACGCCGAGCGGGATGCCCACGGCAAGCGCCACCAGCAGCGCGGCCAGGGTCAGCTCGAGCGTGGCGGGCACGCGCTGGATCAGGTCCTCCAGCACGGGCCGGCCGGTGGTGTGACTCTCGCCGAGGTCCCCGCGAAACAGGCCGCTCAGATAGCGCCCGTACTGGACGACCATCGGCTGGTCCAGGCCCATGCGCCGCTCCATCTCCGCGATGTGCTGCGGCGTGGCGAGCGGCCCGGCCTTCACCAGCGCCGGGTTACCGGGCAGGATATACGTCAGCACGAAGGTGACGATGGTCACCCCGAACAGCGTCGGGATGACGAGCAGGACCCGCGTGGCGATATAGCCGAGCACAGCCCGGCCCTACTCGGCCCCTCCCTGGTCCGGCCGCTTGCCGTTCCGCCCGGAGGAAAAGTGCGCGTGCATCATCTTCCAGCCGCCGGCCTCCCGCAGGCAGCCCATGGTCGCCCGGATATACGGCTTGTCGGTGAGGAAGGTGGGCTCGACCTCCTGGCCCATCCACTTCCAGTAGCGGCCGACGCGGTCGTCGGTGATCAGCGCCAGGTCGCCGCGCACGGTGATGCGGATGGTACCCGACCCGCCCGGCTTCACGAGCTGCAGGCGCGTGCGGTAGTGGTCCCAGATGTGCAGCCAGTCCTCGAGCCCGTGGTACGCATGGCCATTGGTGTTGAAGTAGATGTGACCGGGATCGGGGCTCCAGATCTTCCTGAGCGCGTCGTTGTCGAGCCCGTCGTTGGCCAGCCGCAGGTCGAAGTACAGCCGCAGGAGCTCGGCGTGATCCTTCGGCGTGCCGCCGTCGAAGACGGGCGGGTGGTCGGGCTCGTATCCCTTCGGTGCCTCAGTCATGAGTCTCTCCTGGTCGCCGGCGGGATGCCGTCTATCCGCGCTTGAGGCTGTAGTACCGCTCGAAGGTGTCCCAGCGCTTCTCGAGCCCCGAGAGGTCGGCGGTGCCCACGCGGGTCCAGTTTTCGTACCAGAGCAGCCCCCACACGGCGTCGTCGATCACGAGCTTCTGGACGTCGCGCGAGGCCGCCGCGCGCTTGTCGCGATTGGTCTCGTGCATGTTGTCGTCGATCAGCTTGTCGACAGCGGGGTTCGAATAGAAGCTCAGGTTGGTGAACTTCGACTTCGAGTTGAACAGGAACGTCAGATGGTAGAACGGGTCGTTGATCCACGACTGCCACGCCTCGATCGAGAGCTGGTGATCGCCCTTGGTGGCGATCTGGCGGAACGTGGCGTCGGTCTCCTTGACGATGTTCACCTTGAAGCCGATCTGCTCCAGCTCGCGCTGCAGCCACACCGAGGCCTGCTCGTGCGTCGGCCAGCCCACGCGGATGGCGAGGTCCACGGGGATCGGCGCCTTGTCCATCCCCGCTTCCTTCATCAGCGCCTTGGCCTTGGCCATGTCGTGCTTGTAGGGCGAGTAGTCGCCGAGGTAGGTCGGGGTGAGGTTCGGCACCGGGCTCTTCATCTGGGTGCCGTAGCCGAACAGACACGTTGGGCAGGATGGCCTGGATCGGGATCGCGTAGTTGACGGCCTGCCGCACCAGCTTGTTGTCGAACGGCGGCTTCTTCTCGTTCATGCAGAGGTAGTGGCAGGTCGTGTCCGGCACGCTGAACACCTTGAGCCCCGCCTCGCCCTCCAGCGCCTTCACGTTCTTCGGGCTCAGCCCCGGCCGCCCGGCCACCAGGTCCACCGCCTTGCGCTTGAGGAGCAGGACACGGTCGGCCTCGTTCGGCACGAGCTTCAGCACCACGCGCTCGAAGTACGGCTTCGGGCGCCAGTAATTCGGCGTCGCCTCCATCACGATCTCGACGCCCGGCTCGTTCTTGACGAGCGTGTAGGGCCCGATCGACGCGGTGTTTCGCTTCAGCCACCCGTCGCCCACGGGTCTTCCTTGGTCGCGTGCGCCTTCACCTCGTCCGGGTCGAGGATGGCATTGTTCGACAGCGCCACCGTGTCGAGGCCCATCGGGCTCGGCGTCTTCATGTTGATGGCGAACGTGTAGTCGTCGCGCACCACGAACTGTTCCGGCGCGCTCACCTGGATCAGCGTCGGGAAGATCAGCTTCATGTACCCCGGCGAGAGCAGGCCGCGGTCGAACGAGTACTTGAAGGCCGGGGCATTGATGGGCCGGCCGCTCGGGAACTTCATGCCGCGGCGGATCTTGAACACCATCGTGGCCCCGTTGTCCTCCATGGTCCACGACTCCGCCAGGTGCGGATCCCACTCGCCGGGGACGGAGCGGAAGAGCCCAGGCTTGCCGTCCATGGGCCGCACCTTCCACATGATCGGCGCATCCATGATATTGGCCACCGTGACGTAGCCGCCCTGCGACTTGAACACCGCGGGGTCGAGGGAGTCGACGTCGGAATCCCAGGCCACGACGAGCGTCCGCTTGTCCTGCGCCTCCGCCCGCTTGAGCGCAGCGAAGCCGGCGGCGCCGACCCCCGCGCTCACGAGAAAGTCCCGCCGGCTGACCCGTGTGCCCATGTGTGCCTCCCCTCAGTCCGTGATCTCTTCGGACCAGAAAAAGATGTTCTTCGGCCGCTCCAGGTAGTTGTCGTAGAGCTGGCGAATCAGCTCCTGACCCGCCGGAGACGCCATGTCCCGCTGGTATTGCTCGACGTCGCGGATCTCGATCCGCTCGATATAGCTCCAGCCCGCCGTCTCGGCGCCGTTGATCGGCCCTTCGATGCGATGCGTGCGGTAGCTCGCGATGCTGGGAAGTGTCCTCGCCACTCTGTAGTCGTACTCGACCAGCCACTTCTCGTAGTCCTCGCGCTTGACGCCCGGCTTGAGCGTCGTGATCACGTAGCGAACGGGCATGTTTCGGTCCTCCTCTCCTCAGTGCGCACCTGGCGGGCTTGTGTCCGCAGAAGTCATTGGCTCACGGCGCCGGGTGGGGCCAGGGGCCTCCCGCGGACCGTATCCGCTGCGGACTGCCGAAGCGCCAGCCAATCGATCTCGGAGCGTATCGGAATGACCGCTGTTCGAGCGCCGGCTTGCCGGCGCAACCAATTCTTGGGAGGCTCGGAGGGGCCGTCGAGGCCGCCTTCGATCTCTCGTGGCCCCGTTGAGTGCCGCAACGGGTCGCGACTCAGCGTGTCTCGCGGGCAGGGCCGCCGGTCCCGCCCGGCGCATTGTCGGCACATTCGTGACTCAGGACACTAGCCGCCCGAGACCGGCTCGAAGCAATCCAGCACGTCGCCCGGTGCAAGCACGGCGTCGCGCTCGGCGACGGCCTGGTTGCGCGCGACCACCCACGTGTCCTGCTCGGCGCCGAGGCCGACGCAGGACCTCCTCGATCGTCGCGCCGGCGCGCAGGTCGAGCGTGGCGCGCGCGGCGCCGTCGGGCAGAAAGCGCCGGAGCGTGCCGTGCATGATGATCGTGACCGTCACAGCCCCGCCGCTCTCACCCGCGGCATGACCTCGCGCTGGAAGCGCTCGATCACCACCTCGATGCGCCCGTCGGGCGACACCGGGTAGAGCATGAATTGCGTCACGCCCTGCCGCGCGAGGCGGATGACGCCCGCGGCGACCTCCTCGGACGGCCCGGCCAGGGTCACCGCGTCGACGAAGGCGTCCGGCACGTCGGCGGCCGCCGCCTGGTATGGCCGCGGGTCATAGGCGTAGGTGAGCCCTTCGAGGTGCTTGGCGAGCGCGGGCGGGATCGTCAACCCCGCCGTCGTGAACGTGAAGAAGTCCGGGCGCTGGGCGGACAGGCTGCGCACGATGGTCGGCTTCATGAGGCGCCGCGCGGCCTGCCGGTCGTCGCCGATGCAGACGTTGATCCGCGCCACGAGGTCGATCGCGGCCGGATCGCGTCCCGCCTCGCGCGCCCCCGCGGCCACGGTGTCCTTGAAGAAGGACAGGAGCGGCTCGGCCACGCAGCCCTGCATGATGGCCCCGTCGGCCACGCGGCCCGCCGACCGGCATCCCACCGCGCGCTGCGGAGGCGATGTACATCGGCACCGTCCGCGCGCACGGGCTTCCAGTCCAGGTGCGCGCCGTCGATCCGCACCGACGGAGCCCTTGTAGGTCACGGTCTCCCCGGCGAGGAGCTTTCTGATCACCTCGACCGCCTCGCGCAGGGCCACGCCGGACTTCTCGCGCGCGATGCCCAGCTCGCGAAAGCCACTGACGCCCGCGCCGATGCCGAGCACCGCGCGCTGCCCGGAGATCTCGTCGAGCGTGGCGATGGCCATCGGCGGTGAGCGCGGCGTGGCGCGAGTACGGGTCGGTGACGCACGGCCCGAGCTTGATGCGCTCGGTGCGCAGCGCGCAGAGCGTGAGCGACGCGTACACCTCGCGGAAGAAGCGCTCATCGGCCAGCCACAGGTAGTCGTAGCCGGTGCGCTCCGCGAGCTGGGCAATCTCCGCCAGGCGGCCGGCGGGATGCGCGGGCAGCAAGAGCAGCCCGGTCGTCAGGGGCATCAGGGCGCGCCCTCGCGGGGCGCCAGCACGATCTTCTCCGCGGTGATGGGCAGGCTCGTGATCCGAACGCCGATGGCCGCGGCGATGGCATTGGCCACCGTCGCCGGCGGCTCGACGTTCGGCGGCTCGCCGACGCCCTTGGCGCCGTACGGCCCGATCAGGCCAGGGTGCTCGACGATGATCGACTGGATGCGGGGACGTCGAGCGCCGTCGGCATCTTGTAGTCGGTGAGGTTCGCGTTCAGCACGCGGCCCTCGCGATAGACGATCTCCTCGGAGAGCGTCTGGCCCGAGCCCCTGCGCCACGCCGCCCTCGATCTGCCCCTCGATATACGTCGGGTTCAGGGCGAAGCCGACGTCCTGGGCCACGACGTACTTGTGGATGGTGACCTCGCCCGTCTCCTCGTCCACGGAGAGATCCACGGCGTGGGCGTGAAAGCTCGGGGAGTGAAACGCCGGGTAGGCGTGGCCCTCCACCCGCTTGGTGTCGTAGGCGGTCCCCGGCGCGATGAAGGTGCCGTGGGCGATCATCCCGCCCCCGCCATCTGCGACTGGCGGGCGAGGTCCGCGAGCGACACGCGACCCTCGGGGCCGACGACGTGCTTGTCGCGCAGCGCGAGCGCGTCTTCCGACACGCCGAGCAACAGGGCCGCCTGGGCGAACAGCACCCGCCGTAGGTCAGCCGCTGCGGCGCGGCACGCATTGCCGACCGCGAAGGCGGTGCGGCTGCCCTGGGCGCCGAAGTCGAACGGCGTCGAGAAGGTGTCGGCGGAGACGACGTTGATATCCGTCAGGTCGACCCCGAGCTCCTCGGCGAGGACCTGGGCCGCGCCGGTGAGCGCTCCCGTGCCGATCTCCACCGCGCCCGTATTGAGCGCCACGGTGCCGTCAGGGTTGATCTTGACGTAGACGCCCGACGAGCCGCCCGTCGTCGTCCACCAGCCGCAGGCGATCCCCTTGCCGCGGCCGGGCGCGGGCCGGCGGTCCTTCCACCCGATGGCGTCGGCGGCGCGCAGCAGGCACTCCTCGAGGCCCACGGCGGTCAGGACCTGGCCCGTCGGCCCCTCGTCGCCCTCGCGGACGATATTGCGCAGGCGCAGGTCGAGCGGATCGATGCCGAGCGCGTCGGCGATGATGTCCATCTGCGACTCGACGGCGAAGTTGGCCTGGGGACCCGACGGCGCGCGGTACGAGCCGCAATTGGTCTTGTTGGTGTAGACGGCGTAGCCCTCGAGGAAGAGGTTCGGCGTGCGATACGGCCCTGCCAAGACCATCGTCGCCACCGAGGCCACGCCCGGGCCCGAGCCCGCGAAGGCGCCCGTGTCGAAGTAGATGCGCCCCTGCCGCGCGGTGAGGCGGCCGTCGCGCGTCACTCCGGTCTTGAGCTCGATCAGCGTTCCCTGGCGCGGATAGGCCGCGGTCAGCTCCTCCTCGCCGGTCGTCATGATCTTGACGGGCCGCCCGGACTTCTTCGCGAGCAGCGCGGCGAAGTGCTCGACGCCCACGCGCAGCTTGCCGCCGAAGCCGCCGCCGACGCCCGGCACGATCACCCGGATCTTCGAGGGCGCGATGGCCAGGATCTCGGCCAGCGTGCTCTGCACGTCGAAGGGAAGCTGCGTGTTCGACCACACCGTCACCTGCCCCGAGCTGTCCCACGACGCCACGGCCGCCCGCGGCTCGGTATAGCCCTGGTGCACCATCGCGGTGGTGAAGCGGTGCTCGAAGATGCGGTCGGCCTCCGCCCAGCCGCGCTCGACGTCGCCGACGACGATGCGCGCGCGATTGCACACGTTGCCGTCGCGCTGCAGGATCGGGACCGCGACATAGGACTGCCACCCTCGTGGACGAGCGGGGCGCCCGGCGCCAGCGCCGCGGCCAGGTCGAACACGGGCAGGAGCGGTTCGTACACCGCCTCGATGGCCGCGAGCGCCGCCTCGGCGGCCTCGAGGGTGGTGGCGGCGACGGCGGCCACGGGCTGGCCCCGATAGCGCACGATGTCCGAGGCGAAGACCGGCTCGTCCTTGACGGCGGCGCCATAGCGCACGTCGGCGGCGTCGGCCGCGGTGATGACGGCGCGCACGCCGGGGATCCGCAACGCCTTGCTCGTGTCGAGCTTCACCAGGCGGGCGTGGGGCTCGGCACTGCGGAAGACCTTGCCGCAGAGCATGCCGGGGAGCGCGAAGTCGGCGGCATAGATCGCCGAGCCCGTCACCTTGCCTGGCGCGTCGATGCGCGTGAGCGACTGCCCGACGACGCGCGTCGTCGTGGTCATGGCGCCACCGCCTGTCCGGCGAGGCGCTCCGATGCGCTCAGAACGGCATCCACGATCTTCTGGTACCCGGTGCACCGGCACAGGTTGCCGGAGAGCGCTTCGCGGACCTGCGCCTCCGTCGGCCGCGGACATTCGTCGAGATACGCCTTCGCCGAGAGAATCATGCCGGGGATACAGTACCCGCACTGTACCGCGCCGAATTCCATGAAGGCCTCCTGGAGGGGTGGAGCGTGCCCTGCGGGGCCAGGCCCTCGATGGTCGTGATTGCCCGTCCCTGGGCCACCACGGCCAGGTACAGGCACGCGTTCACCGCCGCGCCGTCGACGAGCACCGTGCAGACGCCGCACTCGGCGTCGAGGCAGTTCGTCTTCGTTCCGGTGAGACCGAGGTCGGTGCGCAGCACGTCGAGCAGCGTCCGGTCGGGCTCGACGAGCGCGTCGTGGGTCTCCCCGTTGATGTCGAGCGTGATCGCAATCTTCGCCATGGCTCCTCCAGCCTATGCCCTAGTCATGTACGGACAATGCGTCGGGCGGGACCGGGGGCCTCCCGCGGACACGCTGCGTCGCGACCCGTTGCGGCACTCAACGCCACGGACGATGGCTATGCTTCGCGACGGCAGAAGCCGGTCCCGCGGGAGCCCCCGGCCCCACCCGCCGCCGTGATTTCTGACTGAGGACACTAGCGGGATTCAGCATCCTGCTCGCGCCCGCGCGACGACAGCGGTCGAGGGCGCGCCTCACCAGAACGCCGACCAGATGGCGCCGGAACGCCGCCGAGGCCCGCACGTCGTCGATGGGGCGGCACGCCTGCTGGGCCGCCTCCGCCGCGCGCCGGAACGTCTCGGCGCCGACGGGCTGGCCCTCGAGGGCCCGCTCCGCGTCGTGAACGCGCAGCGCCGTCGGGGCCACCGCGCCGAGCGCCACGCGCGCCTCCAGACAGCGCTCGAGGCTCGCGTCCAAAGTGAGACGGGCGGCCACGCAGACGACGGAGATCTCCATGGCGCGCCGGCGCCCCGCCTTCAGAAACGCCGTGGCCGCGCGCGCGGGCAGCGCGGGAAAGCTCACGCGCGTCAGCAGCTCGTCGGGACGCCGGGCCGTCCGGTTGGGGCCGAGAAGGAAGCGCTCCACGGGCAGCTCGCGCTCGCCCCCGGGCCGACGAGCGTCACCGCGGCGTCGAGGGCGAGCAGGCACGGGACCAGGTCGGCCGCTGGCGATGCATTGACGAGGTTGCCCCCGACGGTGCCGACATTGCGCACCTGGTGCCCGCCGATCACCTCGGCGCTCTCCACGAGGCCGCGCAGGGCGCCGGCGAATGCGGCCGCGCGCTCGATCGCGCGGTGCGTGACGCGGGCGCCGAGCGCGATTCGCCCATTGGTCTCGATGCCGGTGAGCCCGGGCACGCGCTCGAGGCCCACCACGTGCCGGGGCGCCATCCCGCCGCGCTCGATCTGGACGATCAGGTCGGTGCCGCCGGCGAGGAAGCTCGCCTCGGCGCCGTAGCGCTCGGCCAGCGCGATCGCCTCGACAAGGCTCTCCGGCTGGTGGTACTCGAAGCGGCTCACCGCCCGAAGTCCTTCGCGTTGACGTGCGGCAGGCCAGATGGACGCCAGGCGCTCGGCGGCCGCGCGCACCCGCGGCGCCAGCGCGTGCAGCCGCTCGAGCGAGAGCCGATACGCGGGGCCCGACAGCGCCACCGCGCCCACCACCGCCCCCTCGCGCGCGATCGGCGCGGCGATGGCCCGCGCCGCCCTCGGCCAGCTCCTCGTCGGCGATCGCATAGCCCGCCGCGCGGATGCGCTCGAGCTCCGGGCGGAGGGCCGACACCGAGGTGATGGTCTTGGGCGCCACCGCCGGGAGTCGGCGGCCGAGCACGCGCGACACCTCCTTGGGAGCCAGCGACGCCAGCCACAGCTTGCCCGCGGCCGTCGCGTGAAGCGGCGCCCAGAGCCCGACCAGCGGCAAGAGCCGGATGGTCTGGCCGCGGCCCTCGGCCTTGCCCACGAAGAGCACCTGGTCGCCGTCGACCACCGCGAGCTGGACCAGCTCGTCGGTCTCGTCCGCCAGCTCCTGGAGCACGGGCAGAAAGACGCGCGGCATGCCGGCCTGATCGGCATGGCCGAAGGCCAGGGCGAGCAGGCGCCACGTCAGGAGGAAGCGGCCGCTGGCGGCATCCTGACGCACGTAGTGGCGCTGCTCCAGGGTGTCCAGCATCTTCGAGACCGTGCCCTTGCCGCAGCCAATGGCCCGGCTCAGGTCCCGGACGCTGACGCCGTCGGGAGTGGCGGCCAATGACTCCAGAATTCGCATCGCTCTGACGATTCCCGCGACCTCGCGCGCCACTGAGCAGGGGATCCTCGAGGAGAAACTTAGAAACCGCGTTTCGAATTTATAGACGCCCGACGCGGGGATGTCAGGCGATGCGCGGCAGGCACGCTCTGCGCCGTCTCAGGCAGCCGCCCTATTCGAGCCCTCTTGCTTACGATAGCTAACGATACTATCCTTCGTAAGGAGGTGAAGGATGAGCAAAGCCAAGACGCAGCGTATCCCTCAAACATCGGTCAAAGCGGCATCCGCCGAGTACAAGGTGATGAAGAACCGCCTGGCCCGGATCGCCGTCAAGGACTCGCAGACGATGGCGTTCCTCCATGCCCGTGGCCTGGACGTTGAGCCGAAGGGCCTGGCAGCAGCTCTGCGGGCCGCCATCGCGCAGATCGAGGCTCTCTACCGTGCCAAGCCGGGCCAGGAGGGCCTGACATCCGAGGAAGTCGAGGCGGCGCGTTCCGGGCGGGCTCGACCCGCAGCTCTCCCAGCGGCGCCCGCGCCGACCCGCTCGTTCAGAGCGTTGTGGCCTCACGCGAGCCTCATCCACACAGGTCTCACGACGCGGCAGACCGCCGCGAGGCTCGGTGTGTCCGATGCACGCGTACGTCAGCGGCTCCAGGCCCGGACGCCGCTTGCCGTTCGCGAAGGTCTGTCATGGAAGTTGCCGGTGTTCCAGTTCACCAAACGTGGCGAGCTCCCCGGATGGGGCCAGGTCTGCCTGAGCCTTCCTTCTGCTGCGTCTCCCGTCGCCGTGGAGCGATGGCTCAGGCTCCCGCACCCCGACCTTGTGACAGGAGAGAACGAGACCCCGATAAGCCCAAGCGCGGATGGCTGCTCGCGGGTCGGCCACCCGCGGCCGTCGCCGCCCTTGCGGGTGAGCTGGCCTGACGCATGCCGAAGTTCCCCGAACCCCCAACCCCAGCGGAGTTGGCGGCGATCGGAGCCGACATCCAGGTGTCTCCCGGCGGGGACGCGTATCTGGCGCGTCTACTTCCAGGCCGGGGCACACCCGACGACGTGGGGGCAATTCCGCGCATGGGGCCCGACCGACGCCCGGCTTGATCACCATGTCCCGCCGCCGAGTGTGCAAACTCGCGAGATCCCTCTACGGGACGGTCGGCCCGACGGCGGCCATCACTGCAATCGCCGAGGTGTTCCAGGCGAGCAGGGTCGTGGAGCGGACTCGAGAGCCCCGACCTGGGTCGCCTTTGACTGCACCAGGGATCTCCGCCTCCTCGACCTGACAGACACCTGGCCCACGAGGGCTGGGGCATCGATGGCCATCACGTCAGGTCAGAGAGCCCGGGCACGTCGCTGGTCGCAGGCGATCTACACTGTTCTTCCCCGATGTCGATGGCCTCCTGTACGGCTCCTCGATGAACGCAAACCATCTGTGTGTCGCCCTCTACGAGCGTACGCGGGGCGATGCCCGCACGGCCTGTGTTCCACCGCCTGCTCTCTGACCCAGCAGTGCTCACGCTGCTCAAGAACGCCTGTGCAGCGGTGGGCTATGCTCTGGTCTAGCGGTCGACGGGCAGAAACGTGTTGACGGACGCTGGGCGCGTTCCTATCGTACTCGGGTCCACCGCGTGGGATCGCCGTCGCGACCACGAGGATGTGAACGGCCATCGAGCAAGGAGGGCACATCATGGGCTTGCAGCTCAGTTACGATCTGCTCACGGCGATTCAGAATCGCGCCTCGCTTGCGCTGAAAGACTGGACGGTCCCCACGCGCGATCCCGGATCGCCGAGCCTGCTCCTGAATGCGCTCAACCGGGAGGACACCGCGGCTCCGGAGCTCGATCTGTTCGACGTGTCGCCGTTGCTGGATCGGCTCGATCTGGGCGGGCTCGTCGGCGAGGGCGACACCACCCCGGACGTTCGTCAGTGGCTGACCGGAGCCATCGGGAATCTCGGCGGCCTTCACGGCGTCGCGCACCAGGTCCTGTCCGGCAACCCGACCGCGATCGTTCGCGGCCTGGTCGACCGGCTGCGAACGGGCGGAAGCGCGGGCGGCGGCAGACTCCCTGATATGGTCGGCGGAATCCTCCGGCGACAGCTTGGGGTCGGAGTCTCCTTCGTGACGACGCTGACGAACCTCGCCACCGCCGATTTGCCGGAGCAGGTCGTCGGGGCTGGAAGAGCTACTTCTTCGGCGAGCATGGATTCCAGACGGTCGACGGCATCGAGATCATCGCGCCCGGTCACAGCGGCCTCCTGGCCGCCCTGACCCCGGCGTCCGTGGCGTCGGTGGCGCTCGATCCGACCGGCTTCAAGCAGGGCCTGCGAGGTCTGCGCGGTCTCCTCAATGAGCGCAGCGGCGAGCAGTACGTCCGGGATCTCATCCGCATCGTCGTCGAGGTGGGCGGTGATCTTCGCTATCAGCTCCCCGCCCGCCGCCGCGAGCTGATGGATCTGGTGCGGGACCAGGACAAGGCCACGCGCTGGTTCAAGGGCGCCGCGTCGATGGCGGAGTCGCTCGTGACGAGCGCCGTCGAAGAGGCCTTGCTCGGCGTCGCGCAGTTCCAGACGAATCCGATCCTCGCCGCCTCGGCGGCCACGTATGCGGGGACGGCGGCCCGGAAGGCGACGCAGCACACCTTCCTCTCTCACATTCCGATCCCCTTGCACTGAGCCGGGCGCGTGACAGGGCGCTCGGCGATCAACAGGCGCGGGTGGTGCCGGCGGCCAGCATCGCGTCGATCTCGCCCTGGCTGAAGCCGGCTTCGCGCAGCACCTCGATGCTGTGCTCGCCGAGCCGCGGCTGCAGGCGCCGGATCTCGCCCGGCGTCTTGCTGTAGGTCGTCGGGATATCGGGCGTGCGCAGGGTGCCTTCCGTCGGGTGCTCGACGATCTTCCAGAAGCCCGTCGCCGCGAGGTGCGGGTCTTCCAGGAGCGACTCGAGCGTATTCACGATGGTTGCCGGCACATTGGCGCGCTCCAGCGCATCCAGCCACTCGGCCGAGGTGCGCGTCGAGACGATCTTGCCCAGCTCCTCGTAGAGCACCTCGATATTGGCGAGGCGGGATTCGAGCGACTTGAAGCGCGGATCGGCGGCGAAGTCGGGCCGCCCGGCGACCTCGAAGAACGTCTTCCAGTGCCCGTCGGTATACGGCACCACCGCGAGATAGCCGTCCATGGTGGGAAACGGCCGGCGCCAGCGGTTCAGGATGCGCTTGTAGCCCGCGCTCTCGAGCGCCGGCACGAACGTCTCGCCGTACAGGTGCTCGACCATCACGTAGGCGGCCACCGACTCGAACATCGGCACCTCGATGGCCTGTCCTTCCCCGGTGCGCGCGCGGTGGTAGAGCGCCGAGAGCACCGCGGAGAGCACGGTGAGCGAGCTGGTCTTGTCGGCGACGATGGTCGGCATGTAGCGCGGCTCGCCGGTGAGCGGCGTCTGGAGCGACGCGAGCCCGCTCGCCGCCTGGATCACGTCATCGTAGGCCGGCTTGTGGCCATAGGGCCCCGCCGCGCGGAAGCCGTAGGTCGCGCAGTAGACGAGCCCGGGATTCACGGCGCGAACGGCCTCGTACTCGAGGCCGAGCCGCGCCGCCGGCTGCGGGCGGAAATTGTGCATCATCACGTCCGCGGTCTCGGCCAGCCGGAGCAGCGCCTTCCGTCCCGCGTCGTGCTTCAGGTCGAGGACGATGCTGCGCTTGTTGCGATTGCACGCGAGGAAGAACGCCGCCATCCCCGGATGGCGCGCGGGCCCGAGCCGGCGCGTCGTGTCGCCCTCCGGCGGCTCGACCTTGATCACGTCGGCCCCCATGTCGCCCAGCATCTGCGCCGCCCACGGCCCGAGCACGACCGTGGTGACGTCGAGTATCCGAACTCCCGCGAGTGGTCCCGGCATGGGCTCACGCCCTCCGGCCGAAGCGCTGTGTGCCCATGATCCGATCCTTCCCTCCTCGATGAGGTGCGTTCACGGAAAATCACCCCAGGTCCGCGACGAGGGTAAGCGCAGCGCCCGCGCCTTGTCCAGACGCGAGTGGTCAAGGCCGTGACGAGAGCCTACGTAGTAAGCTAAGCGGAAGGGATGCTTCAAGGCGCTCCCCATCGGACAAAGGAGGGGTTTATGGAACAGATCGCGCAGATCAAACGGCCCGGCGTGGTGACTCGGACATTTTTCAAGATCGGGGAGCGAATGTTCGGTCAGGTGCCAACTCCCGAGCGTCTCATGGCGCATCGGCTGCCGCTCATGCTTGGGATCGGCGGTCTCTACGGTGCCATCGAGTGGTTCGGCACGATCGACAGTCAACTTCGCGCCCTGCTCAACGTGCAGGTGGCCACTCTTTACAGCATGCCGTACTGAATGGACGTCCGCCACGCCGTCGGCGTGAAGATGGGTGTCCCGGCCGGAGAAGCTCGCCGATGTCCTGACGTACCGAGAGAGTCCGCGCTTCAGTGAACGGGAGCGAGCCGCGCTCCAATTCTGCGAGCGGATCACCCGCGACGACCTCGAGGTGTCCGAAGAGTGCCTGGCGCGGGTGCGGGAGCATTTTACAGAGGCCGAGATCGTGGAGCTGACTTTCATCATCGGGTTCCAGACCTTTGCGAGCAAATTTGCGAAGGCGTGGAGGCTTCCGCCACAAGGCTTCTCTTCCTGAATTGCGG
>ERZ1370068.1063-contig-10972_pt1 | contig 25845 bp, 43 predicted proteins | sample MGYA00561227_ERZ1370068 | MGnify/ENA primary metagenome ERZ1370068 (study PRJEB38410, sample SAMEA6850437) | metagenome | study: Metagenomic assessment of the ecological functions of the soil: analysis of the soil microbiota associated with the...
GTTACGTATTGCTCCAGCGCCGACGCACGCGATCGCAAGACCCAGGGCCGGGGGCGGGGGTGGGGGTCCGATTCTCGCAGAGGGGACCCGCTTCGACCGATTGCGCAGACTGCCTTAGAAACGCGCGACGATCGCCTAGGACACGCGATCGCCTGGCGCCTGATAGTCAGGGCGCCTAGACACTCAGTCGACGCCTACAGGCCACGCGACAAGACACATAGGCGCCTGACACATTGAGCCCTGGCGATAACCGCCCGATCAGCCTTTCGCCTGCTACTTTCGCCCCGTTTGCACCATTCTAGGGCGCCGTAAGTCACTGATTCTACAGCGCTTCGCCTGACTTTTGCGTCCGATAATGGTGGTTATGGTTACCTGATTTTCCCGCCTGTCGCCTTCACTTCGCGCCCAGCGGGTCATCGTCGCCAGGGCTGGCGCCTTCGTGCGCATGTTCGACGCGCGCCAGGTCCACAACCGCTACCGCTGGAACGTCTACCACGTCGAGCACTACAGGCGCCTGGCCTGCAATCCCGATCGGTTGATGCACGTGCTGGACCAGCACCTGCGCATGCTTCCCACTGATCCGCAGCCCGATCGCGCCGGACTTCTCTTCAGGCCAACCGTAGCGCGCGAGTAGCTCGAAAGCCCTTAGTTGATCTTTCGTCTCGACCCCGTCAGCAATTGCCAGGAAGGCCAACCGCGCGATCGCTTGTTCGCGCTTGCCCTTATCGAAAATCCTTCGAATGGTTGCCGCCAATGAATCGGCGATCGGGATGGGCTTACGCCCCGCAGGATTCCCGGATTGACCTTTGCGCCAGGACATCCGCGCAGCCTACCAAAAACCGACCGCCGCCGGCCTGATAGCTCTTGATATCACATACCGTTCTGATATCATTGTGAGCATATGAACAACGAAACCGCCCTTTGTCCGATTGACCTGCGCTCAGCAACCTTTATCGCGATCGATTACTTGCGCCAGGCAATCCGCGAAATCTACAACGACGACAACCCACAACTAACCATCCACATGATGGACGGACGCGCCGCACGCGTGCGCCGTGCTATCGCCCGATTGGAGAAAACACAGTGAAGAAACACCGCCGACCAATTGCGCACGAAGTAGCCGAAGCTTCGCGCGCCCTGCAGTCTGAAATCGTGCAGACCAGGAGCACCAACGAACTACTGGCCACCGCGCACACCTGGCGCGCCTGCAAGTACGCCGCGCGCGCCTGCGTAAAGAGCTGAAACGCCTAGACAAGGCCATCAAACACGAACAGAAGATGCTACGCGCCGTAGCCGGAGCCCTGAAGTAAATGAGAAACCGACGCCCGCACTACGAGACCGACGACCAGACATTCAGCGCCGACGCCTACCGCGTGCATGGATACGACGGTATCGCGTTTTGTGTCTATGGCTGGGAAACCGAACCCGATGAAGACACCGAATGGACCGGCCTGGAAAACCGCACCGGACGGATCGTCGCCGTGATGATTGGTGACGACCACAATGCTATCGTCGACGTGGACGACCTGACGCCAATCGCGCGCGAAGACTACTGCAGCGAATGCGGGCAAATTGGTTGCGCGCATGACGGACTAGACCGCAGCGAAGAGGAGAAACTAACCCATGCGCGAAAACATCCTGATCGCGTTTTATTGCGCCGAGTACAACCGCGTGACGAATCCCGCCACGCTGAAGACCGACGCTCAGCACTACGAAGACAACGAGACCGCGCGCGTTATTCGCGCCCGCCTGAAGAAATTGAACGCCCGCGTACGCGAATCCGAAACCGGAAAACTTTACCCACGATAAGGAGCACAGACAGTGAAGACCAAGACCACGAAAACCACAATCGCCCTCTACGTCACCGAAGAGCACAAACCACACGAGCAGTGGTGCCACGTGCGCGCAACCATCGTCACCATTGGCGCCAACGCCTGGGAACGACGCTGCAGAGACGATGGATCGTACTCATACCCCGATATCAAATCCGACACGATCCGCAATGCCAGTGACGACGACGTTAACGGCCTCTATTTGGAAAACCTGACGATCGCCTGCCAGGGCAACAACGAAGACGCCGATCGCCGCGTGTACGCCTGGGAAACGCGCTATCAGCAGCCCTATAGCGTCGACACGCGCAAAGCGCTGAAGATGGCCAAAACCTTGACGACGATCGAAAAACGTCAGGAGAAAATCAGCGAGAAGCTGACGGACGGCCTGCGACGTTTGGCGCCTACCTGGCACGCGTCGCCCAGGCGATCGGCGCCGCCTTCATTGTGACCCCGACAGGCGCCAATCGTGGCTGGAGTTACCCGAATCCGATCAGCGCTTCTGGAGTATTGCCGACGGTATTTCGCACGTCGACCACCTGATCCGCCAATGGCAGACCGAACGCGAACGCGCGCAGGAAGAGAGGCAAACGGCCTGACGCCAGGCCGAAACGCGCAAACCGCTTGCGCGTCGCAGTGTTTCGCACTGCCTGAAGATGGCCAGGAAGACCACTAGGAGACGATTAGAAGAATGCACACACGACAGACGATGCACGACTTGATTCAGGACCAATGGGAATCCGACTTGCCCGATCGCATTTTGGCCATTCTCAAAACGATGGAAGGCAAGGCAATCACGACGCGCCTACTCGACAAGCTACCAGGCGGTAAAGACACCTGGCGCCTGAATCGGCACTACGGATGGACCGACCTGCAGAACCGCGAGTACAACAATGGCGACTACAAAAACGGCTGCAGCTTGATGCTTGCCCGGAGTGAAGGCGCCGTACCCAATTGACACCGCCTGGATCGAAAAAGAAAACACCGCGTACTTTGACGCCAGGAAGAAACGCAATCACGCCCGAATGGAAGCCCTGAATACGGCCGAAACGTTGGACGCTATCGCCATCGCGCTGAATTGCGCCGAACGCGCGATCGCGCAGCTCTTCCACGCGCAAGAGACGATCGAAAACTCACCGGATACGGCAGCACCTTAGAGCCCGATCGCGTAACTTCCTCCGCGCCTGCGGATTGATGTGGACGCCGCCGGGCAAAACCTGATCAACCGCAATTACAAGGAGAAGAAATAACCCGCCATGCAGAAACGACACTTCGAATTAGTCGCTAGAATCCTGGCGATCTTTCACTCGCCACACCGCCGAACAGCGATCGATCGTGCGCGCCATCGCTTGCGCGTTTGCTGACGCCTTCGCCACCACTAACCCGCGTTTTGACCGCGATCGGTTTTTGCGCGCCTGCGGACTGGAGTAACCGCCATGCATTCATTTGACATCATTGGATACGTCGAAGACGGTTGTATCATCTGTAACGATTGCTGGATTGGAGACGACGACGCCGACGAAACCAGCCCGATCTTTGTCGACAACGGAGAAGAGACGATCGGCAATGCCTGCGACACCTGCCGATCGTTTTTGGGCCCCGATCTGCAATGGCACGATCAGACCGACGCCAGTGTGTACCGCTGGCCCCACTGCGATCCGCTGCCACCATACGCAGCCCTTCGACAACGACGCCGATACACGCTTGGCAGCTCGACGCCGTGAGCTTACGTGCCCCAATTGCCGGGCAGGAAGATTGCGTTTTTGATGGCCACCATGAACGAAACCGTTTACACGGCTGAAGACCGCTTCAGTATCGCGCAAGGGCTATACCGTGCACTGCGCCGACTACCACGCCGGGCAGAACTCCCTGAGCACGCTGTACTGTCGACGCTTGGAGTACCCGCCCTGGCGCCTGCGAACGCGGACCGGACCCCGACGACAGCACAGCCCAGGCCGTACACGACGACCTGGCATCCGGGCAACTTGACGTTGACGACGTACACGCCTGGATTGAGGCGACTTATGCCGAGTAAGAAACCCGAACCGAAAACGCGTAACTACCTACTGCGCCATATTGACCCCGACGTTTGGCGCGCCCTGAAAGCTACGCGCCGCCCAGGAAGACACGACACTGCAAGCGCTGATTAATCGGATCTTGAAAGACGCAACAAAGTAAGCCCATCGTCGACGCCTTCAAAGCCCTGCGCAGCCTGCAGGGGCTTTTTCTTTGTGGACGCCTACCTGCGAACCGATCGCCCGCCTAGCGCCCGCCTGGCGCGCCACGAACGCCACGACCGAATACGACCAAACCGATCGCGACACCTGGCCAAGCCGGACACCTGGCACGCATCGACGCACTAGGCCAGCTTTCCAGGCAACGGTACGCCGATCGCTAGACGCCGATCGGACCGATCGCCCGATCGAACGATCGCGCGCCGAAAACCCCAGGCGCACGACCCGCGCGCGACGCCCCGGTCCGGCCCCGTTCGCCCCGAAAGGCGCGAACCCTAAAAAGACTTTAAATTTTTCAGTACGCAAAATTGAAAATCGAAAACTCGGAAGGCAATTATGGAACGCAGACATCAGGCGTGGTCGCCAGCAGCATCGACGGTTGCCGCCCGCATTGCGCCCAGATAAAGCACGCACGCGATCGTAGGTCTTGCAGCACCGTCAGTCGACAGGCGCGATGCCGTTGCTCGTACAGCACCACAAAGCGCGGCTGAACAGGTGCGAACGTGTGACAACTGGCGCCCAAAAACGCGGCGACCAGGACGAGCCAGCGGGTCACACCATGCCAATTTCGTAGTAGCGAGCGAGTCGTTCGAGCCTGGCCAACTTGGCCCGCGTGATCCCGGAGCGTCGAATGCGCAACCCGAGATTGCGACGTCCCAGCTCGCGACACAACCGATACTGCGACAGCCATTCGCGACGGAAGGCGGTCAGCAGCGCCAGCGCCGGACGCGCCGAGACAATCGCACGCGGCAACGGTTCGCCCCTGGCGACTTTTCCACGATAGCGAGCTTGATAGGCCGTGTTTGCCGCTCGGCAGGGCAGGCAGCGGCAGTGATCGCGGTTGGTAGGCGGTACGCGTCCCGTGTTCCATTGCCGGGCGAGCATCCACCCGCCCGGCACCAATTGCAAATCTAGGCGCGTGGCTTGATGCGCCTCGTCCTTGAGCAGCTCGCCGACCGCCAGCTCGCTTTGCGTAAACCCCAACGTCTTCGCGTCGCGTTCGAACAAGCCCAGGTACGTGAGCGTGCGCGCCGGTTTGCTGCAATTGCCGGGATGCGCTTCGCCGAGCCCTTCGGCAATTTGCGTGACGCTCTCGCCGGGATGCTTCCCGATGTACTCGTAGATGCGCTCGCACATCGTGCCGAAAAACTTCACCGGGCCGTTGACGGTATAGGCCATCCCCGTGCCGCGTTTCCCGTTGCGCACTTTGATCAACCGCCCGTCGACGCCCGGTAGCGGTTTTCGCTTCCGCCGCTTCGACAACGACGCGCCGCCCTTCAGCCGCCGCCGTTGTTCGTTGAACGCCTGAATCCGCGCCGCCTGTTCCCGACGCCGCTTCGCCGACCAATGCGCTTTGCCGGTCGAGCCAGGCCGTTTCTTCTCTGCGCCTCTGCTTTTTGCGCAGCCGATATTTCCGCTGATACCGCGTTTGTATTCCTCTGCATCGGTCGACGACGGCGGCGCCGCGTGATGATCGCGCTTGAAAACTCCGGCCAGGCGGGCCCGTGACCGTTGCGCATTTCCGGTTTTAGGAGCTGCGGACGCATGTCGCCGACGAACAGATCCGGGAAGGCCCGATGGAGTTCAGTGATTTTGCTTTCAATTTCCTTCAACGACTGGACGGCACCGACGCGCGCTAAGGCGCGTAGATCAGTTTTCATCATGCGATTGGGCGTCCTTCAGCGCCCCCGACTTACGCGTTGGCTTCTGCGCTTTCGCTCGGCGGGCCCGCGTGCCGTTTGCGAAGACGCGGCTGTTTCTCTTTGCGCGACGTGCGCACGTCGCTTCATCGTCGCGTAGGTGATGTCGTCGCCGTGCACGTCGACCGGGTCATAGCCCGCTTCGTCGAGAATCGCCAACACGATCCAGTAGACGGTCACCCCGGAGCCCTTTGAACTTCCCAATCTGCGGCGCCGCCTTCGCGAGCTGCGCCAACGACCGCACCCCCAGCTCTTGCACACGCGATTGAGCTTGATCGCCGCCATCGGATGCGGACACCCCAACCGCCCCAAGCTCCACCGCGTGTAGCTTCTGCGGCCCGATTTCCAAGAGCGCCCCGTGTTCGTGCTGCACGAAGGTCTTCCCAAGAATCCCGACGTATTCCAGCGGATTATGCGCGCCTTTCACACAAGCCCCCTCCTTCTCTGACCTAAGTGGCACTACGTTAAACGGGTTGCACCGACGCGTCAATAGTCCATGTTTCGACGCGTGCAACGGCGAATTTACAAGGCTGCACCAAATGCCAGCTAGAGCTAGAGCCTTGAAGCGACACGAGTGAACTTACGCGCGCATGACGACGTCGGCCTCTTCGGTCTTGACAGCACCACCGGCCAGTAGGTCCATCGGTGACCACCAGGGCCAGGCCAGGTCGACCGAATGGGCGCCCAAGACCCGTTCCCAGACGACGCCGTTTTTGTCGCGCCAGGTGGCCCGCGACGCCGGTATTTCGAAGCGGGTTGGACCGGGCGGCGGACGGATGGCCGGTTGCGGCGACGCTTCTTCGACCGCGTCGAAAGGCAGCTCGGCGATCTGCTTTTTCTGCGTCTTGAACATCGCGCGGCGGCGCGGCAGCCAACGTGATGAAAGCGATGCAGCATGATGCCGCCGACCACTTCGATCGTCGGCTGCGGAGTCGACCCAATCCTCACGCACGATCACCCGCTGACAGGTTTCGCATTTCGCGCCGACCGCGAAATTCACCTGAAACGCGAGCGCCGCGTGCTGATGGATCGGACAGAGCCCGCCGCTAGTCGACAGCGCCGGGCACTCGGAATCTGGCACGGCTTACTTGAGGACATTGGGCAACGCGATCAAACGCGTCAGGACGTAGATCACGATCACCAGGAGCGCGAAAATTTGAATCGCGCGGGCCCAAAGCGGCGGCATCGGAATCTGCGTCGTCAACAGCCAGATCACGAACCCGATCACGCACACCGCCAAGATCAGCATCAGCAAATCCATTGTCTTCTCCCTCTAAAACGGGTTGTCGACTTTGTCGTCACCAAACTTTTGATCGTCGAATCGCTTCACTTCCGCGATGCACGCGTCGCAGGTGACCGCGTCCGGATTAGTCGTAATTTCGCCGTGCGACACCCACCGTCCGCAGACCGTGCGCCGTTGGTGTCGGTTGACGCAAATCGTCCCACCAGGCCCAATGCGTCGGCTTGATCACTGTCCCGACTTCACGAACCTGAATCCGTACTGCGCTTCAACGTGTTTTTCTTCCACGCATAGAGCGGCGTGCGCCCCTCAAAACCTTTGACGTCTTCGACCACCAGCAGATTGGTCGCCACATCGACATACGAAAATCGGCGCGATACGTCCCAATCACCACCAACACCCCGTCAATGTCGACGACCGCGAGCGGAAATTTCGGCTGACAGCTCCAGATCGCGAATCGCGCGCGCCTTCCGCAACCAACACAGCTCGCCGTAGCGCTTGGCTTCCGCCTCGACGCGAAGCGCTTGCCGTCGACGACCGTCGGAACTGGCCGAGAAACTTAGAACGCCGAGCCACGCGGTTGGACCGCTTCAGCGCGCGGTCCTTTGTTCGACGGCATGACGGTGAAGTCAACCGATTGGCCCTGCTCCAAGCTGTCCCAGGCTTCGCATACGCAGAGCGATGACAGAAATATTCGGTTCCGTCGCTGGTCGCGATGAACCCAAACCCTTTGTCGACGACGAGCCGCTTGATCGTTCCCGACTTGCGTTCTTCACGCGCCATGTAACACTCCCGAGCGGATCGTCGTCGATCGAGCGCTTGACGCGTTTTGTCGTTCGGCAACGCCGCGAAAAAGCGATCGCGCGCCGCCCACCATCGAGCGAGCGCGTCGCCGTGAATCCATCGACCAGGCACCACCAACCCGTGCGCGACCGGATCCCAGACCAGCGGCGCGTCCTCGATCGGCACAAAGGCAATCCCGCGATCGGAAACATCAGCGCGACGACAGACGCGACAATCGCAGGGCGCGCCGATGCATATCGCTGGTGAAGGCGTCGCGTCGTTCGCTCAACTCGGCGTCGCTCAGCACGCGCACGCCTTCAGGTCACGCGCGTCGCCGCGTGTCGTGGCATCAACGCGATCCAATCCGCTGCCGAGCGGGAAGGAGCGGGCCGGATGCTTTGCGACTAGGTCTTCAGCCGCCTTGACCACGACCGCCAGCGGGAACCGGCGCAGGGCTTTGAAGTAGCTGTCACAGACCAGCTCTTTGTCGCTCTTCGTCCCGTAGAGCCGGAACGTCGTCGCCAGTAGGTTGAACGCCCCTTGAAACGCGACCACGTCAGCGTCGACCATACGCCCTCCGTTCCAGCGGATCATCGATCAAACACGCCGTCTTTGACGAGACGCGCACGCATTCGCTCGGCTTGTGCTTCGATGGACTCTTCGGCACTGCCGGTCGGGCAGCGGCGCGGCAAAGGTCGATTGAAACGCGGCATCCCAAAAGCGGAAGGCGTCGCCCGTGCATGACGTGCTCAGGCGGCAGGGTTTTGAAGTAGCTCGCATACCAGGCTCAGCGAGTACTGCTTGGTAGCATCCCGGTCGCCGCCGTACTTCGGCGCGAGCCGGTCGGCGAGCTTGTCGTGCACCGCACGCGGCACGCAGTGGTCAGCGTCTCACCGCACCAGGAATGGTCGAGATGGCGATTGCGGCCGATGATCGAGCTTCTGCGCGCGCGCGCGTTCTCTCTCTCTTCTGATCTTATACTGTGATCTGATCCGATCGCTGATCTACCCGACTTGCCTTGAGGCTGCAAGGCTTTGACTAGGCTCGCTAAGGTTAGCTTGAGCCAGGCTTGTCTCTAAGCCGCTGTCATTTGCTACTTTCTTGTCACGGTGCGATGCAAGACCTCCACGACGACCGCCTTCTGAGAACTTGCAGATACCGGGCCAATGCACGCGCGCGATCGGCCTTGTACGCGCGGTTGATGCAGCCGTCCGTTGCGCTTTGGTGATCAGTTCGAGCCGGTCGAGCGCGGGCCAAATGACGGTGTCCCACTCATCCGTTGTGAAGCCGCAGAGTGTCAGCTCAGCCATTGGCGGATTGGCGACTGAGCCGTTGAGCCAGCAGGAAAAATCAGTTCGAGGTACATCAAGCGCGGCCGGGCGCTCAGCTGCACGCACGCAGTTCGCTCATCCGCCAATCGACGACGTCGAAGGCGAGCCAGGGCAAACGTGCGCTCACAGCTCATCGCCTTCCGCACTGGCCTGATGGCTTTCGAGCCAGTCGTCGACATCCGCGTCGGCGCCTGATAGGCCAACAGCGGCCTCAAGATGACCGCCAGGACGAGAACGGCCAGGACCCTGAGCCCGGTCATCATCGGCCGCGCGCCTTTGCCCTGGCGTGTTCGTCGAGCTGCATGCACTCGGCGATCGTGCCGACGACCGCCGACCAGCCGACCATGCGGGCGAAGCGCCGGACCTCGCGCAGCTCCGCCGTGTGACTGCCGTCTTCATCCATCGCGACGACGGCGACCTGCGTCAGCACCTGGCGCCAGTCGGGCGTCGTTCGAAGGACACCCGCAGCGCCCAGCGTTCGAGAAAATCGACGAACTTCGCGCGCGCGTTCATCCAGGTTGAGCGGCGGTGGCGGTGGCGGGTTGAGCGGATCGTCGCGATCGGTCGAAATCTTGGTAGGCGGCATTGCGGGACCTCAGAACGGCAGCGCGATCGTCGACGTCGTCGACAAACCCGCCGACGCCTTGCGGAACAGCCTGGCGCGGCGTCTCATCCGGCCTGGGTCCCACCAGCACGACGACGTTGGCGTTGACTTCGGTCAGCAACCGATCCGCGCCCGCGTCGTCTTTGTATTTGCGCGTCCGCAGCTCGCCTTCGATCAGCACTTCGCGCCTTTACGCAGCAGGCGGCCCGACGTTCTCGGCGGTCCTGCCCCAGACGCTGACGCGATGCCAGTCGGTTTCCTTTTTGGCTTCCCCGCTCGCTTTGTCCTTCCAGCGCCGATCGGTCGCCAGTGAGAAATTCGCGACCGTCGAGCCGCCGATCGCTTTGACCTCCGCGTCTTTGCCCAGGCGCCCGAGTAGCGTCACCCGATTGAACGTGCCCATGCGGCTACTCCTGTTGCGGCTTTTTCACAGCCTTAAACTCTTCGATCGGAATCTCAATACACGGCCGACTCGTCTTTGCCGCGATACGTCGAGAAACAGCGTGTCGAAATCGTCGAGCAGCCGACGCCGCATTTTGATCTCGACAAACGCGATGACCTGTTCGCCGCGTCGCAGTGACTAATCGATCGGCGACAGCGGCGGGAATTCCACACCCGTGCACTTCCATTCCGCTTCGAGCGCGCGCACGACAGCATGCTCGCGAGCTTTGTCTTCGGGTTGCTGATGAATCATTTACGATGCACCCGCCGTCAGCAGCTTTTGTTAATCGTGCCGTCGGCAATGCGCGGCACCAGGATGCTCGCCGACCGTACGATTCGTTCGACATGACGATGAAGGCGAGAAACTTCTTCTTCGAAAATCGAAATGCCGGTCTCGACCGCTTTCGATCTTGGCGCGCACCACCAAGAGCAGCGCGCGCCAGCGGCGCCGGTCTTCCTGGTCGAGCGCCACCTGCAGCTGCAGTTGTCGTTGCGCGTCCGCCTCGGCGGGCGTCAGCAGATGTTTGTTGCGGTCGACGCGCGGCAGCGTAAAGCGGACGCGCTGGCCCTTCCAGACGAATTCGACGCGGTCATGGTCAGCGGTCCAACCGTAGGCGAAGCCTTCGGCGCCGTGCGCGTGCAGCAGCTGTTCGAGATGCCCGCGACTGCGCTGCACCGTGACTGACGGAGCCTTCAGCAAATTTCGGCATCATCACACCTCAGCGACCGCGCGCGGTTCGAGTCTTACAGCTCCAGGTGCTTCCAGCCGGACCGAAATCGAGAAACGCCGTCAGCAGCTCGGTGCAGTCATCGTGCAGCGCCGGGGTACGGATAGAGCGTGAAGGTTTCGACGTCTTTGACTCTCGACGACGCCGTTGCCGTGATCGTCCAGGCGGAAGACGTGGGCACTCGATCGCGGGCGCTTCGAAGATGTCGAGATAGAACCGCCACTGATAGCCGCGTTCGTAGTGGGCGAAATCGAAGCTGCCGGTTGTCGTTTTAGTTTTCGATCAGCCGCTGGCCCAGGATCGCCGTCAGCTTTGGCGACCACCGTCGGCGCGTCGCCGGGCAGACTCCAGACTTTCGCCGACTTCACTTGCCAGGATGGTGCGCGGATCGAGCGCGGCAAACGCCAGCGCCATCGTGTCGTCACCAAACGCGTAGCCTTCCGGAGCTGCAGCCGCCCGGCACGGCGTACTTGCGCGGATCGCAGACGATGGCATCAAACGCGCGGCCGATCAGCAGCGCCGACGTCGGCGGACTTTGATGCAACAGCTGCGCGATCAGGTCGGCTTCGCTGGAGCCAGTCCTCGGTGAGATGCCGATGGAAACTTTCCAGCGCCGTGACAGGAATCCGCATGTCATGCCGCCGGTTCGAAGCGCTGATTCTTGCTGTCGAAGCTCAGGCCCTTTTGCTCGGCGGCAGCGACCAGCACCGTCGCGATCGCTTGTAGGTCGCCTTCGGCAGCTTGCGAATGACCGGGATGGGTTTCGTTGAAATCTTTGTCATTTTGGAAATCGCGGATCTTGGTGCGCCACTCTTCAATCACGTCGACGGTTTCCGCGTTGGCGTCGCTGATCTGCCCCAGCGCCTTGCGCGCCTGATCGTATAAATCCGCCATGAAGACTTTGGCGTCGACGACCGGCGGCAGCTTGAACGGCGCCCAGCCAGCGGGATTCTTGCCAATCCAGCGATCGGTCGGCGAGAAATCGAGCACGCGATCGCGGCCGACCACCGAGATGTAGCCGACGAAATCCGAGATTTTCATCACTTCGCTGAGCGAGCCGCCCGCGATATCGAGGCCGCACCGTGCGCAGGTCGCCGTCGCGCTCTTCGCGATCGTGGGCAATCAGCAGCACGTCTTTGTCGAGCGTGCGCAGCATCGCCATCCACTGCCGAGTAACGCGTTTGTGAGCTGGCCCCAGCCCTGCTGACTGAGGCTTGCCGTTGGGCCCCAGCTTCGGCGTTTGCATGATGATGTCGGCCGTCATCGCGTCGAGCGCGCGGCCGACCGTGTCGACGATGATCGACTCTATGCGGCGTCAGCTTGCCGCTGGTCATCGCATCAACGACATCGGACCACTGATCGATCACCATGCGTGTCTTTAGCGATTGACCGCGCGCAGACGCGCGCCGCTGTCGAAATCGAGCAGCAGCGGATCTTTCATCGAGTAGCCGAGCGACGTTTTGCCAATGCCGGCACTGGCCGTAGATGGTGATGTTGGGATGGGCGATCGTGATCGTTTCAGAGCTTTTGATAATGCGCGGCACGGGCCTCTCCCTTTGTCGCTGTATCGTGAATGAGAGAAGCCGTCCGGAACCTCGCCACGCGGCCGGCACGAGCTACAGGGTCACCGGACGGTGTTTATCTGATCGGCGTAGAACGTGCTACCGCCCGCCGCCGTGTGTGGCCGCGGTGATGAAACCCGCAAACGACCCGCCTCTTCAGGGATTCCTCGCCCAGCCGCCGATCTTCACGTGCGCGATGCGGCTTGCCCAGAAATCCAATTGCGCAGCGTGCCCGGCTTCGATGCCGGAGTCGTTCAAATCCCCTTCATCGATCGTCAGGTGCTTCGCGCGCGTCGCTCAACGATCATCAGCGCGCTCATCACTCTGCCAGAGTAATCAGCCCGCCGAGCGGCAGACCGAGCTGCGCTCGAGCCGTCGCCGCAGTGTGAGTCACTCGGAACGGTGTCGCCAGCGTAAAACCGAGTCGCCGGTGATCATCGTCGTGCGGGCGTTTGAACATGCGCCTGGCGCGTCCTGACAGCGCACCCCGAATCCGCCGTTCTTGCGCAGTGATCGCCGGGGGCGTCTCCACCTGGCGTGCAGCCCGCCGTTCAGTCCATGCTCAACCCAGTGCCGGAAAGACCGCGCCCAAAGTTCTGAGGCAGAAATCGAGCTCAGGAAAAACCGCACCCTGTAGCTCGAGGCCAGCGCGAACAATTTTATGAAACGCGTTTTTTTGTAGTCATCGGACGTCGACCAGGTGAGCCTGCCTTTACGGCCGTTACGAGCAGCTTCGCGTTTAGGGCCGAATTACGAGCTTCTGCCCAGAGCTCGTCTAGGAGCCAACCCAGCGGCCACCCGAGGGACACATCCATATGCATTCGCCGACTTGCATAGGCGTTTTCAGATTCGCCTGTTGATCGCGTGGCGTGGCGCGCGATACGTAGACGATGCGGACTGGCCCACCACGAAGCCCTTGAGAGGACGCGAAGCCGATCCGAGCTGGAGCAGACGAACCCGCGAGGCCATGCACCTGAACAATAAAAGCACGGTCGCACCGGATCCGAATGACGTCTGACAGTCGAAGCTGGACCACGAGCCGTCGATCGGCACGACCAGCGGCTGGACCGGCACGAGCGGCGGCAAACGTTGACGACGTCTTCTTCCGGCGTCGAGCAGATGGCCTCAGACGCCACCAGAACGACTTCCGCCTCTTTGCGCGCCTGCGCGTGATCGCAGCGCGAGTACATCGCATCGGGTCGACACGCCAGGCTGCAGAAGGTGCGCTGGATCTGGGCCTGCCCAAGATCCGGCAGAAGAGCTTTCCCGATCGGCCTGCAGCGGCGCCTGGATGCGATTGCCGGAAAACCCGCCCGCAGCGCCGCCTCGTCGTGTCGTTTCCCGCAAAAAGCCAGGTGCCGCTAGATACATCATTATCGACAGCGTCGTAAGGTGCTGGCGGCATGACACCACGATCGGAAAGCCCCGATCGATCGGGCCATGGCCGTCCGCGCCCTGCTCGGGAAGCGCGGCACCATCTGGACGCAGGGCCGTGGGCGCCGACAAAATGGGCGTCTCGCCGTGCCGCGCCTGCACGATCTGATTCGCGGCATCGACGCGGCATCACCGGCTGATACGGCGATGCGCCTGCGCAAAAATCCTCCGGATCGGCCCCGCCAGCCCCGACCGGCTGGGCCCGCAGAACGAGTGACGACGTCGCCACCTGGCAAGCAATCCCAATCCGCGCAAGACGGCAGAGGAGGTGTCGATGAAAACCAGGCAACCCGAATCCGCGACTCCTACAAACGGTGCGGGCGTCCCGGACAGCTGCAGTCACCCCTGGTGGTAGGCAGACTGATGCTGGTGCGCGGCAGGCAAGCTGCATCAGGCCAGCACCACAGACAGCCAACCGCGCCATCGCCGATGCGCGTATCATGATGAAGGCGCACGGCGCAGCGGCCGAAGGGAAATCGCGCCGAAGCCCCTGCGCAAAACGACGCTCGCCGCGTTGGTGCGCCGGCGAACTCTGGCCCGGCACATCAGAAAGAACAGACCGTCGACGGCGGCGAAAGCCGTGCACATCATCAACGACTTTCGCGACTTCGTAGTTCTGGCCAGGCGCACGACACCGCCGCTACTCGGGTGAACACCAGCGGCTTCACGATCGACAAGTGGAAGCTGTACCGCACCGACGCCAGAACGCGCGCACGGCCGTCAACCGTGAGGCTGAACCTGATCAAAGGCGCTGTTTCGCCAGGCCGTCGCCTGGCGATGCCTGACCGAGTCGCCCGCCGCCCAGACCACGAAATACAGCGGTGACGGCAAGCCGCCCCACGTCCTGGATAACGCCGAGCTGGGACGGCTGATGAGCGCGGCGACCCCTACGTCGTACGCATTTGTAGAAGTGACCCTAGAATGCCTTCCACGCCTCTCTGAGGTGCTCAATATTCGCCGGGAGCACATCGGGCCGTCCTACATCCAGATTCGCCGCAAGGGCGGCAAGAACGACCGCGTCGAGGTCACCCCAGGGCTGCGCGCGGACCTGCTGGCCCGTGCCACCCGTCCGGCTTTGTCTTCGGCTGGGACGCCGACGCGATCAGGACCCGACCGACTCGGCACGCCGCCGCGCCGCGCGACACGCCGCCAACCCGCAGACGCGCGTCCAACACGCGCCCACATTTCCGGCCACCCGCCGACCCAGCAGGGCGGCAGCCAACCTGGTCCTGCGCGAGCTGCGGCGACTCGGCATCGAGGGCAGTCACCACTCGATGCGCCACTACCGGCGTCACCCACCATGCTGGAAGCGGGCGTCAACCCGCGCACGATCCAGCGCGCCTGGCCGGATGGACGTCGCTGCGGATGCTCCGAAAATGCGGCCACGCGCGCGATGCCGAAGCGGAAAAGGCGGTCACCTGCATGCGCGACCAGCTGGCGACGCTCGCCGCTGCCGCGACCCCGATCCGATCCAAGAGGTGGGGCTAAGAATTGGTACGCGCGAACGAATGGGCCGCAGAACGCGGCGAGCTGGTCGGCGGTAAAGGCTGTTGATTCAGGTGGTTGGAGGTGGCGTCCCCGGCGAGGATTCGAACTCGCGTCTCGGCCTTCGAAAGAATACCATCGTCGCCATTTTCAACAACGGCGCTGGATGGGCGGAAATTCGCTACGATCGGCGCCCGATCCCGTCAAGAATCAGCGACTCACTCTGCTTCACTGCATCCATTCCCGTACCCGTCGGCAGTCACCTTCTGGAATCACAGGTAGGCAGTACTATTAGTGCACAGCGGCCGCGCCGCGTAGAATCATCGGCGGGTGATCGGCCTGCGCGGCGGCGGCGCCGACGCTGAGCGCACTGAGTGAAAGCCGTTTTTCCACGCGTCGGTTTCAGGTGAGGCGCACGTCCGAAGAGCGTGGCAGTGCGCGATCAAGGATTGCGGCCCGAATCAGCGTCGGTGTAAAACCGCTTCCCGAGCGCCAGCATTTCCCCGGCGTCGAGCGCCACGTTCCGCGCACGGGCCAGCGGCAGCGGCCCTGCGCCAGGCAGCCTCACGCCGAAGACCGTTCCGCTTTGTGTTTCATTCAACTCGCCGCTGGCGCGCTAATCGATTCAGCCAGCGTTCGGCTCAGCCACGCCGACGCCGCGCCGCTGTGGGCTGTCCGACTTGCCCCGCTGGTAAGGTGCGCATCCGGCACATGGCCCCACCACTGCGCCAGTTAGCGCGTTGGCCGGAGAGCGCCTCGCCAAATGAACCAGCGGCGTTGCTTGGTAGGCGGCGCTGACCTTGCAGATTGGAAGGTGCGGGTACATCGCGATGTAGGAATCACCGCTGTTGTCGATGCCAGAAAGATCGCGCGGGATCTGATACGAACCGCTCGCCAGTGACGTGTGGCTTCCCGCCCATGCCGAGCACGATACCGGCACCTTTAGCCGTCACGATCGCTTGAGCTTTACGAAGCAGAGATGTAGCTCTGCGGTGCGCCACTGCCGTTGGGTTTATTTTCCGCGCCGCTGCCGTCTCCCGCAGCTCATCACGCACGCAGCAACCGCGCGTCGCCCGGTCATCGTATCGCCCCGCGTCGGCCACGCGAGCCGCGCCGATCCGCCAGCCGGAATCGCAGATTCCCCCGCCGCAAAAGGCTGCCGTCCCGACCTGCGCGCCGCCGCTGGTAAACACGATCGACGCGCATTCACGATGCCCGCTGTGCCGCGGCGCGGTCGACACCACCTCGCTGCGCCGCTGCGAGACTATATCTCGCCGCGACGTTGTGGAAACGCCGTCCTCGATGCCGCCTCGACTTCAGCGGTGTCCAGACGACGTTTCCGCCACCGCGCTCGCACCCGATCCAGACCAGTGTCGTGCGCGGAGCCCGCCGCCCGCGTAGAGCAACGGCAGCGCATCGGCGAAGATCGCTTGCCTCGTTCGCGGCAGCATCGCGCTGGCACAAGACGGGGATGACTGTTGCGCGTGTCGGGCGTCGCGTCGCCTCCGGCTGCAGGCGCGGATTTAGTTACGCGCCCCGGGCGTGAACGACGAAACGGCCTCGTTGGCGCAGGCGGCAGCGCGGCCACCGAGACGCCGATCGCCGTCGCGCCACACCCGCTTGGCGCCGGACTTGTCGCGCGTTGGCCGCGCGCGACCGTTGTAATCGTGCCTGCGGGCGTCGAGGACGTGGTAGATCGCGCCGGGCGTCAGCCCGCATGAATCCGGCGAGCTGACCTTGCAAGCGCAGACTGCGCTGCCGTCGAGCCGCCGCGATTGGACCCGTGATCGCAACCCGGACGATGGCAGGCCACGCCGACGAATAGGTATTCGCCGAGTCGGCCTGCATACCAGCGCCCGGCCGTTCGCCGCCGTTGCCAGCGCCCGACGATTGATAGACGCAGGCGTCGTTTGCGAGCAGAGTTTTCAGTACCCGCCGAGCCCCGATCACGTCGACGCCCTGGCTGCCGCCCGGCAGCCCCGAAGAGCGCCAACGTTGTCCTGCGTCTGAACGCGCTGGCGCCGCCACCGCGGTCTTGACGTCGAATTCCGGCCGCGACGCCTGCGCTCAGAAACACCATGCGCGGAAGCGCCCGGCCGAATCGCGGCAGACGATCGGGTTGGCGTTCGGAACCGTGAGATTGATCGTCGGTGTAGGTCGTCAACAAATGCGACCGGCGTCGACGTGCCCGCCAGCAGTGCGTGTGAATCAATAGCGCCCCGGAATCGGGTTGCCATTGGTGTCGAAAAGCCAGTGCCGCACATCCACCAGGGTGCGGGCTGAGAGCGTGCCGACGGCCAACGACCACGTCCCGACTCCGTCTTGCGGATTTACTTCTTGCCTTCCGAGCTCGCGAGAGATACGCCAAAGAATGCGTCGACGTTGTGGCCCACGGCGCTTGCATCATTTCCTTCGCGCGGTTCTCACGTTCGCGTTGGCCGTAACCCCGCGCCGCTTCGAGCACGTGCTGCCATGACCGGCTTCCCGTGAGCTTGCCCCTGAAACAGATTGCCAATCGCTCGTCTGCCATCCCGTCCTCGCGAAAGAGTCCGGCCGGAAATCAACAATAACAACACTTCGCGCACCCCGCGGCAACCCATGTAAACAATCTCGCGCGATAGATTTTGGCGCCCGCGCTGCCTGGCCGCGCCAGCTCTAGACCAGCGCCAGGGTTGGACGCTGGTTGGGATTGAAGCGCTCTCGCCTTGTGCAGTCCCCGCCGCACTTGCGCGCCTCAAGAAGGGAAATGTCTCCATTCTAACGTCTCTTGATCCAGTAGAGCCGCGCATTCTCCAGCTCGCTCATCTGCACGGCTGGCCGGAATGCTTCCAGCGCGGTTCGATATCACTCGGCGGTACGCTGTGACGGCCGCGTGTCAGTGTGGCAGCCACGAAATCCGTCCCGTTTCCGGATCTTGTGTTCGCCGACACCCGGTGATCGCCGATCGGCTGCGCCGCTTGGCAACGCAGCGCTGAGCCGCCGCTGGCCGCCTTCACCGGGCCCGAAGCGGGAATGCCGCCGTGCGGTCCACCGACGGGTGGGGCCGCGCGTGCGCCAGCCTGCCGCCGGCTGACGGCAGACCACCAATCATCCAGTCGGAAAGGCGGCGCACCGGGCCCAGGCCCCAGGCGTGGCTCGCGAATCGGCGGCTGCGCCGCGCCGCAGTGACGGATACCATCGGCGGCGGCTGATTTGCTCTTACCGGAGCCGAAATTCTTCCCAAACGCGCGCAAACCAGTGCGTCGCACGCGTCAGCGCCACGCGCCGAGAAACTTCCACGGCCCCACCACGGCGCCCGCCCACCGCGAGACCGGGCCCCTTTGCGGCGACATGCGGCGGCAAGCCCATCGACCGGTAGCCGCCACTTCCGCCACCCGTCAGCGCCCGTCGTCGCCGCCAGAACCCGGTCGCAATCCGTCGCGGCAGCGCTGTCCGCTTCGTCGCCGACACACGGTTTTCTCGGCGATGTAGACCTGGTCTTGCAGCCGGTTTTGCGCAGCTGAATCAGCGAGCCCTCAGCTCGCCGCAGCTCCCGCACGCTTTCGCCCGTTGGGCGCCTTGACGCCGCGCGCTCCGAGCGCGATCGTGGTGCCGTCAGCGCGCAGCGCATCCGCTGCCGCTGACGTCGCATCATGCGGTAAAAAGCGGATCAGCCCGACAAAGCGACCCGCAATGTTTGAATTTATTCCCCGTGACAACACGCGTTCCGGTTTTTCAGCTGTTCGCGTAGACCGCGAATGTTATCCGCCTGCGCGAGTGTCCGGCGGTTGATCGAGGCGACAGATCGCAGCTCAGCTCTTTGAGCCCCTTTATCGAGCGCCGTTGCCACGCGGATTTTTCTGCAGCTCTTGAACGATCGACGACGAGCGGCTGATTGCGAATCGTGTCGGTTGGGTATTGTTGGACGTGCCCGCCGATCTTGTTTCCGATATTGCCGATCGCCGCCTGCGTCACCTCGACGCCGCGTCGAGCACCGTTCCAGTCCCGGCGGATGCTGCGCCAGCTCGTCGGCCAGATACGGCATTGCCCGCTGCACGTGTTCGGTCGCACCGGTCGCCAGGTTTTCCGCACAGGCGCCGCCAGCGCGTATGTCATCTCTGAAAACCCTGCGCCGCTTTGGTCGCGCGCGACTTCGCGACCGCTTCCGACAGCTCGGCGACCTTCGGCGCCGCGAGCCAGTAGCCAGGCTTCGCCGCGCATGGCGCCCGAGCATCAGCGCGCCGCCAGCCGCGTGCGCGATCCGCATCGGATCGCCCGTGCCGATGTCTTCGCCGATGTTTGCGGCTATCGGGCCGACCACCGGCAGCACGCCTGCTGCGGCATGGCCGACCGCTTCGCCGAGCCGTCCCGTGGCCGTACCTGTTTCGCTTTACTGAACTGTTCCGCCTGCGCGCCGACTGCGCCCTTGACTAAATCGACCGACATCTGCGCCGCGACCTGCGTCGGCGATCGTGGACTTCCGTCAGGCCTGGCGTTGATGCCAGATCGGCCGCATGCTTCAGCAGCGGCAGCGGCGAATTCTCGTGCGCCTCAGCACCTGGCCGACGTAGCCGAGCACGCCCAGGCGATTGAGCGCGTCGAGCGGCGCATCGGTAAACCCAGCACTGACCGCTTGCTGTTTGGCGAGCGGCGCATCGGAGAAGCCCTGCGATGCCATTACTTGATCTGCTTCGGCTGATTGTCAGGGCCGATCGTCCAGGTCTGCCCAGCGAACGGCCCACTGTGCTAAACGCGTTCGTCCCACACCCCTGCGCGAGCCCGCTCAAATTCGGCATCGTTCTGGTTTTGGTTCTGTTGCGTGATCGCCGTCGTTCCGTAGCCGTTGATCGCGCGCAGAAACTTTTCGGTTTCCGGCATCGTTTGCTTCCAGCTGGTTCATCAACGGTTCGGCGACGGCACCGACGTCCTTCTTCATCGCGTTCGCCGCTGAGACAAACGTCGAATGCGCTTGCGCTGCGCTGAGGCAGCCGGTCGGCCTTTCTCCGCTGCCGACACCGGCACGCCTGCAATCGCGCCGGCCGCGCCGCTGGTCACTTTCGCGGCGTCGCGCGCCGCCGAGTAGACAAAGACCTCAAAGGCCGACAGCGCATCGGTCGGTTGCAGGTTGCCGCTCAACCACTGACTGAAGCGGTTGACCATCTTCGAGCCTGAGCGCGGCAGGTTCTTGCTCGCTTCAATCGCCAGATCGATCTGATTATTCGCGCCCGCCGCGACCGCCGCTGTCGCGTTGGCCGTGTAGGTCAGCTTCTTGAGCGCTGCGGTTTCGGCCGCGTGCTCAGCGCGTAGTTGCGGACGCATCGACGCCCGCTTCAGCGAGCTGCGCGGCGCCGGTTGCCGTGATGGCATCGCGCTGCAGCTGCGACGCGATCTGCACGCCACCGCGTGATGTCGACGGCACCCGGCCCGTCAGCGCCCAGACCGAGAGCGCCTTCAAACACCGCGTTAGGCGTCCAGCCCGCCCAGGCGCTTGTCGGGAATGCTGGCCTTCTCGGCAGGCGGACGATATGGCGAGACCGCCTGCGGCCCGCCGCCAGCAGCGCCGCCACCACCACCGACGCCCTGATTCATCAACCATTGATAGGTGCGAATTGCCGCGGGAGTTCGTCAGGCGGCTTGCGCACCTTGCCCGTGACGTCCTGGCCCTGATAAGCGCAGCTGATCGGTTTCTCGGCGTACCGGGGATGACTTCGATCGGCACGTTGCCGACGCCTTCGAGGTACATGAAATGCGGCGACGACTGAATATCGCGGCGCATCATTTCGAGCGCCTTTTCAACGTTCGGTTTCCCCTTGCGCGTCAAGGCCCGCAGCCTGGAGCACGCTTTGCCACTGCGATTGTGGCGTCACGGTCGCAGGCGGTCCCCTGCTGCTGCTCGCGCCAGTCGTTTCGTTGATGCCGATCATCCCTGGCCGATACGGCGTGAATTTGGCCAGCGCTTCGCGCCCCTCTTTGGTGCGCTGCAGGATCGACTTGCCGATCTGCATCGGCGCTTCGGCCGGATTACTAGTGACGCCCTGATCGAGCGCCTGCAGTTCTTGCGGCGAGACCAAGCCTTCGGCGCCGAGCTGTTCGCGCACCGGTTCCAGGTCTGCACCGGATCGTTCTGCGGATTGACCAGTTCGCACTGCCGCATGAGCCTGCAGCGCGTTGTCGCGCATCGCGACTTGTTTCTGTTGCGCCTCTCCCTGCGCCATCGCGTAGGCATCGAGCTTCTGCAGGGCGCCGACGCCTTGCGGCCCGAGCGCGATTGCAGAAACTGCCGTCCCCTGCGGGCCCGCACTGATCGCCTGACGAAACAGCGCCGCGCTCGGCCAGCTCTTGCTTCGCCTGACCGAGCTGCAGCGCCTGCATTTCGCGTTGCGGCTTCAGCTCGCGCCGCGCTGAATCGCGTTCGCCGCATCCATTGCGCTCTGCCCGACGTTGCCCCACGCGCGCGCCCGGATCAGCGCCTGCGTGTTCGCTTGATCGGCGCTGATTTTGGGCCAGCGCGACCGCCAGGGCGCCCTGCTGTTCCGGAGTCTGACGCATCAGATCGGCAATCGCGCCAATTGTGCGGCGACCGATAATTCTCGTACTGAAACGGCACGGTTATTTTCCGCACACCGAATTCCAACGCGACCAGTCATCGTTCTGCTGATTGCGCCACATTGAACAGTCCTGAATCCATTTGAGCGTACGCGTTGCCGTAATCGAACTGGTACGCCTGGTTGCCGAGATTCGACGTGTCGACGCCTGCTTATAGTTGAACTGGCACGGATCGACGGCTGCGTTCCGTAGTTCGTCGTATATAGTCGTTCACGCGGAACGGTTGTAGACGTTGCCATGCCTCGTTGCTGGCGAAGTCTGGGCCGCTACTGCAGCAAATCCTTCAGCGTGCCGCCCGTGAGCACGCCGCGCGCGGCAGCGGATTGCTCCAGCGCACGCTGGGCCCTGCTGCAGGCCGGAATTGATAGCCAGGCGTGGCCATCGCCTCTTCGAGCGTCGGCGCCTTGAACGCTGGCGGCTTCGCGTAACTCGGCAGATTGCCGAACCCGCGTAGTCGCCGCGCGACGGCGGCGCGAACCCGCTCGAGCTCGGCCACATCCCGCCGAACTGTGGCGGTCCGCTCGCGCCCAGTCCTGGCCCCGGCCCCCGGTCCTGGCCCCGGTCCTGACCTGACCTGGTCCTGGCGGAACCACTGGATCGACCGTCCCAGCATCAGGACCAGGGCCGTAGTAGTAATCGATCGGATTGTCGCGCTGGTTTTGTTGCTGGTCGCCTGTCCCCGCCCCAGACATACGTGCCGAATTCGGGTCCCCGAGCCTTTCGGAATTCCGCCGAGCGGTTGCGCCGCTCCGGTATTGCCCCTATCGTCGAGCGGGGCATATGCGTATCTCTGATCAAAGCGTGGCACCCATCACTACCTAGGCCCGTCTTACGAGCATACAGCTTTCGCATCGTGTTGAGTACGGCGTCACGGCATGGCTCGACGCAGGCGCGGGCGCGACCGAGCAGCTGCTTTGATTCGGGCCAAAGGAGCGACGCCAGCGTGCCCTGCGATGGCGACGACGTCGACGACGAACCGCTCTGCGATCCGGGCCGCCGCCGAGGTAATTTCAGCGCCGCCGCGAGCCGCTTCGCTGCGTGGTTCGGATCGTTCAGCTCTTTGCCGCGCGCGACGAGTTCGGAGCCACTCGCTGACCCAGTGCGGCGTCTCCTGAATCGCTGCCGACGCCGCGCGACTCGAAATACGCCGAGACCTGCGCGCCGATGTCGCCCGTCGGATCGATCGTCGGCAATCCGCCGCCGCCAGTCGAGCCACCCGTCGACCACGCCAACACCTGTCGACGGCCCGCCGCCCGTCGTGAAGCCGGGGATCAGTCGCTTCTCGGCACGTAATCCGGCGGCGTTTCGATGGGCGGACCGCCAATCGAAGCGAACCGAGAAAGTCTCAGGCGTCGATCGCCCGATGCGTAAATGTCGTAGTTCCCGCGCCGATTAATTTCGCTGTTGCGCCAATCGGCTTCAGCCTGCGCTTTCAGGAACGCGGAGATTTTCAGCGACCGCCTTCGACTGCTGAACGTTCCGCCACGATGGCGCAGCGCTTCCAGCCTGTATCTGCGCCGCCCGAGCAGATCGCGTCGTTGCTCATATGCGCGCCGTGCGAGACCGGTGAACGCGTTGATGCCCGCACCGAGCAACCTGCGGCTGCAGCAAAGACCCTCAGCGTCATACCCCCACCTGTCGGCGAGCGCCAGCCCTGCTGCGGCGACTCGTTGCCGCGATGTTCGCGGCGGTTGATGGCCAGCGCGCCGCCGACGACCCGGGCAATGCCAGCGTGGGCGCTTAATGCGCCAGCGCGGCGCCGCCCACGTCATGCCCGCAAGCCGGCCAGCGGAAGCACCCGACCCGATCGAGCCCCGCCACGCTTTTCCCATTGGCCGGTCTTTGCGAGATTCCACTTATCCGGCGGCAATCCCGCCGCTGCTCTGTTGACCCTGCGCCGTAAACAGCGCGGGCCGCGGTGCGCGCTGACCGTTTGGGCCAACTTCACATGTCAATCCCGCGTTCGTCGACGCGAGCACGCGCGTGCCGACCGGAATCGTTGTGCGCTATTCCGCCGCTTCGGGCGGATCACGTGCGCCATCCAGCTCAGGCCCCCCAGCAGCTTTCCAGCGCGAGCGCTTAGCGCGTACCGTCCAGCGTCGCCCCGACCGACGTAGGCACGATCGATAAGTAATCAGCGCCGCCGTAGTGAATGAAAAGAAACATTCCGCTTTGCACGGTCGCCGTCGTATTCCCCGTGACCGGAGCGCCCGAGAGCTGCAGCGGCCCGCCGCGTGCGTTCCAGCCGATCGTGACCGTGACGCTGCTGCTGCTTGACGCCGCTTGCGTAATGCGCCAGGTGCCCGGGAGACGCGATGAGAGCCCGGCCTGCACGGGTTGCCGATCGGCAACGGCGTCGGCCCGATCGGCGCTCCCTGCTGCGTCAGCGTGACGTTCTTGAGCGCCCCGGGATGCTTGTTTGGACACGCGTCACCAGCGCTGCGAAACCAATCCCTGCGCAGGGCGGCGAAGGCAAACCCGGTCAGCCCTGCCTTCGGCGCCTGTTCCGGCTGCACGATCGTGGAGCCGCGTCGGCTGCGGCAGCGGCGCAGATTGAAGACGCCCATTCCGTGCACCGCCACTGTCCTTTGTCCTGACGGAAGCCCTGCCCTTCCCACGAAGGCGTCGATGATGCGCCCGCGGGAAGTCGGATCGGTCAGCGTGACTTCACGGTGCCAATGACGGCGCATTGCCGCAGCGCGACGCGCCACGCGCGTGTCACGATGCGCGACCGACGCCGCCCGAGTATTCGGTGCGTTCACTCGACCGGAGTTTTTGCCACCGTTCTTACCTGAAGTGCGCAGCATCACGGCCAGATGCGCCGCCCGCCCCGACCTGCGTCCCTAGCCCCGGTTCGATTCTTGAGGCCGAAGCTGGACGCGTGAGAAATTCGTTTTCAGCGAAGAGCCCCGGCGCAGTGCGCTGGCGGCGGATCACCTGGCCGTCGAGTTCGTCCTCGCCCGCCGTGACGTCGAGATGATACCAGAGCCGCCCGCTGTTGGCTTGCCCAGCCAAATGCTTGCCAAACGTGTAGAGGATCGCGCGCGGAATGCCAGCGGTCGAATTGATTGGCCGCGCTGTTCCAGCTGCCGCGCTGATGCCAAAGCGTCGTCGACATGTCCCGCATGCGTCGCATTTGGCAGACGGAAAATTGAACACGCTGAAGCCATGCCCTTGATCGCCAGTGCGTGATCGCTTCGCAATCGGTGATGATGCTGTCGCGCTGGAAACGCGGCCAACGCGGTTTCGACTCCGTAGTCAGAAATCCGCTGCGGCTGATAGCCGACAGCGCGCGCGACGACGCCTGCACCGTTCTTCGTGCGACTGGCCCAAGCGACGCGTGTCGCCCGAGACCGCCAGCGAAAGCGGCGCGACGATGCCGACGTCGATAATCGAACCCAGGTCCCGGCTGAAACGGAATCGGTACGGCGCCCAGAGTCGTGCCCCGAACTTCGCCGGTCTCGCGCATGCCGATCGGGCAAATCGTTGCCGCCGACCACCGTCATCGCTTGCCGGGGATCGGGCCGGATCGTGCGGTGGAAAAAATCGTTGCGTTGGTCCCAGGTTGAGGCCATCGTTCAAACGCGAGATTCGCACCTTGCCGTTGAGTGACGTTGAACGCGAGAAAGTAGCCGTCGAGCATCCCGCCCATCTCGTTCGCTTCGTTGGTGGAATGACGACCTGCGTCAGCACGTTTGGTCGCCAGGGCGAACGTGTAGCCAGCCGCCGCGCGCTCGTGACGAACACCTGCCCGCCTGTCGCGCCGTTAGCAACTGAGCGTTGCCGGATGGCGATCGACGGCGACCGTGCCGGGCTTTGATCAGCGTGCCGCCGACTGACGGCACTTCGTAGAAGCCTGCACCGACGACCTGAAACAGCGTACGTAACC
>ERZ1370068.8782-contig-761_pt1 | contig 25845 bp, 47 predicted proteins | sample MGYA00561227_ERZ1370068 | MGnify/ENA primary metagenome ERZ1370068 (study PRJEB38410, sample SAMEA6850437) | metagenome | study: Metagenomic assessment of the ecological functions of the soil: analysis of the soil microbiota associated with the...
AGGTTACATTATTGCTCATTCATTCGTCATTCGTGCTTCGTCATTAGTCATTCATCTAGCCTGCAACACCGCCGCCTAGGCTAAGTAAGCCACGGGAGGGACCATGACTCAGGAATTTCTACAACTTCAAAGCAAGATCAGCGAAGTTCGGAAGCGCCTGAAATGGATCACCGCAGCCAAAGGGCTTGCCATCGCGCTCGCGCTCAGTCTGGCAGTTTTGGTGGTTGCAGTGTACTGCGCTGACCACTGGAATTACAGCGACCGGGCCGTGACGGTGGCACGCCTGTTTTCGGTGTTGGCGATTGCGAGTGTCTTCGGCTGGTTTCTCGTGCGACCGTTGCTCAAACGCATCGAAGACGTCCGGGTGGCTCGCTACATTGAAGAACGGCATCCTGCCCTTCAAGACCGTCTGGTGAGCGCCGTCGAACTGGGCAACCGTGAAGTGTCGGATGCCAAGCCAAACCCGCATCCTGCCGCTGCTGTTGCGCGATGCACTCAGCCGGTGCCGGAGCATCCAGGCCAAATCGCTGTTCAACCCGCGCGAACCGTTGCGCTCCAGCGCCATTGCGTTGGGTCTGATTCTCTTCTTCGTTTTGCTCCAGGTGTTTGGACCGGAATACTTCCAGTACGCTACGTTAAAACTCTACGCCAACTGGTTCACCCCCCAAGCTGTGTCTCTCTACAGCATTGAGATCGAACCCGGAAACGTCCAGGTACGCAAGGGTTCCGACCAGCTTGTCATGGCGCGGTTGATCGGCTTCGACTCTGGCCCAGTTCAGCTCTATTCCCGCCGGGAGAATAGTCCCTCATGGGACAAGAACCCGATGGACCCTCAGAAGGGTTCCAACCAGTTCGGATTCCTTTTCCTCGATATCAACGAGAAGGTACGGTACTACGCCCAGTCGGGAAATGTCCGGTCCGGAGAGTTTTCCATTGCCGTGAGCGATACAGCCCGAGTGGAGAAGATCGATCTGACCTACAACTTCCCGGGCTACACTGGCTTGCCCGTTCGCAAAGAGGAAGACGGTGGAGAGATCGCAGCCCTGAAAGACACGCGTGTCGATGTGCAGGCTCAAACCAGCATCGACGCCGCTTCAGCCAGAATCTTGCTTCAGGATGGCAGCGCTATCCCAATGCGCAAGGTCGGTGAGAAGCAGTTTGTCTGGTCAGGTTGAAGTCAAAGAAAGACTCGTCCTACAAGATCGAACTGACAGACTTTGCGAAGAATGCGGCCAGGTCGGTTCGCACGGAATATCCGATCACAGCCCTGGACGATCAGCCACCGTTGATTTCATTCTCCAAGCCAGGCCGTGACAAGAAAGTGACCCAACTGGAAGAAGTTCTGGCCGAAGTGAAAGCGAACGACGACTTTGGACTTGAACTCTCTGAAGTTCCACTACACCGTAAATGGCGGCAAAGAGAACGTGGTTGGATTTCTTCCAACGCGGCAAGGGCGAAGCGCCGAAGACCCTTTCCGGAACGCACACGTTCTTTTGGAAGAGTTCAATCTCGAGCCTGGCGACGTTGTGAGCTATTACGCCAAGGCATCGGACGCCCGTACCACCAGCACCAGCGACATTTACTTTCTGGAAGTGCGTCCGTTTGGGAAAGAGTACTCCTCAGGCCCAGATGGGAGGCGGCATGGGCGGTGGAGCCGGCGAAGCAGGCTCGGTACTCTCCACCCGCCAGAAAGAAATCCTGGCCGCGACGTGGCGTTTGATACGCGATCAGAAAACCTTCAAAAAAGGCGAATACTCAGAGAATCTGAAACTGGTCGCTTCTCAGCAGCAAAAGCTGCAGCAGCAGACGAAAACCCTTTCGGAGCGCATTCAGCGCCGGGCCCTCACCACGCGTGATCCTGAATTCCAAAAGCTTTCAGAAAACCTGGAGAAGGCACTGGAGGCAATGACTCCGGCTCCAGCAGATGCTGTCCCAGGAAAAGCCGAACGACGCACTCACACCAGAACAGACGGCGCTGAACTATCTGATGCGGAGCGAGGCTTACTTCCGCAAAATCCAGGTGGCCTTTGGTAACAACGCGGGTGGCCCAGGCGGAGCAGCAACCGGCGCCCAGGAGTTGGAAAATCTTTTTGAGCTCGAATTGGACAAACTAAAGAATCAGTACGAAACGCAGCAGCAACGCAATTCCATGCAGGCAGAAAACCAGGCGGACGAGGCTCTGCAAAAACTGAAGGAACTGGCCCAGCGGCACAGCAACAACTGAACGAGCGGCGGCGGCAGCAACCCGGCATTCCCGGTGCGTCGCAAGGTGGCAGCCAGTCGGAGCAGCAGCAGATCCAGGAAGAGGCTGAAAAGCTGGCACGGCAGCTGGAACGCTTGTCGCGCGAGAAGGAGAATGAGGAGATGCTGAATGCCAGCCAGCGTTTGAAGCAGGCTGCTCAGGAAAGTGCGGAACTCGGGAAGCAATGCTCCCGCCGGCGGCACGCAGAACCGCGGACTTGCAAGCGCTCAGCCGCATGAACGACGCGCGCCGGATGATGGAGAACCAGCAGCGCAGCAGCTTGGCGGACGATTTGAAACAGCTTCGCGCGGATGCCCAACAGGCTGGGGAGCAACAGGAGAAAATTCAGCAAGCTCTGGACAAGTTGTCGCAGGAGATCGTCGGGCAACGGTAACAATGGCAGTCAGCAGGCCAACTCCCCGAGCAGATGATGAAGCAGTTTCAGAAGGCCCGGGAGATTCTTGCGAGCAGAAGGCCGAGCTGAACAAAGCCGCTGAGTGGGATCGAGCAGGATCTGTTTGGCTCTAGCAGAGGAAAGCCTGCAGCGCAGCAGAAGTCGGCTTCGCAGCAGCTTCAGTCAACGGGCAATTCGATGCGTGACCAGCGCATTCAAGACAGAGTCACCCAGAGCGGGCAAATGATCGCGCGGGGATTGCTGTCGACCTTGCCAAAGAGAGGGAACGCAGCATCAAGGGATCGATTGACGACGTGAAGCAAAAATCGACTCCGCTGAAAAGGGACTGAGGCAACACCCCAGTGATTCCAGCTCGCCAGAGGAACGTGTTTGAGCAGAGCCCTGAACCAGACCGGTGATTTGCGCGAGAACATTGAATCGCTGAGTCATCGCATGAAAGCCCTACGGCGCGGTCAGGGATCGTTCTACAGTCCGCTCAATCGGGACGCGGCAAGCCTGGAAAGCCTGGCGAAGAGTCCAGGGCAAGACGCCCAAGGCAAGGAGGGCGAGGGCCAGCAAGGACAGGCCTCTGACAAGCCGGGGCAGCAGAAGGGAGAAAATGGCAAGGGTTCGAGGGACGGTGGACAGCGCGCGAGTGCCCAGGGCCAATCTGGCCAAGCAGGGTGAAGGCAATTCGCCCGGCCAGAACGGGAAGCCCCTCGTCTCAAAGTGGGCAGGCGAACGCCAACGCCGGAGGCCGGAGCTCGCGGCAGCAGTAGTCCGCGAGGCGAGAATCCGCAGAACTCTGGCTGCACGCAACGGGGAGCGCACAGAACTATGGAGAGAACTATCGCGGCGAGGGCGCCATCAATTTTTGGTGACTACACTCTGGAACCACCCTCGATCAACCCGCAACAGGCAAGGCAGTTTGAAAAAGAGTTTGATCTGCGAATGAAGGAAGCCCAGGACCTCAGCAAGAATCTTGCGCGATCGACAGGACCTGGCTAAGCAAGTCCAGGACATGCTGGAGCGTATGAAGGAGATGAGATCAAAAATGCTCCACTTGACACCAGGGAACTGGAAAGGCTGCAAAGCAGCGTCGTCGAGGGCTTTCGCCAGCTTGGAACTCGGATCTCAGCAAGCAGCTGCAACAGGTGATTTCCGCGAGAATCTTCACTCTGGCGAAGGATGAAGACGTGCCTGGAGGCGTATCGCCGACAAGTGGAGGAGTACTTCATAAGGCCCCCGTCGGCTGAGGAATTGAAGGAGAGACGTGGAACCGCTGGCTTGCGTCATTCCCGCGAAAGCGGGAATCCAGGGGATTTTCTCTGGGGAAACGGAATTCCCGCTTTGGCTGGAATGACAACTCTTCGTGACACGAGGAAGAAGCAGCAGAGCCTGTCTAACCCACCCGCTGGTCTTAGCTCTGAAGTGATTTTTAGGTTGGCGATGAACAAAAGCTGCTTCTGTTCAAAAGCAGTCTTGTTAGCCCTAGCTGGACTCCCATCCAGTCTCCGCAGTAGTTCAAGCAGCCGACGCGACCACCAGAATCGAGGTTGTGTTCGACGGTAATCAGGTTTTCGCAGCAGATCAGCTTCGATTCGCGATGTCGCCGTCCGGAAAAGCTTCTCAGCCCGCCAGTAAGGTCAAACACAACCGGTCGACCTTGAACGGGGGTTGCATTTTCCTGTCTGCGCGTGACTTTTGCGTGCTGAAGAGCTATGTTACCCCTCGGATTGGAAAGCCGCAGGCAAGCGAATCGGCCCCACCGGACTGGTCCTCAGAGTGCATCTTGAGGAGGGTCCCCTTTAGCCGATTGGGCGTGAGGTCAAGGTGACCGGAGCAACTGTTTTTCTCCGATACACAGATTGTTGAGGCTCTTGACCTCAGGCAGGGAAGACGTTTTCAGAGGTGACTCAGTTCCAGATTTGGTTCGGGAGGCTGAAAGAGATGGGATGCAGAGACGCGGGGTACCTCGATTGGACGCCTATTCCGCGCCAAGAGGTGAAGGAGCCTTCGACTCAGCATCGTCCGGGGAACTGTAAAGCCTAACTTAGCATCACGTGACGCTGGACGGGGGTGTTCGGAGAGGAACTTTGCGACCATCACCACACTTGAAGCCTTTGCGGCTCGGCCAACCGCAAAAAGTGGTCTGGTCGAAGAGCATCGGCCGACTCGAAAGCCATGATGCTCGGGCCACGATGACGGCTTTGGTTGTTGAGGATGCGCGACTGAGTTCGCCAAGTCTATTGCATTGGCCTCCCGCATCGATCTAGCGCACGGAGAAGTGAGCCCGAATTGTGACTGGAAATACTCGGCCTGGAGGATTGTGTGCGAGCGCCCCCTAACGCTCGCAGTCTATATTGAGGAAGCTCAGATCCTAAAGGTCTCTAAGGACGTAGAGCGCGGGGCAGCGGAGTTGCGTCCGATGGAATTCATTTCCCGCTGCACGAGAAGAGTGTCAATTCTCGGGGCCGGTATTGTCCGGCTGGCACATGGACTGATCGTTTGTGGCTATCAGTTTTCGGATCGCGAGCCTGCAAGACTTAGCAAAGCGCTTTTCACAAAGAGCATCGCAGAGCTGACAGGCGGCGCCTCAATGACCTACGCTTGAGCAAACCTCTCGACCGCCGGAATCCAGACCCACCAGAAAGAACCTGGGTTCCCGCTTTCTCGCCTGGAGACGACGGTCAATTTGAGATCTCCGTCCCGAAGGGTTAAGGACGCTGCCGCGCGCATAGAACGCTCCACATCAATTACGCGTGGCAGCGTAGTTGATTCTCGGTTATTTCGGCGGCCACGAGTCGACCAAGCCCATCATGCCACTGAGTCTGCAGGTCTGAACTTCCATTTTCTGGAAGAGCGCCTCTAGCTTGGCGTTCTCATCCAAACCCAATCCCGAAGCCGCGCGGCAGCCTTCAGGGATCCCAATCGAGTGCCGTCCTTGCGGACGATGGCCGACAGAACGACACTCTCGCCGATGCCGATCGGCGCGGGCATCTTTCAGAATAGCGGGGCTCGATGCGGTATACCACCGTGGGCGCACTGGACACCCTCCACCAGCTCGCAACACCCCACCACCGGTTCCACCACCCCTTCACCCGGACCCCACGCCAGCTCCTTTGCCGGATCCCACACCACCTCCGGTGCCGGTTTCCAATTTACCACCACCGGTTCCCGGCCCGCTGGAAGGGAGGTCCCGGAAATTGCCCAGCGGGATTCTCCAAGTTGGGCTATGTTGACCGGCGGCAACTGCGCAAGTTGAGGAACCACGACTGTGAAGGGTTCCAACCGGCAGCACTGGTTATTTCAGGTTCACAATCTTCGGCGCCGGAGGGGTCGGCCCAGAGCGATCTGGGAATCGGGGCAGCTTCTGCTCCAGGGAAGCGTGGAGTCTTCTCCCGCCGTTCCATCCTGCCGCCCTCCACCTCCCGACTTCTTGGGTTTGGGGGCAGATTCAGGAACAAGAGGCTCGGTCGTTAACTGGGTAAGGATTTGCGGACTCTCTTGGGGCTTTTCCGACAGCGCGAGCCAACCGGGCAGCCACAAGATCGCCGCAACGCCAGAGCAGGAAAGTGTGTGGCGACCGAGAAGACAACAGAGTCGCTTGCGAAAGCGATAATCGCGGAAAAGCGGGGACACGGTTACTGAGCCACGGCGCTCAGCGCAGCCACGGGTCTCGGCGAGAACAGTGTGGCGATCTCACGGAGCGGAGTACACTAAACCGTGAGCCTGGCCTCAAGCAAAAGATCTGTTTGAACTGGTGCCGCGGTTACAGCCGCAGTCGACGTCTTGAATAAAGCTGCGAGGTTCTCCTGCAAGCCTAGAAAGCGAGACTGCGGTCTTCAACAGAGGTGACGTTTCGACAGGGTGCGCCGAAACCTGGCAGGTTGGCGTTGGCCCAAGAGAACCGACTTCAAAGATTTCCAAGAATCGTTGAATACCAAAGGGCACTTGCTGCGGGAGCAGATCTGTCTCGGCCGGAGTCGCTGAAACTGGAACTGGCCACCGCCTTGACGAAAAGGCCCTTCAGGTTCTTTCCCAGAACGCAAGCCAGCGAGACTCCTCGGGCGGCGAGAAGTCCAGATTCACTTCGTTGTTCACTGGTGCCAAGTTGGGGTCTGTGTCTTTTGGGTTCCGCATGATTCCCTCGCTTGGTGGAACTCAGTAAGTCTGTGGCCAGCCCCCGAAATCAAGCATCTACCCGGCTGGCCCAAAAATTCCGGTCGGCAGCCTCGTTTTGAATTTGTTGCAGGGCAAAGCCCTTTTCGTTGTCCAATCGTACCAACAAAAATTTGCGGCTGCCCGAAATTCAGGCTTCGAGGGAGAATGCGATGAGCAAAGAGGGGTGTTTGGCTTTCACGTCGTTAGGAATTCTGCTTTGCCGCGAGGAGTGTTCGCCAGTCTGTCTCAAGCGACTAACCCACTCGATCCATTGAAGGTTTGCCCCGACACGCACAAGTTGCTGTTTGAGAAAGGTGCTGCGTGTGATTGAGGCAAGGTGCCACCGGGCGCAACTGAACCCAGAGCACAGCCATCCACGAGGCGTTACGGTATCTCTGGCGGACTACGACGTGGAATCAAAGACGATTCCAGACAACAAGGTGACGCGGGCACTAACGGAAGTTTGGCACGGTGAGTTGAGCGACGCGGTCGTGCACGAGGTGAAGAACACCGGAAAGACCGTCTCTGCACGCCGTTCGTATTGAGTTGAAGTGAGCGCCAGGTAGGTTCGGCATAACCTCGTGCGCGCGTGCGTCCTCAGGCCTGGATCCACTGCGACTTGAGCAGCAAAGGACAACGTTGTGCAGAACCTCTACCAGAAAAACTCGATGCTTATCACGGCAGTCTGCGTCGTTCTAGCCCTATCCATTCAACCGCTTGCAGACAAATTGCGCGCGGCCCAGAATCCGCGCACCCTTCGAAAGATGGGTGGCCGATGCAAGGCTCATGCAACCGCTGGATTTTGTAGGCACGGCCGCCTGTTCGCCCTGTCATGCACGGCTAGTCACCGCTCAGCAGGCCACGGGCATGGCAAGGGCGTTGCGCTCAGCGGAAAACTGCCAGGTGCTGGCATCCCACCCCTCACTGACGTTCCGCAACGGCGAATATCACCTACCAGATCGTCCGTGAATCCGGCCGCAGCCTGTACAAATTGACTTATCGCGACGAGTCGATTTCGACGTACCCCTCAGCTACTGTTTCGGTCACGGCGAGACCAGCCAAACGTACCTGCTTCAACACAAGGGAGCCTTCTATGAAAGCCGTGTCAGTTTCTATCCTGCCATTGAACGGATTGGACTTCACTTTGGGAGCGCTCAGAGCGGAGCCTCCGTCGTTGGAAGCCGCCCTTGGACAAAAGCTGACGGCTGAGGACGCGCGGAAGTGTTTCTCCTGTCATGCCACAAACGCGGTGAGTGAAACGCAAGATCTCCGGCCCGAGGGCCTGATGCCAGGCATCGGCTGTGAAGCGTGTCACGGCCCCGGCCGCCGAGCGCATGTGGCTGCCGCTAAAGGCGGGCCAGTCTCCCAAGACGGGCATCTTCTCGCCTGCAAATATGGCAGGAGATGAGCTCTCGCCAGCGTTTCTGCGGTGGGCTGCCACCGCAGCTCTGAAGAGGCAATGAGCAATGCCAGATCTCGGTGGCACTGGCAATCTTCGCTTTCAGCCCTACCGTCTGGGGAAGAGTTCCTGCTATTACAATGATCCGAAAGACCGCCGCATTTCCTGCGTCGCCTGTCACAATCCGCACGAGGCAGCTCGTCCGAGATCCAGCCTTCTATGATGCGAAGTGCCTCACCTGCCATGCCTCCCAGTGCCAATTCAGCAGGCCGGAAGCCTTGGCGAAGCCGTGCCGTACCGGAACGAAGAGATGCTCCAGCTTGCTCACATGCCCAAGACGGAGCCTTCCGGGAACTCATGCCAGTTTCACGGATCACTTCATTCGCATTGTCCGGCCCGGTGCCTCCCCATCCGAAGTGACCACGGTCGCTATCAAACCGTTCCGCGTCTTCGCCGCAACTCTGCTATTCTCCAGCCTGCCGCTGTGATCAGCTGACGCTTGCTTTTGCGAGGTAAAGCATGTTGTCAAATCAAGACAACCTGCGCTCGTCACCTTGCACCCGGCATTCAAGCTGGTCTTTCTCGCCATCTTGTTGTCGGTCGGAGCGGCCGTTCATCGACAGAACGACACCCTTGTTGCAAGCCAATCGGAGTACAAAGGCCGGAGGATCGCCCAAGTGATGGGCGCTGCTGGTGCCGATTGGCTGACGCGTGAAGACCGGGAAAAGTTTGAACAACCGGAGAAGGTGCTCGATGCTCTGAACATTCGGCCTGGAATGACGGTCGCTGACGTGGGCGCGGGCAATGGGTATTTCACTCTGCGCTTGGCCCGACGGGTAAAGGACACCGGACGAGTGTTCGCCGTCGATATTCAGCAAGCTATGCTCGACCTGCTGGAGAACAACCAAAAACGAGAGGGTCTAAGGAATATCGAACTCGTCCTGAGTACACCGACGGACCCGCGGTTGCCCCCGGCTTCAATCGACTTGGCTCTCCTCGTTGACGTCTATCACGAATTCCAACAACCCGGGTGAGATGGTGGCCGGAATTCGAGCCTCGTTGAAGCCAGACGGAGTTTTGGTTCTGGTTGAATACCGCGGCGAGGATCCTTCGGTGCCCAATCAAGCCGGAACACAAGATGACGGTCGCACAGGTTCTGACCGAGATCGAGCCGATGGGATTCCGTCTCCGAAAGAAGCTGGACTTTCTTCCCTGGCAGCACATTTTCATTTTCGAGAAGGCGAATTGAAGGCCAAAGGCGTGAAACGCGACCTTCTGAGACGCAGATTTCGCTGATGAACGCAGCTGAAGCAAAACGACTGGCACTCAGGAACTCAGGGGAGATGAAGACAAACTGGTACCGGCTCGCTTCACCAAGAAATTTCGAGTAGCTTCTGGCTTGGCTCGGCAGGGTTGAATCTGGGCGTATCGGCAGAATCTGCATGTTTAGATCTCTCCATCTTTGCGCTCTTCGCGTCTTTTGCGGTTCAATTTGTTTCACTGAGGATCGCTGTATAAAAATCCCTGGCATGATATCCCATCGGGCGTGCAAGCTCCGGAGATGGTCACTGCCATTATTGAGATTCCAAGGGTTCAAAGAATAAGTACGAACTCGACAAGGACAGCGGCCTGCTCAAAGGTGGACCGCGTGCTGTTCAGCTCGGTTCACTACCCAGCCAACTACGGATTCATCCCTCAGACGTATTGCGACGATCAGGACCCGCTGGACATCCTGGTGTTGGGCCAGGAAGCCGTTTACCCTCTCACCCTGATGCGTGCGAAACCAATCGGCGTCATGCAGATGATTGATCAGGATGAGGAGGACGACAAGATCATCGCCGTTCACGCCGACGATCCCGAATATTGCGAATACGTCGACATCAATCAGTTGGCCAAACATAAAATGAGGGAGCTGCAGCGATTCTTTGAGGACTACAAAATGCTCGAGCACAAGGCCGTGCGCGTAGAACGCTTTCTGGGTCGCGAACCGACACTGGAGATTATTCAGCAGGCCATCGCGCTCTACCGGAAGACGTTCAAGAGCCGCCGAAGGAAATAGACTTCTGCGATGCTCAGTAGCTGATTGCTTACTCCCTGGCCCATGCATATGGGCGAGGGTAACTCGAAGGTAATTGAATTTCCCGGACTTCCTCGCCGCCGATGAAAAATGCGATTTTTTGGCTAAAGAAGAGAAGGCAATGACTCGCAACGCACACTAGGAGATCTCTCATGTTGAAGAGAACCATTTTGGCGTTTCCGGTACTCATCGGGCTGGCAACCGCAGACAAGTACACCGAATTGCAGGGTCTCGGCCCTTTGCCAGAGTATGTCGTGAAATCGACCAAAGAGAAGATCGTCGTGGACGGGAAACTTTCCGAGCCGGCCTGGTCGCAGGCCGCTCCGATCACGCTGATGTTTCCGTGGGACTTTCAGACAGGCAAGAAACAGAAAACGACGGTGAAGCTGATTCGGGATGCCGACACTCTCTACGTAGGCTACGAAGCCGAAGACACCGACATCACGGCCACCTATGAAAATCGCGACGATCCCACCTACAAGGATGATTGCGTCGAGATTTTCATCAAGCCAGCCAGGAAACCGATTCCTACTTCGGCATGGAGATGAATGCACGCGGAGTGCTCTATGACTACTTCTTCCCTTTTCCCAAAGAACTGGACAAGAGCTTGAACTTCGACGGCGTGCAGTTGAAAACGACGTTGCGGGGAACGCTGAACCAGAGGAACGATCAGGACAGCGGCTGGACGCTGGAGGTGGCCATTCCTTTCAAGAACTTCACTCCGCTGTCGAAACAGCTCGCACCCAAGAGCGGAGAAAAATGGCGCGTGCAAGTCAATCGGTGGGACGGCACTGAGGGTTCCGGCGGCAGGCGGCTGAGCATGTGGTGCCATCCCGGCCTGAAAAGAGGCCAACCCTCACAACCCGGATCGGTTCGGAATTGTGACGTTCAGGTAGAGCGGAGAGCAGGAGCGCGCTTGCGTACGCGCCCTCGGACGGCGCCAATTCCGATTTGAAGAACAATCTAAGGACTCAAGAAGGGCAAACACATCGGTCCGCCCCTATCGGCAACTCCCTTAGACAGATTCCTCAATACACTCTTCCAGCACGTGCACGGCTTCAACGGTGGCTTCTTCGTTGATGCAGAGTGGCGGGCAAATCTTGACGGTGGCGCCGCCAAACCCAACTGGCGCAAACATGAGTAGTCCCTTCTCAACCGACCTGCGAACAATGGCTCTGGCGAGTTCGGCGTCTGGCTCCTTGCCGCCTGGCTTCACCATGTGCAGCCCAGCCACCAAGCCCATGCCATGATGAGCCGCAATCCGCGTTGGGTACTTGTTCTTGATGCCGGCCAGCTTGCAGTGCATCACACCGCCCACTTTCAGAGCGTTTTGGGCCAGATCCTCTCAAGGATGATCTCGAGATTCGCTAGTGCTGCCGCAGCGCACACGGATTGCCTGTGTGCGTGCTGGTCATCGCGCCGGGAGGATACAGATCCATCACATCCTGGCGACCGAGAACCGCCGAAATTGGCAGCGAGCTGCTGAGGCCTTTCCCGAAACAAGCCAGATCGGGAGCAACCTTCGTAGTGCTCAAAGCCAAAGAGCTTGCCGGTCCGCCCGAATCCAGCCTGCACCTCGTCGAAGATCAGCAGGGCCTGGTGCGCATCACACCACTTCCTGAGTCGTTGGATGTATTCCTTGGGACAGAAGCTCGATCCCCCTCCCTGGTAAGTCTCCAACAGAACTCCTGCAACGTTTCGAGACTGGACGTGGAGACGTTCCAGCGATGCCTCAAAGACCTCAAACCGAAGATCCTCGGTGCGAAAACCGTCCGGATAGGGCACTTGCACAAGGCCAGGGTCGTGATTAACGATCCACTCCTTTAATCCAGGAATCCCCCAACCATTTGAGCTCCAAGCGTGCGACCGTGAAACCCCGCTCGAAGGAGACTATCACTGATTTTTCGCGCCCGCCCTGCATGATCCCGTTGGTGCGAGCCAACTTGATCGCGCACTCGATGGTCTCCGATCCGGTGGTCAGCAGGAATGCTTTTCGCAAAGGCGCCGGGCTCATAGAGACTAGTTTCTCTACAAGTCGTGCGCGAATCTCGTTGGGGAAGCAGTACGTTGTCAGCAACGGCTTGCAGGCCTGGCCCACAATCGCGTCCACAATCTCTTTCCGGCCATGACCGGCATTGGTAATGAGGACGCCCGAGCTAAAGTCCAGCCACTGATTACCCCAACGATCGAGACACGCTGACCCCTTCAGCCCGGTCCCACACCACCGGAGGTTGACCTCCCATGGCTTCCGGTTCAAAACGCTTCAGCTTCTCAAGAATCGGGATGGAATCGGGTACGGGAATGGGTGTTACAATCTTGCGGTACTTTGTGTCAACACGCTCAACCGTACGCGGTTGCCATTCGGATGTCGCCGGCATATTCGTTGGCCTCCTGACCAGTTGGTCCGGGAATGATACTGGGTATCTCACCAGGATGCAAAGTCCCATGAACATCGCGAGAACGCGCGCTCATCGAGCTCACGCCTTGCAACCCACCCGTCTTTTCCCTACTCTGATGTCACTTATGAACCCAACGCAAAGCGCACCCTTGACACCAGCTCCTGCTATTCAAGAAAAGCATCCGCCCGGGCTGTACGCCCTTTTTGCAACTGAATTGTGGGAACGTTTCGGGTTCTACACTTTGGGAGCAATGCTGGCTCTTTACCTCCGTGACCCGGTGCAGGGGATGGGCTGGCCGGAGCAGGACGCAACCACTCTGTTTTCTTACTACCTCATGTTTGTCTACGCCAGTCCTCTCATCGGTGGGTGGCTGGCGGACAAGTGGATGGGGCACCGGCTCGCAATCACGGTTGGAGCGTTTTCTTCGGCGCCGGGTATTTTCTGCTTTATGTTCCAACTGTATCGACACTCTATTTGGCGTTGACGCTGGTGGTCATCGGAAACGGATTCTTCAAGCCCAACGTTTCAGCGATGGTCGGCGGTCTATATTCTGAGGAAGCAAACTCAAGGACTCGGCATACAACATCTTTTACATGGGCATCAATGTCGGCGCCTTTCTTGCGCCAGTGGTTGCCGAGTTCATGCGGCAACGCTTTGGATTTCGAGTGGCGTTTACCGTGGCAGGCTTCGGGATGTTGATCTGCCTCGCGACGTTCTGGGGCTTTCGAAAATACACCTCGGGCAACGACAAACACGGTGCCGCTTCTCGAGCACAGAACGAATCACAAACCGCTTTGCTGATTGATTCCGTTCCCGATTCGAAGAGAGTCGTGGCGCTGCTTGTAATCTTCGTGATCGTCATCGTCTTCTGGATGGCCTTCCATCAAAACCAGCTCACGCTCACCTACTTCGCCAATGACAACACCGACTGGTCGGCTTAGGGTAACGTATCCGGGTGATCTCGAACGCAATCAATCCGTTTTGGATTATTACCCTCACCGTGCCGCTGATCGGTTTCTGGCGCTGGCTAGCCAGGAAGGGATTGGAGCCATCCACTCCTGCCAAAATCGCGATTGGCATGTTCCTCACGGCAATCTCTTTCTATCTGATGGCGATCGCGTGCTTGGCGGGCGGCAATACCGGAAAGGTTTCGCCCTGGTGGCTCATTAGCTCCTATGCGATTGTCTCGCTCGGAGAGTTGATGCTGTCCCCATGGGCCTCTCGCTGGTCTCAAAGGTTGCGCCCGCTCACATGCGCGGCCTGATGATGGGAGGTTGGTTTGTAGCCACTGCGATTGGAAACAAGCTGACCGCCATCGGAGTATTCTGGCGTGTTTGGGACCACTCAACCTTCTTCTTCATCCTGGCGACGATGGCACTCTTCATGTCCGGAGTTTTGTGGATGCTGCTGAAACCACTCAAGAGAGCCATGCCCGGCGTCTAGACACTTAGGGTCAACACTAGATCCTCCTTAGCCATTCCGAGTACGCAGATGGCAATTGTGCCCGTTCCAAGCGAGAATTCATTCAAAACCTCTGAGAACAAAAGGTGAACCTTCCGGTTGGAAGTACCGATATACTGGTTGGCGGGACTCACGGTGTGCTGGATTTGAGTCAACCGCCTTCGACAAATCCCGACAATCTTTGTTCATCAATCAGCTGCGTGACCAGGCTGGAACCATGCGAGTCAGACCTTCGCAACTGTTTTGACGGAGGAACACTGTCCATGAAGTGGACTTCTGAAAACAAGCTCCCGGTAGGCTTCATTTTAGCGCTTGTAGCTTTGTGTGCTGCTGGTTTTGCATCCTATCGAAGCACGCAGGAGTTCGCTGAAGCGGGGAAATCAGTCGCCCACAGCCAGGAGTTTCTGCGGGAGCTGGAGAGCACGCTGCTGACAGTAAAGGAAGCAGAAGCACTACAGCTGGCTCGGCTAGCCTCGGGAAACGAGACGACGCCACCTGCCCAAACGGGCGTGTCTACGATCAATGCGAAATTCAGCCGTCTCAAGGAGCTGGCTGCCGGTGCAAGCGGTCGCTTGGAAAGAGTTCAGGAGTTGGAAGTTTATGTTGCGCGCCAGGTGAAGCTGCTGCAGCAATCGAGCGATCCCAGCAAGGTAAACGCGTCGCCAGTCACCAGCGTGGCGGCAGACTGGGGTATGGCATCCGCCTAGCCAACCAGATCCACACGAGTGCAGACGCTATCGCTGACTCGGAGAGCGAAGCGCTCAAGTTCCATTCGGAAACAGTCAAAATCAAAGCCCGCCAGTCATCGATCGCCTTTCTGTTCCTTGCAACGCCTCACCGCGCTCTTCATTGGGCTCGCCTTTTACCAATTCTCTCGCCATATGCGGGAGAGGCGTCGTGCGATAGAGCAGTTGCGCCACAGCGAGGAGCGCTATCGTTTGCTGGCTGAAAATTCTCTGGACCTGGTCGCGCTGCTGGATCTCAAGGGCAACCTGATCTACGCATCGCCATCCCATGAGACGGTACTGGGCTATGATCCCGCCTGGTTAGTGGGGCGCGGCTTTTCGGTACTCATCCATCCGCAGGATTTGCCCCTGGTGCGCCTAGCGATTTCGCAATTACCTGACAGCGGTCCGGGAAGGCCGACGGACGTGCGGCTACGCCTGGCCTCAGGCGATTGGTTGGACGTAGAGCTGCTCCTCTCCACTTTCTCCATAAGCGGCGTTTCGGGACATCGCATTTTGCTATCGGCCCGCAACATCTCAGAACGAAAGCGTTCTCAGCAAGAACGAGAGAAGCTCATCCAAGAGCTGCAGGACGCCTTTGCCAAGATCAAAGTGTTAAGCGGCTTTATCCCTATCTGTGCCTCTTGCAAAAAGATTCGCTGACGATCACGGATATTGGAATCAGTTGGAAGCCTACATTCAAAGCCACACCGAAGCACAATTCTCACACGGGATTTGTCCCGACTGTGCGACTGAGCTCTACTCAGACTACTTCACCAAGGGGGCCTGACACGCTTGAGTCAGCTAGAGCACCAGGTCTTCAGAGTCGCTGGTGGCGAGAAGCATGCTCCTGCGTTGCTTGGGCGACTTGGAGCAAGTGCTGTATTTGATGAAACCACTCGCGCACGCAATTTATTTTTGCGAGTGACAGGAAAGACGGGGAGCGAAGAACCGAGGAACCTCTGGCAATGAATCGGTCTCGCAGAACGTGCGCTTGCGATCGAACTCAAGCAAACGACTCAACACATTCACAGCAGCACAGACCCGATCCTAGTCGATTCGGGCGAGACGATCGTCGAAGTCAACCAGGCGTTTCTCGACTTGCACGGATATGATCATGCCGCAGAGCTTGAGGGGAAGACCTCTTTCGGTGGTCATTGCGCAAAGAGACAGAGAGCGGATCATGAACATCCGGCGCCGCTGGCTGCGCGGCGAGACGGTTCCAGCGATCCTCGAATTTCGCGGACTACGACAGGATGGCATGCAGGTGGATCTCGAAGCCTTTGTTACGCTTCTGCAGGCCGGAGGCCAGCCCCGCTTCGTAACTCTGATGCGCGATGTGGGGCTGAAGAAGCTGACGGAGCGGGCTCTGCGCGACTCAGAAGCGCGGCTGCGAACGGTGGTCGAGAGTCTGGGAGAAGGGCTCTGATTACCGACCTCGATGATGTCGTCCAGATCGTTAACGCACGGATGCTTGCGCTAACGGGCTTCACCGATGAAGAGATGAAAGGCGGGCGCGCCTATGAACTGTTGCTCCCTCCCACAGAATGGGGAAAAGTAGCGAGCCGCCACGAACGGCGGTCAAAGGGAATCACCGAGCGCTTCGAAACCCAGCTTGTGCGCAAGGATGGAAGCAGCTTCTGGGCTGAGGTCAATGCTTCTCCTCTGTGCGATCCGCCCGGCATGGTCATCGGCACCTTGAGCGTCACAAACGACATCAGCGCCCGCAAGCAGGATGAGGAGCGTTTGAAGTTCCAAGCCGATGTCCTGACGCAGGTGACCGAAGCCATCATTGCCGTTGACAACGAGAATCTGGTCAATTACTGGAACCACGGTGCAGAGGAGCTCTATGGCTTCAAGTTTTATGAAGCGCTGAACCGCCCCCTCCGAGAACTGATTCACGATGACTGGCTCGCACCGAGCTCTCCCAGCGAAAATGCCCTGGAAATCGCAAGCGTCTGGCGCGGAGAAAGTGTTCATCGTCACAAGTGCGGTGACGAGGTCGTTGTCGAAGCCTCCGTTCGCAGGCTCAACGATGCTTCAGGCACACCTTGCGGCTATCTCGCGGTAATCCGCGATATTGGCGAACGCCGGCGGGCAGAAGCAACACTTCGGCAGAAAGAAGAGGAACTTCGGCAGGCTCAGAAAATGGAAGCGGTTGGGAAACTGGCCGGAGGCGTCGCCCACGACTTCAATAACCTCCTGACAGCGATCGGTGGCTACAGCGAAATGATGCTAATGTCACTGAAGCCCGCGGATCCGCTGCGTAGCGATGTGGAAGAGATCAAGCGGGCAAGTAGGCGGGCAGCCGATTTAGCCCGGCAACTGCTGGCGTTCAGTCGTAAGCAAGTCCTTCAGCCACAGGTGCTGGATTTAAACGCTGTTGTATTGGGTATGGATAAAATGCTGCGCAGGCTGATCGGAGCTGACGTCGAGCTGGTCACGGTGTTTGAGCCCGGCCTGGCTTCGGTGAAAGCCGATCGCAGCCAGATTGAACAAGTGATTCTCAATTTGGCGGTCAACGCCCGCGATGCAATGAGTCGAGGTGGCAAACTCACCCTCAAGACCGCAAACATTGAAACCGGCAGTCCCGGAAGCCCCTGCTGGCATCTCGAATCCTGTGATGCTGGCCGTCAGCGACACAGGTTGCGGCATGGATGCTGAAACGCAGGCTCACATTTTTGAACCCTTCTTTACGACCGAAGCAGCAAGGCAAGGGAACCGGCTTGGGGCTCTCCACCGTGTATGGCGTCATCGAGCAAAGTGGAGGGCGCATTGCGGTAGAAAGCGAGCTCCTCCATGGCACCACGTTTCGTATCTATCTTCCCAAAGCGGAAATCCAACAGCCAGCCACAGCCGAACGCAGCCAGCTGGAGATGCCTGTAGGCACAGAAACGGTTCTCCTGGTGGAAGACGAAAGCATTGTTCGAAATTTGGTTCATCAAGTCTTGAAGCGCAGCGGCTATAATGTGCTGGAGCGCAGCATGGAGCTGAAGCACTGAGGATCGTTCTGCAGCACACCGATCCGATTCATCTCTTGCTGACAGACCTGGTAATGCCATTAATGGGCGGCCGCGATCTCGCCAAGCGACTTCTCGGCATGCGGAAAGACATCAAAATACTCTATATGTCCGGATACACTGACGATTCTGCCATCCGCCAGGGTGAGCTGGAACCGGGCACCGATTTCATTCAAAAACCATTCACTCCTGACTCCCTCTCGCGCAAGGTCCGCGATGCTTTGACAGTTGAACCAGTGTATCCTCGTTTCCCCTCCGATCGGTACAGCCAATTCGCAGGTGAACTGTTGAATTCCCGAAGACGATCCCCGTTCGCCAACAAAAGACCTCACCTGGTGGCAGCATCCAGATCATTTTTGAGGACAAAGACGTTATCGTGGTCGACAAGCCGGAAGGCCTGTTGACCATCGCCACGGACAAAGAGAAAAACCGGACGCTTTACGCCTATCTTTTTGAACATGTCGAAAGCAAGAAGCCGCCGGAAATGCTCTTCATCGTTCACCGCCTCGATCGCGAAGCTTCTGGTCTATTGGTCTTCGCCAAGTCGGAAACCGCAAAGCATCAACTGCAACAGCAATTCAAAGAGCACACCGCTGGCAGGACTTACCTGGCAATTGCGGAAGGTCACATCGCTCGGAATCAACAGACCATCGAGTCTTACCTGGCTGAGAATCGAATGTACCGTTGCTACTCCACCCATGATCGCAGCAAAGGAAACGGGCCGTGACACACGTCAAGGTCCTGAAGCGCTTGGCACACCGGACCCTCGTCGAGGTGCAGCTTGAAACCGGCCCGCAAGCACCAGATTCGAGTGCATCTGGCGGAACAGGGCATCCGATTGCGGGTGACCGCGCCTACGGAAGCCAGACCAATCCAATTCGACGCCTGGCTTTGCATGCTGCAAAGCTGGCCTTCAAGCATCCGCGGACGGGAAGGCTGCTGGAATTCGTTGCCGCATCACCAACCATCTTTGCGTCTTTAACCTGACATCACTATGGTTCCACGGTCAGAGGTATTAGGCTACGCCCCAACCAGTCTGCGGTGGCTCCCCACACTGTGTTGTGGACTCCTCGTGCAGGAGCCGCCTTGTACATGAATCTCGTAGAGCATCCAGACCGAATGCTCCTGTGACCTGGAGGCTGCCGCGACACGGTGGACTCCGAGCCACAACACGGCCATTTGGCTGCAAGCGCCGTTGGCAGCTGGGTCCATGCACTCATGGTTCGGAATGACCAGTGTCGCAAGGGATGACCTCTCATAGGGTACTTCTCGGTGCCGTTATCCACTCACCCTGGTTGTGATTGCGCCGGAGAATCAAAGGCTGCCTTTCTTGCCTGCCGACTCTGGAAGAGACACGACACCTTCTGCAGAAATGGAACCGGCCTCATGGAGTGAGAAGTTGAGTGGCTAGCGCAGCTCTCACCATCTCTCTTGCTGAACGCATGAGATTGAACAGCCGATCTTCACGCTTCTGTTTCCAACATCCTCAGCAAGTAGCGCCCATACTCATTCCCCTTCATGGTTTCCGCCACAAGCCGCACCTGTGAAGCATCGATGAATCCCTTCTGAATGCGATCTCTTCGAGGCAGGAAACCATCAGGCCCTGCCGGTCTTGGATCGTCTGTATAAAAACGGAGGCTTGCAGCAAAGATTCATGAGTTCCTGTGTCGAGCCAGGCGATGCCCGCCCGAACTTTTCGACATGGAGTTGCCCTGCTCGAAGATATTCGAGATTGAGATCGGTAATTTCCAGCTCTCCGCGTGGAGAAGGCTTCAATCGGGATGCTACTTCGCACACCTGGCCGTCGTAAAATACAAACCGGGCACGGCGTAGGATGAGAGAGGTTGAGCAGGTCTTTCCTGGAGTGTTTGCGCCCTTCCGCTACGGTCAAAAGACACAACACCGTAGCGCTCGGGATCGCGCACTTGATACGGCGAAAATGGTCGCGCCGCGTCTCGCGGTCCGAGGCGCTTTGGATGTAGCGGGGCAGGCCGTGCCCATAGAAGATGTTGTCTCCCAGAACCAGGGCGGCAGCGCGCGCCTGCCAGAAACTCCCGGCCAATCCAGAAAGGCCTGAGCAAGGCCGTCGGGGCTTGGCTGGGCGGCGTAGTGAGTTCGGCCCCCAAGTACTTCCGTCTCCCAGCAGCCGTTTGAAGCCTGGCTGCTCATGGGGCGTGGTGATGACAAGGATTTGCCGAATCCCGGCCAGCATCAGCACCGACAACGGATAGTAGATCATCGGCTTGTCGTAGACGGCGCATCAGTTGCTTGCTGACCGCGTCGGGTCAATGGATAGAAGCCGTGTGCCTGAATCCACCAGCTAGGAACAATTCCCCTTCGCATCACACCGTCTCCATGTTGTGACTCAGACTCTGACGACTCTGCTTGCCTGCATGATCCTCAAAATTGCTGAGCCTTGCAAATGATGATCTCGGCCACGCGTGGGCAACTTCGTCGGGTGGGCACAGTCGCGGATGTCTGCCAGCAGCCACGCAATCCATCAGGCCCTCACATCCGAAGGAGCGCTCAAGTATAGCAGACTGGTTGCGCCGACGAGCCCGCCCCAAGCCAACGTTCAAGAACCTAATACATGGATTTTGGCTGGTGTTTGCCCGCCTGTGCCGCTATGATGTGCCGCTTGTTCGGGCTGGAGTCCTTCTTCGGCGCTCGAAAGAATCTAGCTACCGCGAGGTCCTGCATGGACAAGTTCAAGCAGCTCATCCGCAGTGTTCCGGACTTTCCAAGAAGGGGATCCTCTTTACGACATCACCACGCTGCTGAAGAATGCAACAGCGTTGAAGGAAGTGCTGGATGAACTCAGTTCGCACTATCGTGCTCTCAAGATGTGATCTGGTTGTAGGAATTGAGTCGCGGGGTTTATTTTTGCTCCACCGGCTTGCCAATTGAGCGCAGGCTTTGTGCCCGTCCGTAAACCGGGGAAAGCTGCCAGCCGAGACGATCAAGGTGAGCTATGCCCTTGAGTACGGGACAGACACGTTGGAGATCCACAAGGACGCCGTTCAGCGTGGACAGCGGGTGCTGATCGTGGACGATCTTTGGCCACCGGCGGGACGGCAGCAGCGGTCACACAACTGATCCGACAGTTAGGTGGAGAAGTTGCCGGCCTGGCATTTCTGGTAGAACTGGATTTTCTAAATGGACGGAAGAAGCTGGATGGCTGCGATGTCTTCAGCCTTCTGCGTTATCGAAGACTTAGAAACTCTGACAAGCCTTCTTTGCCAGGCGGGTTCAGGGCTCAGTGGTGAATTCCGCCAGGATCTTCAGAAAGTCCGGTTCGCAACTCAGGAAGGCGTCGACCACTTCCGGGTCGAAGTGTTTTGCCACGATCTGTCAACAGGCGCCTCTTCGACTCCTCAGGGACTCACCATGTCTTTGTAGACGCGCTTCGACGTAAGCGCATCGTAGGCATCGGCGAAAGCCACGATGCTGGCGCACAAAGAATGGACACGCCCGAAAGGCCGAATGGGTATCCGGAGCCGTCAAACCTTTTCGTGGTGGTGGTAGGCGATCTCTTTGCCCAGAGTCAGGAAACGAACGGCCAGGTAGTTTGCTCTGCCGCCTTCAACGCATCACCGCCGATGATGGTGTGCGTCTTCATAATCTCATACTCTTCGAAAGTAAGTTTTCAGGCTTGAGCAGGATGCTGTTTGCTGGAATGCCGACCTTGCCGACGTCATGCAGGGCTCGACTTGTATAAGGCGTCGATGTAGCTGTCGTCGATCTGGTCTCGGTATCAGGCAGCGTTGCCATGTGCTCCGCCAGGATTCGGCAATATTCCGCATCCTCTCCAAGCACTGCCGTTTCCGGATTACGGCATTCCAGCCAGCTTCGCAAAACCGATGATCGCCGCATCCTGGGCTGACTGCACCCAGGAGCCGGTCGATCAACTGCTGTTCCATGATTCTTCTTGTCGTGATATCCGCGTACCACAAAGACATCAGCAAAAAGCCTTTCCGCGGAGTCTTTGACGCGGCTAGATCGGTTATACCACTCCGTGCTGTCCTTGCGCTGGTCGATACCTCCCTGACCAGTAGCCGCCGACAACTCGTAGGCGCACGCGCCGGCCGAAGTCCATCGACGATCGATTGCCTTTCAGGTCTCTGGGATGGTACCCATCAGCTCCTGGCGGGCAAAACCGGTCAACCGCTCGTACGCAGGATTCACCATGATGATGCGATTTTCGAGATCGGTGATCATGATGCCATCGATCGTGCTGCGGACAATGTCTTCGAACAGGATCGATTCGACCATCCCGATCTCAACCCGCTCGCGGAGGGATTGCCGGTCGGTCTGCTCTTTCAGATATTGCTGGCGTTTCTTAGAGCTGCGTCAACGGTTGCAACAATCTCGCCGGCCGTGGACGGCTTCACCAAATAGTCATACGCACCACTCTTCAGGGCTCGACGCACTGCGCCGTGTCGTTCTGTCCGCTCGACGAGGATGACGGCAACATCCGGATGACTCGCAGACGACATCGCGCAGCGGGTCGAGTCCTGACTTCTCCGGCATGATCAGGTCCGTCAAAATGCAGGTGTACGGCTGCTGCTCAAGATAAAGCAGCGCTTCGGGAACCGAACAGGCCTGGTCGCATTCGTACCCGCAGGTCTTCGAGACTTCCATCAACGCCCGGCGCACATCGTGATCGTCATCCACGATCAAGAGGCGATGATTCTTCCTTGAGGAGTTTTCACCTGCCGGCATTGTCATCGTCATACTCAACGGCTCGCTGTGGGTTTGGCTTTCCATAAGGTTGAGTAGACCTCTTTCAGGCCTCGGACACGACAGGGGCGCAACGCGAAGCCCCTGCTGATCGGCCGCAGCGCTGCTACGAAAGCCAAAATAGATATGCCGCCTAGCAAGTTTGATATCGGCGCAAAGTGGCCTCCACTTTAGCGCTTTTTCTGACGTCAGCTGGCGGATGACGCCCTCAAGAGAGGCGCATCGAAGATGCTATCCGAAAACAGGCGATGAGCTTAGGTAACAATGAGCTAGAACCTACGATAAATTCGAAGGAAAGTGGCGGCCGCCAGAGCGACAAGACATCGAACAATTCCCACAACTGGAGGGGACTGAACAAATGAGTCAGATGACGCCTAAAGAGAATTTTCCAAAATGAGGACTAGGGCTTCTGGCGGATTGAATTGCGTCTTGCAGCTTTGAGACTTCGGGGTCGAAGAAATATTGCTTCATTACATCAAATATTGCCTGGCGCGGTTTGCGTCTTCGTGCCGCAGCGCAATCTGGATCAACAGCCCGAACGCCTGACGTGAGTTCTGCGGACTCAAGCGTGTTGCCATTTCAAGGGACTCCTCCAGCTTTCAAATAGTCTTGTTTCCTAAGGTAAAGCTGTCCCAAGAGATGCACCTGTGCTGACCCAGTTTCCGCGCGTTGCAGCGGCCTCCAAGCTCTCGAGTGCCTGCTGCACTTGTCCCTGTTCCAGGAATACAGCTCCCAAATTGACATGGGCTTTGGCTGAGTTGGGCCGTAGTTCTAATAGCCCGCCGATAGGCTTGAATAGCCTCGTTCCATTGCCGCAGCTTTTGATGCTGGACTCCCAAATTGTTGTAAGCTTCGAAATAGTTGGGCTGTTACGCGTATCGCCTGTTGCAAATGAACAATCGCCTTCGCGGGAGAAGCCATCAGCGCTATCTTTACGGCTTGTTCAAATGCCCGTAACGCCTTGCGCGACACTCACTTGGCTGCTCCTTGAAGACGCCAACCTCCGGGTTGGAGGCGTCGGAGACGATCTCACGCACTGCAGCTGACTCTTTGTTCAACGTGATCTCCAGGAAGACGACTTTCGGAGCTGGATAGCTCTTGATCGCTCGACAGGCCGGGCGATCGTAGCATCATCCTCGCGCTCAAGAGAGTTAAGAGATATTGGCCGGGACGGAAGCTCTTCGAAGGAAAATGTGCCTTCGTAGGTCAAAAGCCTCTCGCCCTCTCCTGGCCGTCGCCCGTAGCTAACCGCACTCGGCGGCGCGCAGCGCTGTCCGCCAATCGGAATCACCCTCCCTCGAATGACGTGAAGCACAAGAGACGGCGGCATGTCGCGATCATTTGCCTCCACGCAAGCCACGGAAAAGAATCATCGCCCACGCAGAGATGGCTGACCCCTTGCAATTTGGACCGACGACAAATTGCGGCTCCAGAGCCGCACCGACGGCGAACGAACTGCTTGACTCCATTTTTGATTTGTTATTGCATTCTTTTGTTGAGGCAGCCTTTGAGGAGGATGTCATGACGAGACACCGGCGCTGAACGCCGAAATTTTGCCCGCGAACGCACCCACATTGAAGTGGAGACTCCTGAGAGATCTAAAAAGCGTCATTAAAGGGATCATGGAATACGTCAGCTTCGGGGGCGCATTTATCCACAGCTTACCCAAAACCTCCCCGCCGGCCAGCGACTCGGAAGCTAATTTGAAGTCCCCGGCGAATACGCGCCCGTTCAAGGGAGATGCCAAAGTAGTCTGCGGGTCAAGATGACAAAGCTATCGGCATCGAGTTTGTCGATCTGCCGGACCAGAAAAGCTGAAACTGGAGAAAGCTGTTGATGTCCCTCTGAGTGCAGATGGTGCGCGGTGTTTCGCCCGTACGCGCGACTTCGCCAGCCGGTTCCGGTCTCTGCCCCACCGCATCGTACAATGGCGCCACGCCAAACTCCTTGACGCTTTTTCGGGGCTGAGTCTCATCATCGGCTTTTGTGTATTCGGCCGAAATTCCTCCCCGCTTGCGTTCTGCTGCATGGGGGATTGACAAAATCGTTGGTCGTTCAGTGGGGGCCTGCCAGCACAACCTCAAGAATATCTCATGTTGAGATCACGCACACCGTCTGACCGTCATCACCACGGCCTCAGTGGCGCTGGGAAAATCCAGCCTGGCGTTTCGATACGATCTACGCCTGAAGGCCAGCGGCGCTACGTCGAGTCGCTGCTTCGGCGTACGCTGCGTCAATTCCTCGACCAGTTGGAACGCCCGGATGTGGACTCGATCGAAGCGGCTCAGCCCAGCGCATCTCGATCCGAGCGAAGAACCACCAGCCGCAGCCCGCGTTCAACGGTGGAACGATCACCGAGATTCACGACTGTCTGCGCCTGCTGTACTCGTCCATTGCGTCCCGCATACAAATGCGGTATTTTCGGCTGATTGCGGGCAGCAGTCCACGCGCGGCAGATCGCCCGGACCACCTCAGAGCCCTCCCGAAGGGGAACGCGTCATGGTGCTCGGCGCCGATCGTTGCGCGGACGGAACGCGCGAGCCCAGAAAGCAGCTCGAGGAACCTTCTGGCGATGGCTTTGTTCGCGCTCGTATCGACGGCAACACTCGCACAGTTTGGACGAGAAGATACGCCTCGACAAACAGAAGAACCATACGTGATCGAAGTCGTGGTGGATCGGCTGATGATCAAGCCGGGCATGGAGAGGCGGCTCTGAAAGCTCCATCGATGTAGCATGATGAAACTCACCAAGGGAATCGTGTTGGTCGTCGATCCGGTGGCGACGAGCGTCTACTACTCAGAGAAGCTGGTCTGCGTCGGACGCGCGACTCGGCCCCGCCGTCCGAGCCCCGCACCTTCTCCTTCAACAGCCACTAGACCTGTCCGGAATGTTCGGGACTAGGCTACAAGTGCTCGATCCCTGGCGAACCCATCCAAGTCAATTCTCACGGTGGGCTGGCCCTTTGGAATGATGACCTCCCAGGAGATCTCGATTTCTGGCTGGAGATCCAAGATTACTTCAAAGAGGTGGATCTCAATCAACCGTTCGAGTCCGCTGCCCGCAAGGCGCAGAGCGCCCTTAGGTGAGTGTCAACCATGTTCCGGAATCTGAAAGACGGTTACTCCAGCGGATGCAGGAGAGCTTTGCAGTGGCTTTGAAGACGAACAAAAATCTGGAAAGTTTCATGGTCTCTAAGCGTGCTCAGCCTGCGATGAGCAATACG
>ERZ1370068.8411-contig-7267_pt1 | contig 25832 bp, 39 predicted proteins | sample MGYA00561227_ERZ1370068 | MGnify/ENA primary metagenome ERZ1370068 (study PRJEB38410, sample SAMEA6850437) | metagenome | study: Metagenomic assessment of the ecological functions of the soil: analysis of the soil microbiota associated with the...
GCTTTCGCCGTATTGCTGATCCTTCGGTATCATCACCGCCTCGTAGAGGCCGGGCGGCAGCACGTCGATGCAGATCGATGTTGCTGGCGAACTCGTCGTGCTCCTTCTTCGCCACGGAGCCGGAGACGAAGATGCCGAGATGGCCGATCGACTCGTGGACGGCATAGACGATGGTCTGGCCATGCGCCCGCATGTCGTCGACGCTGTCGTAGAGGTCGAGGATCCAGTCCAAGCGCCTGCTGCGGCGGCGTGATGTTGTCGCCTTGAGCAGAAGACGACGATCGGCGAGCGTGATGTTGCGCAGGTCGACGCGCGAGCCGTCGCGACGCGACGATCTCCGCCGTCGCGAGCTTGTTGCCGACGAACAGCTCATCGACGATGAACTGCATCTCCTCGGCGTTGAGCAGGACGTGGCCGCCCCACCACTGCTCGAACTCGAGATAGCGCGGCGCCTCGGTGTCGATCTTGGAATAGAGGTTGTAGTGCTTCGGTCCAGAGCGTGTTGGCAGGGTTGAGGTTCTCGAAGTTGCTGACCAGCCAGGCGCCGTCGAACTTGCCGTTGCCGAGGTCGCCCATCAGCGCGGTCAGCCAGCTGCCGCCCAGCAGCCCGCCCGTGTAGCGCATCGGGTTCTGGCCGTGCACGCCGGCCCAATAGGACAAGGGCGAGCCGGCGAGCGATGATCGGCCCGAACAGCTCCGGCCTGCACGGCTGCCAGCAGCATGACCGCCCAGCCGGCCTGGCAGTTGCCGACCACCGCGGGCTTGCCGTCGGCGTCCGGATGCAGCGCGATCACGCGCTCGAGGAACGCCGCCTCCGCGCGCGCGATGTCCTCGATCGTCTGCCCGGGCACCGGCTCGGGCAGGAAGCCGATGAAGTAGCAGGGGTGGCCCGCGCTTGCAGCGCGACGCCGATCTCGCTGTCGGCCTTGAAGCCGCCGATGCCCGGCCCGTGGCCGGCGCGCGGGATCGACGACTGACGAACGGCCGCTTGCGTCGGCATCGATCTCGATGCCGTCGGGCGGCACGATGCGCACCAGCGCATAGTTCACCGGCCGCGGCAGCTTGCGGCCGTCCATGACGAGCTCGCAGCCGAACTTGAGCACATGCGGCGCCGCCTTTGCCGCATGCTCCTGATAGCGCTCACTGCGCTGCTGTGAGGACGTCCAGAAAGAAAGATCCCGCGCTGGCACGCGTCGATCCAATAGGTCCATGCATCCCGGCAGCGGGTCGGCCGGGCAGCGCCGCGAGGATCGCGTTCGCGCCTGTTGAAACCGCCGGATCTGGTCATGCGTGGCTCACTCGCTGATGGCGTCAGAGGCTGTGGGCAGCCGGGTCAAGTCCCACCAGATGCACGGGACGCGCGGCAATGGCGCTGCTGGAGGTTTCACACCGCGCACGCTTGCGGCGATTCCCTCGCTTATCGAGCGTTCGCCACCGATACTTGCCGTGGATAAGTACCGAGCCGGCGCAGAGCGACGGTGCCTCTCTCCCCGCCGGAAGCTGAATCGAGCCGGCACTTTCCGAGCGTCGGCATGACCTCCTTGGCGACGAGCCGCGCCGACCCATCCAAGGCCCGGCGCGCACGCCTCGTCGGCCTCGTGGTGCTCTTGGTCATCGCCGATCTGGGCGGTGAGCGGACTCTGATCCCCCGCCATCCGCAGCCTCGACCCGGTCGGCCAGCTGCTCGACTGCGTCGGCGTTGACCGATTACGTTCTGTTGCCGAAACCGAGGAAGCGGCTTCACCTCCCCTGGATAAATTGGATTTTTCCGTCCGGGTCTCTCTCGACGTCGACCACTTGGCCGCGTCTTTCTCATCAGGCTGTAGACGGCATGCGGCCATCATGGACGCCAGACCCTGTACAGCCTGCAGAAGGGCGGCTGACGGTTTGGCACGCTTGCGGGAGCGGGCAACTGCTTTGCATCACGCATTGTCCGATCCGCTCTTTGCATCCGCGCGTGCGCTTCATTGTCGTTCCAGCGCATCGGCAGACGCGCTCGACGCGATTGATCGCGCGCTCAGGTTGCGCGAGACGTTACATGGCAAATTGGCACTCAGGCTCAACTGGTCTCGTGAGCCTGCATGCTGCTTTGACGCCCCCTCGCCGCGCGTGACCTTATCGCAGGGTACCTCGATATCGCCGCCGCAACCCCTTCTCGACCGTTTCAATGGCGGCGGCCACCCGGTCCCTGAGCGCGGATTGAGCCCATGCGTCCGATGCGGACCAGGCAACTGCCAGGAGCGCAACGAAGCGTTAAAGCGTATTCGGGATGGTCGCCATGACGCTCCATTCTTACCACCAAGGCCAGTTTGTGCGTTCGCCTCGCACAATGGCGCGGCGCCGGCGTAGATTGGGACTAACCCGCGAGATATTGGCTAGAGCGCCGAGCGCGCGCTCGTGCTCCATCCGGAAGTGTCGAAAGACATCGCACTTCTGCTCGTCGCGTATGGTCATGCAGTCCGTCTGGTGCCGCATCAGTGACCTGTCGGTTGATCACGGGTTCACCGGTGCCCCCTGAGCACACCACCCGGCCCGGCCTACGTCACCCGTTAACAACGTCCGCGCCGTGACCATCAACGAAGCCATCGCACGTGCGGGAAGCCAGGGTGCCCGAGGTGGCGGTGGCCGCAAAAGTCAGGCGGCGCGACACCGAGCCTTGTAGCGGTACTCTCCCCGGCCTGGTTTCGGTAGTCTTGTCGATAGTCACGAGATGTTGATATGAGGCGACTTTGGCCTGGCTCAGCTGACCGCGTATCGTGCCGGACCGGCGAAATACCCTGGCGCAGAGCCATGGGGTGTTGCCCCGTCGGTCGGTCGCAACCCGAAAATGACCTGCACGAGACCTCGGCGGCGAAGATCGTGCGATGAGGATCAGCGACATACTCGATCTAAAGAGGTCACCGGGTCGAAACTAGTGTGGCCTCTCGCGATCTCGTCGGCGACATTCCGCAGCTTTTTCGTGAATCGAAGCATTGCGTCCGTCGTCGTCGTGGAAGGCGGCGACAGGCCAATCGGCATCGTAACGGATCGCTTGCTCATTCGCGCACTTGCCGAGCATGGCACGGAGATCATTGGCCTCACGGCGAAAGACATCATGCAATCGCCGCCACCATCGTGCGCTCCGACCGATAGCGTTGCCCACGTCCTCGACGTCATGACCGAGAAGCGCGTCAGGCACATGGTGGTCATGGCCAATGCGCAAAATGCTGGGAATTGTCAGCATCGGGGACCTCGTCATGCACCGGCTGCGCGACGCCGAAATGGAGACGAGCGTCCTACGCGATGCGGTGATGACGTGGCGACGGCCGTTTGCGAGCCGTAGGCATGAGACGCAGGTGCGGCGACGGGCAGTCGTCGGTGCCGGCACGCGTTCAGATTGCCATGGATGGCACGCGCTCCGGCACGACGAGATTGGCCTCGGTGTTTGCCACCACGTCGCTGACCCGCAATTCGGGTGCTGTTTCCTGCAGCAAAGCGCCGGCATCCGAGAAGGAGATTACTGCCAGCTCCGTGACGAGCAGATCGATCCTGCGCGTGGACGTGAGCGGTAGGGTGCATCGCCGCAAGACCTTGGACTTGCCTTTCGCGCAATGTTGCATGGCGACGACCACGCGTTTCGCCCGGAGACGAGTCCATGGCGCCTCCCATGCCCGGCACCATCTTGCCGGGGATCATCCAGTTGGCGAGCTGGCCCTGCTCGATCGACCTGCAGACCGCCGAGCACCGTCATGTCGAGATGGCCGCCGCGGATCAGGCCGAAGCGACATGGCGCTGTCGAAGGTGCTGGCGCCCGGCAGCGCGGTGACCGGCCGGCCGCCGGCATCGGTCAGCGCGCGGATGCGCCATGCCCTCCTCCGGCATCGGCGCCGGTGCCGATCAGTCCGTTCTCCGACTGGAAGAAGACATGGAGGTCCGGGGGCACGATGGTTGGCGACCAAGGTCGGGATGCCGATCCCGAGATTGACGAGCATGCCCGGCTTGAGTTCGCGCGCGATGCGCTGCGCGATGATGTCCTGCGCGCTCCATGGCACGTCATCCGTTGGCGATCGAGGTAGTCGACGAGCGGCGCCGGCGTCACGACATGGTCCGGGCGCGATCACGCCGACCGGTACGACGTGCTCCGCCGTCGACGATCACCGTGTCGGCCGCCATCGCCATCATCGGATTGAAGTTGCGCGCCGTCAGCGCATAGGCTGAGGTTGCCGAGATAGTCCGCGAGGAACGCCTGCACCAGGGCGAAGTCGCGCGCGCAGCGCCGTCTCGAGCAGATAGTCCTCGCCCGTCGACCGTCGATCTTGCGCTTGCCTTCCTCCACCACGGTGCCGACGCCGGTCGGCGTCAGGATGCCGCCGAGCCCGTAGCCGCCCGCGCGCACGCGCTCGATGAGCGTGCCCTGCGGCACGAGCTCGACCTCCAGTGCGTCCGCCGATCATCTGCTGCTGGGTCTCTGGATTGAGCCCGATGTGGCTGACGATCGCCTTGCGCACCAGCTTCGCGCCGATCAGCTTGCCGATGCCGCACCCCGGCGTTGCCGTGTCGTTGGCGATGACCGTCGAGCTCGCGCTTGCCCTGGCGCACCAGCTCGTCCATCAGCGCGCTCGGGCGTGCCGACCCCCATGAACCTGCCAATCATCAGGCTCGCGCCGTCCGGGATCATGGCGACCGCACGCTCAGAGAGATCGTCTGCAAGGCCCACTCCGCCCGTTCCGCAACGGCCACGCCTCCGCATGCGATGCTGCCAGCCTGCGCACTGACGCGGCAGCGCGGCCATCGGACATTACACTGAAAGAGAGCCGGGGCAATGCCGCAGCATGACGGCCGCAGACATAGCCAGCGGGCAGGTGCACTGCCCGCACCGGCCATGGCGCTCGCGCCGATCTTTCGGCCGTCGATCTCCTCCCAGGGTTTGTGCCGATACCGGCGGGTGACTCTAATGACAGTATCGAGAGCGACGAGTGGTCGGCCAGATTCGCGCGGTGTCCGATGCGGAGTCGGCCGCGCCGAGGCCGGATGGGCCACCGGATCAATCCATGTCCCGAGTGGTCCGTACGTTCGATGCAGGCTAGGGCTTCTTCGTCTCGCTGCCCATCCTGCTCACGATCGCGGTTGTGGTGGGCCGGAAGCGCGTCTCTACGGCTTCCTGGGTCCCGAAGCGCCGGTCGGCAAGCTGATCATCTCGCTGGGCTTTGACCTCGCGCCACCACCTACGTGGCCTATCTGCTCGTGGTGTCGCTTCACGGTCGTCGCCGGTGTTCATCTGCTCGTGCCTTGTCGTCCAAACGCGGCTGAAGGAGGGAATGCGATCTGTGACCGATGCCGTGATGTACCGAATCCCCTGGTCAGCAGCGTGTACGATATCATCGAAGCGCCTCGTTGCGCCTGCGTCGACCGCGGGGAAAGCGACGCGCCTGCAAGGGCATGCGGCCGATCTGGTGCTTTCGCGGCGGCGAAGGGGCGCGGCCGTCTTGGGGCTCCTGCCCGCGCCCGAGACGATCGCGATCGGACTCAAGCCGCTACTGTGGCATCCTTGTTCCTTCCGCGCCGGTCCCGGTCGGAGGATGCCTCATCTATGTACCCGCGAATGGGTGAAGCCCGCCGATATCGGCCTTCGAAGCTCTGATGAATGTCTACGATATCGATGGGCGTGGCCATCGCCCAAGATGCTGCCAACAGTTCCGGCAAAACCCCATGCACCGGCCGTTCGGTTGACATCGGGCGACGGCAGCGCGACAGGCGCGCGCCGACGACGCTCGTCGCAGCGGTGAGTTGGAGTGTCATTCTCGTGCCCAGAGCTCGGCAACCGACGCTCCTCCCGAGCGTCGCGGGCCGGCCGCAATGGTCAACTGGCGAGCGGAGGAGCCGGGCGACGCCACCTGGACACTCAGCCCTCGCCGGCGAGCGAGGGCACGGCTTGGCACAGTCGAGCTCGAGCAAACTGATCAACCGCCTGCACAAGCCGCCGGAGATGTGCGACTCTGAAGCGAGGTGGACAACCTCGTACATCAGCCCGGCTCTGCTGGGCACCAATCGGAAGTGATGACGAGCCCCGCCGCACGCATGACGTGGCGGGGCTTTTCTCTTCCCGTACGCGGTGGCGCCGTTGGCCGATGTGGTCGCCAGCTCACGCCTTCAGTGCACCTCGGCGATGATCTTCAGCGGGAGTCGAGGTGCTCGATCGGCCGCCGCTATGTGGCGCTTGGGAAGCTTGACCTTCGCCCGCGGCACGTCCTCGTAGGGAATGCTTGCGAGCAGATGCTCGATGATGTTCAGCCGGGCCCGCCGCTTGTCGTCGGATCGCGCGACGAACCAGGGTGCCCACGCGGTATCCGTCGCCATGAACATTTCGTCGCGCGCGCGCGTGTAGTCGTCCCATCGCGCAAACGACTTCAAGTCCATCTTGGAGAGCTTCCAGATCTTGCGCCCGTCGTCGATCCGCGCCTCTGAGCCGCTTTTCCTGCTCTTCGGGGCTCACCTCGAGCCAGTACTTGATGAGAATGATCCCGGAGTCGACCATGGCCTTCTCCACTTGCGGCGCGACGCCGAGAAAGCGCTTGGCCTCGTCCTCGGTGCAGAACCCCATGACGCGCTCCACCCCGGCGCGATTGTACCAACTGCGGTCGAAGATCACGACCTCGCCGCCGGACGGCAGGTGCGGCAGATACCGCTGAATGTACATCTGCGATTTCTCGCGCTCGGTCGGTGCGGGCAGGGCCACCACACGGAAGACGCGCGGGCTCACCCTGGCGGTGATGGCTTTGATCGCGCCGCCCTTGCCGGCGCCGTCCCGCCCTTCGAAGACGATGCAGACCTTCTTGCCCTCGTGCCGCACCCATTCCTGAAGCTCGACCAGCTTTACGTGCAGCTTGCGCAAGTCGCCTCGTAGTCCTGCGCTCGAGGTTGCGCGCCTCTCTCTTCCGTGGGCGTCGTCGGCACTGACGCCGAGTTGCGTCGCCCCATTCTCCCGCTTCCTATTTTTGTATGTGTGCTCAGCCATGTCACGCCACCTCGTCCGCCCTCGCGTCAGCCATGGGCACTGGTAAACGCACCATCCTCCAGCTTCGCGCGCGTACAGATTGATACCCCGCCATGCGTGCCAGGGAATATCCGTGAAAACCCCAGGTCCTTGCGCGTGACGATCACGTTCGAACGAGATTTCGAGATCGGATGTCGCCCCTTTCACAATCGGTAGAGTCATGGATGCAGCCAGCCGCAAGCGGGGCCTACAAATCGAGGAATCGTCAGGCCATACAGGAGTGGCAGTCCCGTGCGCGTCTCGCGGTTGTTCACCGGAGCGGTCGCTGTCGCGGCCGTTTGCTTTCTCTCCGCAGTCTCTCGCGGCTGCGGCGCAGGCGGAACCGATCCTGAAGCCGGCAAAAGAGAGGGGTGCGAAAACACAGGAACCGGAAACTGTCGCGAGCGCCGGCATGACCCAGCAGCAAAGACTATCGCTGTGCATCGATAGTTGGGATGCCGAAACTCACATGTCCAGGCAGGAGTGGCGGACAGCGTGCCAACGCAGCGTGAGAGATTACCCCGGACGCGTTTGGTCGGTAAGGCAGCGGACCGGAGTATCTCGACAATGCGCAGACAACTCGTTCTCGGCCTGGCGCTCGCGCTCGGATCGGCATGCTCGCCACCACGCAGGCCTCGGCCGCCAGAGGCTACGGCTACTATCTGCCACGCGCCTATGGCTACTCGTATTACCGGCCGAGAGCGTACCGCAACTATTACCGCCCGCGGTTCTATGGAGCTTACCTCGGCGGGTGGTGGGGCTGGCGAGGCCGCGGATGGCGCTATCGCGCGTTCTGGCGCGCAGCTTCACTAGCGTCGTCGAGAGTTGGGTAGCCAAAAACAAGCCCCTTTGAGCGACGGGGCTTTTTGGGACGGGCAAAATTCAACGTTGGCGCGATCTCGCTCAGGTGTGCCCCCGCAAGCAATCAGCAGCCGCCGGCGCTCCATCTAGTAGGGCCGGGCAGAGCGCCGGACGGCTGGACCCACACCTGAGCCGCGGATAACCGATTTGTCCGCGCCTGCAAGGTGCGCCGCAGCTGTTGCCGATGGTGGAAGATTTACGAGGCCATCATCGGCTTGAGCAGTCGCCGCCTCCGGCGCGGCCAGTAGTGCGCTGATGACGTACCCGAAGCCGCCCCGGCAATGACGAGCCCAGCCAGCGCTGCAACGAGCGTCGGCAGCAGGCGATGCGAGTATGCGGCGGCAGCGATCCCGAAGCTGATGGCGATCGAAAGCGCGTAGAGCACCGCGCATGCGGTGTCCGTGATGAAGCGCCCAATGGTGCTGACAGTTTGCACGCAGCCCCTCTCATCAGGTTGTACGCGTGCACGGCTCGAGTGTGTAAGCGATCTGAGCGGTTGAACGAAGCTGGCGCTCACTCTTGTAGGGCGCGAAGGCAATGGTCATTGTGGTGTTCGCCCCGCCGGGCCCTGCGGCCGGGGATTACACACACCTCAGGCAGCTCAGTCGTTGGGGGGAGCGGTCGAAAAGACAAGTGAACCGCACAGACCCCGGCCGCAGGAGCCAAAGGGCCCGGGCAACCCTGAGTGCCGAGCCCCTTGATCACGCCGGGGAAGATAGAGTTACAGGGTAAGGGGAGCTTAGGGGCGGCGACGTTGAACCCATTCTGAATGGTCTATTCATGGCCGGTTCATCCGCCCAATGGGTGCGTAAGCCATTAAAATAGCTTGGCTTTCCTGCCAGTCGGCATCGTGCGTTGGCACTTCCCAGCCGTTCGATGCCGTTGAGAAGTGGCGACGGCAAGTCGTCTCGCTGCATATCGCGGCTGCTGGCGACGACAGGGCGTCGCCATCCCAATTCGACGCACACGTTAGAGGCCCCTTAACTCTGGGGTGGTTCACTGGCGCACGTCGAGTGTCGGTGAAGGTCGTTGCTCATGCGTCGCGTTGCGTTGTGGATTTGCGCCCGCGAGGCGAGGCGTTCTGTTGGCTGTGCTCGGCCCCGCTTGGGCTCGCCATGGCCCCTCGGGCTGCGCCGCATCGCGCCGAGCCGACACCTGCCGGCATCCGCAAGCCGCTGGACGAGTGGCACCCGGCCTCGCCGGCCCGCATGTCGGAGGCCGAGGCGGATCTGGTGATCGCCCGCGCCATCACCGCCCACGAGATGCGGCGGCCGCAGACGGCGCGGCGATTTCGACGATGTGCCCACCTCGTTCAGCGGCCGTGGGCCGTGCACCTGGGGCCGGTCCTTCCAGTTTACGAGACGCAGCTCTCCCTCGCGGGTCTCGACGATCGCCGTGCAGCTTTCGACCCAGTCGCCGCAGTTGAGGTAGTGGATGCCGGCAAAGCGGCGGTCGCGGCGTGGTGGATGTGTCCGCAGATGACGCCGTCGACGCCGGCGCCGCGTCGCCCGTCGCGACGCGCCTCCTCGAAGGCGCCGATGAAGCGCCACGGCTCGTCTTGACGCGGTATTTGAGATAGGCCGACAGCGACCAGTAGCCGAAGCCGAGATGCCGCCGGATCCAGTTGAGGGGATTGTTGAGCCAGAGCGCGAACTCGTAGCCGCGGTCGCCGAGGAAGGCGAGCCAGCGCGCGTGCGCACGACGACGTCGAACTCGTCGCCGTGCATCACGAGGTAGCGACGCCCTTCGGCCGTGGCGTGCACGATGTCCTGTGGATCTCGATGCCGCCGAAGTGCAGGCACGACGTAGTCGCGCAAGCCCTCGTCGTGATTGCCCGGGACCAGCACGAGACGCACGCCTTTGCGCGCCTTGGCGCAGGAGCTTCTGCACCACGTCGTTGTGCGACTGCGGCCAATGCGGTCCGCGCCGCACCTTCCAGAAGTCGACGATATCGCCGACGAGATAGATGATGTCGGCCTCGCAGTGCCTCAGGAATTCGAGCAGCCTCTGCGGCCCGCGCCGAGCGAGTGCCCAAGTGGACGTCGGAGAGGAAGAGGGCGCGCACATGCCTGCAGAAGCCGAAGCCCGCTGGCAGGTCATCCCAGGATTTCGTCATGGGCGGAGAGAAGCGGATCTGGATTGCAGGCATGTGACAAGCCGGGTGCCCGTCCAGAAAATGGGCCAGCCCAGCAACTGCGCGCCCGGGGGAGAGGCCAACGCAGCCACCGAACTGGCCTCGATCGGACGCCGGATGAAGGCCCGACCGCGTCCGAACCCACCAGCTGCCACGGCTCTGACGCAAACGCCACAGGACAGACCCGAGCCGAGCAGCCTTGACGATGGTGTCGCGATCACGAGAGCGCGCAAGACCACCTGTTCCGCCACGACTCTGCCCTCCTCTGACGACAGCGCGTGTGAACCCGTCCGCTCAGGGACAGGATAAACCGCGCTTCTCGAGCCTGTGGACAACGGCGAGGCGAGCTGGATCTCCGGCTCGGGCACCGCGTCTCAAAGCTGTAGCCGGCTCCGCGCACCGTGCGAATCGGGTCGGCGCACCAGCCGCGCACCAGGGCCTTGCGCAGCCGGCCGATGTGCACGTCGACGGTGCGCTCGTCCACATACACGTCGTTGCCCCATACGCCGTCGAGCAACTGGCTGCGGGTAAATACGCGGCTCGGGGCCTGCATGAAGAACTCCAGCAGCCGGTAGTCGGTCGGGCCCAGATGGATCGTCTGACCATCGCGCGCAGACCGACATGGCGGCGCGGTTGAGCTCGATGTCGCCCACCTTGAGCAGCTCGGTGACCAGGGGCGGTTTCATTGGCGCATGAGAGCGCGGCAACACGCGCCATCAACTCGTTGACCGAGAACGGCTTGACCACGTAGTCGTCGGCGCCCGTCTCGAAGCCGCGCACCTCTGTCGGACTTCTTCCCTCGCGCCGTCAGCATGATGATGGGCAGGGTCCTGGCGCCCGACTGGCGCAGCCGCCGGCACAGCTCGATGCCCGACAAACCCGGCAGCATCCAGTCGAGCACCAGCAGATCTGGAACGATCTCTTGCAACCGGATCTCTGCCTGACCGCCGTGGCTGATGGTCTCAACGGCGTATTCGGCCTTCTCGAAATTGTAGCGCAGCATCTCGAGCAACGCTGCTTCGTCCTCCACGATCATGATGCGCGCGGCGACGGCAACTTTTCCTCCTCGGTAGTTGGACACTCAGCAGTCCGTCCCTAGCCGCAGTCCGGGGTATGCGAGTGGAGTGCGCGCTCGAAGGCACGACAACGAATCGCGCGGGACGATCGGATTGATCGAAAGCTGAGCAACTATCAGTGAGCTACATGGATCCGATGACAGTTGCGTGACGGGCTCGCCCTCCCGGTTGGCCTCACCGTCGGCCAAAACGTTGCCCCGGCGAGTGACATGGCCGCGGCCGCATTCATCAGCGTGTCACGCAAATCACCGAGGTTGCCGGCGACTCGAAGGCTGGACAGCGGCAGGACCCATGACCTCGCTCGACTGGATGCTCGCTACCTTTGCATCGTCGCCACGAGTCTGCATCTGCTCTCGACCGCTCTCGCTTTGCGCCGATGCCGGCGAGCTGCGGCGCAGCTGGCCCCGCCGGAGGGCGCGCCCGTCGTCTCCATTCTGCGCCCCGTCTGCGGCGTGGACCGCTACGATGAGCTGACTTTGCGCTCCAGCTTCGAGCTCGATTATCCGAATTTCGAGCTCATTTTCTGCTGCGCGGACGAGATGGACCCGGCAACAGTCCTCGTGCGCCGACTGATAGCGCGCTATCCCGGCGTCGATGCCAAGCTCCTCGTCGGCCGCGACGCCATCTCGGACAATCCCAAGCTCAACAATCTCGTCAAAGGCTGGCGCCAAACCCGCCGCGACTGGGTGATCTTCGCCGACAGCAACGTGCTCATGCCGCGGGACTACGTGCAGCGCCTGCTGGCCGGCTGGCGCGCCGATACCGGGGTCCTCTGCTCGCCGCCGATCGGCAGCTTGCCCGTCGGGTTCTGGGCCGAGGTCGAATGCGCCTTCCTCAACACCTATCAAGCGCGCTGGCAATACGCCGCGGACAGCGCGGGCTTCGGCTTCGCCCAGGGCAAGACCATGGTCTGGCGCCGGCGCGACCTCGCGCGCGCCGGCGGCATGCAGCGCGCTGGCGGCGGAAATCGCCGAGGACGCCGCGGCAACGAAGGTGGTGCGCCGGCTCGGGCTGCGCGCGAGGCTCGTCGACGCACCGTTCGCTCAACCTTTGGGGCGGCGCTCCGTAAAGACAGGTTTGGGACCGGCAGGCGCGCTGGTGCGCGGCTGCGGCGCATCACCTTTCCGAGCCTGTTTGTGCCGGAGGCGTTGACCGGGAGCATTCTGCCCATCGCAGCGGGAGCCTGCGCAGCACCTGCGTTCGGGTTGCCTGCGCCTGAAATGCTCGCCCTCCTGAGCCTCATCTGGTTCGGCAGCGAAGCCGTGCTCGCCCGCGTTTCCGGCTGGCAGCTTTCGTGGCTGTCGCCCATCGCCTGGGTCGTCCGCGATGCGATGCTGCCCGCCCTGTGGGTGCAAGCCTGGCTCCGCGACGGCTTCGAATGGCGCGGCAACGACGTGCGCGTCGACGCGGGCAAGATGCAAGCCACGTAAGGCATATTCTAGAGAAAACGCCTGCAGCCCGGTTTGCGCGCGCCCAGGATCAGCGCGTGGACGTCGTGGGTGCCTTCGTAGGTGTTGACGGTTTCCAGGTTCGCGGCGTGGCGCATGACGTGGTACTCGATCTGGATGCCGTTGCCGCCGTGCATATCGCGGGCGACCCGCGCGACATCGAGCGCCTTGCCGCAGTTGTTGCGCTTGACGATGGAGATCATCTCCGGCGCGACCTTGCCCTCGTCGAATCAGCCGGCCCACGCGCAGCGCGCCCTGCAGGCCAAGGCGAAATCTCGGTCTGCATGTCGGCGAGCTTCTTCTGCACCAGCTGGGTGGCGGCAGAGCGGTCGGCCGAACTGCTTGCGGTCGAGCGTGTAATGGCGTGGCGCGGTGCCAGCAGTCCTCGGCCGCACCCATGGCGCCCCAGGCGATGCCGTAGCGCGCGCGGTTGAGACAACCGAAGGGGCCGGCTTGAGCCCGGACACGTTGGGCAGCAGGTTCTCCTCGGGCACCACCACGCCGTCCATGACGATCTCGCCGGTGATGGAGCAGCGCAAGCGAGAGCTTGCCGCCGATCTTGGGCGCCGAGAGGCCCTCATGCCTTTCTCCAGCACGAAGCCGCGGATCTTGCCCTCGTGCGCCGCCGACTTGGCCCACACCACGAACACGTCGGCGATCGGAGCATTCGAGATCCACATCTTGGTGCCGGTCAGCCGATAGCCGTCGGCGACCTTCTCGGCGCGCGTCGTCATGCCGCCGGGATCGGAGCCGGCGTCGGGCTCGGTGAGGCCGAAGCAGCCGACCCATTCGCCCGAGGCGAGCTTGCGGCAGGTACTTCTCGCGCTGGGCCTGCGAGCCGTAGGCATAGATCGGGTACATCACCGAGCGAGGACTGCACGCTATTCATGGAGCGGTAGCCGCTGTCGACGCGCTCGATCTCACGCGCAACGAGCCCGTAGGAGACGTAGTTGGCGCCGGCGCAGCCATATTTCTCCGGTAGGGTGACGCCGATGAGGCCCAGCGCGCCCATCTCGTTGAAGATGGCCCGGTCGGTCTTCTCCTCCAGATAGGCCTCGATGACGCGGGGGCAGCTTGTCCTGGGCGTAGGCGCGGGCGGTGTCGCGGATGGCGCGCTCGTCCTCGGAAAGCTGGTCCTCGAGGAGGAACGGGTCCTCCCAGTTGAAGGCCGATGTCTTATGCGATGGCGATTTTTCTTGCATGGCGGCGATCTCGCGGATGGGCCTTGCCGGTCTATAGCACGCCGCCGGCGCCAGGCTGCCTGGCCGAGGTTGCGAGCCACAATAGCCCCAGCATCGCCAGTTGGGGCGGAACCAACTGAGGTCATGAGGGATTTCACTAGGAGGCTTCAGTACTTGCCCCTATCTTGGGCTTGGGGATGACGCCGGGATCGCGCACAATCATGGAGCAGCAAAAATGACCAAGAGATTGGTTGCGTTAGCCGCCGGCGCGCTGGCGGTGTTGCTGATTTCGAGCACGTTCGATGCAGCTGACGCGCGCGGCGCGGCGGCTGGGGCGGCGGCGGCGGCAGAGGGTATAGCGGCGGCCATGCCCGGGCTTCTCGGGCCGGGCCTTCAGTGCGCCGCGCGTTCTACGGCGGCAGCAGCTCGTACCGCGCGTACAGCTACGCCGCACCGCATGTGCACCGGCACCGCCACATCCGCAGAGGCCTCGCCGTCGGCGTGCCGCTCGGCATTTACGGCGCCTACGCCTACACCAGCGGCTGCGATTGGCTGCGGCGCAGGCGTACTACACCGGCAGCGGCTACTGGATGGACCGCTACTACGCCTGCGTCAACGGCTACTACTGAGAGGCGCGCGCGGCGGGTTGGGCTGGGCTGGCATCGGCCCCCTGCTCGTGCCGGTCCATTTCCGAGAGCGAACAGCGACTGGTCCCGATCCCGGACGAGTTCCCGCTCGCGCGCTTTGCGCGCGAGCGCTGGGATGACACCAAGGTGGGAGGGCACGGGCCGGTCTCCGCCAAAGCGAGAGGCGGTCCGATGCTCAGCATCGGATGAGGCGAGCGCATTGGACATCGTCGAGGCCAGCAAGGCGAGCATCAGGGGCGCGGGCTCAGGGTGGCGCTGCCGGAGGGCGAGGACGAGCGCATTTTGCGGGCGGCGCAGCGCTTGAGCGCGGCAGGGCTGGCGCGGCCGGTGATCGTGGGCAGGCGCCATCGAGGTGCGGGCGCGCGCCGACGGTGCTGGGCGTCGGCTCGAAGGCTGCGAGGTGCGCGATCCGGCGAGCGACAGCGCGCTCGGCGGCCTACGCCGCGCGCATCGCCGCGGGGCGCGAGAAGATGACGGCGGGCATGGCCGAGCGCATGCTGCGCCGGCCGCTCTACTTTGCCGGGGCGATGGTGGCGGCCGGCGACGCGCGCCGCGATGGTGGCCGGCGTGGCGAGCCCGACGCGGCGCGTGATCGAGGCCGGCCTGATCACCATCGGCCTGGCGCCCGGCATCGCCACGCCCTCGAGCTTCTTCCTGATGCTCGTGCCGGCGGCCGACGGCGACCCCAAGGCCTACATCTTTGCCGATTGCGCCATCAACGCCGAGCCCAGCGCGCAAGAGCTGGCGGACATCGCCATCGCCTCGGCGGAGAGCGCCAGGAGCCTGCTCGACGGCGAGCCGCGCGTGGCGCTGCTGTCGTTCTCCACCCATGGCAGCGCCAGCCACCCGCGGGTCGACAAGGTGCGCGCGGCGCTGGAGACGGTGCGGCGAGTTGCGGCCCGATCTCGCCATCGACGGCGAGCTGCAGGGCGATGCCGCGGTGTCCCCGGCCGTCGCCGCCAAGAAGGTGCAGGGCGCCAGCGGCGGCGGGCCGCGCCAACGTGCTCGTCTTTCCGGACCTCGACTCCGGCAACATCGCCTACAAGCTGGTGCAGCACCTGGGCGGGCGACCGCGATCGGTCCTTCCTGCAGGGCTTCGCCAAGCCGATCTCCGATCTGTCGCGCGGGGCGAGCGTGGACGATATCGTTGCCACCGTGGCGGTAGCGCTGGCGCGCTCGCTGCGTTCCACGTGAAACAAAAAGCGCCGCCTCTAAGCCGGGACGGCGCTGGTAGCTTCCCTGGTGTTGCGCGGGCGGTTCAGCCGGCTCGATAAAGCTCGGCGAACACCTGCGTTGCCGCCTTGTCATGAGGAATGCCGCGGGCCGTCAGCTCGTGATAGCGGCGCGCGGCGACATGGCCCTCGTGCACGGCCTCGGCAATGAGGCGGATCTTCGCCAGCAGGCTCGGACGCTTGGGCCTTTTCCGCGGTCGGCAGGAAGTCGAGCGCGTCGTCGTAGCCGGTAATGGTGCTCATGATCGTCTCCTGGTGCGTGCTATGCTCGATCCACGCTTTGTGCATTGCAATATGGTATATGGCATACCACGTTGCAGTGCAAGATGTGGTGCCGAATGCGACACATGTGAGATCGCATAGCTTGGGGAGCGGCGGCGGCCGCATCGGGGCCCGCCCAGGCCTCGGGCGGCTGGAGGCGCAAGACCATGCCGCTGGCGCAAACCAGGATCGTTCGGCTGGCCGGCCCAGAATGCCCGTCCCACCTGCTCGCCCAGATCGACGGCATTTTCCTCGAGACAGGCGCGCGCGCGCCGCCGCCGCCGGGCCCTGAGCGGGAGGCGCTTCGCGAGCGCTGGCTGGGCCGTTTCATGCGTGGAGGAACGGACGTGGTCCTCACTTGCGCTTGCGGCACGAGGACACGGTGGCCGGCTATCTCGTGGGCGCGGTCGAGGACCCGGCCCTGCAGGAGGCGCTTTGCCGACATCGGCTACTTCCGCGCGCACTTTCGCCGATCTGACCCGACGCTTCCCAGCACATCTGCACATCAATCTGGCCCAGCCCTTCCGCAGTCGAGGCACGGGCGCAAAGCTGATCGAGGCATTTGCCGACGCGGCACGGCAGGCCGGCGCACCCGGCATGCACGTGGTGACGGGCCGGGACATGCGCAACGTGCGCTTCTACCTGCGCTGCGGATTTGTCGAGCGCGGCTCGCGCCCTGGAAGGGCGGCGAGGTGGTGTTCCTCGGCCGGCTATTGACTGGCCTAGGCTGAACGAGTTGGGGCAAGGTCTGTTGCTGGCTCTATTTCGGACACGCTGTGCTTGCTCAAGAGATTTACCGGTTCTGACCCAACCAGGACCTGGGGCGCCCACGAACCCCAAGTTAGTCGGGCTGCCGTGCCATCCGGTTGCGTCGCGACCACCAAATGGCAATCGGACCTGCAAGTCCACCGGCAGCCATCACGAGAAACGCAACGAGCCAACCGTTCGAGGTTTCCATGCCGCCGCCCGCATCGAGCGCCACGCCGATGGCCCAGGCCGCCGGCGGCCGACAGTCCGAAGCCGATGGTGGAATGCATGGCCATGGTCGCACCGCGGTACTCGGGTTGCGCGCTGAGGGTCATTCCGGATGTCAGAGCGCCGGAGTCGGCCGGAATGGCGATGGCGTAGACGAACAGCAGTGCCAGCAGCACGACGGGCGCTGCAGTGGCTGTGGCTGCGCCGATCAGGACCGCCACGATACCGGCGATGCTCATGAATAGCACGATCGCCCGGTGGCGACCGAAGCGGATGGCGGCCTCGTTGCCGATGATGCTCGACGGCATCGCCAGAACCGCGGCGATGACACTGACGGCCATCGGGTCCAGTAGCGCCGGAGCCGCCGTTGCGCGCGGCAACGTAGGTCCAGAACGCGACGATCCAAGTGCGCAGCGCGTAAAGCTCGAAGCAGTGCGCACCGTAGCCCAAGATGAAGCCCATGGCCGGGCGGTTGCGGAACACGGGCTTGAAGTCGAGCAGCCGTCGCGAAGACGGAACCGGCGCAACCGGCGCCATGCCTAGGCTGGCCGCAATCATCGCAAGCGGCCCGAGCGCGGTCAGAAAGAAAGCCCAACGCCACCCGAGCGCGTCCGCGGCCAGCTGAGCGATCAGGAACGAGAGGCCAACGCCGATCGAGAACGTTGCCGTGTACATCGTGACGCTGCGTGAGTTGTCGCCCGATGGAAGGCGGTCGACCAACGCCTTCAAGCCCGGCATGTAGGCCCCGGCGAACCCAATGCCTGCAACGCCCCAAATCGCAATGGCGGACCACAACCCTTCAGCAAGCAAGCCGAAAAGTGAACGTCGCCAATCCGCTTACCGCCGATCCGATCAACAGGATCAGCCGCGCATCGATGCGATCGGTGAGCGCCGTCAGAAGCGGCACCGCCAGCATGTAGCCCAGCGCGAACGAACTCGCCATCATGCCGGCTTCACTGGCGCTGAGGCCCCATTGAGGGATGAGGTGCAGGGCCATGACAGCCGGCACACCGACATGGGGCAGCAGGTTTCCGACCTGTCCGGCGCACATGGCGGCAACGAGGGCGCGCCCGCTCAACGCCATTGCCCGGCTCCCGCTTTCACGGTGTTGACCATCAAAAATTTCCTCTGGTCGATCGTCGCCAGTTGACAACCATACATCAATTCGATAATTGTCGAAATATGGAAAAGATCGATGCCGTTGCAGCGCTCGCGGCGCTTGCCCAGGAGAACCGACTGGATGTCTATCGCCTTCTGGTGCAGGCCGGACCTGACGGCATGTCCGCCGGAGCGGTGGCAGCCGCGCTCCACATTGCACCCAACACGCTGTCGTTCCATTTCGACCGCCTGCGCCATGCCGGTCTTGTAAGCGTCGCGCGCCAGGGGCGCTCGATGATCTACGCGGCGCGCTACGAGACTATGAACAATCTGCTCGGCTACCTGACCGAGAATTGCTGCGGCGGCAAGCCTGACTTGTGCGCCCCCGCGGTCTGCACGCCGCCAGAAGCCTGCCCGCAAGCGCACGAAGGAGACCGCCCGATGAAACGGATGCACGTTCACGTCGCCGTCGACAATCTGGACCAGGCGATCGGCTTCTATTCCACGCTGTTCGCGGCCACGCCCACCGTCGTCAAGTCCGACTACGCCAAGTGGATGCTCGACGATCCGCGCGTCAACTTTGCGATCTCCATGCGCGGAGCCAAGACCGGCTTCGAACCATCTCGGCATCCAGGTGGAGAACGAGGGCGAACTGGCGGAGGTCTACGCGCGGCTGAAGGAGGCCGGCGCGCCCGTACTCGAGGAAGGCAAGACCGCCTGCTGTTACGCGCAGTCCGAGAAGTCCTGGATCGACGATCCTGCGGGAATCTCCTGGGAGACCTTCCTGACCACTGGCGAGTCCACCGACTACGGCAACTCGCGACCGCAGGACGTGCGCGTGGCGCCGCTCGCGTAGTTGCGAAGGTGCGCGCCAATGACCGCATTCAACGTCCTGTTCCTCTGCACGGGGAACTCGGCCCGCTCGATCATGGCGGAATCGATCCTGCGCAAGGACGGGGCCGGCCGCTTTCGCTCGTTTTCGGCCGGAAGCACGCCTAAAGGGCGCCGTCAACCCATTCGCGCTCGAGGTCCTGGAGAGCTATGGCTATCCCGTCGATGGGCTGGCCTCGAAAACTGGCAGGTGTTCGCCGGACCGAACGCGCCAAGGATGGATTTCGTGCTGACGGTCTGCGACAACGCCGCGGGTGAAACCTGTCCGCTCTGGCCGGGGCAACCGATCACGGCGCACTGGGGCATCGGAGGACCCTGCGCCGCCATCGAAGGCAGCGACATCGACAAGAAACGCGCATTCGTCACTGCGTTCCGCTACCTCAGAAACCGCGTCTCACTGCTCGTCGGCCTGCCCGTGGCATCGCTGAACCGGTTGGCGCTCGAAAGCCGTCTGCGGGACATCGGGCGCACCGAGGGCAGCACCTCACCCAATCCTAAAGTCGCATGCAGAGCGCAGCGGATCGCCGCTGAGGCGCTGGGCACCGGCCTGCTGCTGGCGACCGTCATCGGCTCAGGCATCATGGGAGAAGCGCCTAGCCGGCGGCAACGTCGCCCTCGCGCTGCTCGGCAATACACTCGCCACGGGCGCGATGCTGGTGGTGCTGATCACTCATGCTCGGCCCGATCTCGGAGCGCATTTCAATCCCGCAGTGAGCGCCCGTGTTCGCGCTCGAGAAAGCGTTGGCGCCCGGCGAGTTGGCTGCCTATGTGCTGGCGCAGATCGGGGTGGCATCGCTGGCGTGCTCGTGGCACACGGCATGTTCGACGAAACCCTGTTCCAGCTCTCGACCAAGGCGCGATCCGGCCCTGCCCAGTGGTTGTCGGAAGCGGTAGCTGCCTTTGGGCTCGTGCTCGCCATCCTGCTGACGCTTCGCGTCAATCCGCCTGCCGTTGCGGCCTCGGTTGGCCTCTACATAACGGCCGCCTACTGGTTCACCGCTTCCACCTCGTTCGCCAATCCTGCCGTCACCGTCGCGAGAGCTATCTCCGATACGTTTGCCGGCATCCGGCCGGCCGATGTCGCACCGTTCATTGTTGCCCAGTTCGTTGGCGCGGTGGCTGGCATGTTCGTCAGCCGCTGGCTTGCTCCTGGACGCAGGGACGGCGGGTAGGCACATCGCCGCCAACCTGCGGCGCGCGACAGGTGAGGTTGTCCCGTGGGATCACGTCCTTCTCACGGGTTCGTGAGGGATATCTTTGTGCTCCTGCCGGGTGCGCTTACATCAGCGTCGATTGGGTTGGGCTTCTCTTGGAAGCGGACCTCGATCCCGAGTTCGGCAAGACGGCAGCGAGGAGCGGCGTGAAGATCGTAGTGGTGGCCCTCGCCTTATCGTCCTCGGCTTCGGCTTCATGATGATGCCGATCCTCGTAGCAGACCGCCCCAGACCGTCGAGCAGCCGCCGGGGTCCGACCCGGGCGGCCGCACTAGGTGTCGGTCTCGGGCTTGACGGCAGGAAAGTGGTGTAGCGCCTAGAGCGGTGCGTCGGGGTGCCAGCCGATCATCGCCAGCATGAAGAAGAAGCCGATGACGTGGGACGATGGCGACGTGCCAGCCGTGCCACAGCCAGCAGCCGACCGACTTGGCCTCCGGGATACATGTTGGCGAGCGCCACGCCGGCGGACGAGCCGAACCAGATCATCGAGCCGCCGAAGCCGACGGCGTAGGCGAGGAAGCCCCAGTCGTAGCCGCCCTGCTTCAGGCGCCAGCGCGGTCAGCGGGATGTTGTCGAACACGGCCGAGACGAAGCCGAGCCCGAGCGCCGTCTGCCACGACGCGGCGGGCAGCTTCTCGACCGGCATCAGCGAGGCGACAGGTGACCAGCGCCAGCAGGAAGATGGTGCCCTTGAAGGTCTCCGGCATCACCTCCCAGTCGGGCCGCCGCACACGGCGCCGTGACGAGCAGCGACCACCCACACGGCGAGCGCCGATCACCGGGCAGCGCATCGAGCAGCGTCGGGATAGCGCAGGTTGGCGATCACGTTGGCCAGGATCGCGACGACCAGGATGGCGAACACGATGGCGACGCGGCTCCATTCGACTGCGCGCCCGGCGGCATGTCCTTCATGATCGGCGAATATCTCTGCTGCTGCAAGGCGGCCGGGATGCCGAAGATGAAGATCGGCGACGCTGACACCGCCACGTAGGCCTCGACGCACGCGACAGCGGGCTGACGCCGTCGATCCACATCATGGTGGTGGTGGTGTCGCCGACCACGCTGCCGGCGCCGCCGGCGTTGGAGGCGGCGACGATGGCGGCGAGATAGCCGATGTGCACCTTGCCGCGGAACACCTCGCGCGCCATCACGCCGCCGATCAGCGGCGGCGGCGATGTTGTCGAGGAAGCTCGACAGCACGCACGACGATCACCAGCAGCAGCGAAGGCGCCCTTCCAGTCGTCGGGCAGGATAGGCCGGCATGACGTCGGGCAGCCTGCTCTTCTCGAAATGCCGCGAGAGCAGGGCGAAGCCCATCAGCAGCAGGAACAGGTTGGCGAGGATCACCCACTCGTGCTGCATGTGGCAGCGCGAGGCCGCCGAGGCCCGGACCGAACTTGAAGCCGGTGAAGCGCGAGCTTGTAGACCGACGATGGCGGCGAGGCCGGCGAGCGCCACCTGCAGCGTGTAGTGATGGAACAGCGCGACGCCCAGCAGCGTCAGCGCGAACAGGATGAAATCGACGGGAATGCCGAGGAGGTAGAGCGGCTCCGGCGAGGCCTGGCGGACGCGGCCAGGTGCAGGTCCACAGGACGAGAAGGAGCGCGGCGGTGACGGCGATACCGGCAGCGCACGGCGCGCCGCGGGCTTCGAGCCGGCATGACGCAGACGGACGTACGCTTCATGGCATGCTCCCCGACCGGTCGCGACATCAGACTGCACTGGGAGAACACCGCCAACGCTGCGCGAAGTCCCTGCTTGAACCCTCCCTCGCCGACGCGCGAAGCTAGCTGCTTGACCCCGATTGCGGCAACTCGCATCGCAGCGTCGCGTCAGCCAGGCGATCCGCGCCAGTCGACTAGCAAGGACCGTCAGACGTCGCGAAGAAGTCGGGGCCCGGAGCTCGACGATCAGCGGATCGGGCTTGCCGACGAGCTTTGCGATCCTTGCCGTTCGTAGTCGAGCGCGCTCAGCACCGCGCGGATCGGCCTCGAGGGCGGGCGCGGCGCTGGTCGTTGGCGCGCACCACCGTCCACGGGCACGAGGCGGTGTGCGTGAAACGGAACATCTCGGCTTGCGCGCGCGTGTAGTCGTCCCACTTGGCGATGGCCGCCAGGTCGATGGGCGAGAGCTTCCAGCGCTTGAGGGGATCGTGGCGGCCGCTCGTGGAAGCGCTCGAGCTGCATCTCGCGTCCCAGCGTCAGATAGAACTTGAAGAGCCTGCACGCCGTCGCGCACCAGCAGCTCCTCGAAGTCCGGCGCGTCGCGCAGGAAGTTTGCGACCTCGTCCTGGCTGCAGAAGCCCATGACGCGCTCGACGCCGGCGCGGTTGTACCAGGAGCGGTCGAACAGCACGATGTCGCCGGCGGTCGGCAGGTGCGCGATGTAGCGCTGGAAATACCACTGGCCGCGCTCGACGTCGCTGGGCTTGGTGAGCGCGACCGCGCGGGCATGGCGCGGGTTCATGTGCTCGAGGAACGCTGGCGATGGTGCCGCCCTTGCCGGCCGCGTCGCGCCCTTCGAACAGGACGACGATGCGCTCGCCTTTTGCCCGCACGTGGTCCTGGAGCTTGAGGAGCTCGCTCTGCAGGCGGCCGAGCTCGCGTCTCGTAGGGCTTGCGCTTCAGGCGCTTGTCGTAGGGTAGCCGCCCGAGCCCGAGCGCCGCCTTTCTCGATTGCGCGTCGGGAAGCTTGGGATCGTCGAGATCGAAACGCTTGAATGACCTTGGCGGCGGCTCTTCGCCATTGTCGCTTCCTGGCTGCGGCGATGCGCATTCGAGACCTGACAGCCAGGCCGCTGCCGCGACGGCCCGCCGATCTTCCTTGCAGCAACGTTAGCGGCGGCTGGGACACCCCTTAACCGGGCGCGCGTCCTGCCATCATGCGCACGGCCTTGTAGGCGATGAGCCGTTCGCCCTTCTGATTGACGATGTTGTTGAGCGTGGTGACCACGGCGCGGTTGCCTTGCTGGTCGGCTTGATGGCGACGACCTCGACCTCGCTGTGGATGGTGTCGCCGACGAGCGTGGGCTTGAGCACCTTCTTCTCGATCTCGAGCAGGGCGAGGCCGGTCATCTGCTGCACGGTCTGGCACAGCAGGCCCTCCATCAGGCAGTAGGGCAGCGCCGCCGGCACGACGCGACCGCCCTTGATGCCGCCCTCGTGCTCGAACGTCTGGTCGATGAAGATCATCTCCAGCATGCCCGTCGCGTTGATGAAGCCGACGAGGTCGCTCTCGGTGATGGTGCGGTTGAGCGTGCGGAACTCGAGGCCGACCTCGAGGTCGTTCCAGGTGTAGCCGTGGCCGACGGTTTTCACGTGAGCGCCTCCAGGAAGGTCTCGCAGCGCCTTGGCGGCGAACGCGCGCATGTTGGCCTGGCGGTCGGCGCTGCCGGTTCGCAGCGTCAGCGTGCGTTCTGCGCCGGGCCGGCGATGGCGATGCAGGAGTGGCCGGCGGGATCGCCGTAGCGGTTGCCGGTGGGGCCGGTGGCGCCCGTTTCCGCGCCAGCCCCAGGTGGCGCCGTGGCGCTCGCGCACGGTGCGCGCGGCCAGCGCCGCGTAGGGCTCGCTCGCCGAGCGGATGCCGGCCATGTCCCTGTCGGCCGATGCCGAGCAGGCCGCTGCGCGCCTCGGCGCGTATAGACGACGGCGCCGCCCAGGAGAGTAGGCGGACGCGCCGGGAACGGCGAGCAAGGCGGCGGAGATCAGGCCTCCGGTCGAGGATTCGGAGACGGCGACGGTCTCGCCGCGCTGCTTGAGGCGGGTGGCGATCTTCTCGGCAAGGAATGAGGGTTTGCATGGCAAGGGCTCCCGTGCGGTGCTGGACCCGCGCACTCCAATACGACCGCAGACACACGTGTGCAAATGAGTCTCGCAAAGTCGATGTCCCCGACATGCCCCGACCTCGGGCAAGGTCCTATTCCCGTTCGGATCGACGATTGAGGCCTGGAGTCGTCGCGGGCGGCCCACGCACACTATCGCGTTGCGCCTATCGAGCATTGAAGTGCTGCCAAAGCCAGAGGGCGGAGAGAACGAGCAGCGCTCCGACGACGGCGGCGATGACATCGGCATCGAGACGGCGTACCGGTCGAGCTCGGGAAACAGGCCAAGGAGACGAAACAGGAGGCCACCCACGAGCGCACCGGCGAGGCCAAGGCCGAGATTGCGACCACGGCCGAAGCCGGCCTTTGTCCCATCTGACGATGCTCCCAACCAGAGTTCCGGCGACGGACCGATCCTATCCAGACGAGGCACTTGACCGAAGGATGGCATGGGCAATTCCCGACCGCAGAGTTGTGATGGCGCATCGCCAAAGCCGATCTTCGCGATCTCCCTGAACGACCCGCCTATCCGGGAAAACCCCTGGGCTTGCTGGGAGAGTCTTGCCGGATACCCGGCGTGGCGCGGCGCCAACGGGCGCCTGCCGCACCTCGCCGCGGGACACGATCACGACGCCGTCGTCGTCGGCCACCACGACATCGCCGACTGCAGGAGACGGGCTGGGCACCACCACCATATCAGCGTCCCGTATCTGCGCTTCGCGCAAGAGGCTGCGTGGGCGTGAGGACTGTCGGTGCGCTCCGAACGGCAAACAGGTGAGCCGCATCACCAAGCTGGCGCTCGCAGAAGTCTGTGGATTTCAATGGGTACTGGCAGCGACACCTAGATGCCAAATCAGATATGGACAAATTCAATGAATTGTGCGATTTTTTTGAGACAAGGAGGCGTGCCACGGGCAAGATTGCGACCAACCGCAAGGAACAGCGCGGCATTCATGACAACAGCGTCGCCGTGGGGATGCGGGCGTTCTTCGCGATTGCGGAAAAAGTGGAACCTATCCTGACGAGGCGATGGCCCTGCTTGGGCATCCAGGCAGATCCCACCTATTATAACTGGAAGAGCGGCAACGTCTCCGGTGTGGCGCGCAGCTTTTGATCTAGCCAGCAGGCTTAGCTATGTACTCGGAATATTCAAGGCGCTTGAAATCCTCTACCAGCGTCCGGGCTCGCCGATGATTGGGTGAGAAACCCAATTCCACTTTTGGTGGCCAGTCCGCGCTTGAACGCATGTCTGCCGGTCACGCCATTGGACCTCGCAGCGGTGCGTAATTACCTCGGTAGCGTGAGGGTGGTTGGTAGCGTGGCGAAGCTTCCCGATTTATTTCTTAATCGGGATTTCCTAGCGAAGGTTTCAACGCGGCGAGGTTAGGTGGAAGGCTGCGTATCGGCTCGTTCCGTCGCGCTATCCGCCCATCAGTATTTTCGAGCAGTGGCTGACCAGAGGATTGGGAGTTGTTGTATGCCCTGGAGGGACTCACAAACCCTCGGCCGAGGGAGGCCGGAGAGATAAATCTCGTTCCTCCATCGCGCAGAGTGTCTGGCCCCGGTGCGTCAGTTGTCATGGCGCCATTTACGCATGCAGGCAGATAGGCCAACGCGGTTTTCGACGGGAGGGGTTTGGTCTGTACGCCATGCTGGGCACAAAATTTGAGACGGCCCTTCGAGAGGTCGCGTTTCATATGGGGCGCTTCTATGCCAGCACCTCCGATCCTCCGCGCAACGAACATTCAGGACCTATAAAGGCGCCATCGACAGCGTGTTGCATGATCTGCGGAAGGGCGATTGGGCAATCTTTCCTAGACCCTAACCCAACCAACTACGTGCATGCTCAAACGCTCGGAGGTCACCTCCGCGATTCCGGCAGCAATGGTGTCGTGTACCCAAGCGTACGCCACCGTAAGGGGGTGAATGCGTCGGTGCGTTTTGGCCAGACGTTGTCGACATCCCAGTAGCAATACGTAACT
>ERZ1370068.10754-contig-9424_pt1 | contig 25829 bp, 35 predicted proteins | sample MGYA00561227_ERZ1370068 | MGnify/ENA primary metagenome ERZ1370068 (study PRJEB38410, sample SAMEA6850437) | metagenome | study: Metagenomic assessment of the ecological functions of the soil: analysis of the soil microbiota associated with the...
GGCGGTGTTGTGACCGGGCCATGGTCCAGAAGCCGGCCGCGCTGTAGGTCAGGGCGCCGTCGCCCAGGCTGGAGAATCGCACCGGGCCGGTCGCGGCCCACCGCGAGCTTGGCGCCGATGGCGGCGCCCACGCCCGAGCCCAGCGAGCCGCCGCCGCTGCGGGTCCAGGCCATCGCGTCGTGCGCCGAAGGGCGTCAGTCCCGTGCGGTCGAGCTCTCCTGGACCATCACTGTCGTGCGCGGCAGGATGTCGGCGAGGTGCGCCTCCCAGCACGCTGGGATGCACGATCGCACGGTCGTGCTCGCGCACCAGGTCTCCTCGCGCTGGATCAGAGCGTGGCGTAGGCGCGGCACCTTGCGCGCTGCCGCGCCCAGGCGCGCGCCCGAACCGCGGCGTGGCCAACCGCGTCAGCGCCTCGCCGACGACGCCGACAGCGTGTCCCGCAGCTCGCACTGGGCAGCGACGTCGAGCGGATAGTGCCGGCCCATCAGCAGCGGGTTCGGCCCGATCTAATCACCTGGGCTCGGCTGACGCTCGCCGTGGACGCCCTGGCAGCCGACCAGGAAGAGCAGGTCCGGCTGGAGGCCCGTGGCCTTCTCGAAGTCCTGGAGACGGGATACATGCCGCAGTAGAGCGATGGCGCGGCGGGGAAGTTGACGAAGATCTGCCGGCTGGCGAACACGGCGGCCTCGAGCGCCTCGGCTAGCCGCACCGCCTCGCCTGGGCGCCCTCGCGCGGGACGTCGTCGCCGAACATCAGGCACGGGGCACTGCGCCTCGGCCGAGCGCCGCGGCGATCGGCTCGACAGTCTGGGGCGCGCGCGGGGGCCGGGCGCTCGGATCTGGTAGCTGGCGCCCTTCCCGATCTGCGCTCTCGAGCCTCTCGCGGAGGAGCAGCTCCGCGCTGATGGAGAGGTAGACAGGGCCCGTGGGCGGCGTGGTGGCCTCGCGGAGCTGCGCGGATGGTCGGCCACCGTGATGGCCGCCGGGATTCGCGTGCACCTGATAGCGCGCGCAGCGCGTCCTTCGTGAGCGGGCGCATGGACTCACGCCCGGCTCAGGCCCAGGAAACGGCGCAGGCCGCGATAGTCCTGAGCTCGGACGCCCAGTCCGCCGGCGATGACCAGGAGTCGACGAGCCCGGCCACCTGGGCGTTGGAAGAGCTGCCCGGCGAGCTGGTACGAGCCGCCCATCACGTGCGCGCGATGACCACGCCCACCTTGCCGCTGATGCGGTGGATAGCCGTCCGCCATCGCCGCCACCAGCCCCCTCGTGCTTGCCGACCACCAGGCGCTGATCGCCGTCCTCGGCGATGGCGGCGAAGATCCCGGTCTTCCGCGGAGCCGGGATTCGTGAAGAGATACTCCACCCCCGCGTCCTTGAGGGTCTGGAGCAGCAGCATACCGCCGGTGCCGGTGATGGTCTTGCGCATGGTCGCCCTCACTGTCATGTCCGAGTGGCGAACTGGCGCTTCAACGCGTTGACCTGCCCCAGGTAACGCCGGACGTCATGATCGCCACATCGCTGACGGAGTCAGCCGGAGCCCGCGCCGGCGGCGCGGCGCCCGCCCCTTCCCCGCAGATGGATCAGGCGGCCAGGTCCTTCTGCTGAGGCACCGCGGCGAGCCGCTCGCGGGCCAGCACGCGTGCCACCTGGCGATCCAGCAGCGCCACGCAGTGAAGCTCCACGGCGTGGCTCAGGTATCACCCGCGTATAGAGCTGGGTGAACCAGCACGAGTGGATAGTCGTGCCAGGCCGCGCCGGCCTCGACCACCACGTGTCCGGTGGATGCAGGCGCCGCCGCGCCTCCGCGAAGGTCGCGTCCGTGAGCTGGAACATGCCGACCGCGCTCGACGCCGGCTGATAGAGCGCGAGCGGATTCCAGGTGAGGCCGCCAGCGCCAGTACGTCCGCGCTGCCGGATCGCCGGCGCCTGACTTCCTGGGCAGAGCGCGCCCAGCAGCCTCGGGGGGTGACGTGACGGAGGTCGGATGCTCGCGGAAGAGCAGAGCCGTGACCGTCGCCATAGTACTCGGACGGCGCCTTGGCCGGCTTCACCGCGTAACGGTCACACCGGGGAAGAACAGCTCCGAGGGCTTGCGGATCACGTGATACACCCAGTTCGCCGCCACCCAGATCGCCAGCTGCTGAGCATCGCGCCGAGCAGGATGCGGATGGCCAGGGGGCGCCGCCAGGAGCACGAGCGGCGCTCCGGCGGCGTGTGCGGCGCCGGGCGGCGGCCAGCGCCGGACCGGACGCGCACGCCGGCGTCGCGCGGGGCTCGGGTGGCGAGGGAGGGGCATGGCGACGGAAGGGCTCTATGAGTGCCCCTACCTGGCGAGTCACCCTGCGACCGAAGCGGTAACCACCGACCCGGGAGAGATGGCGCGCACCCCTCTCGCCAAGTGGCTGATCTCCTCGCTCCGAACACCGTGGCACCCCCATTGCTTCCAGACAAATAGAGTCGAGCCGAGCCCGACATAGAGGAGAGCACCCATGAGACGTATGAACTGGGCAATCGGATCGATGCTGGCCCTGCTACTGGTCGGTGGCCCAACCCGACGTGAGCGCGCAGCAGCCGGCCACGCCCGCGCCGCCAGCGCGCCGCAGCCAGGGGCCAGGTGCAAACGCCTCGTCCCGTCGACGAACGCAGATCGAGCCGGACGGAGCGCCCGAGCGGGTGGTCAACGACGATTCCTGGAATCGATCCGACGCTCGCCGCGGTCCCCGGCGCCGTCCTGCTGATCGTGATCGTGGTCGCCCGCGGCACGGGCCGCCGCACCGAGGACATCCACACGCACCGCGTCTAGCTCCCTCCCTAGGTCGTCCCGGCCTTGAGGTCGTCGAGCTGCGCGGCGCGCGCCGGCGATCATGCACGACAGGTCGGACGTCAGCATGACCAGGTCGAAGCCGCGCTTCACCGCGCCCGCCGCGAACGCCGCGCTCGGCGCAGTGCATGCACGCCTTGATGCCGTGCCTTGTGCGCCGCGTCGCGGATCTTGTCGCAGGTGGCCAGATGCAGCGGGTCCGGGTTGTCGCCGCGCGGGGCCAGTCCCAGCGCGAACGACAGGTCGGCGGGCCCGATGTAGACGGCGTCGAGCCCCGGCGTGGCGCAGATGCGCGTCGAGGTTGGCGAGGCCCTCCTTCGTCTCGATCATGCCCATGACGACGATCTCGTCGTTGGCATGGGCCACGTAGTCGGCGCCGCCGTAGTGCACGGCGCGCACCGGGCCCGGACGAGCGCATGCCCACCGGCGGATAGCGGCACGCGGCCACCGCCTTCGCCGCGTCCTCGGCGGTATTGACCAGCGGCACGATGATGCCGTAGGCGCCGAGGTCGAGGGCCTTCATGATGGTCGCCGGGTCGTTCCAGGCACCCGCACCACCGGCACCGTGTCGGTCTGCGAGATCGCCTGCAGCATCGGCCACGACGTCGTTCATGTCGGTCAGTGCCGTGCTGCATGTCGACGCACGAGGGCGTCGAAGCCCTGGCGCGCCATGACCTCCGCGGTGAACCCGTGGGAGACCGAGAGCCAGCCCATGCGTGACCGCACCGCCCGTCGCGCCACATCTGCTTCATCTTGTTCGGTCGCACGATTCACCTCATGATCATGGAGTGGCCGGATCTCCGGCGAGCGCGCGCAGCGTAACATAAAAGGAGAGCTCATGAACGTCCCGAGCCGGCTACTCTTCCTCGTCGCTCTCGCCGTCCTGCCCCTGGTCCCGGCCGCGTACGCGGCCGATCTCACGCCCTCCGCGGTGGACTTCAAGACGCCGGCCGAGATCAGAGTGGGTGCGCAACCCGGCGGGCCACCAATGAGCAGGCGGTGCTGTTCGGCGACCCGTCAGCAAGCCCGGGCCGTACGTGGTGCGCCTCAAGTGGCTGCCGGGCAACATGAGCCGGCCGCACTTTCCACCCCAACGACCGCTTCTTCGTGGTGATTTCGGGCACCTGGTGGATGGGCACCGGCGAGACGTTCGATCCCGCGAGCACCGTGCCCGGCGCCGGCGGGCAGCTACGTCATCCACTACGGCGGCAAGGTGCACTACGACGGCGCCAAGGACGAGGAGACGGTGATCCAGGTCTGGGGCATGGGCCCGGCGACCGTCCACGCCGGCGGGGACGCGCTGACTCAGCGGGCGCGGCGCACCGCCCCCGGCGCGTAGACCTCCGGGTTCACCACGTTGGCGGGCCGCTGACCCCGGAGCGCGCGCGCCACCTCTTCCCCGCACCGCCGCGGCACCTGGGCCACCGCCGGCGAGCGAGAAGTAGGCGGCGTGCGGCGTGGCGATGACATTGTCCATCCGCAGGAGCGGGTTGTCGGCGGCCACCGGCTCCCGCTCCCCACGTCCAGCGCGGCGCCGGCCAGCCGCTTCTCGGTGAGCGCCTTCGCCAGGGCCGCCTCGTCCACCACCGGGCCGCGCGAGGTATTGATGAGGATGGCCGTCGGCTTCATGCGGCGGAAGAAGGCCTCGCCGATGAGGTGACCGGGTCTCGGCGTTGAGGAGCGTGTGCACCGAGACGTAGTCGGCGCGCTGCGGCCAGCGCCTCGAGCGTCACCCCGCTCCACGCCCAGCGCGGCGAAGCGCGCGTCGTCCACGTAGGGATCGTGCGCGATCACTTTCGTCTCGAAGGCGGCCACGCGCCGGGCGAAGGCGCTGCCGATGATTGCCCAGGCCCACGATGCCGACCGTCTCGCCGTGCAGGGAGCCGGGTGCGCTCGCCGGGCACCCCCGCGGACCAGACGCCGGCATGCACCTGCCGGTCCAGCGTGACGATCTTCCGGTTCCAGGCCAGCATCAGGGCGAGCGCGTGATTGGCGACCTCGCGCACCCAGATGTCGGGGATGTTGACGACGATCACCCCCAGCTCGGTGGCCGCGGGCACGTCGATGACGTCATAGCCCACCCCCGTGCGCGCCACCACCTGAGCCCCTCCAGCGCCCCCATCACGCCGCGGGTGACCGGCGAGGACGAGATCACCAGCGCGTCGGCATCCCAGGTACGGAAATCATCTCGTCCTCGGTGCCGATGAAAGGCAGCGCGGTCATGCCGGGCGGGCACCTCGGCCAGCGCGGCCTGGCAATCCGAGTAGTCGCGGGCGCCGCGTCCCTGGACGACATACACCTGATAGGGCTGATCGGGCATGGGGGCGGGAGTCCTCTCGTCGAGACGATGCCGCTGGTGGGCGAGGTCGGCAATCTGGTCCTTGGTATAGCCGAGCGCGGTGAGGATGTCCTCGTTGTCCTGCCCCAGCTCGGGCGCCGGGCCCATGATGGGCAGGCGCTTGGCGCCATGCGAGACGGGGTGACCGAGGATGGTGAGATCGCCCAGCGCCGGCGAGTGGACGGGCTGGGCCATCTCGAGATGGCGCACCTGCGGATCGGCGAACGCCTCGTCGATCCGGTAGATCGGCCCGCACGGGACGCCCGCCTTGTTGAGGAGGGCCACCCAGTCGGCGCTTGCCTTCTGCCGGGTCACCGGCATGAGCACCTCCATCAGAGTGTCCCGATGGTCCGAGCGAGCGCGCGACGTGGCGAAGCGCGGATCGGTGAGGAGATCCGGGCGCTCGATGGCCTTGCAGAACCGCTCGTAGATCTCGTCGCCGGCGGCGGCGATGTTGATGTGGCCGTCGCGCGTCTCGAAGACGCCGGTGGGAATGCCGGTCGGATGGTTATTGCCCGCCTGGGGCGGTACCTCGCCGCTCATCAGCCAGCGGGAGGCCTGAAAGTCCAGCATGGAGAGCATGGCCTCCAGCAGCGAGGTGTGCACCCATTTCCCCTCGCCGGTGGTTTCCCGCTCGATCAGCGCCACCAGGATGCCCTGGGCGAGCAGGATGCCCGAACAGAGATCGGCGATGGGAATGCCCACCCGCACCGGCCCCTGCCCCGGGATGCCGGTGATGGACATGAGCCCGCCCATCCCCTGCGCGATCTGGTCCACGCCCGGCCGGTCGCGATACGGCCCGCTCTGCCCGAAGCCCGAGATGCTCCCATAGATCAGCCGCGGGTTGAGCGGACGCAGGCTCTCGTAGTCGATGCCGAGGCGCCGCTTCACGTCCGGCCGGTAGTTCTCCACCACCACGTCGGCGGCCTTCACCAGCTTCTTGAAGACGGCCACGCCCTCCGGCTCGCGGAGGTTGAGCGTCAGTGCCTGCTTTGCCGCGGTGGAGATTCTGGAAGTCGAAGCCGTGGCGGTTACCGCCCATGCCGTCGCCCGAGCGGCCGCCCGGCATCTCGATCTTGATGGCGCGCGCTCCCCAGTCCACGAGCTGGCGCACACACGTGGGCCCGCGCGCGCGCGCGCGTGAGATCGAGCACGGAGTAGCGGGCCAGCGGCAGGGAGCGATTCTCGACCATGGCTGGAGGCCTCCGCTCAGGCGGTACGGGTGGGAAGCTGCTGGCCCTTCACGGGATTGGCGACCGCGTCCTCCAGGGTCTTGGCCTGGCGCCACTCGGCGGCGGGCCGCACGGCCCTCGGTCCCGACCTGGTCGATATTCCAGTAGATCTCGAGGTTATTCCCATCAGGGTCCCGGAATTCCAGGGCAATCTGGCACCCGGCACGCCGGCGGCCCTCGAAGACGATGGGCACGTCGTGCTTCCGCAGCCAGGCCCGCGCGCGGAACACCTCGTCCACCGAGCCCACCTCGAAGGCGAAGTGATTGAGGCTGCTGCGCTCGCTCATCGCGGCCCCGCCGACGAGGGCCACGCCGTGGTGGTCGGTATTGCAGCGGAGAAAGATCATGCCGCCCGGCACCATGGTGTCCGGGTAGCGATCGCTGACCTGGAGGCCCAGCACCTCGGTGTAAAAGCGCAGCGACGTCTCCAGATCGGTGACGTTCAGCACGACATGCCCGATCTTCCGCAGCTGGAACTCCATCGCGGGCTCCCCTAGCCGCCGCGCACGTAGCGGCGGGTGACCAGGCGCAGGTGATCGCGGAAATGCGGGGTGAGGCGGGTGGTCCAGTCACTTTGCCGGGCCTGCTTCCATTCCGGGGATTCCACCACGTCGGGGTGGTGAGGGAGTAGAGGGCCACGTACTTGCGGTTGCCGACCATGCCCCGGAACCGGCGCGCGGCCAGGACGCCGGGGACGGCGGCGAGCGCCGGGATATGCTCCTTGTCGTACCACTCGTTGAACTCGGCCTCGAGCTCGGGCGCGACGTTCATGGCGTTGAGCAGGAGCCCGCCCGCCGGCCGGGGCGGAAGCTGGTCGCCGGGCAGGGTCTGGTCGCCCTCGTAGCGCATGAGGAGCTCGATGCGCCCGGTCACACGCTTGGACCAGGGGAGAGATTGTCGTGGGCCACCGCGAGATAGGCGGGGCTCTTCATCACCGCCACCGTCTCCAGATCGTAGGTGGCCAGCGAGATCTTCCCTCGCCCACCCCGATCCAGCGTTCACAGGCGAGAAACCCAGGCACCCGCTGCCGCTCGGGTAGGTGCTCGGTGTCGTACCAGTCGTGGAACTCGTCCTCCGCGATGCTCGCGAAGTTCATCGCCGCGATCAGTATGCCCTTGGCCATGGCCGACCCTCCCTCTCAAGGCTTCTACTCCAACCGAGCCGGCGCCGCAACCAGTTGCTAGAATGCCCGCGAGGACACCGACGTCCCTTGATCCCGGCCCCTCTCCGCGTTCGCAGCTTCCGGTTCCAGTGGCCGGCGGATCTCCTCACTTCGCTCGCCTTCGAGATGGAGACGGTCATCCTCTCCTGGTACGTGATGGTGCAGACCGGCTCCGTGCTGCTCCTGACGATCTTCGGCTCGCTGCTCTTCCTGGGCACCCTCGCCGCGCCCATGTTCGGCGTGCTGAGCGACCGCCTTGGCCCGCGCTTCATCCTGATCGTCATGCGCGCGAGCTATGCCGGACTGGCCGCGCTCCTGATGCTGCTGGCGCTGACCGGGCATCTGGCGCCCGGCTGGGTCTTCGCCGTCGCCACCCTGGCCGGTCTGGTCCGCCCCAACGATCAGGTGCTCAGAAATATCCCTCGTGGGCGAGACCATGCCCCTGCCGGACCTGATGGGCGCCCTGGGGCTGTCGCGCGCCACTATGGATTCGGCCCGCGTGGCGGGGCGCGCTCGCGGGCGCCGGGCTCTTCACCGTCCTCGGCATGGGGCCGGCCTATGTCCTGGTCACTGCGCTCTACGTCGCCAGCGGCGCGCTCACCTTCGGCGTGGCCCGGCCCCATCTCGTGCCGGACCTCGGCGCCATGCCGCGGGCCGCCGCGCGTGGACGCCGCGTCGGCGGTCTCCGGCGTCTCGAGGGCCGGCGGCATCAAGGAAGGGCTTCTCCACGTGTGGCGGACGCCCGCGCTGCACAGGCCCCTCTGGCTCGCCTTCCTCATCAATCTCACGGCCTATCCCATCTCGGGCGGGCTCCTGCCCTATGTCGCCCAGCAGGTCTATCGCGTCGACGCCACCGGCCTCGGGTATCTGGTCGCCAGCTTCTCGCTCGGGGCCCTCGTCGGCTCCATCGCTCTGGTGGCGACGGGAGGCCCGCGCCGGCCCGAGCGCTCCATGCTCGTCTACGCGACGCTCTGGTACGCCATCCTGCTGACCTTCGGCTTCGTGGGGACGCTCGGCGCGGACTCGTCGCGCTCTTCGTCGCCGGCCTGGTCCAGAGCGTGACCATGATCTCGATGGCCGCCTGGCTCCTGGCCGTTGCCGGCGACCGTTTCCGCGGGCGGGTCATGGGCGTGCGCATGCTCGCCGTGTACGGCCTGCCGCTCGGACTGATGGCCTCCGGTGCGCTCATCGAGCGCATCGGCTATGCTCCGACCATCGCCACGCTCGCCGCGGTCGGCCTGCTCTTCACCTTGCTCGCCGGAGTCACCTGGCGCGCGAGCCTGTGGCACCGGAGGATCGCGACCTGACCCGAGAGGGCCGGATCGATGCCGTGCTTCGCCGGGGCGTGGACGCCGGCGACATGCCGGGCGTGGTGGCGCTGGCGGCCACCGCCGACGGCCTTCTCTACGAAGGCGCCGCCGGGCTGGCGCCGGACGCCGTCTTTCGCATCGCCTCGATGACCAAGACCGTGACCTGCGTGGCGGCCATGCAGCTCGTCGAGCGCGGCAAACTCTCCCTGGAAGCGCCGGTGCCCGCCATCGACCCGGCGCTGGCCTCGCCGCAGGTGCTCGACGGGTTCGACGCCGCCGGCGCGCCCCGGCTGCGTCCGGCGAAACGGCCCATCACACTGCGCCATCTCCTCACCCATACCGCGGGCTTCTGCTACGAGATCTGGGACGCGGACATGGCGCGCTATGTCCCGGCCTCCGGCATGCCGTCGACCACCACCGGGAAGTTGGCCGCGCTGCGCTATGCCGCTGGTCTTCGATCCCGGCGAGAGATGGGAATACGGGATCAATATCGACTGGGTGGGCCGCCTCGTGGAGGCGGTCAGCGGCCAATCGCTCGACGCCTATTTCAGCGAGCACATCTTCGCGCCCCTCGGCATGGCCGACACGGGGGTTCGTTGCCTCGCCGGCGCAGCGCGCGCGCCAGGTCTTCGTCCACCAGCGCCAGGCCGACGGCGGCCTCGTGCGCCAGCCCCTCGATCCCCGCCCTCACCCGAGTTCTGGGCGGGCGGAGGCGGGCTGCTCTCGACGGGCCGGGACTATCTGACCTTCCTCGAGATGTTGCTCCGCGCCGGGCGCGGAAGGACGCCCAGATCCTGCGCGCCGACACCGTCGAGCTCATGGGCCGGAACCACGTGGGCGATCTGCCATGCGGCGTGGTCCGGACCCAGAATCCCGCGCGGTCGTGTGATGTCGATTTCTTCCCCGGCGCGCCGGTGCGCTGGGGGCTGGGCGGGATGCTCAACATGGAGCCGGGACCGAATGGCCGCAGCGCGGGCACGGTGAGCTGGGCGGGGCTCTTCAACTGCTACTTCTGGCTCGATCCGCGCCGGCGCGTGGCGGGGCTCATCATGACCCAGCTCCTGCCCTTCGCGGATCCGCGGGCGGTGGCGCTCTACGGCCGCTTCGAGCGCGCGGTCTACGAGGCCCTGGGCGCCGCCTGAAGCGTGGCGAGCGGCGAGAGCCCCATCTCCCGCGTGCACTCGCCGAACCAGTCGATGACTTCCCGGTGCAGCGGGATCCCGCGCGCCCGCCGCTCGCGGACCGCCTCCGCCTCCAGCAGCCCCGGATAGAGGACGCGCTCCTCCCCGGGGGCCGGCGCCGCGCTCCGCAATGTCCGGAGCGTCTCGTCCATGGTGTCCTTGAACTGCTCGAGGTCGGTGAAGGCCTCGATCCAGTACCGCGGCGAAGTGATTCTTCGACCCGCTGCCGGGCACGAGCATGGTGGGCACGGTGCCGGACAGCATGGTGGCCAGCACCTCGGCCATGAGGGCGAGCCCATAGCCCTTGTGCGAGCCCTGCTCGCGCGTGCCGCCCAGCGGCGCCTGGTAGAATTCGTCGCGGTCGAAGACGGGCTTTTCCTCCATGATGGGCGTGCCTTCCTTGTCGGTGACCCAGCCCGGCAGGAGCGGCGAGCCCCACCCGCATCGCCAGCCGGATCTTGTTGCCCGCGATGGCCGAGGTGGCCGCGTCGAAGAGCAGCGGCGCCTCGCGCCGGGCGGGCGCCGCCACCGCGATGGGGTTGGTGCCGAGCAAGGGCTTCGCCGCAAAGGTGGGCACCACGTGCAATCCCGCGGCGGTGAAGCAGACGCCCACCATGTCCGCCTGGGCCGCCTGCATGACGTAGTGGCCGATGGCGCCGAAATGGCCGGCTATTGTAGACGGTCACGATGCCCACGCCCACTTGCCGCGCCTTGTCCATGGCCAGCCGCATCGCCCGAGGCCTGAGGATGACCCCGAGCCGCCTCTCCGCGTCGATCACCGCGGTGCCGGGCGACTCGCGGACGATGCGCCAGCCCGGGCGCGGGTCGAGCTTGCCCGCCCGGTAGTCGCGGACATACGCCCGCAGCATGTTGGAAACACCGTGAGTCTCGACCCCGCGGAGGTCGGTCATGGTGAGCACGTCCGCGCCTTCCGCGGCATCCTCCGGGGACAGCCCAATCTTCTCGAAGATCTCCGTCACCGTCCGGCGCACCGCCGCCTCCGAGACGAAGACCTGGTCCTTCGCGGGCACCTTGAAGCGCTCGAGCATCATGTCCTCCTCGCGCTAGTATACCGATCGTGATGAACGTCCATCGGGTCGGCGCCGGGCCCGATCTCGTGCTCTTCCACGGCGGCATGGGCTCCTGGAAGCACTGGATCCGGAACGTGGAGCCTCTTGCCACGCGCTTCTCCGTGCACGCGCTCGACCTCCCGTCTTACGGCGCCTCGGCATCGGTACCGCGTGAGACCACGGGCGCCGCCTACCTCGACCTCGTGCGCGAGCTCGTCGCGGAGATGTTCCCGGGGACACGCCGTTACGGCTGGCCGGATTCTCCTTCGGCGGGGCCATCGCCGCGAACCTGGCTCGGCGTCTCGGACCGCGGGTGACCCACCTGCGCCCTGGTCTCGCCCGCCGGCTTCCCCATGCGCCGCTTCGCCGATCGCGCCCACCCGTAGCTACAAGGAGGCGGGCGACGACGAGAGACTCTTCCGCGAGATCTGCCGCCACAACCTGCTCATCAACATGCTCAGCGATCCGGCGAGCGTCGCCGAGGACACGGTGGACATCCAGGCCGAGTGTGTCCGCCGCACCCGCTTCAATAGCCGCAAAGTGAGCGCCGGCGGGACGCTGCTCGGTGATCTCGCCCAGCTCGGGTGCCGGATCCGGCTCCTCTGGGGGAGCGGGACGATTCCCCGTTCCGGCCCGCCGACCGGCTGATCGGCGAGATCCGCGAGGCCGTGGGCACGCTCGACGCGCACCGAATCCCGCGGGCCGGCCACTGGTCCGCCTACGAGAACGCCGCCGAGGTCAATCGCCTGATGATGGAGTTCTTCTCGAGCTGAGCGCTCATCCGCGGAAGGCAGGCATGACCTCGCGGGCGAAGCGGGTGAGCTGCTCGACCATCACGTCCCTCGGCGTCCCGATTGCCCAGGCCACCATGACGTGGTCCAGTCCCGGGTATCGCCGCTCTACCTCCTTGAGATAGGCGACGATGTCCGCCGGGGGCCCGCAGAGCCAGGATCGATTGCGCACGCCGTCCTCCAGGGTCGCGGTGGTGGGCGACTGGGGCTGCCGGGCCACCACCGCCCGCGCGTGCTCCTCGCTGTAGCGCAGCATCCCGAGCGGCGCCATGACCTTGGCGTGCTCCTCGAAGTAGGGCGCGCGCGCTCGATGGCGCGCTCGCTGGTGTCGTCGATGAAGGTCCGGAAGCCGAGGATGAGGTCCTCGCCGAGCTGGAGCTCCTGGCCGTGGCGCTCCGCCGCGTCGCGATAGTCGCGAACCCAGCGCTGGACCAGCTCCTCGGCGGTGCCGGAGATGACACCCTTGATGCCGTTCCGCGCCATGAACTCGAGGCCCCGCGCGCTCCCGCTCACGATGGGCTGCCACACCTCGACCGGCTGGCGCAGGGGACGCGGCACCAGCGTGATCTCCTTCAGCTGATAGCCGCGATAGGGCACGTCCGGCGGAATCGTGTAGTGCTTGCCCCGATGCGAGAACGACTCCTCGCGGAGCGCCTTCAGGATGACCTCCATCTGCTCCTCGAAGAGCTCGCGATTGGCCTCGGCGTCCAGCATCGGGTTGCCGAAGCTCTCGACTTCGCGGCTGTGGTATCCACGGCCCACGCCGAACACGATCCGGCCCTTGGTGAGGATGTCCGCGGTGGCATAGTCCTCCGCGAGCCTGAGCGGATGCCAGGCGGGAACGACATTGAAGGCGCAGCCGATCTTCACCCGCTCGGTGCGATGGGCCAGGTCCACCGCCAGCATGGGGATATTGGGGATGCACTCCCATCCTTCGTGCTGGAAGTGATGCTCGGCCAGCCACAGAGTCTCGTACCCCAGCACGTCGGCAGCCTGGGCCAGCGCCGTCGCGGTGCCGAATGATTCGGCCAGGCGCGCATTGGGATAGCGGCGGTCGTCGGCGGGCGTGCCGGCGAGCCCGCACCGCTCCAGCTCGATGTGGCCCACGTAGAGCGTCGAGAAGCGCGTGATCATGCCGTGCCCCGCACGGCGAGCGCCTTCGCCCGCAGCGAGAGGCGCCGGGCGCGCCCCGAGCGCGAAGGTGGGCCTCGAGCGCGTGCCGCAGCGCCTTCCGGCGCTCGGGCGGGAGTGCGACCAGGTACACGCCCTGCGGACCCACTCCCTTCCTCGAGCGGCTGCCAGTAGTCCTCGAAGGAGCCGAAGTCCATGCTGATCTCCAGCGCGCGCTCTTCCACGTCCCGGAGGCCGGCCGCGCGCCACAGCTCGCCCAGCTGGCCGGCCTGGTTCAAGCGCTGCGGCCGCTTCGCCTCCGCGTCCGGATCGCAGCCGGCTCGCGACATCCCAGAAGAGCGCGCTCATCTCCATGCCGTGGCGATCCCAGGTGCACGCCGCGACGGTTCCGCCCGGGCGAGTCACGCGCCGCATCTCTCGCGCAGCCTTGTACAGCGTCCGGGATGAAGTGGAAGACGAGAAGCGACAGCGCGCAATCGAACGACGCCGGCGGATAGGGCAGGCCTGCGCGTCGCCGACCTCGAACGAGACCCGAGAATCCTTCACCTGGCTGCGGGCGTACTCCACGAAGGGCGCGACCGGATCGATGCCGACGATCTCGGATCGACGCGTCATGCCCACCAGGGTTCGGACGAGGGAGCCCGTCCCGCACCCCACGTCGAGCACGCGCGCGCCGTCGGGCACCTCCGCGAACTGCGCGAAGAGCGGCGCGAGGCGCACGCTCCACCGCCCCATCAGGTCCTGGTAGGCGAGGGCGTCGGAGAACAGCTCAGCCATGCCCTTGGGCTTCGGTCCTAGTAGAACACCGAGCGTCCCGCGCCGCCCGAGAGCCACGATCAGCTCGCCCGAGATCGCCCACGCCTTGTCGGAAGCGAGGAACGCGGTGACATAGGCGACCTCCGCCGCCTCGACCATGCGGCAGATGGCGTTCCCTCTCGGTGAGTCGGGGGCGAAGTCGGCCTTCTCCACCTGGCCGACGTCGATGCCCAGCTCCTTGGCGCGGGCGGCGAGCAGGCGCGGCGTGCGCTCGGTCCGGGTGATGCCGGGATGCACGCAGTTCACGGTGATGCCGAAGCGGCCGAGCTGGACGGCGAGGGTCTTGCTCATGTGCACCAGCGACGTGTTGCGGGCGCCGCCGCTGAGATTGCCGGCATTGCGCGCGTTGAGCCCGCTGATATTGATGATGCGACCCCAGCGCTGCTCCTTCATGAAGGGAATCGCCGCCCTCGCGCAGCGCACTGCCCCCACGTACTTCACGTCGAAGTCGTGGAGGAGGTCCTCGTCCCACGAGGCCCTCGATGGGGCCCGACCGCGCTGGGGAGCCGCCGGGCGGCGAGCCGCTATTCACCAGGATGTGAAGCCCGCCGAGCTGCGCGGCGGCTTGGGCGACCATGCCGTCCACCTGGGGGCGGCTGGTCACGTCGGCCGGGATCGCGATGACGCGCCGCCCCGTCTCCGTGGCCAGCTCGCTCGCGCGCCGCCTCGAGGGTGTCCTTGGTGCGCGCCACGATGGCCACGTCGGCGCCCTCCCGCGCCAGCTCCCGCGCGATCGCCTTGCCGATGCCCAGGCTGCCGCCGGTGACGATTGCCTTCTTGCCCTTGAGCCCGAGGTCCATGGTGCCGCCTCCCTCTACGCCTTCGCGTATTCGAACCAGAAGCCATTGCCCTCGCGGACCACGCGGCCGAAGGAGGGCGACGGGAAGTGCGAGGCGCAGACCAGCACGTCGCGCTCGCAGTAACGCTCGAGGAAGGCGCGCCGCGTGGCCGCCGCCTGCGGGGATCGAAGTCCGGCCGCGGCACCCAGGTCGGTCTCGAGGCACTGCACCGGGGAGTGGATGAGGTCGCCGGTGATGACCGCCTCCGCGCCCTTCGAGGCGATGTGCACGCTCATGTGATCGGGCGTGTGCCCGCGGTGGACTCGAAGCGCACCTCGTCGCCGATGGCGAAGTCGTTCTTCACCAGCTGCGGCGCGGCCCGGCTTCGACGATGGGAATCACGCTGTCCTCGATCTGGTTCTGCGGCGTCTCCTTGTGGAGCTGCGACCAGTAGGTCAGCTCCTTCTCGGACATGACGTACTTCGCGTTGGGGAAGGTCGGCACCCAGCGGCCGTTCTCCCAGCGCGTGTTCCACCCCACGTGGTCGGTGTGCATGTGGGTGCACATCACGTAGTCCACCTGCTCCGGCCGCACGCCCGTCTCGGCGAGCCGCTTGAGGAACTCGCCGCTGGAGGTCATGTTCCAGTTGGGCCGGACGCGCTTCTTGTGGTCGCCCACGCAGGTGTCGACCACGATGGTGTGGTGGGGCGTGCGCACCAGGAAGGACTGCATCGGGAACACCAGGCCGTTGGAGGCCGGGTCCAGCGCCCAGCCGGCCAGGCGCTGGCGGATAGGGCGCCCACTGCTCCGGCGTGATCGTGCGGGAAGAACTGCCCGGCGTCGAAGTCCGGGCGCTCGGATTCGATGACGCGCGTGATCAGGATGTCGCCGACCTTCCGCTCTCGCATGGCATATCCTCCTGTGCGGGCCCGGGAGGGCTCAGCCGATCCGGAACACCCGCGCGGCATTGCCGTAGAGCCACTTCTCCTTGACGGGGTCCTTGAGCGGCAGATCCAGGTACTCCTGGATCAGCGTCGCGTGCGGCTGGCCGACGAGGCCCGCGGAGAGCCCGACCAGCACCTTGTCCTGGATCAGCGTGTTGCCGAATTGCATCAGCATCTCCCACCCCGAGCCGCGCTGGCCGAGATACTTCCCGCGATGCGCGGAGGTGTCGAGGTGGAGCTTCGGGTGGCGCCGGACCAGCGCCACCATCTCGTTCACCCACGGCCAGCCGCCGAGCCCGCCGATGAGCGTCAGCTCGGGAAAGTCGATGGCTACCTGGTCTAGATGGCGCGGGTGGCCGAGGATCGTAGGGCCGGTCGTTGGCGTAGTTCATCGAGGAATAGATACGCACCGGGATGTCCAGCTCGGCGGCCTTGGTGTAGAGCGGGTAGAAGCGCCGATCGCTAGCCGGGATCCCGTCCACGAGGGCGGAGACCCCGAGCGCCTGGAAGCCCTCCTCGCGCACCCGCCGCTCCAGCTCGCGGACGCCGCGCATGCCCAGTGGAGCCGCTGATGCGCGCCAGGCCGATGAAGCGGCCCGGAAAGTCGCGCAGCAGCGCGGAGGCCTCGTCGTTGGAGACGCCGAAGGGCACCGCGCGGACGATGCCGGCTTTCTCGAGGCTGGCGACGTAGTCGGCAAGCTCCGCGGTCGGCCGCGCGTCGCCCCGTCCCGCCGCGGAGCGGAAGATCCGGCCGTAGTTGGCCATGCCATAGCCGGCCGGCGCATCCGTGGAGCCGGCGCGCCGGCGGGAACGCCGGACGCGGGAGCCTCATCCGCACCCGAATCGCGCTGGCAGGCTGCACTCCATGTCGATGACTCTCATGGGGAGAGATTCTAACAGTGTTATTGTGTCGCCCGGAGGATACCGATGCCGGTGGACCATGCACTGACCGCCCAGACCGTGGATCTCCTCCAGCAGCTGATCCGCAACCAGTGCGTGAACGACGGCACCGTGGCCTCCGGCCAGGAAGTGCGAACCACCGACGTCCTGCGAACATACCTCCAGGGCAGCGGCCTCGACGTCGAGGTCTATGAGCCCGACGGCGCGCCGGGCCGCGCCAGCCTCGTGGCCCGCATCGTGGGCTCCGATCCGAACGCGCCCACCCTGTGCCTCATGGGTCATACCGACGTGGTGCCCGTGAACTCCAAGACCTGGACGCGCGACCCGTTCGGGGCGAGCTCGTCGAACGGCGAGGTCTGGGGCCGGGGCGCGGTGGACATGCTCAACCTCACCGCCTCGCAGGCCGTCGCGCTCAAGACGCTGGCCCGGCGCGGCTGGCGGCCCAAGGGCGACCTTGGTCTATCTTGCCTGCGCCGACGAGGAAGCGGGCGGCACCCTCGGCGCCGGCCATGTCTGCGATCGCCACTGGGATGCGCTCGACGCCGACTATCTCCTCACCGAGAACGCAGCGGCACCGTGAGCGCCCACGGCGGCGCGCTCAGCGTGACCGTGCACGTCGGCGAGAAGGGCGTGGCCTGGCGCCGGCTCAAGCGTGAAGGGCATTCCCGGACATGGCTCGATGCCCTACGGCGCGGACAATGCGCTCGTGAAGGCCGCGCACGTGGTGAGCCGGCTGGCGGACTACCGGCTCCTCGCCGTACGTCGACGAGCTGTGGGCCGGCTTCGTCAATACTCTCGACCTCGCTCCCACCGTGAAGGCCGCCCTGATGGATCCGTGCCCGCGTCGACGACGCCATCGCCGGCCTCACGCCGAACCTGGCGCGGCATCTCTGGTCGGCCACCCACACCACGTTCTCGCCGAACATATGTGCCGCGCGGCGCGAAGACCAATATCATCCCCGACGCGGTCGACATCGAGGGTGGACATCCGCACCATTCCCGGCGACGACGAGGACGAGGTGCGCCGGCATCTCGACAAGGCCCTCGGCGATCTCGTCGGAGGAGTGATCGTGGAGAAGCTCTTCTCCAAGCCGGCGTCCATGTCGCCCACCGGGACGCCGCTCTGGGACGTGCTGCGGCGCGTGGTCGACGCTCACTACTCCGGGCGCGAGCCTCTTGCCGCGCATGATCGTCGGCTTCACCGATGCGCCGTACTTCCGCGATCGGGGCGCGATCGCGTACGGCTTCGGGCTCTTCTCGCGCGCCCTCACCGCCGAGGCGATGTCCGGGCGCTTCCATGGGAACGGACGAGCGCGTGGACGTGGAATCGCTTCGCCCTCACGACCCAGGCCTGGCTGGACACCTGCGAGCTGCCGCTGGGCTAGCGGCAGGCTCCTCGGACTCCTCATGATGACCCGAGTCGATGGGCGCCAGATCTCCCTCGCCCACCTGACCGTGCTCGACACCACGCCGCCCGAGCTGGTCAGCGTGGCGACGGCCGCCGGCTTTCGGACCATCGGCATCCGGCTGGCCGCCACGCCGAGCGTGGGCATCCCGCCGTACGACATTCTGAGCGATGGGCCGGTCCTGCGGGAGACGCTGCTGCGCCTGGAGGACACGGGGGTGACCGTGCTCGACACGGAGTTCCTGCGCTTCGAGCCCGACCAGCCGGTGGGTCGATTCCTCGAGGGTCTCGGCGCGCCTGCGGCGCCCGGCACGTCCTCGTCATGAGCGCGGAGCCCGAAGGAGGGCGCACCCTCGAGCGGTTCGGCGCGCTCTGCGATCGCGCGGCCCCCTACGGGCTAGCACGTCGGCCTGAGTTCGCCGTCTACACGGGGGTCCGGACCCTCGCGCAGGCCGCCCGACGTCGTGGCCTCATCGAAGCGGGCGAATGCCTCCGTGCGTGCTGGATGCCCTGCACTTCAGCCGGTCGGGCGGTCTCCCCGCTCATATCGGCGAGGTCGCTCCGTCGCTGTTCCAGTACGCGCAGATCTGTGATGCCGGTCCCGACATGCCCGGCCCCACCGATACGCCCGCGCTCATCCGCGAAGCGCGCACGGGCCGCCTCCTGCCGGGCGAGGGCGTCCTGCCCTGGCCGAGCTGCGGTGGCGGCGCTTCCCGACGGTATGCCGCCTCGGTGGAAGCGCCGTGCCGGGATACCGCCCATCTCCCCGCGGTCGAGCGCGCCCGTCGCGCGTACCGCGCGCTCGAGGCCCTGCTGCAAACCCCGGAGTAGTGACCACCGAGGAGGACGCATGCTCAAGCCAGGCGACAAGGCGCCCGACTTCACCGGGCCGCGATCACAACGGCAACGACCGTGAAGCTGTCGGACTTCAAGGGGCAAGTCGGTCGTGCTGCTGGTTCTTTCCCAAGGCCGACACCCCCGGCTGAACCGCCGAAGGTTGCGGGTTCCGCGACCTCAAGGCCGACTACGACGCGAAGGGCGCCGTCGATCCTCGGCGTGTCGTTCGACACCCCCGCCGAGAACAAGAAGTTCGCCGAGAAGTTCCACTTCAACTTCCCGCTGATCTGCGACACCGACCGCACGATCGGCACCGCCTACGGCGCCAACGCCGATCCCGCAGAAGGGCGCGCAGCGCGTCGGGCGTCGTGATCGACCGGGACGGCAAGATCAAGGAGTGGCATCGCGCGCGTCGACGCGCGCGCCGGCCGGCCGAGGTGTGAGGACACTCTAGCCGCGGCGTGGCCACTGTGACGCCCTCGCTCACCGCGCCGTCGAGCTGGCTGGCCGAGGCCCTGCTGCGCGAGGCGCGCGCCAGCAGACCGCGGAGGAGCGCGCCCAGGCCGGCAAGCTCGCCCGCATGATGGCCGATCCGCACGGCAAGGAGCTGACCATCGCGCTGGCCGATCAGGCCTTCCGGAGCCGCCGGCCCGAGCGCATCGCCGACCAGCTCGCCTACCTCCTCGAGCGCTACGGCGTGCCGCAGTACATGGACTGGTGGGAGCGCGTCGCGCTCCTCATGCTGGGCGGGGCGATGGCGCACTACCTCCCGAGCCTCGTCGTGCCGCCCATCGTGGCCCGGCTGCGCCACGAGACCCAGAACGTCATCCTGCCCGGCGAGGAAGAGGACCTCCGCCGCTATCTCGCGGAGCGGCGCCGCGCGGGCATGCGGCTGAACCTCAACCAGCTCGGCGAGGCGATCCTCGGCGAGGCGGAGGCGGCGCGCCGCCTGGACGCCTACCTCGCGCTGCTCGCCCGCGACGACGTCGAGTACATCTCGGTGAAGGTCTCGTCGGTCTTCAGCCAGATCGACCTCGTCGCCTTTCGCGCGACGGTCGACGCGCGTGGCCGAGCGGCTTCGCACGCTCTACCGCGCAGGCCGCGCGCCATCGCTACCGCCATCCCGGACGGACGCGTCACGCCGAAGTTCATCAACCTCGACATGGAGGAGTACCGCGACCTCGACCTCACGGTGACGGCGTTCCGCGAGGTGCTGGACGAGCCGGAGTTCCTGCCGCTCAGCGCGGGATCGTGCTCCAGGCCTACCTGCCCGACTCGCATCGCGTGCAGCGCGCGCTCACCGACGTGGGCGCTCGCGCGCCGGAGCCGCGGCGGCGCGCCGATCAAGCTGCGCATCGTCAAGGGCGCGAACCTGGCCATGGAGCGCATCGAGGCCGGCCGTGCACGGCTGGCCGCAGGCGCCGTACGAGACCAAGGTCGAGGTGGACGCCAACTACAAGCGCATGGTCGAGTACGGCTGCCGGCCCGAGCACGCGGAGGCCGTGCACCTCGGGCATCGCCAGCCACAACCTCTTCGACGTCGCCTACGGCCTCGGCGCTGCGCGAGGCCCACCGGCGTCGAGCCCTGGGTCGAGTTCGAGATGCTCGAGGGCATGGCCAATCACCAGGCGCGGGCGGTGCACGCGCGCGCCGGCGGGCTCCTCCTCTACGCGCCCGGTCGTGCGCGCCGAGGACTTCCACAGCGCGATCGCCTATCTCGTCCGCCGGCTCGACGAGAACACGGCGCCGGAGAACTTCCTGCGCCACGTCTTCGACCTCGAGCCGGGCTCGCCGGAGTGGGCCGCCGAGCGCGATCGGCTTCCTGGCCGCGTTCGAGATCAAGGACGACGCTGTCCGACGCGCCTCGCCGCACGCAGGATCGGTCGGCCGAGGAGCGCGACGGCGGCCCTCGCCCGCGCCGCTCGACGCGCGCTTCGCCGAACGACTCCCGACACCGACTGGACGCTCGCGGCCGAACCGCGCGTGGATCGAGGAGGTCGTGGCGCGGCTGGCGCGAGCGGCCGCCGGAGGCGATCCCGCTCCAGGTCGGCGGCGAGCTCCGACGCGGGCGCCGCGGAGGCGGACGGGCGCGATCCCTCGCGCCCGGACGCGCGTCGCCTACCGCTACGCGCTGGCCGGACCCCGGCGACGTCGATCGCGCGCTCGACGTCGCCCGCGCCGCGCAGCTCGGCGTGGGCCGGGCTGCCGGCCGCGGAGCGCCGCGCGCCTGCTCGAGGCGTGCGCGGCCGAGCTCGGCCGGCGCCGCGGCGACCTGATCGGCGCGATGATCCTCGACGGCGCCAAGACGGTCGCCGGAGGCGGACGCCGAGGTCTCGGAGGCCGTCGACTTCGCGCGCTACTACGCGCGCGACGCTGCGTCGAGACTGACCGGCGGAGCTGGCCGACTGCCGCATGGAGCCGCTCGGCGTGGTCGTCGTGACGCCGCCCTGGAACTTCCCGCTGTCCATCCCGGCCGGCGGCGTGCTCGCCGCGCTGGCCGCCGGCAACGCCGTCGATCCTCAAGCCGGCGCCCGAGGCGGTGCTGGTCGGCTGGTGGCTGGCCACGCTGCCTGTGGAGCGCGGGCGTCCCGCGCGACGTCCTCCAGTTCCTGCCGTGCCCCGACGACGAGGTCGGCCGCGGCGCTCGTGACGCGATCCGCGGGTGGACGCGCGTCATCCTCACCGGCTCGGTGGAGACCGCCCGCCTGTTCCTCGGCTGGCGGCCCGATCTCCGCTCTTCGCGGAGACGAGCGGCAAGAACGCCATCATCGTCACCGCGCTCGCCGACCGCGACCAGGCCGATCCGCGACCTCGTTCGCTCGGCTTTCGGCCACAACGGCCAGAAGTGCTCGGCGGCGAGCCTCGCGATCTGCGAGGCCGAGGTCTACGACGACGCCGACTTCCGACGCCAGCTCCGCGACGCCGCGGCGAGCCTCGCCGTCGGCAGCGCGTGGGAGCTGACGAGCCGGATCACGCCGCTGACCCAGCCGCCCGGCGCCGCGCTCCAGCGCGCGCTCACCGTCCTCGACGAGGGCGAGGAGTGGCTGCTCGAGCCGCGCGCCGCGACCGGAGCAACCCGCAGCTCTGGTCGCCCGGCATCAAGCTCGGCGTGCGACCCGGCTCGTTCTTCCACCGCACGGAGTGCTTCGGCCCCGTGCTGGGGCTCATGCGCGCCGAGGACCTCGACGAGGCGATCGCCCTCGCGCAACGCGCAGCCGTTCGGCCTCACCAGCGGGATCCAGTCGCTGGACGATCGCGAGATCGCGCGCTGGCTCGACGCGCATCGAGGCGGGCAACCTCTACGTCAACCGGCCCATCACCGGCGCGATCGTCGGCCGCCAGCCCTTCGGCGGCTGGAAGGCGCTCGTCGGTGGGGCCCGGGGCCAAGGCGGGCGGGCCCAACTACGTCGCTGCAGCTCGCGCGCTGGCGCCAGGTGACCGCGCCCTGCCGGCGACGGCGAGCCTCTGCCCGAGCCGGTGGCCGCGCTGCTCGAGCGATGCCTGGCCGAGCTGCCGACGCGGACGACGCGCGCGCTCCTCGCGGGCGAGCGCGGCGAGCTACGCGCGCGCGTGGCGCCAGCACTTCAGCCGCGAGCACGATCCGAGCGCGATCCGCGGCGAGCGGAACGCGTTCCGCTACCGGCCCTGCCGCCGCGTGATCGCGCGGGCGACGCGTGCCCGCCGGCGCGCTCGTGCCAGGTCGTCCTGGCGCGCGCGTGGCCGGCGTGACGCCGCTCACGGTGAGCCTCGCGCCGGACTCACCGCCGCTGGGCGTGGCTCGCGGAGAGCGACGGGTAGAGCTCGTCGTGGAGGCCGAGGCGGGCTTCGTGGAGCGCCTGGCGCATCCGGAGGACGCGGAGCGCGTGCGTGTCGTGGGAGCCGATCTCGACCGCGGCGCGCGCCGCCGCCAACGGCACCGGGCGTCGCCGTCATCGACGCGCCCGTCCTCGCCAACGGACGCCTCGAGCTCCGCTGGTATCTCCGCGAGCAGACGGTCTCGCGCGTGCTGCACCGCTGCCGGCAGCCTGACGGAGCCGAGGCGCCAACCCTCCATGACCCCCGCCGAGCCGAAGGGAGTGCCTCGATCACCTGGACGCACGTCGGATCTACGGCCTCGCACGCCTTCAGCCTGATCACGGGGATCACCGGCGCCGCGACCGTGGTGGGCGCGTTTCTCACCGGCTGGCCGTCGATCATCGCCGCCATCCTGAACTACGTGAAGCGCGAGCGAGAGCGCGCGGCAGCAGCTGGCTCGAGTCGCACTTCCGCTGGCATGATCCGGGCACCGTTCTGGTTCGGGCTGCTGTGGGCGGGGCTCTGCGTGCTCCTGGTGGTCGCGCCGCGCTGGGCCTGGGCCTGCTCATCGCCTCGGCTGCCGCTGGCGCGTGGTAGGGTCTCTCGGTTCGTCTATCCGGGTGGCGCGCGGCTGGCTCCGACTGTTCGACCGCGCTACGATTTGATCCCCCAGCAGCTTGGCGGCCGTGCCGCCCAGGATCGCCGTCCGGTCGGCGTCGCTCAGCCCCGGCGTCTTGAGGATCAGATCGATCCGCGGTCGTCGTCCACGGGTACGGGAAGTCGGTGCCCACCACGAGCTGGCTCGCGCCGACCTCGGCGCGCGAGGTGGCGGACGCCTTCCGGGTTGAACACCATCGTGTCGTAGTACATCTGCTTGAGGTACTCCGACGGCTTCTTCTTGATCGGGCCGTGCGTGCCGCCGGGGCAGAGGTCGGGACGAGTGGGGCAGCCGAAGTCGGAGCGCCCGGAGTACGACGGCAGGAAGCCGCCGGCGTGCGCCGCGCAGATCTTGAGCCCGGGGAAGCGTGTCGAGCGTGCCGTCGAAGATCAGGTGCGAGAGCGCGATGGTCGTCTCGAGCGGGTTGCCGATCACGTTGCCGAGGTAGCCGTTGCCCTTGAACCGCTGCTGGAGCTGGGCCGGGGCGCCGTCGCCCTGCGGATGGATGAAGACCACCACGCCGAGCTGCTCGGCCTTGGCCCAGAACGGGTGGAACTTCGGATCGCTGATCTCCTCGCCGGCGACGTTGCCGCCGATGCCGGCGCCGCGCAGCCCGTACTTCTTCACGCCCTCCTCGAGCTGCTCGGCGGCGAGCTCCGGGTGCTGCAGCGCCACGGTGGCGAAGGCCACGAAGCGCTCGGGATTGGCGGCGCACGCCGCGGCCAGCTTCTCGTTCTGGAGCTGGCATGATCTGCTTGGCGAGGTCGCGATCCAGCCTTGTACCAGTTCGGGGTTGATGCTGAGGGCCTCGACGTCGATGCCCTGCTCGTCCATCGCCTGCAGCCGCACCGACACCTGCGTCGCCATGTCGAGGTCCGGCCGGAGCGTCGGGCCGCCGAGCTTCAGGTTCATCAGCGCGAGCGCCTCGGGCACCGCGCAGTGCGCGTGCACGTCGACCGTCTTGACGCGCTTGCCGTTGACGACGACTTCGCGGCGCCGGCCCTGAGCCCGCGCGGGCGCGGCGGCCATCAGGTCGCAGCCGACGAACGGCGTGGAGCCCGGCGAGGCCGCCGGCGGTGGTCTGAGAGAAACTCCTGCGGGTGCTCGCGAGGAGCCTCCTTCGCGCCTGACTAGTTCTTCGGCCGGATCGATCCTGCCAGACTGTGCGGAGGGAGGTCAAACGGGTGCTAGCGGGAGGCTTCGGCGGCGGGTCCGATGGCGGCGGCTCACCGGCTCGCGCCGCCGCCATTCCGGCGAGCTGCTCCACCGCGACGTAGAACGCGGGCAAATTTGATCCTAAATGCCGCGCGGCGGGGCCCCGCGGGAGCACGTCCTCGACCGGGAACTGTTGTTCCATCCACTGGGCCAGGCCGCCCAGAAGGGGGCGGACCCGGGTGAGGCCGTGTCGCTTGAGGCCGGAGCGCCACCCGGGCGCTGGTGGCTTCGTTGGGTCAGGTGCAGTAACGGACGATTTCCCGGTCCCGCGGCAGCTCGGCGTGGCGTTTGTCGACCTCGTCGGCGTCGATCCATATCGCGCCGGGGATCAGATACGGCACCCGCTTCACATCCAGCTCCGATCGGGTGTCGATGATGGCCAGGTCGCCGTGCTCCGGCGTCGATCCGTCGCCTCAGCTCCTCCGGGGTGATGCGCGCCATCCGTAGCTCGCGGAAGATGCGCCGCCGCTTGGCGTACCTGTAGCCGACGTAGCGCGAAGAGGCCGCGCCCGCGAGCAGCAGCGCGTAGCCTCCCAGCCGGGCGAGCCATCGCGGCGACGACGTCCAGCGCATCGCTGAAGACATAGCCAAGCCCCATCCAGGTCCCGGCCCAGACCAGCGCCCCGTGATGTCGAGCAGGATGAACTGCCACCGGACGACCCCGGCCGAGCCGGCCAGCGGCGCCGCCACCGCACTCAGCCCCGGCACGAACTTCGCGACCAGCAGGAGCCGCCAGCCGAACCGGGCGAACAGGGACTCGGTTCGCCGGACGCACCAGTCGGGCTCGAGGGAGATCGCGCAGATGCGGACGAGGACCCGGGGCCCGCGGCGCCGCCCGAGCTCGTACCAGACGAGGTCGGGCGGCAAGCACGCCGCCAGCACCACGACGAACGCCACCACGAGGCTCATCTGCGCCGCCGCCGGCGAGAGCGCCCCACGCCGAGCAGGATGGGTACCGCGGGGATGGGGAGGCCGATCTGCTCGGCCAGCACGCAGCCGTACAGGATCAGATAGCCGTACTCCGGAGGAGGAACGGCGAGCGTGTCGCTCATCGGCGGCTTCGCTCGTCGGCGCGCTCAGTGCCCGCCGCTCAGCGCGAACCCTTCGTACCCCTTGGCCGCCACCTCGTCGCACTTCTGCCGATACGCGCCCACGCCGCCGACATAGGGCATGAAGATGCGCGGCTTGCCGGGCACTATTGGCCTCCATGTACCAGGAGATGGCCCGCGGGATAGAGCGTGAGGTGGCCGACCTCGTTGACGTGCAGCCACCCACGCCGCCTCGGCCTCGGACGGTGGCCTCGATGGCGGCGTGGCCGTGCCTGCGCAGGTAGGCGAGGCACTGCGGCGATCCAGTCCACGTGCTGCTCGATGGACACGATCATATTGCTGAGCACCGACGGCCTGGCCGAGCAATACGCAACCGGAACGAAGCGCTAC
>ERZ1370068.667-contig-10610_pt1 | contig 25829 bp, 38 predicted proteins | sample MGYA00561227_ERZ1370068 | MGnify/ENA primary metagenome ERZ1370068 (study PRJEB38410, sample SAMEA6850437) | metagenome | study: Metagenomic assessment of the ecological functions of the soil: analysis of the soil microbiota associated with the...
GAGGGCGAGGACGAGCGCACGCTGCGTGCGGCCCAGGTCGTGATCGACGAAGGGCTCGCGAGGCTGATCCTCGTGGGCCGACCGGCCGTGGTCGAGCGGCGCATCGAGCGCAACGGCTTGCGCATCAGGCCGGGCGCCGACTTCGAGCTCGTCAATCCGGAGTCCGATCCGCGCTACCGCGAGTACTGGACCGAGTACCACCGCCTGACCGAGCGGCGCGGAGTCTCGCAGCAGTACGCGCAGATGGAGATGCGCCGGCGCCATACGCTGATCGGCGCGATGATGATGCATCGGGGCGAAGCCGACGGCATGGTCTGCGGCATCTTCGGCACCTACGCGCAGCACCTGCAGGACGTCGACCACGGTCATCGGCCTGCGGCCCGGCGTGCGGAATTTCTACGCGATGAACGCGCTCATGCTTGCCCAAGCGCACCGTGTTCATCTGCGACACCTACGTCAACCTCGACCCCACGCGCGGAGCAGCTCGCCGAGATGACCGTGCTTGCCGCGGCGGAGATCCGCCGTTTCGGCGTGATCCCCAGAGCGGCTCTGCTGTCGCATTCCAACTTCGGTACGAGCGACGCTCCCTCCGCGCGCAAGATGCGCGCAGCGCTGGAGCTCATCAGATCGCTTGTGCCCGATCTCGAGATCGAGGGCGAGATGCACGGCGACGCCGCCCTGAACGCCGAGCTGCGGCTTGCGAATTTCCCGCGCGCGCGTCTGAAGGAGGAAGCGAACCTGCTGATCATGCCGACGCTGGATGCCGCCAATATCGCCTTCAATCTGCTGAAGACCGCCGCCGGAGACGGCATCACCATCGGCCCGATCCTGCTCGGCGCGGCCCGGCCCGGTGCACATACTCGACCTCCTCGGCGACCGTCAGGCGCATCGTCAACATGACTGCGCTGACCGTGGTCGACGCGAACGCCTCGAGCGAGGAAGCCCGGTCCCGGGCGTAGCGCCGCCGAGGATCTGCCGCCAATCGAACGCATGAGTCCTGAGTCCACGAAATCCAAGGCAGGGCTCGTCCTGACCGGGGGCGGCGCCCGCGCGGCCTATCAGGTCGGCGTGCTGAAGGCGGTGAGGGAGCTGCTGCCGCTGCCGGAAAAGAATCCGTTTCCCATCGTGTGCGGCACCTCGGCGGGCGCGATCAACGCCGCGACGCTCGCGGTGTTCGCCGACGATTTCGGCACGGCGGTGGACACGCCCGCTCGAAGTCTGGGAGAACTTTCACGTTCATCACGTCTATCGCTCCGATCCGCTCGGGATCGCCCGCGTGGGCGCTGCGCTGGCTCGCAGCGATGACGCTGCTTTCGCGCACCAGTCCCGAAGCGCTGCTCGACAACAGCTCCTCTCGACGAAATGCTCACGCGCGGCCTCGAATACGGCCGGATCCAGGAGAACATCGACAACGGCTGCCTTGTACGCCGTCTCGATCACCTGCTCGGGCTATTCGTCCGGGCAGAGCGTTTCCTTCTACCAGGGCGGGCCCGACACCGAGGCCTGGGAGCGCACCCAGCGCGTCGGCGCGGCGATGCCGATCCGCGTCAGAGCACCTGATGGCGTCTTCCGCCCTGCCTTTCATCTTTCCCTGCCGTAAAAATCAACCGCGAATACTTCGGCGACGGCTCGATGCGCCAGATCGCGCCGATCAGTCCCGCCCTGCACCTCGGCGCCGACCGGGTGCTCGGTGGTGAGCACCGCCAAGGAGGACTGCGGTCAGCCGAGCCTCCGCGCGTGCGGCGCCAATCTGTACCCATCGGTCGCGCAGATCGCCGGGCACGCGCTGAACAGCATTTTCCTCGACAGCCTCAACGCCGATATCGAGCTGGTGCAGCAGGATCAATCGCACCATCAGCCTCATCGCGCCGGAGAAGCTCCGGGAAGCCGGGCTGCCGCTGCGGCCAGATCAAGGTGCTGGTGATCTCGCCCAGCCAGCCCATCGAGCGCATGGTGGTGCGCCACGTGCACGAGCTGCCGTGGACGGTGCGTTTCCTCCTGCGAGGCATAGGCGCCATGAACCGCAACGGATCCAACCTCGCGAGCTACCTGCTTTTCGAGGCGGGATACTGCAGGGCGCTGATCGAGCTGGGCTACCAGGACACCATGGCGCGCCGCGCCGAGCTGCTGGAATTTTTGAGTCCCGCGACAATAAACTTGCCACTTGCGCTTCGGGCACTCGCCGCATGAACCCTCCTCCCGATCCGTTCGAATTCCTGAAGAACCTCTGGGGCCCGATGGGCCTGCCGCTCTCGGGTTTGAGCGGCGCGGCGACCGCGATGAGCGAGGTGGACAGGCGCATCGCAGAGCTGAAGTCGGTGGAGAACTTGGCTCAACATGAACCTCAACGTCCTGCGCATGACCATTCAGGGGCTGGAAATGCAGAAGGCCGGTCTCGCCGCGATGCAGAGCGCCGCAGGAGCGGCCGGCGGAGCGCTTCGACGAACGCCCGCAGCAACCCCGGCCGGCGAAGGTCCTGCAAAGAAATGACGCGCAGCGCCCGCGGCGCTCGCGCACTCACTGAACAACGTCATTCACTCAAGGAGAAGCAATGCCCAAAGCGATTCGCATCCACCAGCAAGGCGGTCCGGAGGTCATGAAGTGGGAAGACGTCCAGGTGGGCGATCCCGGTCCGGGCGAGGCGCGCGTGCGCCACAAGGCTTGCGGGCTCAATTTTCTCGACGTCTACCAGCGCTCGGGGCTGTACAAGATCGCGCTGCCCTCGGGGATGGGCAACGAAGGCGCGGGCGTGGTGGAGGCGGTCGGAGCCGGGCGTCACGCACGTCAAGGCCGGCGACCGCGTCGCCTATTCCGGCGGCGCGCCCGGCGCGTATTCCGAGGTGCGCGTCATGCCCGCCGACCGCCTGGTCGTCGCTCCCGGAGTCGATTTCCTTCGAAACCGCGCGCGGCGATGATGCTGAAGGGCCTGACCGCCCAGTACCTGCTGAAGCAGACCTACAAGGTGCGCGCGGGCGAGACCGTCCTGTGGCACGCGGCCGCGGGCGGCGTCGGCCTGATCGCCTGCCAGTGGCTGAAGGCGCTGGGCGTGACCGTGCATCGGCACGGCGGGATCGGCGGAGAAATGCGCGCTCGCTAAGGCGCACGGCGCCGACCACTGCATCGACTATCGCAAGGAGAACTTCGTCGAGCGGGTGAAGGCGCTGACCGGCGGGAAGGGCGTGCCCGTCGTCTACGACTCGGTCGGGAAGGACACGTTCATGCGGGTCGCTCGACTGCCTGCAGCCGCGCGGGCTGATGGTGAGCTTCGGCAACGCCTCGGGCGCGGTTACCGCCGTTCGAGCTCGGCATCGCTATCGCAGAAGGGCTCGCTCTACGTCACGCGCCCGACCCTGGTGACCCATACCGCCAAGCGCGACGACCTCGTCGCGAGCGCGAAGGACCTGTTCGACGTCGTGTCCTCGGGCAAGGTGAAGATCGAGATCAACCATCGCTACCCGCTCAAGGACGCCGCACAGGCGCACCGCGACCTCGAAGCGCGCAAGACGACCGGGTCGACGATCCTCGATCCCGTAGCAACCCGGCATGGGCGAGCTCGCCGGTCCGGGGTCTCCGGGCTCTTTCCGGAAATCGAGCCGCGCGCGAGCGGCATGCTGCGGCTCGATGCCCTGCACTCGATGTACTGGGAGGAGTGCGGCCGCCGGGACGGCATCCCGCGCGGTTTTCCTGCACGGGGGCCCGGGTGCGGGCAGCACGCCCAAGCACCGGCGCTTTTTCGATCCGGACGCCTACCGCATCATCGTCTACGACCAGCGCGGCGCGGGGCGCTCGAAACCGCTCGGGGAGCTGCGCGACAACACCACGCCGCACCTGATTGCCGACCTGGAGGCGCTGCGCCGCGCACCTGGGCGTGGAACGCTGGCTGGTGTTCGGCGGCTCCTGGGGCAGCACGCTGGCGATCGCCTACGCGCGAGGCCCATCCCGAGCGCTGCCTCGGGCTGATTCTGCGCGGGATCTTCCTGTGCCGCAGCAGCGAGATCGAATGGTTCCTGTACGGGCTGCGCAGCGTCTTTCCCGAGCCCTGGGAGAAATTCTCGGGCTTTCTTCCGCCGGCGGAGCGCGCGGATCTGCTCGCGAACTATCACCGCCGCCTGGTCGACCCCGATCCGCGCGTCCACATGCCGGCGGCGCGCGCCTGGAGCGTCTACGAGGGCTCCTGCTCGACCCTGCTTCCCAGCGCCGAGACGGTGGCGTATTTCGCCGGAGACGTGGTCGCCCTGGGGCTCGCGCGCATCGAGGCGCACTATTTCGTCAACGACATTTTCCTGGAAGAGAACGCCCTGCTCGAAGAACGCCGCACCGGCTCCGCGGCGTTCCCGGAGTCATCGTCCAGGGGCGCTATGACATGGTCTGCCCGCTCGTGTCCGCGCACGAGCTGCATCGCGCCTGGCCGCAGGCCGACTACCGGATCGTGCCCGACGCCGGGCACTCGGCGTGGGAGCCGGGAATCCTCGGCGCGCTCGTCGAAGCCACCGAGCGCTTCAAGCGCGTGCTCTCCTTCGCGGAGTACGGACGGCGCAAAAAAACGCCGCGAGGACGCGGCGTTTTTCGTGCTCTGGAGCTGCAGCGATCAGATCCCGAGGATCTTCATCGCCTTCGCCAAGCGTGTCGACCGACTCCTGGTGCTTGCCCGCCTTGTGCAGGGCTTCACCATCGGCGCGGAACTTCTTGACGTCGGCCGTCTGCTGCGCGGACAGCTTCGGGTTCTTTGCCATCGCCTCGTCGATCTTCTTCATGTCGGCGGGGCAATGGAAGGCAAACGCGGAAGCGCTCGCGAGCATGAGCGCGCCAAACAAGGCTGCAAGACGAATCTTCATCCAGTTCTCCTTTTCAAGGTCCAGCGCGAGGCCGCCTACGCTTGCCGGTTCCCGCGATGTCAGCACGTGAAACGCCGGCGGCGGCAAACCTATTCCGGCTGGCGATAGGATAGCCGGGCCGGAACGCCAAGGCAAATTCCGCGCGTCGCCGTGCGGCGACGCGCGCCGCGTAGAATAGATGGGCCGCGGTGATCCGATCACATGAATCTCCCCGATTTCGTGCCCGGACGAAACCTGGCTGCGCTCGCGCTTTGCCGGGCATCCGAGTCGTCGAGCCGGTGGCCGCGGGCGACGGCCACCTCTGGCGCAGCGATCGCGAGATCCGTCCGGCGGCCGTGCTGGTTCCCGTGGTCAAGCGCGAGCAGCGAGCTCACGGTCCTGTTTACCCGGCGGACCGCGCACCTCCACGACCATGCCGGGCAGATCAGCTTTCCCGGTGGGCGCGCCGAGCCCGGGGACGCCGGCGCGGCGGAGACCGCGATGAGGGAGACCCGCGAGGAGATCGGCCTCGCCGCCGAACGGGTGGAAGTGCTCGGAGAGCTGCCCCAGTACGTGACCGTGACCGGCTACCGCGTGACCCCGGTCGTCGGCCTGGTGACGCCGCCTCTCGACCTCAAGCTCGACGATTTCGAGGTGGCCGAAGTGTTCGAGGCGCCCCTGGCGTTCCTGCTCGATACCGCGAACCACCAGAGGAACCACGTCCTGTTCGATGGGCAGGAGCGCTACTACTACGCGATTCCCGTACCGGACAGCACTACATCTGGGGCGCCACCGCCGGGATGCTCATGAACCTGAATGCCTACCTCAAGGGCTGACGCAGCGGCGATCGAAACCGATGAGCCTCCTCTCCCTTGTTGCGGCGCTCCTTCTCGAGCAGTGGCGGCCGCTCGCCGACCGCCGCTATCTGTACTTCGCTCCTGGCGGCGCTACGCGAACCTGGCTCGAGGGGCTGTTCAACGCCGGCGAGGCGCAGCACGGCAAGGTCGCCTGGCTGGTCGCGGTGCTGCCCGTCGTGCTCGGCGTCCGGGATCGTCTACGCGGTCGCGATACGGGGCAAACCCGCTCGTCGCGTTCCTGCTCAACGTCGCGGCGCTCTACCTCACGATGGGGTTCCGCCAGCGCAGCCACTTCTTCACCGATATCCACTGCGGCGCTCAAGAACGACGACATCGCCAAGGCGCGCGAGACGCTCTCGGCGTGGCGCCAGGAGAATTGCGCCGACCTCGATCGCGAGGCCGTGACGCGCCTGGCGCATCGAGGAGCGCTCTGGTCTCCTCCCATCGCTACGTGTTCGGGGTGATTTTCTGGTTCGTGCTGCTGCCGGGACCGACCGGGGCGATCCTCTACCGGCTCTCGATGTTCCTCGACGACCGCTGGAGCGAAGGCGCGTCCCCGGAGCTGGAGCGATTCAGCCAGTTTGCGCACAAGGCGTTTGCCGTGATCGACTGGCTTCCCGCGCGCTTCACCGCAGCCGCTTTCGCCGTCGTGGGCGATTTCGAGAAGTGCGGTCGCCTGCTGGCGAACGCAGGCTGCAAGCTGGCCGGACCCCGCGCTCGGCACCGTGCTTTCGAGCGGAGCCGGTGCGATCGGAGTAAGGCTGGGCATGCCGGTCGTCGTGGGAGGAAAACCGCTCGACCGGCCGCCGCTGGGCCTGGGCGACCCCGCCGACGTCGGCCACATGGACAGCACTGGTCGGCCTGGTCTGGCGCGCGCTGGTGATGTGGCTGTTGCTGCTGCTCCTCGTCGCCCTCGCGGGCGCCGCGGGCTGAGCGCCCGCCTAGCAGCTCAACCGCTGCCAGCGCCTCGATCTTCGCGGCGCAGATGAAGTCGTTCTCGGAGATCCCGCCGATCGAGTGCGTGCTGAACTCGACGCGGCAGCGGTTGTAGCCGACGCTCAGGTCCGGATGGTGGTCCTCGCGATGCGCCGATCCAGGCGACCGCGTTCACGAACGCGATCGTCTCGTAGTAGTTCTTGAAGGACCAGGTCTTCGCGATGACCTTGCCGTCGTAGCTCCAGCCGGGCACTTCCCTGAGCAGCGCGTCGATCCGCGCGCGGCCGAGCGCCGGCGTCCCGGCGGGAAGGTCCTTGCACTTCATCTGGGCGAGCGATGGCATGCGATGCCTCCTAGGCGTGCATGAGTTTGCAGCCGGGCGATGCGCACCGGCGCCGGCGGGTGCGAATCGTAGAAGGCCGAGTGCAGCGGGTCCGGGGTGAGCGTCGCGGCGTTGTCCTCGTAGAGCTTCACCAGCGCGCGCACCAGGTCGCCGGCGTCGGCGTATTGCGCCGCGTAGGCGTCGGCCTCGAACTCGTGCAGCCGCGAGTACAGGCTCGCGAGCGGCTGCAGCAGGAAGGTGAACGCGGGCACGATCATGAAGAACAGTATCAGCGCCATGGCGGTGCTCGGCGACGCGCACGCCCAGGCCCGCGTAGAACCAGTCCTGCCGCATCAGCCATCCCAGCATCCACGAGGAGCGCGAGGCTCGCCGCGGAGGCCACGCCTATGCGCTTCCACACGTGATGGCGGGAGAAATGTCCCGAGCTCGTGGGCGAGCACCGCCTCGACCTCCGCCGCGGCGAGGCGCGAGACCAGCGTGTCGAAGAGCACGATGCGCTTGCGCCGCGCCGAAGCCGGTGAAGTAGGCGTTGCCGTGGCTCGAGCGCTTCGAGCCGTCCATGACGAACAGGCCCTGCGGCGCGGAAGCCGCACTTCGCGAGCAGGGCCTCGATGCGTCGCGCGCAGGCTCGGCGTCCTCGAGCGGCGAGAACTTGTTGAACAGCGGCGCGATAAACGTCGGATAGATCGTCAGCGACGAGCAGGTTGAACGCCCAGCCATACGAGCCACACGCTGAGCCACCAGAGCTCTCCCATCCTCGCCATGAGCCACAGCACGACGAAAAGCGAGAGGGATGCCGAGCCGCAACCCCGAGCACGGCGACCTTGACCAGATCGAGGACGAACAGCCGCAGGGTCATGCGGTTGAAGCCGAAGCGAGCCTCGATCACGAACGTGCGGTACAGGCTGAACGGCAGGTCGACCGCGCTCGAGACGACGACGACCGAGGAGATCAGCGCGATGCCGTGCGCGTATCCGCCGCGCTCGAACACGCGCGCCCAGGCTGCGGAGATGAGCTGCAATCCGCCGCCGAGGGTGAGCGCCAGCGTCAGCGCCGCCGCGACCAGCGTCTCGAGGATGTCCGACGCGCGCCTTGGCGATGTTGTACTCGGCCGCCTTCTGGTGTGCCGCGAGCGAAATGCGCCCGGCAAACTCCGCGGGAACCGCGTCGCGGTTCGCCGCGATGTGCCGGATGTGCCGCCGCGAAAGCCACAGGCGCGCCGACGGTCGTGAGGGCGAGCGCGGCGAGGAAGACCAGGCTGAAACGCGTGCATTGAACGAAGGCCCTGGACGATTATGCGACAATCGCATTTTACACAGGGACCGCGGAACGCGCCATGGCGCAGGACCAGAACAACCTCGTCTGGCTGGACATGGAAATGACGGGGCTCGATCCGGACAAGGACCGCATCATCGAGGTCGCGATCGTCGTCACCGATTCGCAGCTGAACACAGTGTCCGAGGCGCCGGTGCTGGTGGTCCATCAGGCCGACGCGATCCTCGACGCGATGGACGACTGGAACAAGAGCACGCACGCGCGCTCGGGGCTGATCGACAAGGTGAAGGCCTCGACGCTGACCGAGAGCGGCGGCGGAGGAGCAGCTGCTCGCGTTCCTCGCGCAGCACGTTCCCGGCAAGGCGTCCCCGATGTGCGGCAACTCGATCTGCCAGGACCGGCGCTTCCTCGCCCGCTACATGCCGCGCCTCGAGGCGCTACTTCCACTACCGCAACCTCGACGTCAGCACGCTGAAGGAGCTGGCGAAGCGCTGGAAGCCGGAGATCGCGAAAGGCCTGGTCAAGCAGGGCAAGCACGAGGCGCTCGCCGACATCTACGAGTCGATCGAGGAGCTCAAGTACTACCGCGAGAACTTCCTGAAAGTCTAGAGCCTAGCCTGGGCTCGACGACCTTTCCGGGGTTCATCAGGTTCTCCGGGTCGATGGCGCGTTTCAGGCTCGCCATCAGGTCGACCGCCTCGCCCAGCTCCTTCCGCAGCGAGCGCATCTTGCCGAAGCCGATGCCGTGCTCGCCGGTGCAGGTGCCCTCCATGGCGAGCGCGCGGTCGACCACGCGCTCGTTGAACGCTGCGTGCCTCGTCGAGCTCGGCCTCGCTGTCCGGGCGCGACCAGGATCTCGCAGTGGAAATTGCCGTCGCCGACGTGGCCGAAGAGCGGGATCGGCATCGAGGCGCGCGGCGATGTCCTCGGAGGTCTCGACGATGCACTCGGTCAAGCCGGGAGATCGGAACGCAGACGTCGGTCGACACCGCGCGCGATCCCGGGCGCAGCTGCAGGCAGGCGAAATACGCCTGGTGGCGCGCCGTCCACAGCCGGTTGCGCTCTTCCGGCCTTGGTCGTCCACTCGAAGTCCATGCCGCCGTTCTCGCGGGCGATGTCCTGCACCAGCCTCGCCTGCTCCTCGACTCCGGCCTGCGTGCCGTGGAACTCGAGGAACAGCGTCGGCTGCTCGCGGTAGGTCGTCTTCGAGTGCGCGTTGATCGCCTTCATGGTGGTCGCGCACAGCGCCTCGCTGCGCGCGATCGGGATCCCGGCCTGCAGCGTCTGTATCACCGTGTTCACTGCGCCGGCGATCTCCGGAAACGAGCAGATCGCCGCCGACATCGCCTCGGGAACCGGATAGAGGCGCACCGTGAGCTCGGTGATGACGCCGAGCGTGCCCTCCGAGCCGACGAACAGACGCGTCAGCTCGTAGCCCGCCGCCGACTTGCGCGAGCGGCGCGAGGTGGTGATGACCCGGCCGTCGGCGAGTACCACGGTCATGCGCGAGCACGTTCTCGCGCATGGTGCCGTAGCGCACGGCGTTCGTGCCGGAAGCGCGCGTCGCGGCCATGCCGCCGAGCGTCGCGTCCGCGCCCGGGGTCGACGGGAAGAACAGGCCGGTGTGCCGGATGTGCTCGTTCAGCTGCTTGCGCGTCACGCCCGCCTGCACCACCGCGTCGAGATCGGCCTCGTGCACGGTGAGCACCTTGTTCATGCGCGACAGGTCGACGCACACCCCGCCGCGGATGGCGAGCACGTGGCCCTCGAGCGAGGTGCCGACGCCGAACGGGATCAGCGGCGTCTTGTGGCGCCGGCACAGGTCGACGATCGCGCGCACCTCCTCGGTGGACTCGGGGAACACCACCGCGTCGGGCGGCGCGTAGGGGAAGTAGGACTCGTCCTTGCCGTGATGCTCGCGCACGCCGCGCGAGGCCGTGGCGCGGTCGCCGAGCAGGCCCGCAGCTCCTCGAGCAGACCGGCGTCGAGCTCGCGGGGCTTGTTCACCGACCCGCCGGGCCTTATTCGAGCTCGATCTTGCCGTCGAAGCGCACCGAGAGCTTCAGGCCGGGCACCTCGAGCGTCACCGAGGCGGGAAACTTCTCGCTGCCCTTGATCGCGCCGCCGGCGCGCGCCCTCGCCACCGCCTGCTCGATCTCGCGCTGGGAGCTCACGCCGACCATCTTGAGGAATTTCCGGATGCTGAGATTGAATGCGTCTTCGTCCATGACATGTCTCCTTTCCTGTCAGCGTAAATCCCGCCGCAGCGGGAGTCAATCGCGCCTTCGCAGGCGCGCGAGCAGCGCCAGCGTCGACGAATCGAGATCCGCGGAGTCGCCGCTCTCGAGCAGCAGCGGCGTCAGCGTGCGCGCCAGGGTCTTTCCGTGCTCGACGCCCCATTGATCGAAGCTGTTCATGTTCCAGATGATGCCCTCGACGAAGACCTTGTGCTCGTACATCGCGATCAGCTGGCCGAGCGCCCGCGGCGCGAGGCGCTTGAGGACCAGGGTGCTCGAAGGGCGATTGCCCGGGAGGGTCCTGTGGGCGGCGCCCGGCGCGGTGTTGCCGAACGCGAGCGCCGCGGCCTGCGCGAGAGCGTTCGCCGCGAGCGTCGTCTGCGCGGGCGACGGGCTGCGACGCCCGGCGCGACGATGAAATCCACGGGGACGAGCCGCGTGCCCTGGTGCAGGAGCTGATGAAAGGAGTGCTGGCTGGGAGTGCCCGTCGCGCCCCAGACGATCGGGGCCGTGTCGTAGTCGACTTCGCTCCCGTCGCGATCCACGCGCTTGCCGTTCGATTCCATCTCGAGCTGCTGGAGATAGGCGGGCAGATCGCGCAGGTCCTCGCAGTAGGGGATCACCGCGCGGGTCTGCGCGCCGAAGAAGTTCACGTACCAGATCTCGAGCAGCGCGAGCACGGCCGGGATGTTGCGCTCGATCGGCTCGGTCCTGAAGTGCGTGTCCATGGCGCGCGCGCCTTCGAGCAGCTCCTCGAAGGCGTCCATGCCGACCGCGAGCGCGACCGCAAGCCCACCGCGGACCAGACCGAATAACGCCCGCCGACCCAGTCCCACATCGGAAACACGCGCTCCTGCGGCACGCCCGAGCGCCGCGGCGCCGGCGGCGTTCGCCGTCACCGCGGCGAAATGCGCGCGAGAGCTCGGCCGAGGCGCCGAGGCCGGCCGCGAGCCAGGCCCTGGCCCGCTCGGCGTTCGCCAGCGTCTCGGCGGTCGTGAAGGTCTTCGACGCGACGATGAAAAGCGTCGTCTCCGGCGCGAGGCCCGCGAGCGTCGCGTCGAGGTCGGCCGGGTCGATGTTCGGAGACGAAATGCAACCGCGGCGCGGGCTTGCGAAAGCGCGCGCAGCGCCCGCGTCACCATTCTCGGTCCGAGGTCCGAGCCGCCGATGCCGATGTTGACGACGTCGGTGATCGCGCGGCCGCTCGCACCCTGAGTGCGCCGCTGTGGGCTTCGCCGACGAAGCGGCGCATGCGCTCGCGCGTGCCGCGCACTTCCGCCATCACGCTGCGGCCCTCCGGGAAGGCCGCGTCGCGAGAGCGCAGCGCCACGTGGAGCGCGGCGCGCTCCTCGGTGTTGTTGATGGGATCGCCGGCGAACATCTTCGCGATCCACTGCGGCACCTGCGCCTGGACGGCCAGCGCGGCGAGCAGGCGCATCGTCTCCGCGTCGATGCGGTGCTTGGAATAATCGAGCAGGATCTCGCCGCTCTCGATCGTGAAGCGCCTTCGCGCGCGAAGGGTCCGCGGCAAAGAGCGCGCTCGAGGTCGACGCGGCGATCTTCTCCGGTGTGCGCGGCGAGCGCTTGCCACGCGGGCGAGCGGGTCGAGCGTGCTCACGGTTGGGCCGCCGATTCTCTGGTACAAGCCGGTAGCGCTCGCGATCGCGCGGCCGCCTGCCTTCCCACAGGAACTTCCACCCGGGGCCGAGGTTGTCGGAATCTCCCTGGCGGGCCTGCACCAGGAGCACGGGACATCCGGTATCGCCGTGGCGTTCGGCGCGCCGCGTAACGACCTCGACGCGATAGTCGAATATCGCGCGCTGCGCTTCGTCGAGGCCACGGCTCTCGATGCACCGGGTGCCCGGGGAATGTTCTTCTTCAGCGCCTGCGCGACCGTGCGGTAGCTCTTGCCGTAGTCGATCCACGAGAGGATCAGGGTCATCGCGAGAGCCCAAAGGAGCGTGATGCCCGCGGCCCAGAAGGTCACGCTGCGAAACGGCGCCGAGTGCTCGCTCTTCAGTATCAGCCACAGCCAGGCGAGCGTGCACGCCAGCGCGACGGCGAACGCGGTCCAGGAAAACTGCGCGACGATGCCCGGGCTCGAGCCGGGTGAAATGGCGCGCGATGTTGGCAGGAAATCCGGTGACCATCGCGAACCAGCCGAACCACGCGATCGCTCCGAGGATTGCCGCGCTCATCACGCCGAACCAGGCGAGCGCGTTCGAGGCGCCGCGGCGCAGGCTGGGCACGCCCGCGCCGGCCAGAAGAGAGAGCGGCACGAGCAGCGGCAAGCGCGTAGACTTCGCGCGGACCCGCGAGAGACAGCAGCACCACGAAGCTGGCGGCGACCGCCGCGATCGAGCATGCGCGTGCCCGGCTCGAAGCTGCGGCGGCGCGCGTCCCACAGGGTCCAGGCCGCGAGCGGCCACGCCGGCCAGGTCGCCCAGACGAGGATCTCGCCCCAGAACCCCAGCGCGGCCGCGCGAGGGACGGCGAACTGCGCCTCGTTCGCCTGCCACCACAGCGGAAAAATCCCTTCGAGATCGTGCTGGGCGAGCGCGAGCCAGCCGCCGCCGAGCAGAAGAAATACGAGCACCGCCTGCGTCAGCGCCGGCGGATACTCGCGCCTGCGCCAGGCGGAGGAGAGGAAGGGCGCGGCGAACGCGACGACTAGGGGAGCGACGACCGCGGGAACGCCCTTGCGCAGAGCGCGGCGACGGCGAGGCCCAGCCCGAGAAGCCATCCGCCGCGGTAGGGTCTGTTGCGCGCGATCGCGATGCCATACCAGGCGAGAGCCTGTCCGGCGAGCATGCTGATCTCGCCGAGGGTTTCATGCGCGTGCACCAGCAGGCCGAGGCAGCCCAGCAGGACCAGCGTGGCGCTCGTTCCCTCGAGCTTGCCGTAGAGCTCGCGGCCCGTCAGGTGCACGAGCGCGAGGACGGCCAGCCATCATGAGACCGTCTCGCGAGGCGGGCCCCATCGTGAGGAGCGAGCGCCCAGCCGAACAGCTTCGCGGTCAGCGCCGCGATCCAGTAGTGGAACGGCCCGTCATCCCAGTACGGCTCGCCCGCCAGATGCGGGACGAGCCAGCGACCGTGCTCGAGCATCTGATGGACGATGCCGATGCCGATCGCGTCCTCGGTTTTCCACAGGTCGTGGCCGACGAGGCCGGGCAGCAGGTAGGCGAGCGCGAGCAGCGCGAAGAGCGCCGGCGCCAGAGGAAGCGCGATCCGCGAGTTCATTCGACGGATGCAGGCGTCGAATGAAAAAAGGCAGCCGAAGCTGCCTTTTTCGAGAGCGCTCGCCCGACACGCTTACGCAGAGGCTTCTTTGGCGGGCTTCTCCGCCGGCTTCTCTGGTGTACTTCTGGCGGAATTTCTCCACCCGGCCCGCGGTGTCGACGATCTTCTGCTTGCCCGTGTAGAACGGGTGGCACGACGAGCACACCTCGACGTGCAGCTCCTTGCCGAGGGTCGACCGCGTCATGAAGGTGTTCCCGCAGCTGCAGATGACCTTGATTTCCTTGTATTCGGGGTGGATCTTGGGTTTCATGTTGATGTCCTTGCTGTTCATCGCGTTCTTGGGGGAGGGATTATCCGCCTGAATCGCCCTCGCGGGAAATCAGGCCTCGAGCGGCTACCCTCTGCGCATCGAGTCGAAGAAATCTCCGTTGTTCTTGGTCGCGCGGATCTTGTCGACCAGGAATTCCGCGGCCTCCAGGTCGTCCATCGGATAGAGGAGCTTCCTCAGCACCCAGACCTTCTGCAGGATCTCGGGCTTGATCAGGAGCTCCTCGCGCCGCGTGCCCGAGCGGTTGACGTTGATCGCCGGGAAGATGCGCTTCTCGTACATGCGCCGGTCGAGGTGGATTTCCATGTTGCCGGTGCCCTTGAACTCCTCGTAGATCACGTCGTCCATGCGGCTGCCGGTGTCGATCAGCGCGGTGGCGAGGATGGTCGAGCGAGCCGCCCTCCTCGATGTTGCGCGCCGCGCCGAAGAAGCGCTTCGGGCGCTGCAGCGCGTTGGCGTCGACGCCGCCGGTGAGCACCTTGCCGGAGGCCGGCACCACGGTGTTGTAGGCGCGCGCGAGGCGCGTGATCGAGTCGAGCAGGATCACCACGTCCTTCTTGTGCTCGACCAGGCGCTTCGCCTTCTCGATCACCATCTCGGCGACCTGCACGTGGCGCGAGGCCGGCTCGTCGAAGGTCGAGGCGACCACCTCGCCCTTCACGGTGCGCGTCATTTCGGTCACTTCCTCGGGCCGCTCGTCGATCAGCAGCACGATCAGCGTGCTGTCCGGATTGTTCGACGTGATCGCGTGCGCGAGCTGCTGCATCAGCACCGTCTTGCCGGCCTTGGGCGGCGAGACGATCAGGCCCGCGCTGGCCCTTGCCGATCGGCGCGATGATGTCGATGATGCGGCTGGTGACGTTCTCCTCGCCCTTCATGTCGCGCTCGAGCTTGAGGTGCTCGTCGGGGTGCAGCGGCGTGAGGTTCTCGAAGAGGATCTTGTGCTTGGAGGCCTCGGGCGCGTCGGCGTTGACCTTGTCGACCTTGACCAGCGCGAAGTAGCGCTCGCCGTCCTTGGGCGTTCGAATTTCGCCCTCGATCGAGTCGCCGGTATGCAGGTTGAAGCGGCGAATCTGCGACGGGCTGACGTAGATATCGTCGGTGCTCGCGAGATAGGAGGTATCGGGCGAGCGCAGGAAGCCGAAGCCGTCGGGCAGCACCTCCAGCGTGCCGTCACCGAAGATCGATTCGCCTTTCTTCGCGCGGTTCTTCAGGAGCGCGAAGATCAGCTCCTGCTTGCGCATGCGGTTGGCGCCGTCGATCTCGTTCGACGTCGCCATCTCGAGCAACTGGCTTACGTGTTGTGTCTTCAGTTCAGATAAATGCATAAAACGCCCAACCGGGATGAACGACCTCAGACCGTTCGAACGGAAAACCTGGGAACCGAAACGGGGAGGATTTGCGCCTGTCTCTACAACTCTTACAGCTCAACTCTTGAGCTTAGGCGCGGAACGGGCGGCTAACGAACCGCCCGCCTTATGCGCGAAGAATAGAGTCTTTAAATGTTGCTGTCAAGAAACGCGGTGAGCTGCGACTTGGACAATGACCCGACCTTCTGCGCCTCCACGTTGCCGTTCTGAACAGCATCAGCGTCGGTATGCCGCGGATGCCGTATTTCTTCGGAATCTCCTGGTTCTCGTCGACGTTGACCTTCGCCACCTTGAGCTTGCCCGAGTACTCCTTGGCCACTTCGTCGAGCACCGGCGCGATCGCCTTGCACGGCCCGCACCACTCCGCCCAATAGTCCACCAGGACCGGAACGTCGGACTTGAGCACTTCGGGTCTCGAACGTGGCGTCGCTCACGTGGTGAATGAATTCGTTCATTTGCTTCCTCTGAGAACGGGGTCTGCTGCGGACTTGATCGTGATATCGGGGCGCGCGCGCCCGAAGTTCAAGAACAATGCTATCGGAATTCACGAGGTAAGGGAAAGCGCGCGATCCTCTCGGATAAGGGGTTATTTTTGCACTGGGAAACCGGCGGAAGTCCCGGCTCCTGCGTGATAAAATGCGCGCTCATGGCCTACGTCGTCACCGAAACCTGCATCAAGTGCAAGTACACCGACTGCGTCGACGTGTGCCCGGTCGATTGCTTCCACGAGGGCCCCAACATGCTGGTGATCGACCCCGACGAGTGCATCGACTGCACGCCTGTGCGTTCCCGGAGTGCCCGGTCGAGGCGATCTTCGCCGAGGACGACGTGCCCCCAGAGCAGCGCGACTGGATCCCGCTCAACGCCGAGCTCTCCAAGGCCTGGAAGCCCATCGTCGAGCGCAAGCCGCGCCCGCCGACGCGGACGAGTGGGCGAAGGTCAAGGACAAGAAGCAGCTTCTCGAGCGCTGAAGACGCGCTAAAGTAGGCGCCCATGAGCGCGGGCGCCGAGCTGGCCGGCCATCGACAAGAGCGCCCTGTTCGAGCGCCTTGCGCAGGGCCGCGCCGCCGGCGTCACCGTCGTCACCCCCAACAAGCGCCTGTCGCAGGCGCTGATGCTGGAGTTCGATGCTTTCCAGATCGGGAAAGCACTTTCGGTCTGGGAAGCGCCGGATATCCTGCCGTTCGGCGCTTTCGTGCAGCGGCTCTACGAGGACGGCCTCACTGCGGACCTCTCGGCCGAGCTGCCGATGCTTCTCACGCCGGCGCAGGAGGAGGAGGTCTGGAAGCAGGTCGTCGGCGGGAGCGGCCTCCTTGCCGTCGAAGGCGCGGCCGCCAAGTGCCGCGACGCCTGGAACCTCGCCAACCTGTGGCGCATCCGCCCCGGCGCCGGGAACCAGGACACCGAGGCTTTCGCGCGGTGGCTCACTCACTACAAGAAGAAAACCGAGAACGACCTCGACACCCGCGCGGCTGCCGGATGCTGCTGCAGCGGTTCCTGCCGGAGCTGAAGCGGCCGAAGCTCGTTGTCGCCTACGCGTTCGACATCCTGCCGCCGCAGACGAAGGAGTTCCTCGACGCGCTCGGAACGGAGATCGCTTTTTGCAGGCCGGATCCCCGGTCCGCCACCGTCTCGCGAGCGGCTTTCGATTCCGCGAAGCACGAGATCGAGGCCGCCGCGCGGTGGGCGAGGGCGCGCCTGGAAGCGGGCGGCAAACGGATCGGGGTTGTCGTTCCCTCCTTGCAGGAAGACAGAAAGGAAGTCGCGCGTGTCTTCTCGCGTGTGATGCGACCCGGCGGCGAGAAGGCGGCGATGCCGTTCAACATCTCGATCGGCATTCCGCTCGAGCAGTACCCGGTCGTTGCGCTGGCCTTGTCGCGTCCTTCGGCTTTCACAGGAAGAAATCCCGTTCGAAGAAGCGAGCCGACTCGTCCGCTCGCCGTTCATCGGCGGCGCCGAGACCGAGCTCGGCGCGCGCATGAAGCCTCGAGGCGCGGCTGCGCGACAAGCTCGGCGCCACGGTCGTCGCTGCCGAAGCTGATCGCTTTCCTCGAGCAAGAAGCCGGTGCTGCGCGAGAGGCTCGAGCAGGCTCTTCGCGCATGCGCGAGACCGGGCTGTTCTCGCAGAAGACGCCGGCCGAGTGGGCGCGGCATTTCTCCAGCGGTGCTCGAGGCCGCCGGCTTTCCCGGCGAGCGCGCGCTCGACTCGGACGAGTTCCAGACGCAGGCCAAGTGGCACGAAGCGCTCGGCGAGCTGTCGCGCCTCGATCGAATCTCGCAGGAGATGTCCTTCTCTCAGGCGTTTCAGACGCTGCGAAAGATCTGCGCCGATACGCTCTTCCAGCCGGAAACGCCGGATACGCCGATCCAGGTACTGGGCCTGCTCGAGTCCGCGGGCGTCGAGTTCGACCATCTCTGGGTCACCGGCCTCACCGACGAGGCCTGGCCGCTGAAGAGCTCGCCCAATCCCTTCCTGCCGCTCGCGCAGCAGCGCAAGGCCGGCATTCCCGAGGCGAGCGCCGAGACCTCGCTCGCGCTCGACCGGCGCATCACCGACGGCTGGAAGCAGGCCGCCGGCGAGGTGGTGTTCTCGCATTTCACCAAGGAAGCAGGACCGCGACGTCCTGCCGAGCCCGCTCATCGCCGACCTTCCCGAGAAGGCGGTCGAGGTTCCCGCCTTCCCGAGACTGCGCGACGTGATCTTCGCTTCCAGGAAAACCGAAACTCTTCAAGATCGCGTAGCGCCCGCCGTCAGGGAGCGAAACAGATCCGCGGCGGCACGCAGCGTTCTCTCCGACCAGGCCGCGTGCCCGTTCCGCGCCTTCGCGCGCCACCGCCTGCACGCCGAGGAGCTCGAGGAGCCCGCCGAAGGCCTCGACGCCTCGAAGCGCGGCAAGCTGGTGCACGCGCTGATGCAGAACCTGTGGGACGCGCTCAAGGACTCCTCCGCGCTGCAGAGCGACCTCTCGCCGCCGATCGAGCAGGCCGCCGACCGCCGCGGTGAAGGAGCTGCAGATCGAAGGCCGCTTCGCCGAGCTCGAGCGCACGCGCCTGGCGCGCCTCGCGCGCGAGTGGCTCGAGAGGTCGAGAAGGCGCGGCCGCCGTTCTCGGTCGTCTCCACTCGAGGAGAAGCGGCCGATCGGCTTCGCCGGCCTCGAGTTCGACGCGCGCATCGACCGCATGGACCAGCTCTCCACGCGGCGGCCACGCGCTCATCGACTACAAGACCGGCGGCGGCAACCTCACGCCGAAGCGCTGGGAGCCGCCGCGCCCCGACGAGCCGCAGCTCGCGCTCTACGCGGTGTCGGCGAAGGAGGAGATCACGGCGGTGGCTGTTCGCCAAGGTGCGCCCGGGCGAGATGCGCTTCATGGGCTACTCGCGCGACGACAAGGCGCTGCCGAAGGTGCCGAAGGCGAAGGACGGCTGGCAGCCGCTGCTGCGCGACTGGAAGAACGAGGCCGAGCCGCTCGGCCGGTCGTTCGCCGGCGGCGAGGCGGGCGTCGATCCGAAGAAGGACCTCATGACCTGCCGCTACTGCGGCCTCGAGACGCTCTGCCGCGTCTACGAGAAGATCAACGTGCTGGCCGAAGAGGAGATCGAAGAGTGGTGAAGGAGATGAAGGACGCCGCCGCGCGCGAGCGCGGCGCTCGACGTCGCGCCGCTCCTTCATCGTCCAGGCGCCCGCCGGCTCCGGGAAGACCGAGCTGCTGGTGCGTCGCTTCCTGAAGTTGCTCGCTACGGTGAAGAAGCCGGAAGAAATCCTCGCCATCACCTTCACCAAGAAGGCCGCGGCGGAGATGCGCAAGCGCGTTCTCGAGCGCCTGCCCGAACTCCGGCGAGATCGCCCACCGCCTGCGCATCCAGACCATCGACGCGTTCTGCACCGCGCTCACGCGGCAGGTGCCGGTGCTGGCGCGCTTCGGCGCGCAGCCCGAGATCATCGAGGACGCGCAGCGCCCTCTACCAGGAAGCCGCGGCGCGCGTCTTCGAGGAATTCAATCCCGCGACCGAGCGGCTGCTCGCGCACCTCGACAACAACATCCCGCTCGCGACCGAGCTGCTCGCCAAGATGCTCGAAGCCGCGACCGCTGGCTGCGCAAGACCGGCGCGGTGCCGACGCGCGCCGAGCTGGAAGCGACGCTCGCTGCCGAGACGAACGCCTCCTGCGAAACGCGCCAAGGCGCTCTACCCGAGCGCCTCCGGAAGCGCTCGCGCGCGGCTCCTCACGCAAGGACGGCACGTGGCGCAAGCGAGCCGCGCTCGCGCCGAAGCTCGCTGATGAGATCCCGGGCCTGCGCGAGGCGCTCTTCGCCCTCTGCAACATGCCGCCGGCGCAATACGACGACCGGCAGTGGGAGGCGCTGGAAGCGATCCTCGCGCTGCTCAAGCCCGCCGTCGCGCACCTCAAGGTGCTGTTCGGCGAGCGCGGCCAGGCCGACTTCACCGAGTTCGCGCACGGCGCGCTCGCGGCGCTCGGCTCGGTCGACGATCCGAGCGACCTGCTGCTCTCGCTCGACCAGAAGATCTCGCACATCCTGGTCGACGAGTTCCAGGACACCTCGCCAGTCGCAGTTCTCGCTGCTCGAAAAACTGGTTTCCGGCTGGGAGCAGGGCGACGGCCGCACGCTGTTCCTCGTCGGCGACCCGATGCAGTCGATCTACCGCTTCCGCGAAGCCGAGGTGTCGCTGTTCCTGCAAGGCCAAGCACTCCGGCGTCGGCTCGGTGGCGCTCGAGCCGATCGAGCTCAGCACCAACCGCCGCTCGCAGGAAGGCCTCGTCGAAGTGGTTCAACGACGTCGTTCCCGCGCGTGCTGCCCGCGCAGGAGGACCAGACCTCCGGGCGCCGTGCCGTACCTTCCCGCTTCGCCGCTACGAGCCGACGCTTCCCGGCGCCGCCGTGACCTGGCACTGCGGCTACGACCGCGAGGAGGAAGCGAAGAAGGTCGTTTCGATCGTCCGGAGGCTTCGCCGGCAGCAAGGCGATCCTGGTCCGCAACCGCGCGCACCTCGACGAGATCGTGCCGGCGCTCAAGGAAGCGGGCGTGCGCTTCCAGCGCGCTCGACATCGAGCAGCTCGGCGAGAAGCAGGTGGTGCAGGACCTCTACGCGCTGACGCGCGCGCTCCTGCACCTCGGCGACCGCATCGCCTGGCTCGCGTGCCTGCGCGCGCCCTGGTGCGGCCTCACCCTCGCCGATCTCCTGCTCCTCTCGTCCGGCCGCGCCGAGGAGGGCGGCAGCGAGTACACCAGCGGCGAGTGCGCTCATCCTCGACAGGATGCGCGACGTCACCCACCTCTCGGCCGATGGCCAGAAGCGCGTCGACCGCGTCCGCTCGGTCCTCGCGCCGCTGGTGAAGAACCGCCTGCGCGGCTCCCTGCGCGAGCGCGTCGAGGGCGCGTGGCTCGCGCTCGGCGGCCCTGCGTGCGTCGAGAGCGCGACCGACCTCGAGGACGCCGAGATCTTCCTCGACGAGCTCGAGCGCCTGGAAGAGGCGGGCGAGGTCGACCTCGCCGCCGCTCGAGGACAAGATCGACCGCCGCCTCTACGCTCAGCCCGACGTCGAGGCGCCGAAGGACGCGGTCGAGATCATGACCATCCACCGCGCCAAGGGCCTCGAGTTCGACACCGTCATCGTCCCCGGCCTCGACCGCCTGCCTCGCTCCGGCCCCAAGCCGCTCCTCGTCTGGAAGTCGCTCGCCGCCGCGGCGCCTTCTCCTCGCGCCCGATCGACGAGACCGGCGCCGGCGAAGACCCGACCTACAAGTATGTGCGCGAGCTCGACAAGGAAGCCGACGACATCGAGTCCGGCCGCCTCTTCTACGTCGCCGCCACCCGCGCCAGGCAGCGCCTGCACCTCCTCGCCTGCGCGAAGGCCGACGAAGACCTCGCGCGCCAAGGAACCCTCGAAGCGCTCCCTTCTCGCGAAGATCTGGTGGCAAGCGCGCGAGCACTTCGGCGCAGCGCCCGCCGATGCGATCGCCGAGCCCGAGCGCATGCCGATCCACGACGTGCTGCATCGCCTTCCGGCCGGCTTCGCTTTGCCGAAGGCGCCTGCTTCAGTGAAGTGGACGGCGCCGGACGAGGGACGGCAGGAAGAGGAGATCGAGTTCTCGTGGGCCGGAGAAACGGCGCGTCATGTCGGAACGATCGTGCATCGCTGGCTGCAGCGCATCGCCGATGACGAGCTGCGCGGCGTGGGACGCCAAGCGCAGTCGAGGCGCTGAAGGAGCCGGTTCGCAAGGAGCTCGAGCGGCGCGGCGTTCCGCCGCGCGACCTGAAGGCTTCCACCGAGCAGGTCAGCGTTGCCCTGAAGAACGCGATCTCGGACGAGCGCGGTCGCTGGGTTCTCGGTCCGCATCCCGGAAGCACGCAGCGAGCATCGCATCCGCGTGACAGGCGCTGCCGGGGCGAGCACCTACATCGTGGATCGCATCTTCCGCACGGCGGAGGGTGTGCGGTGGATCGTCGACTACAAGACCAGCCGCCACGAGGGCGCGGACCGCGAGGCGTTTCTCGACAGCGAGCGCGAGCGCTACCGCGCCCAGCTCGAACGCTACGCCGCCGCGCTGTCAGACTCTCGCGGCGTCAGGCTGGGTCTGTATTTCCCGTTGCTGGCGGGTTGGCGGGACTGGGAATGAAATCGGGTCCGCCTATCGAACCCCGCCCGTAGCGCGCGCACCGGGCTCGGTATAGGCTTCGAAGCGCTTGCGCAGATCGGCGGAGCCGCTTCTCATCGCCTCACGAATTCGCGGTAGGTGTTGACCAGGCGATAGGCGGAGAGCGGTTCCAGTCCGCGGGCGGCGCCACGTCAGAGCGCGGCGACCAGGTCCCGATGCGGGCTTGTCGCTCCTGGCGAGATACCAGCTCAGGAAAGTTTTGCGGCGTTGCGATGCGGCGCGTCCTGAAGATCGCCCCCGTCAAGGGCCACACGGGCAGCGGATCGACGGTCGAGAAGCGCGAGCTCGTGAGCTGGCCCGCGTTCTTCTGCCTCGAGGCTGGTACGGGCGATCGTGTCCAGGGTCACCCAGTTAGTACCCGATGAGATACTGCGCGCAACACCCAGGTGGCCCGGATGAAGTTCGGCTGGTTGGCGTAGCGCGTCACTTCATATTCCCAGCCGTATTTCTTGACGAGGCTGTAGAGCAGATACATCGTCGCATCGTCGTCGGCCGGATAACAGGCGACGACCTCCCGCGGAATTGCGGCTTCAGGAAATCCAGCGCCGACCTGGGAATGTCTTCGCCGCGCACGAGCCTGGGGTTGTAGGCGTAGGGGTGGCCGTGGACTGCGACGCCGACGAAAGCACCGTCCTCGTCCTTGAAGGCCGCGTCGATCCTGTCGAACCCTCCGGCTTGAAACAAAGCAGGACGCCGGCCTTTTTCCAGCGCAGGAAATCCTGCAGTGTCTGAATATCGCGAGATCGGCCTCTCGAGCTTCTTCGCTTCGAGCTCGGGCATCGATCTTCTGGTCGAGCACGTTGCTGAAGCCGCCCGTGATGGACACCGTGATCCCGGGGAAACGCTGCTCGAATTCCTTCGCGAAGCCTTCGTATTGCGCGGCCGGGCCGCCGCCGTAGAGCGCGAGGGTCTTCTCGGGCTTCGCCTTCTCGTAGAGCTCCTGGGCGGGCTCTCGGGCCGCTCCAGACCTGCGCACACCCGAGCGTCAATGCCGCGAGGGCGAGCGGTGTCCCGGGCGCCGACCATTCGTGCAATGCGAACATGTCTCCCCCGTGTTGTCGCTGCTGCCGAATCATACGCTCGCTCGAAGCCTGCGCAGATCGTCGCGATGTAGGGTTTTCCTGACTTAACCTCGCAGGTACCCGAGAGTAGGATGCTGCTACTGGCGATCCCTGGAGGCAATGGCGCTTTGAAACCGGCTGAGCGATGGATACCGGCACTGCGCTGGCGCTGCTCTCCTCCGCCTTCCTCGGCACGGCGGTCGTGCTCGCGAACGTCGGCCTGCGCTACCTGCACCCGGCGCGCGGAGCGCTGGTCAGCATTCCGTCGACGACGGTGCTCTTCTGGATGCTCGCCCCGCTGCTGCTCCGCGGCCAGGGCTGGGATCCGAGCGGCGTTCGCAATCTTCGCCGCCGTCGGCCTGGTATTCCCGGCGGTGGTGACGCTGCTCAATTTCGCCTCGAACCGCATTACCGGTCCGACCATCGCTGGCACGGTGTCGGGCACGACGCCGCTGTTCGCCGTGCTCGTCGCGATCGTCTTCCTGGGCGAGCCTCTGACGGTGCCCGCCGCCGCGGGGACCGCTGCGATCGTACTCGGGGTGATCGCCTTCACCGCGCGCGGCGAGAGGACGCTCACGCGCAATGGGCGGCGTGGGCGATCCTGCTGCCGCTCGCCGGCGCGGCGATCCGCGGCGGGGCGCAGGGCGCCGTCAAGGAAGGCCTCGCGCTCTGGCCGGATCCCTTCGTCGCGGTGCTTATCGGCTACACGGTGTCGTGCGCGACGATTTTCGCGGCGAGCCGGACGCTCGTCCCGAGGGACGCCGCGCCGCTCAACCGGCGCGGCGTCCTGTGGTTCATGGCGGTCGGCGCCTGCAACGGCGCCGGGATGCTCGCCATGTACGCCGCGCTCGTACGCGAGCCAGGTGAGCGTGGTGTCGCCGCTGGTCGCGACCTATCCGCTGTTTACGCTCGCGCTCTCCGCGCTGTTCCTGCGCGACGAGAGGTTCGGCCCGCGGGTGCTGCTCGGCGTCGCGCTGACAGTCGCCGGGGTGATCGTGCTCGCGCGCGCCTGAAAGCGCCGTGGATTAAAAAGCGAGCGGCGCAGGGAATCTTTGGCAGCCCAATCCGTCCCTTTGGTCCCGGAAACCTTGATGAGATAGGCGAACTTCGCGCTTTCGCGCGCAGGAACCGGGCGAGCTCCTCGGGGAGGTGCCTTCTGCCTCAGCCCCCAGGCTCGCCAGCTTCCTCCTTGACGTCCTGCAGCTTGAGTGCGCGATTGATCTCGGCGTTGAGCTTGCCCGATCACGTCGGGCGGCGTTCCTGCGGGCACGAAGTACGCGAACCAGTTGCTCATGTCGAAACCCGGCACCCCCGCTTCCTCCATCGTCGGGACGTCCGGCGCCGTAGGCGAGCGCCTGGTCGTCGTGACCGCGAGCGCGCGCAGCCTGCCGGACTGCACGTGCGGCATCGCGGGCGGCATCCCGGCGAAGAACATCGACACCTGCCCGCCGACGAGATCGGGCATCACCCGTCCCCCGCCCTTTGTAAGGCACGTGCACGATGTCGATTTTCATCGTGAACCTAAGCAGCCTCGCCGGCGAGGTGCTGCTACGCCGCCGCTTCCAGCCGAACCGTAAGAAAGCTGGCCGGGCCGGGCCTTGGCGAGCGCGACCAGCTCCAGTACCGTCGTCGCCGACAGTGAGGGATGCACTACGAGAATCAATGGCGTCACCACCGCAAGCGATACCGGCACCAAATCCTTGTCCACGTCGTACGGTGTCTTCTGCAGATGCGGCAGCACCGCGACATCCGTCGATGCGAGCAACACGGTGTAGCCGTCGGGGGTGGACTTCGCCACGGCGTCGACACCGATAGCGCCGCTGGCACCGGGGCGATTTTCAACCACCACCGTTTGCCCGAAACGCTCGGTCATTTTTGTCCGACCAGGCGCGCTGTGGTATCCCGTCGCGCCGCCCGGGGCGAATGGAACCACGACCCTTATCGGTTTCAGCGGGTAACTCTGCGGTTGCGCCGTCGTGGCGATCGCTCCCCAGACAGCATCCCACGCAGGCCAAGAAAATCTTTCCTTTTGGAATGCTGTCACGCATAACAAATCCCTCCGGAGCTGCATGATGAAGCCTCGCGGTTTCTGCTTGCTTGATACGATCAGGTACGCGAGAAACTTTGCCTCATCGTCAATAAAGGCGCGTCTTGTAGCTTTGATCGATAGACGCCTGGATCTCTTCCACCGTCTCCGCCAGCTTCGCTTGGTCGACGAGGCAGCGCGCGTGGAGGAGCCCGCCGGGTCGGGCCAGGAATCCGTGTCCCAGAGATGCGAGCGCATCATGCACTCGGCACAGTGAACGAAAGCCTGCTCGACCGACACGACCAGGGCAAGCTCCGGCAGCTTTCCACCAACCGCCATGCGTTCGCGCAGCGCAGGAATCGCGGACGATCATCGCCCGGCCGTTGACCCTCAATGTCTCGGGCTTGCCTGGGATGATGAACAGGAGTCCGACCCGGAGGGTTCTGCAATATGTTGACAAGGTGTCCGCCCGCCGATTGCCCGGTCGGTCGGGGATCGCCAGGGTGCGCTCGTCGAGCACTTGCACGAAACCCGGCGGATCGCCCTTCGGCGAAATATCCATCCTGCCTTGCGCATCGCACGACGAGATCAGGACAAACGGCGACCCGGAGATGAACGCGCGGCAGTGAATGTCGAGGCTAGCTATCTCTTTCTTCACCGC
>ERZ1370068.562-contig-10512_pt1 | contig 25825 bp, 43 predicted proteins | sample MGYA00561227_ERZ1370068 | MGnify/ENA primary metagenome ERZ1370068 (study PRJEB38410, sample SAMEA6850437) | metagenome | study: Metagenomic assessment of the ecological functions of the soil: analysis of the soil microbiota associated with the...
TCAGTTACATTAACCCAGCTATGACTTGGCCATGGAGCCTGAACGATTCCACTACGATCTCGACAACTGCTCGATCAAAAGGGCGCTCGACGTGCTGGGCGAGAAATGGACGCTGCTGGTGTTGCGCGAGGCGATTTACGGCGTCCGCAGGTTCGACGATTTCGCGCGCGCGCTGAATGCGGCCGCGGTGTCCTGAGCGCCCGGCTGAAGATGCTGACCGAGGCCGATCCTAAAGCGCGTCGAATACAGGGAAGGCGAACAGCGTGCCCAAAGCCGAATATCATCTCGACGAGAGCGGCATCGATCTGTTCACAACTATATGCGCTAATGCGGTGGGGGATCGCGCTGGATGCCGCCGTCCGGTGGTCCGGCGGCAGGGTAACCGATCGCGGGTCGGGCCGCGCGGTGAAGGTTGTCCTGACCAGCGAGCCGAAGCTGAAATCGTTGTCGATGCGCGACCGCCAAGATCGCGCCGGGACCCGGCGCGAAGCGGATCAAGTGAGAGGTCATCAACCAGTTTGCGATTGGCCGGCGAAGAGGGTGCAGGGGCAGCCTGACGGGCTTGTTGTCAACGCGCGTGTCTGCGTCTACTGACCGTCTGCCTTCGCGGGCGATAAGCCAACCGGAGCTTGATTAAATATCGTGGACACTCTGAAAGTACGTGACGCCAAGGATGTCGAGCAGGTGGTGCGCGCGGCGATCGCCAGCGAGCAGCCGCTGGAAATCATCGGCCATGGCTCCAAGCGGCCGATCGGCCAGCCGATGGCGACCAATGCGCTGCTCGATCTGTCGGCGCTGAACGCGGTGACAGCCTATGAGCCGAACGAGCTGATCATCACCGTGCAGGCGGGCGCGCCGCTCGCCGACGTGCAGTCGCTGATCGATTCCAAGAATCAGCAGTTCGCGTTCGAGCCGGTCAACACCTCGCAGCTGCTGGGCACGCCGGACATCGGCACCATCGGCGGCATGATCGGCGCCGGCCTGCGCGGGCCCGCGCCGCATCAAGGCCGGCGGCGCGCGCGATCATCTGCTGGGCGCGCATGCGGTGTCGGGCTTCGGCGACAGCTTCAAGGCCGGCGGCCGGGTGGTGAAGAACGTCACCGGCTACGATCTCTGCAAGCTGCTGGCGGGGTCCTGGGGCACGCTCGCGGTCATGACCGGAAGTGACGCTGAAGGTGATGCCGAGGCCCGAGAGCGAACGCACGCTGATGCTGCGCGGGCTCGATGACGTCGCCGCCAACCGGGCGATGACGGCGGCGCTGGGCTCGCCGTTCGATGTGTCCGGCGCGGCGCATCTGCCGAATTCGGCGTTTCGGGCCGCGGTGGCGGCGCTTGGCGGACCTCGGATCGCCGCGGCAGGCGGTCACGCTGCTGCGGCTGGAGGGCATCACGGCGTCGGCGGTCCATCGCGCGGCTGCGCTCGGCCGCGGCTGCTGGCGCCGTTCGGGGCGGCGGAAATTCTGCGAAGATGCCGCCTCCGCGGCGGTCTGGAGTTCGGTTCGCGACGTCCAGCCGTTCGCGGCCAGCGGCGCGCTGGGCGCGTGGCCGGTGTGGCGGATCGTCTGTCCGCCGGCTTCCGGCGGCGCGCTCGGCGAGCGCTGTCGCGCGACACCGGCGGCGACGTGATCTACGACTGGGGCGGCGGCCTGATCTGGGCGGCGCTGCCGCCGAAGCCCGACGCCCAGGCGGCGCTGGTGCGTCAGCGCGTCGACGCCGCCGGCGGCCACGCCATGCTTGATCCGCGCGTCCGAGCAGGTCCGGCGCGACGTCGATGTGTTCCATCCGCAGCCGGGCGGCCTTGCCGCGCTTGGCGAACGCGTCCGCCACAGCTTCGATCCCGAAGAACATCCTCAATCGCGGCCGGATGACGCGGGGATCCGCGACATGAAAACCGAATTCAGCCTCGCGCAACTCGCCGATCCCGATATCGCGGAAGCCGACAAGATCCTGCGCGCCTGCGTGCATTGCGGCTTCTGCACCGCGACCTGCCCGACCTATGTGCTGCTCGGCGACGAACTCGATAGCCCGCGCGGCCGGATCTACCTGATCAAGGAGATGCTGGAGAAGGACCGGCCGCCGACGCAGGAGGTGGTCAAGCACATCGACCGCTGCCTCTCCTGCCTCGCCTGCATGACCACCTGTCCGTCGGGCGTGAACTACATGCATCTGGTCGATCAGGCGCGGGTCAGGATCGAAAGAGACTATCCACGGCCGCTGACCGAGCGGCTGCTGCGCGCGGTGCTGGCACTGGTGCTGCCGCGGCCTGGATTGTTTCGCGCCGAGCATGATGCTGGCGCGGCTGGGCCGGCCGCTCGCGGCCTTGCTGCCGGCGTCCGAAAGCGGCGTCGGCGTCGCCGACTTTATTGCGGCGGATCAAGGCGATGCTGGCGCTGGCGCCGGGCAGCCTGCCGGCGCCGGGACCGGCCGGCGGCAGCGTTTTTCCGGCGCTCGGCGCAGCGGCGCGGACGGGTCGCGCTGCTGCAGGGCTGCGCCCAGCAGGTGCTGGCGCCGCGCATCAACCAGGCCGCCATCAATCTGCTGACGCGTCACGGCATCGAGGTCGTGCTGGTCAAGGACGAGCAATGCTGCGGCGCGCTGACCCACCACCTCGGACGCGACGGCGACGCGCTGGCGCGCGCGCGCGCCAACATCGGCGTCTGGCTAAGAGGAAGCCGAACAAGGCGGCCTCGACGCCATCCTGGTGACGACATCGGGCTGCGGCACGGTGATCAAGGACTATGGTTTCATGCTGCGCGAGGACCGCGATTTCGCAGGCCCTGCCGCGAAGATTTCGGCGCTGGCAAAGGACATCACCGAGTATCTCGGCGGCATCGATCTGCAGCCGTCGCAGCAGCAGCATGGCGATATCGTCGTCGCCTATCACTCGGCTTGTTCGCTGCAGCACGGACAGAAAATCACGCACGCTTCCGAAAGAATTGCTTTCCAAGAATGGATTCGTGGTGAAAGATGTGCCTGAGAGCCATTTGTGTTGCGGTTCGGCGGGGACCTACAACATTCTCCAGCCTGACATTGCGAGCAGATTGCGCGATCGAAAGGTCGCCAATATTGCGACAGTCAAGCCGGACATGATTGCCGCGGGCAATATTGGATGCATGGTGCAGATTGCCGGCGGCACGTCAGTTCCTGTGGTGCACACGATTGAGCTTCTCGATTGGGCGACAGGCGGTCCCCGGCCAGGATTGAGCTGATCGATTGGCCCCGCGCGGAAAGCGGACGACTTGAAGCGCTCGATAGACATGGACCAGCGGCAACAGGAGGATCACGATGGCTAAAGGCGAAGAAGAGCAAGAAGGGCAAGAAGGCTAAGAAGAGCCAAGAAAAGCTTGTGACGGCGAAGAAGAAATCCGCGAAGAAATCTTCGAAGAAGGCTGCCAAGAAATCGGCGAAAAAGGCCAAGAAGTCGGCGAAGAAAGCCGCCAAGAAAGTCCAAGGCGAAGCAGCCCCGAAGAAGTCAGCCAAGAAGGCGAGCCGCCAAGAAAGCGTTCGGCAAAAAGAAGGCGGCTCCGGCTGCAACGCCCGCCGCCCCGGAAGACCGACGCCCGCGGCCCAAGCCGCTGCTCCCAAGCCTGCGCCGCGGCTCCGGCGCCTGGCGCCCGCGCCCGCACCGGCCCGAGCTGGGCCTCTCCCAGTCCCGCCGCACCAAGCCCCGCACCGTCATGGGACACTCGAGCGCGTCGAGCCCGTCATCCTACGGACGGAGACGACGACAACTAGTCGAGCACGTCCCGATCACCGCGCGAGTCCGTTTCAAAGGCCGCAGCGTCCGCCGCTGCGGCCTTTCTGTGTGAGCGGACGCTTGCTATCGCCGGGATCGGATCCGTCCGGCAGACAGCCGATCTGGTCGGCGGCTGTCGGTGCCGCGATAGTCGCCCTGCCTTCCGATCCCAAATGCGCGTTAGCGCGACTTAAAAGCCGGTCAAAATTGTTGTCGGAATGCAACACCGCGCCGACAACATTTCACAGAACGGCCATAACGCCTAAAAAGTCGGCACATGCTTGTCTTTTTGCTTCACGCATCGTGACGGCGCGTTCCAGATTGCAGTCAGGTTACGGAATTTGGTTGCAGTCGGTTATCGCTTGTCCCTGGGGGCGCCGGAACTGGACTGTTTTGAAAGTGATGGGGATCGTCATGAAGAAACTGGCTTTGTTGGCAACGGCGCTGGCAATGGTATCGGGTTCGGCTCTCGCCGCGGACATGGCGCGTGAAGGCCGTCAAGGCGCCGCCGCCGCCGCCGTTCGATCCCTGGGATATCGCCTTCGGCAGCGCGATCATGAACGACTACATCTTCCGCGGCATCACCCAGTCCAACCACAAGCCGTCGGTCGCCGCCTATTTCGAGCCGCGCTACAACGTCACCAAGGACCTGCAGCTCTATATCGGCGCTCGCCGGCGAGAGCATCTCGTTCCCGAACCGCGCCGCGGCTGAAATCGACATCTACGGCGGTATCCGCCCGACCGTCGGCATGTTCGCCTTCGACTTCGGTGTCTGGGGCTACCTCTATCCGGGCGGACAGTGCTTCGGCGCTCGTCGGCACCGCTGCTGCAGGCAAGTTGCGGTCAGCGAGTCGCATCGAGTCGCGGCGCCGCCGGCCTGCCGATCAACGGCAACTTCGCCAAGAAGAGCGCCAGCTTCTACGAAGGTCTACGCCAAGGTTAACGTCACCCTCAACGACCAGTTCGCAGGTCGGCGTCAACGAGTACTACTCGCCGAACTTCCTGAACCTCGGCGCCTGGGGCAACTACGCCTCGATCACCGGCAAGTGGACCGCGCCGAGTCGACCATCGTTCGGCACCAGCGGCGTCGGCATGTACATCTCCGGCGAGTTCGGCCGCCAGTGGCTCGGCACCTCGGACGCGTTCTACGGCACGACGTTGCAGCCCGCTTGGCGGCCCGTTCCCGGACGGCATTCCACGAGCCGAGCTACAACACCTGGAACATCGGCATCGGCTTCACCTACAAGGTGTTCACGCTGGACCTGCGCTACTCCGACACCAACCTGTCGAAGGGTGATTGCAACGCCTTCACCAGCGACTACACACCGCCAGACTTCAGCCACGGCAGCTTCATCACCCGATCAACCCGGGCGGCTTCGGCTCCAACTGGTGCGGCGCGACCGGCATCGTCAAGCTCTCGGCTGACCTGACCGCGATGACCAACCTGAAGTAAGACATTCTCTCGAGGATCGACGGGGCGGCAGAGCGATCTGCCGCCCTTTCGTTTGCGGTGACGCCGGAATGAGACCGGATTGGCTGCAGGCGGCGCGATCGTGGCACGGCGAGGCGGTCGCAGCGGATGGCCCGGCGCGACCTGGCGGCTTCTACGTCTGGCACCGGTGGCTCAGGCGGCGGCCATGGCCACAGCGCTGGTTGTAGGCGCGTCGGGTCAAGGCCATCGCGGTATCACGGCTTGGCGTTCTCGGTCCGGTTCCGCAGCGCAAACCGGTCGCCGTCGCGGACCAGCACGACGTTGCGCTGATGGAAGGCCTCGAGCGTCGAGCGGTGGCCGATCGAGACGATGGTGGTCGCCGGCAATTTCTCCGTCGAGCAGGCGATACAGCGCCGCCTCCGAGGGCTTCATCGAGCGAGGCGGTCGCTTCATCGAGGAACAGATATTGCGGCGCATGCAACAGCGCGCGCGCGAGCCCAAGACGCTGTTGCTCGCCCAGCGAGAGCATCCGGTTCCAGTGCGCTTCTTCCTCCAGCCGCGCGGCGAGCTGCGGCAGGCCCACCGCGATCAGAGCATCTCCTGACCTGATCCGGCACTGAACGCGCTCGCTTCCGCCGGATAGACGATCGCCGCCTGCAGCGATCCGACCGGAAAATACGGCCGCTGCGGCAGCATCATCAGCGTGGCATTCGCCGGGATCGGCGATCGAGCCGGTGCCGAACGGCCAGATCCCGGCGATGGCGCGGAACAGCGTCGACTTGCCGGCGCCGGACGGGCCGGTGACCAGCGTGCGCTCGTCGCGCGCGAATGCTGAAGCCGTCGGCCGAGACCAGCGGCGTGCCGTTGGGCAGCCGCGACGCAGCAGCTGCTCCAGATCGATCGTTGTCGCTGCCGGCTGTCGACACGACATCGATCGAGTCGGCGCCGGTCGCCAGCGTTGCGTGCGCTGGCGATCGCCATCTCAAATCCGTCGAGACGCGCGACCACGGCCCGCCATTCCGCCAGCGAGCGATAGATCGTGACGAAGAATCGACAGCGCCTTTTGCACGCTGCCGAAGGCGGATGCCGTCTGCATCATGCCGCCGAGCTGGATCTTGCCGGCGAAATAGGCCGGCGCCACCAGGATGTAGGGGAAGATCACCGCGGCCTGCGAGTAGCTTGCGGTGAACGCCGTCAGCCGCTTGGTCCGGCTCATGATGCCGTACCAGTTTTCGACCACGCAGTCTGAAGCGCTCCGACAGCCGCTGCGCGTTCGGCGGGCTCGCCCCGCAGCAGCGCGATCTGTTCGGAGTTTTCGCGCACCCGCACCAGGTTGAAGCGGAAATCGGCCTCGATAGCGCTGCTGTTGAAAATCGAGCCTGACCAGCGGCGAGCCGATCCACTGCGTCAGCGCCGTTCCGAACACCGCATAGATCAGCGCGCCCCACACCAGATAGCCGGGGATCGCGAACTCGCGTGCCGAACAATGTCAGCGGCGCTGCCGCGGAGAGGCCCCACAGGATGACGACGAAGGACACCAGCGTCACGATCGAACTCAGCAGGCCGACGCCGATGTCCAGCGTTCGGTCGACGAACAGCTTGACGTCGTCGGTGATGCGCTGGTCCGGGTTGTCGGCGGCATCGCCCTGCAGCTGCATGCGGTAGTGGTTGGCATCCTGCAGCCACTCGCCGAGATAGTGCGCGGTCATCCAGCGCCGCCAGCGGATCTGCAGCCACTGGTTGAGATAGAGCTGGTAGACCGCGAGCGCGATGTAGCATGCCGCCAGGACGCGAGAAGATGCCGATTTCCCGGACGAAGCTGTCCCAGTTCTCGTTCCTGCAGCGCGTTGTAGAAGCGGCTGTTCCACTGGTTCAGCAGCACGTCGATCCCGACCAGCGCAAGTTCGATCGATGATCACCGCCGCGAGCAGCCCGCGGCCGGCCCATTTGTCCTCGGAACGGAAATAGGGCGCGGCGATCCGCCATACGGTCGCGAGCGTCGAGCGGATGTTGTTCACAGATTGTCGTCTCCGGGAAGATGGCCTGCAAGGCCTGAAAAATGGAAGAATTGAGATGATCTAGACTAAAGTCGTAGGTTTCGTGTCCTGCGTCGGCTTGTCGCGGCCTGCGAGTCAACCCTAGCATGGCGGCAACGGCGAGGGGCGGGGGCCTTCACACTTCGCGAGGTTGTGAGCGGATCTTGGCGAGGCCAGATTCGCGGCTGATTTCGCGCATTGCTGAGACTCCCGCGATCACGCCAGGCACGCCTGACCGCCCACGCTGGCCGGCGCGCCGCATAATGGCGTGGGGAGGAATCGCAATGTGGAATCAAATCTATAATCCGCTCGGCAATGCGACGCTGTCGACCGTCGCCGCCGCTATTCCCGTGGTCACGCTTCTGGTGTTGATCGCCAGCGGCAAGGTCAAGGCGCATATCGCGGCCCTCATCGCGCTGATCGTCGCCAATATCATCACGATTTTCATTATACACCATGCCTGCCGACGATGTCGGTCAGGGCATCGCTGCTCGGCGTGGTGGTCGGCTTCTTTCCGATCGGCTGGATCGTCCTCAACGTCATCTTCCTTTATCGCATCACGGTCGAGACCGGACGATTCGAACTGCTGAAGCGCGCCATCGGCGGCGTCACCAGCCGACCGCCGCCTGCAACTGCTGCTGATCGCATTTGCGTTCGGCGCATTCTTCGAAGGCGCATCCGGCTTCGGAACGCCGGTCGCGATCACCGGCGCAGTTTTGATCGGTCTCGGCTTCTCGCCGCTGGCGGCCTCCGGCCTGTCGCTGATCGCCAATACCGCGCCCGGTTGCCTATGGCGCGCTCGGCACGCCGATCCAGGGCCTCGCCTCGCGTCACCGGCCTCGATCCCTACATCCTCGGTGCGATGGTCGGGCGGCAGTTGCCGTTCTTCTCGCTGATCGTGCCGTTCTGGCTGATCTGGGCGTTCGCGGGCTGGCGCGGCATGATGCGACGATCTGGCCGGCCATCCTGGTCACCGGCGTGTCGTTCGCGATCCCGCAATTCGTGATCTCGAACTTCATCAACCCCTGGATCGTCGACATCGGCGCGTCGCTGATCTCGATGGGCTGCCTGATCCTGTTCCTCAAGGTCTGGCAGCCCAGGGAGCTCTGGCTGTCGCCGGCGCTGCGCGGCAGGGATGAATCGGCCGCGACGATGGCCGCGCCGAAGCCCATGGACAAGACACCGCTGACCCAGGCGCAGCTGTGGAGCGCGCTGCTGCCATGGATCATCGTCTGCGTGGTGATGCTGATCTGGGGCAATGGCGCGTTCAAGACCTGGGCGAATTCGATCTTCGTCTGGAACTACCAGGTCCCCGAACTGCGACAACATGATCAACAAGGTGCCGCCGGTGGCGCCAAAGCCGACGCCGGAACGCGCCGTGTTCGGCTTCACCTAGCTGTCGTTCACCGGCTCCGGCATGCTGATCGCGGCGATCATCTCCGGCTTCCTGATGGGCTTCTCGCCGGCCAGGATGATTGCGGAGTATGGCCGCACCATCAAGCTGTGCGCGATCTCGCTGATCACGATCTCGGCGATGCTGGCGATCGGCACGCTGACCCGGCTGTCCGGGCGTCGACGCGACGCTCGGTCTCGCGCTTCGCCGCGACCGGCGTGCTCTATCCCTTCTTCGGCACGCTGCTCGGCTGGCTGGGCGTGGCGCTGACGGGCTCGGACACCGCCTCCAACGTGCTGTTCGGCAACCTGCAGAAGATCACCTCCGAGCAGCTCGGCCTGTCGCCGATCCTGATGGCCGCCGCCAACTCGTCCGGCGGCGTGATGGGCAAGATGATCGACGCGCAGTCGATCGTCGTCGCCTCCACCGCCACCAACTGGTACGGCCACGAAGGCTACGATCCTGCGCTACGTGTTCCGGCATTCGATCGTGCTGGCGTGCCTTGGTCGGCGTTCTGGTGATGCTGCAGGCCTATGTCTATCCGTTCACGGCGATGGTCTTGAAGTAGCAGGTCGATTCCGACCAAAGGTTGCGAAAAATCCCCGCGGCCGATCGCCCGCGGGGATTTGTTTGTGAGCCGACAATTTGTGTGGCGGCCGATCCGCGCAGGGTCATGCCTGCCTATCGCGCGCGACCGCGCAAAAACGAATCCGGCTTTTGTGGGACAAACGTCTTCGTCGCGTCCGGAACATCGCGCATTTAAATTATTGGCAAGCGCGCATGATCTTTTCGCCAAACCGCTCACACTTTGGCGGATCATGCTGCTAGAGCGGGATGACTTTTCTTCGAATCGTCATCCCGCTCTATCTTTTTGTTTGAGCATGATTCTCGGAAAACCGGCACCCACTTTTCCGGATCATGCTATAGAACGGCTGCGCGGCTGTGGGTACAGGAAAAGTTCGAGGAGTTGCATGCTTTTGGCGACAAGATTTTGGCGGCAGGCCGCGGTAGTGCTGGTGCTGGCAGCGGCCAGCCTTTCAACCCATCCCGGCCCGCGCCGATGACGAGTTTCCGTTTGGGTTGGAGATGACACTGGACGCGGCGCGTCAGCCCGGATCGAAGCGGCTTCCGACGCTGGACATCGGCGACAGCGGAGAGGCCACGCTCGAACTGTGGTGCAAGGGCGGCAAGGGCCAGTTTTCAGTTGCCGGCAACACCGTGATCTTTGTCGCTGGTCCGTTGGAAGATCGCGCCTGCCCACCGGCGCGGGCGCAGGCCGACGACGAACTGGTCGCAGCATTGAGACGAGGCCGCGACCTGGAAGCGGCAGGGCGATTTCGTTTCATTCATCGGAACGAAACCGCTGCGCTTCCGTCTGAACACCAATTGAGTTTTTCAGCCCTCGCGCAAGATCATGTCGGCGCAGGCGCCGGCGGATTGCACAACCCCGCTATAGCCGCCGAAACCCGCATAGGCTGACGCCAGATAAACCCCGGGCACCGCCGTGCGCGGCGAAGCGCACCGGGACGCGCCAGATCGAGCGTGGCGGCGTCGGCGCGAACCCGTAGACCGCGCCGTCGGGCGCATTGAGATATTGCCGCACCGACAGCGCGGTATTGAACGACGACGCCACCACGGCGTCGGCGAGGCCCGGATAAACCGAAGAGAGATAGCCGACGATCGCCTGCTGCCATCGCCCGCGCTTTTCGCGATAGGCGTCCATGTCCGAACTGTCCCAATTCGACAGCTGGTCGGGCCCACAGATCAACAGCACATAGGGCGGCGCGGGCACCCGGAATCGATCGCGGCGTAATCGACGATCGACATCGGCGGCATTTGTTTCCCGGGTTCCTCCGCCATCAGTGCTGTGCCTTGCGCATAGTCGGACAGCCGCGCCATTTCCGGCGGCAGCAGCTGCGTCGAATAGGCCGAGAACCCGAATTCGCGCGGCGGTTTCGACAGGCCGAGCGTGAGCGCGAACAGCGAAATCGATGGCATGTGCCGCCGGTCGTGTTTCGGTCAATTTTTCCGCGGCCGCCGCGGGCATCAATGGCGCCAGCGCGGCAGGCGCGGCATTGCCGACGATCCGTACGCACTCCACCACCTGGGCATCGGTTCCATCGCGCGCGGTGTGCGTGACCGTGCTCGAATGGCCTTGCAGATCCGGGACGATGCCGCTGACGACGCGGCGCACCAGCACTTCGCCGCCGGCCACCTTGATGGCGCGGGCAAGCGCGCTGGAGAGCCGTTGCGAACCGCCTTGCACGTAACGGCCGCCGCTCAGGAGATAGCTTCCCTGCGCGATCGCAAAGAACACCCACCACAGCGCCGCGGGTCGTCGTGATAATAGGAAAGATTGGCCGCCAGCGCGCATTTGACGGCTTCGTTGTCGCCGAAGACCCGGGTCAGCTTTTGCGACAGCGACAGGCGCCAGTCGGGGACCGCAGGATAACAGTTTCAACAGGGCGCCGAGAGCTTCGCGCGGCTTTCTGAAGGCGCCGCTGCCTTGCGAGAGCGTGCCCACCGCGGACGCGATGCGCTCCATTTCTTCCAGCAGTTGATCGATTCCGGCGCGGGCTTCCGGGAAGCGCTCCGATCAGGCGCGCGCCGCGCCGCATCGAAATTGTCCGGAAGCAAGAATGGCTGGTCGAGCGGACCGCCGCGCGCTTCGTAAAACGCGCCGACCGGGATCCATTTGACGGCGTCGATGACGCCGGCGCGCGTCAGCGCGCGATGTTTCGGATCGCGGGGATCGTGCGGATCGCTGGTTTGATGCAACGAGCCCTCGACGAACAGGTCGCCGGACTTGTAGCTCGACGCCGCGCCGCCAACCGAGTTGCTGCGCTCGATGACAAGCACCTTGCGGCCCGGCGCGCGCGAGGATCGCGCCGGCTCGTCAAGCTTCCAAGGCCGGCGCCGATCACCACTACGTCATAGCGCGCCATTGAAACCCTGAAAGCCCTTGGCCGGATACGCCTTGTTCATTGCCGCTATGGTGTGGCATGTCAAATGCATGGGTTGCATGGTGAGGGTGCGTCGGAAGCTGGCCGCGGGATTGATCGACGGCGCTATTTCCAGACCGACTTGTCCGCATCCCAGCGCTGGGCCTTGAACTGCCTTCGCCAGCGCATCGACCGAGCCGTTGTCGTCCTTTGCTTGCTCGCCTTCCTCGTCGCCGCTGGACTCCTCGGTCAGATTGCAGCTTTGGGCCCGCGGTTTCGTCCGCGGTCGTGATCACCGGGACTCGCCGATCCACAGCATCAGCCGGTCGGACGCGCCCGGCTTGTCCGGCGACACCAGCGCGGTGACCTCGATACTGTCTCGGTGAGGCGCGAGCGGCGGGATAGACCTGGCTCGGCCGCTTGAAGCGTCAGTTTCAGCTTTCCGGTATTGGCGTTCCATGTCGTCGACTGACGGCTTTGGCCGAAAGCGTTTTGGTCAGCACGTCTGACGATCGCCGACGCGATCTTGTCCTTGTTGAGCTTGTCGCCGTCGCGCCATTCGGCGGCGGCAAAGCGGATCGTGCGGTCCATCTCCACGACGCCGCTGGTCCAGCCGGCGGCGACCACGCCGGGCATCGATCTGGCCTTCGCAATCAGCGCCGCGGCGCGCTCCGGATCGGCCGTGAGGTTGATGGTCTGCTCGCCGGCGCGCAGCGCATCGCAGGAGACGGCGAGGCTGCTCGAGCCGAACCTCGACGGCCTCGCCCTTCAGGCTCTTCAGGAAATCCAGCGCCGCCTCGAGCTTGACCTGCACGCCGATCGCTTCCGGCGAAACTTCGGTAAAATCCTTCGGCGCCGCCGTGATGCCGTCGTCGGTGGTCTGGTTGTCCAGAAATTCCTTCTCGCTGAGATCGGAATTGTCCGTCGAGGTCACCTCGGTCACGGTCTGGCCGACGCTGATCTGGCCGCTGGAATTCGAAGGTGTCGCCGGTCGGCTTGCGCAGCAGTTTCACGGTGACCGGCAATTTGTCGCCGAGGCTCTGCGTGGTGCCGGTCAGGGTCTGGCCGTTGACCGTGAGGTTGGCGACGAAGCGGTCCTTGCGGTCGGAGCCTTTCTCGGCCGGATAGCAGACGTCGAGCACCGCCGACGGTGACGTTCTTGCCCTGGCGGGTTTCCTTCAGGACGACGTCGGCATTGCCGTCCATCAAGCCGTCGATCGACGGTGAAATACCGTGACTCTCGTTGGCGCCCGGCGCGGTCTTGGACGGGAGCTTCATTTGGGCGAAGGCGAGGTCCGGACGAGGCCGTCATCAGACCGAGCAGGCAGAAGCAGAAGCGCGCGCATGTGAAATTCCTCGAAAGACAGAGATCGGGCGGTGTCGTCAAGCCGTCCTCGATCCGGCGGATCGAAACCAGGCGCGAGGCCTTCACTAGCAAACCTCGGCACTCTTCGCCAAAAGAAGGCCGCCCGGAGGCGGCCTGCGTCGATCGGCAATGCGCGGGCAGCCGGCGGCCTCTAGAACCCCATGCCGCCCATTCCACCCATGCCGCCGCCACCGCCGGGCATCGGCGGCGCCGGCTTCCTTCGGCAGTTCGGCGACCATGGCTTCGGTGGTCACCAGCAGGCCGGCGACCGACGCCGCGTCCTGCAGCGCGGTGCGCACCACCTTGGCCGGGTCGATGATGCCCTTGTCGACCATGTCGACATATTCCTCGGTCTGGGCGTCGAAGCCGAAGGTCTCCGACTTGTTCTCGAGGATCTTGCCGACCACGATCGAGCCCTCGACGCCGGCGTTCTCGGCGATCTGGCGGACCGGAGCTTCCAGCGCCTTCAGCACGATGTTGATGCCGGCCTGGACGTCGGAATTGTCGTTGGTGGATGCGGCCGACCGCCTTCTTGGCGCGCAGCAGCGCGACGCCGCCGCCCGGCACGATGCCTTCCTGCGACCGCCGCGCGGGTGGCGTTGAGCGCGTCCTCGACGCGGTCCTTCTTCTCCTTGACCTCGATCTCGGTCGCGCCGCCGACGCGGATCACCGCGACGCCGCCGGCGAGCTTGGCCAGACGCTCCTGCAGCTTCTCGCGGTCGTAGTCCGAGGTGGTCTCCTCGATCTGCGCCTTGATCTGGCCGACGCGGGCTTCGATGTCCTTCTTCTTGCCGGCGCCGCTCGACGATCGTGGTGTTTTCCTTGTCGATCACGACCTTGCTTGGCGCGGCCGAGCATGCTGACGGTGACGCTTTCGAGCTTCATGCCGAGTTCATCGGAGATCAGCTGGCCGCCGGTCAGGATCGCGATGTCTTCCAGCATCGCCTTGCGGCGATCGCCGAAGCCCGGCGCCTTGACGGCGGCGACCTTCAGGCCGCCGCGCAGGCTGGTTGACCACCAGCGTCGCCAGCGCCTCGCCCTCGACGTCCTCGGCGATGATCAGCAGCGGCTTGCCGGACTGCACCACCGCTTCCAGCACCGGCAGCATCGCCTGCAGGCCGGAGAGCTTCTTCTCGTGCAGCAGCACGTAGACGTCCTCGAGCTCGGCCGTCATCTTCTCGGCGTTGGTGATGAAGTAGGGCGAGAGGTAGCCGCGGTCGAACTTCATGCCCTCGACGATGTCGACTTCGGTCTCGAGCGACTTGTTCTCCTCGACCGTGATGACGCCCTCATTGCCGACCTTCTGCATCGCCTGCGCGATCATCTTGCCGATCGCGGTGTCGCCGTTGGACGAGATGGTGCCGACCTGGGCGACTTCGGACGACGAGGCGACCGGCTTGGCGCGCTTCTCGATGTCCTTGACCACGGCGCGCGACCGCGATGTCGATGCCGCGCTTCAGGTCCATCGGGTTCATGCCGGCGGCGACCGACTTGGCGCCTTCGCGCACGATCGCCTGCGCCAGCACGGTCGCGGTGGTGGTGCCGTCGCCGGCGGTGTCGTTGGTCTTCGAGGCGACTTCGCGCACCATCTGCGCGCCCATGTTCTCGAACTTGTCCTCGAGCTCGATTTCCTTGGCGACGGTGACGCCGTCCTTGGTGATGCGCGGCGCGCCGAAGCTCTTGTCGATCACGACGTTGCGGCCCTTGGGGCCGAGCGTCACCTTCACCGCGTTGGCGAGAATGTCGACGCCGCGCAGCATGCGGTCGCGCGCGTCGCCGGAAAATTTAACGTCTTTGGCAGCCATGTTGTTGACTCCTGATGATTGATAGGTCCTGGCATCCTTGATCGTCATTGCCGGGCCTGACTCGGCAATCCATCGCGTCTTCGAAGAGGATGGATGCCCGGATCAGAGTCCGCGCATCGACGACGGCAGCGCTGCGGCCTCCTCAGGATGAGGTGCATGCGTCAGCGCGAGCACGCCCATGATGTCGGCTCTCCTTCATGATCAGGAGTTCCTCGCCGTCGAGCTTGACCTCGGTGCCCGACCATTTGCCGAACAGCACGCGGTCGCCGACCTTGAGGTCGATCGGGATCAGCTTGCCGGCTTCGTCGCGGCCGCCCGGGCCGACGGCGGTGATTTCGCCCTGCGAGGGCTTTTCCTTGGCGCTGTCGGGAATGATGATGCCGCCCTTGGTCTTCTCTTCGGCATCGATACGCTTGACCACGACGCGGTCATGCAGCGGACGGAATTTGGATTTAGCCATGACGTTTCCCTTTGGAAGGCTTGGTTTCAGGTCTGGTTGCCATCGAAAGTGGCGCGGAATGCCGGGCGTATTCGACGCCGCCAGGGGCAGGACAGCTCGCATCCTTAGCAATCGTCGTATTTGAGTGCTAATCGTGCGGCCGGGGAATATGGCTTGGCGCCGATCCTGTCAAGCAAACAGGGGGTTAAGTCCTTGGTGAGGCCAATATAGGATGCTGCCACGGAAACCAAATCGGAGCAGCGGCGTAATTTAACGGACGTCATTGCTCCGGCAGGCGTTTTGCGCTTGGCTGCGATGGACGGGAGCGGCCACGAATTTGCTCGAGGGGAATGCCGATGATCAGGTCACGTAACGCGCGTACGGTTGCCAATCTGGCGATCGCCTCGGCGCTGACGATATTCCTGGGGGCGTGCAGCAGCATGAGCCTGCCGTCGTTGTCGTCAGTCTCGGCGCCGGACGCCGAGCCCGGCGTGGCGCCCGAAATGCCGGCGACCATCCGCGCCGACGAGATCGTCGGCCGCTGGGGCCTCGCCTCGTTCCAGAATCCCAACGACCGCGCCGCGCACCGAAGCCGCGGCGCGGTCGCAGTGCAAGCAGCCTTACGTGATCGGCGCCGGCACCTCCGGCGGCGTCGATCATGCATCTGGCCGACCAGGCGACCCCGCAGGAACTGCGCCTCAAGGGCAGCCCGAGCGGCAAGAACTATATCGGTCCGCCGGGCCCGACGCCGGCGGCGAGCAGGACCGCGAGATCGTCTCGTTCGACGGCCGCGTGCTGGTCACCCGCTTCATCGACAAGGATGCCGCGGTCCGTTACGGCAACATGGTCTACGTCCGCTGCGCGCCGCGGGCGTGAGTCGCGGTACCTTGCCCGTCATGCCTGCGAAGGCGGGCATCCGAGTACGCCGCGTGCCTCACCGCTGAATTGCTGACGTCTCTGGAATACTGGATCGTCCGCCCCAGTGCGCAGTTGCGCGCAAGGCGGACGATGACGTAGCGGACGGACGCCCGATGACTAACGCCGGCGATCGCTGCCGGCGTTTGTCTAGTCTGCGTTGACCGGCTCGAACTCAGTCGAACAGCGCGTCGATGTCGTTCTGCGAGGCGTGACCGGCGTCGCCGTCCAGCTTCGGACCGTTCAGCAGCCGGGCGTCGCCTTCGCGGTCGTCGACGATCGGCGGGCGCGTGCGCCTTGATGGCATCGACGCCACCCCAGATGTCCATCATGACGATGATGTGGTTTTCGATGAATTTCATCGTGGTCATCACCTTGCTGATGCGCTGACCGGTCAGATCCTGGAAATTGCAGGCCTCGAAGATCGAGACGACGCGTTCCTGGATTTCCTCGCTGAGCAGCTTCTGCTGATCCGGCGAGATGTCACCTTGGACAGCGCGGTCGCGGCCTGGTCGATCGCCTCGGCGGCCTCCAGAATCTGCTGGGTGGCCTGCTTCGGTGCCGCCGACCACGGCGCCGAGCTCGCCATTGACCTTGGCCATTTCCTCGCCGTCGAAGCTCTTGCCGTGCAGGACCGCGATTTCGCGCTTGGTGCGGTTGATGGCGTCGTGAATGAGGTCGAGCTCGACCTTGAGTTTCTCGCATTGCTCGATCTGGGCGCGATAGGTTTCCAGCAGCGCATGGGCCTCGGCGATCTCGCGCGGTGATCGACGTGCCGACGGTCCGCTGCCACGTCGCGCCGTGGCCGGAGCCGCGCCATCTGGGCGCGGATGGCGCGCAGTTCGGTCATGATCTCGCGATGCATCGGGCCGATATCGCCGTCATCGACCGGCAGGCGATCGGCATGTCGCCGACGAATGAGCTTGTTCGATACGAAAACGTTTGCGATTGAACCGGCATGAGATTTTTCCTGACCTTCACTTCCGTCATGTTTTAGACCGATGCGATTTAACGTGAGGTTCACGCCGGAACATCTTCGTGGCGAGGCTTGCCTGCGTGCCGCACACCAACGATTAACCATGCGCTGGCGCGCGTTCACTCGAAAATAAACGCTACCGGCCAAAACCGCGCGCGAATTGGCGACGTGGTGAATCGAAACGGCCGTTTCTGTTTACCAAACCGATGCGGTTTTGATTTGTAATTGGTGGCGTGCAAGCGGCGCTGCATCGAGCCGCCGGCAACCCGCAGTGACGAAACAGTACAGAGTACGTCGATGTTCAAAAAATGTCTCTTGCGCTCCTTGCCGAGCGTGTCTTGCTTTGTGCGCCGGACTTCAGTCAGGCCGCAGCGATCGAAGCCACGCCGCTTGCCGAACCCACCGTGATCTACGCCGCGAGCCGCGCGCAGCCGCGCGCCGGTGCGAACGGCTTCTGCCGAGCGCTCGCAGATGGGCGGCGGCTTCATCGAATTCCTGTTCGGCGATGGACGCCGCAGGGCGGGCGCTATCAGCGGGAGCCGGCCTATCAGCCGCAGCCCGATTACGATGCGGCGGCGGCGCTCGTTGCTGCCGCCGATGGATCCGCAGCAGTCGATGCGCCAGCAGGAAGATGACAGCGAGCCCGCGCAGCGCTCCGTTCGATCCGAGATTCGAGAAGCAGCTGGTCGAGTATCACGGCAAGGAAAGCCCGGCACCATCGTCGATCGATACGCCCGAACAAGTTCCTGTTCCTGGTGCAGGGCGACGGCAAGGCGATGCGCTACGGCATCGGCGTCGGCCGGCCCGGCTTCACCTGGTCGGGCGTCAAGCAGATTTCCGCGAAGAAGGAATGGCCGGCCTGGACGCCGCCGCCGGAAATGCTGGCGCGGCGCCCCGATCTGCCGCGGCACATGGAAGGCGGCCCGCAAAATCCGCTCGGCGCGCGCGCGATGTATCTGGGATCGTCGCTCTATCGCATCCACGGCTCCAACGAGCCCTGGACCATCGGCACCAACGTGTCGTCCGGCTGCATCCGGATGCGCAATGAGGACGTGATCGATCTCTACGGCCGCGTCAACGTCGGCGCCAGGGTCGTCGTGATCTGATTTCCGTCTGAACGTGTTCTGCCAGACAGACAACGTGCCGCTCGCGGATCTGACCGCGCAGGCCGCGGAGTATTGCGTTCGCAGGACGACGGCAAGTGATCACGGCCGCTGATCGGGCGGCCGTTCTCTTTTCAAACGCGGCGTTCGTCACGCGTAATCGCTGTCGCCATCGCCATCGTCGCCGTCGAAGCCGTCGGAATCGTGATCGGTGTCGTCGATCGTCATCGTTCGAGGCAGAATCGAAGCAATCCCTGCGCGCGAACCATCGTTGTCGTCGGCGCGCACGGCCGGACGAACCGATGTCGTTGATCCCGGCGTCGCGCGCCAGATCGCTGCCGGACTGATCGCTCCACGGCCTGCGGTCTTCAACTCCGCCGCCATGGCCGGCGGTGTCGCCGAAGCTCTGCTGGTGGCTGCCGCCGCCCATCATCGAGCGGATGCTGCCGAGCCAGCAGCGATCCGCCGACCACGCCGGCCGCGGCTGCCGCCGCGGTTCCGAGGAACGAGCCGCCACCGCCGACCGCATGACGGCTGCTGCTGCGGCGCCGCCATACGGCTGGCCGTAGGCCGCCTGACCATATTGTCCCGGGAGGCTGGCGCCTGCTGCAACACCTGGCCGCGTGTTCCATGCCGGACGGCTGCCGCCAGCATCTCGGGCGGCGCGGACGTTCGGCACCGAGCCTGGTCTGGCCATGTGCTGGTTCTGCCCGAAGATCGCGTCGCGCATCGAGATCGAGGAACCCGCCGGATTGAGCGTTGTTCGCCCGCGCCGCCGCTTCCAGTTCCTGGATGCGGCTGTTGGCGCGCTTCAGCGCTTCGTCCTGCAGCAGCGACGGTTTGCACCAGCGCGTAGACGGCATTGGGCGCGTTGCGCAGGCCCTGCATGATCGCTGACATCGCCTCCGGATCGCGCGTGGCGCTCTCCAGCTTGGCGAGCCGGTCGAAAAGATCGTCAATCAATTGGCGTTCTTGCGGTGTCATGGCCCTCTCCTCGCGTCACGTCGTCGAAGCGCGGGCAAGATGTAGGGCGGGCTTTGTGTCGCAAGTAGTGGGTGGCCGAATTAAATTTCTGGTATGCGACAAAACGGCCGGCAGGTTTGTCGAGCGGATATCAGTCCAATGTAACTTTATTCGCCGCCAGCAGTGGCGGGAAATCGCTCGCCTGCCGAGATACGCGTGTTCGCGTCTCGCGCTGGGCGGTGAGCGGATCGAGGCTGACGAGCGTCTCGTCGACGAATCCCGGGTGGCACATCACGAGCCCGCCTTCCGGCAATCCATCGAGGAACTCGCCGCATCAGCACGCCGAAATCGGGCTGTCGAGAAAATCATAGGCGCCGGCAAAGGCGGGATTGAACGGGATACCGGCGCGCGCGGCGCGCTTGCGGAATTGCGCGCTCAGAATGTCGAGCACCAGCGCCTTGGGCGCGCCGAGCCGCCTGGCCAGCGGCTGAGTCGCGTCCGCCCTGGCGGACCCAGGCGCTGGGCGCGGCTTCCTTCACCGCCGCGCAGGAAGGCGTCGCGCACCTGCGGAAACAGCTGCGCGTGCTGGTGGCCGTCGACGAAATCAGGCGCGCGGCCGAACAGTTCCTTGAAGGCCGCGAGCTGCACCAGCAGTTCGTCCTCGGATCGATCTCCGGATCGAGCCGCCGCAACAGGCCCGATCGCAGCAGGTTCGGAAACGGCAGGAACAAGCCGCCATCGAGCGGCCGGAAATGCATCGTCAGCGGACGAAACGGCGCCGTCAAGCGTCGCGTGCAGGCCGATCGCGCAACGCGGGCTGTTCGCGGCGGCGTCCTGCAGCGCGGCGACCTCGTCGCGGCCGATCGCTGGCCCGACCACCATCACCGAGGTGGCATTGAGACGGCCGCGGTCGATCAGATCGCGAATGGCGCGGTTGACGCCCTCGGCCGAGACCGTAATCGTCGGCGCACAGCCAGATCCGGCGCAGCGCGCGGCGTCGTTCATTCGGCGGCGGTCCGCTCGGCTGGCGCTCGCCGACGTCTCGCCGTCGGCGCGCTTCTCGGAGTGCTCGGCGACGAAATAGATCGGACGCGCCTTCAGCTCGGACAGGATCTTGCCGATATATTCGCCGACGATGCCGATCATGATGAGCTGCACGCCGCCGATCGTCATCAGGCCGATCACCAGCGAGGGATAGCCGGGGACCTGCTTTGCCGGTGGTCCAGGCCTCCCAGAGGATCGATCAGGCCGAACAGGAAGGCGGCTGACGCGCGAGCAGCACGCCGAGCAGGCTCGCAAAGCGCAGCGGCGCCACCGAGAACGACGTCAGTCCCTCGATCGACAAGCCCGACCAGCCGGCCCGGGCTGAAGGTGGTGACGCCGTGCGCGCGTGGCGCCGGTTCGTAGTCGACGCGGATCTGGCGGAAGCCGATCCAGCTCGCCAGGCCCTTGAAGAAGCGGTTGCGCTCGGGAAGCTGGCGCAGCGCCGCTGCGCGCGCGCGGCGACAGCAGGCGGAAGTCGCCGGCATCCTCGGGGATCTTCTGCCGTGCGCCCCAATTGATCAGCGCGTAGAAGCCGTGCACCGCATGCGCGGCGCAGGAACGATTCATTGTCGCGATGCGCCTTCGCCGTATAGACCACGTCGTAGCCGTCATCGATCCAGTGACGCGACCAGTTTCTCGACCAGATCAGGCGGATGCTGGCCGTCGCCGTCCATGAACAGTACCGCGCCGCGCCGGGCATGGTCCAGCCCCGCCATCAGCGCGGCTTCCTTGCCGAAATTGCGCGACAGCGACACCACCTGCACGTCGAGCGCGTCGGCCGCTGAGCGCGCGCGCGATCGCCAGCGTGGCGTCGGCGCTGCCGTCGTCGACATAGACCACCTCGCTGGCGAGGCCGTAGCGCTGCCTGCAGCGTGCTGGCCAGGCCGACCAGCCGCTCGTGCAGCAATGCCAGCCCGGCCGCCTCGTTGTACAGCGGCACGACAATCGACAGGCCCTGCGCCGCGGCGCTCGGCCGCGGTGGTCGACAGGCCGGAAACGTCAGAGCCGAGCGTCATCGATCAGGTTCCAAATCATCCACACGCAGCATATGCTACCCGCCGCCAGCTGTCGCAACGATGAACGAAACGGCAGCCTTATTGCCGCAAGAACGCCTCGAGCCTGGCGAACAGCGGGTTTTCGCGGTCGAGCACGTAGTCGAGCGAGGCCACCGAAACCGTGTCGGCGCCATGGTCGCGCAGGAAGCTGCCGAGCGCGTAAAGCTGCATCGGCGGGCAGTGCAGCGTCAGCATGCCCGACGAGGTCGGCCCGCCGAACGGCGTCACCACGCCGAAGCGGTTGTGCGCCTCCGGCCAGCAGCGCGTCGTTGCAGCCGGCAAAGCGGGTGCGGACTTCGCGGTATTTGCTGGCGCGGGCGCGGGCTGCGATGTGATCGAGGATGACGCGCGCGGTCTCGCGGGCCTCAGCCGACCAGTCGGCATCCCGCGACGCCACGAGGTTGGCCTGGCTGCGCAGGATCACGCCGTCGTCGAGCACCTTGAGGCCGTTGGCGGCAAGCGTCGCGCCCGGTGGTCGTGATGTCGACGATCATCTCGGCGGTGCCGACGGCGGGCGCGCCTTCGGTGGCGCCGGCGCTTTCGACGATGCGGTAATCGACCACGCCGTGGGCGGCGAAGAAGTTCCGCGTCAGGTTGATGTATTTGGTCGCGACCCGCATCCGCCGGTTATGCTGCGCGCGGAAACCGGTGGTGACGTCGTCGAGATCGGCCATGGTGCGGACGTCGATCCAGGCCTGCGGCACCGCGACCACGACATTGGCGCTGCCGAAGCCGAGATTGTCGATCAGCAGTACGCGCTTGTCGGCGTCCGCAATGCTTTCGCGCACCAGATCCTCGCCGGTGACGCCGAGATGCACCATGCCGCGCGCCAGCTGCGAGGCGATCTCGCTCGCCGAGAGATAGGCGATCTCGACATTGTCGAGGCCGGAGATCGTGCCGCGATAGTCGCGGGCGCCGCGCGGCTTCGCCAGCGCAAGCCCGGCGCGCGTGAAAAACGCCTCGGCGTTTTCCTGCAGGCGGCCCTTGGAGGGAACGGCGAGAACGAAGGGCGCGTCATGACGGCGCTCCCTTGCGCGAGCGGTCTTGCGCTGAGCTGCGTCAGGGCTTCGATCCAGACCGAGAATCCGACCGCCGGGATCGGCGTCGGCGACGCCGAGCTGGGTCATCAGGCCATCATAGCGCCCGCCCGCCACCAGCGGTTCGACGCCATTGCCCAGGTTTGCCTTGCGTGCAGTTCGAATTCGAAGCCGGTGTAATAATCGAGGCCGCGCGCCGAACGAGGTGGAAAAGCGCGTCAGGCGTGGTGTCGATGCGCGCGCGCGGCCATGAAGCCGACGCGGCTTTCGAGCTGATCGATCGCGGCCGCGAGATCGAGTTTGGCGTCGGCGGCCAGCGCGCGCAATTGCGCGACCGCATCGTCGGGGTCGCCCGCGATCGCGAGGAAGCGCTTGATGATCGCGAGCGCGTCGCGCGGCAGCGCGCCGCCCTTCAGCGTCGACTGTTCGAGGAAGCGGTCGGCGATTTCGGCAACCGTGCGGCCGCCGACATTGGTGGTGCCGGCGATCGACATCAGGTCGGTCACCAGCGCCAGCGCCGCCTTGCGGTCGGAGCCGGCAAGGGCTGCCAGCACGCCCTCATATTCGTTGCGGCCGGGCGCGGTCGCGAGCGTCAGCCGCTCGATATCGTCGGTGAGGCTGACCTTGCGGTTGAAATCCTTGATCAGCCGCCGCCGCCAGACCGGGTAGAGATCGAGCGCGTCGATCAGCGCGGTGAACAGCGCGACGTCGCCGGTGCGGATTTCGACATCGTTCAATCCGAACGCGGAGGTCGCTTCGAGCGCCAGCGCCAGCATTTCCGCATCCGCCGCGGCGCGGTCCTGCCGGCCGAAGGATTCGATGCCGGCCTGCAGGAATTCGCTCGGCCGGCCGCCGCGATAGCGAAACACCGGCCCGAGATAGCTGAAGCCCGCGGGCTGGCCGGCGCGGCCGGAGGCGAGATAATCCCGCGCCACCGGAATGGTGAGGTCGGGGCGCAGGCAGAGTTCCTCGCCGCTGACGCGTCGGTGGTCAGATAAAGGCTCTTGCGGATGTCCTCGCCGGAGAGGTCGAGGAACGGCTCGGCCGGCTGCAGGATCGCCGGGTTCGGCCTGGACGTAGCCGGCCTGCGCAAACGACAATAGCAGCGCGTCCGCCCAGGCGGCGGATCCGGCAGCACCTCTGACGGCGGCGGTCACGGTCATTTCGACGTCCAAATATCCGGAAAAACCGGGTTCCAGGGTTGTTCGAGGTCCCTAGAGGTTCCGAGGCTTCGTTGGCGCAGGCCTTAGCATGGCCGGGGCGGCGTTTCGACAGGGATTGGCCAACTGACTTAATGCAGGCCAAGAGTGGCTTAATGCGGAGGCCTCAGCGGCTGTGGCCGCGACCGGCTATCCCGGCCCCGTCCAGTCGCCCAGCGCGGCCTGCACCAGCGCCAGCGCCGCGACGCCGGCGGTATCCGCGCGCAGGATCCGGGGCCCAAGCGACAGCCGCAGCGTTCGCGGCTGCCGCAGCAGCAGCGCGCGTTCTTCCTCGGCAAATCCGCCCTCGGGGCCGATCAGGACGTCGATCCCGTCGGTCGCGGATCAGTCCCTGTTGCAGCGCCTGCAGCGGGATATGCCGATGTCCGCCGCCTCGTCGCAGAACACCAGCAGGCGGCTGGTCTCGCGCTCGCTCGAGATAGCGATCGAGCGCGACCGGCTCGGCGACCGCGGCAAGGCTCAGGATGCCGCATTGCTCGGCGGCCTCGATGACATTGGCGCGCATCCGCTCGCCGTTGACCCGCGAGACCTGGGTGATGCGCGTCAACACCGGCTGCAGCGCCGAGGCACCCATCTCGACCGCCTTCTGCACCATGTAGTCGAGCCGGGCGTGTTTCAGCGGCGCAAAGACATAGGCGATGTCGGGCAGGCGATCCTGCGGCCGGGTCCGGGCGACGATGCTTCAGACTGTCGGGCCGCTTGCGGCCTGCGATCTGCGCCTGCCATTCGCCGTCGCGGCCGTTGAACACCAGGATGGTTTCGCCGGCGGAAAGCCGCAGCACGTTGCCGAGATAATTGCTCTGGTTGCGCTCCAGCGCGATTCGTCTCGCCCTCGCGCAAGGCGGCATCGACGAACAGGCGGGGCGCGCGAAAATCGAGTTCAGGCATCGGTCAGATGTTCCGTTTCCGGGCGCTTTTAGCCCAAAGCGCTAGAATCTGGAGCTATTTTTGGCATTCCGGCGCGGCCCTGCGCCGCGCTGCTGCCCAAATCAACGGGTTGTTAAGCGTCGGCAGGAATCGTAAAAGGCCCATCGCAAATCGCGCTTCGTTCGGAAGACGTTGGGGCCTGCCTGACCTCGCCGGAGAACCACCTTTGATGATCCGCCGCCTGATTGTGCCGCTGACCGCTGCCATCGTGACCGTTCACGCCGGGCAAGTGCTTTGCGCAGGGCGCGTTTCCGGCGCCGTTGCCCAACCAGAGCCGCACCTGCAAATGCTTCGCCGTTTCCGCCGGTGAACGGCGCTGCGCCATCGGCCGTCGGTCGGCGCGCCGTCGGCCGTTCCCGTCGCAGCGGTGCCGCACCGGTTTCCGGACGGCGTTCGAGCGCGGACCGGCCGCCGCCGGCGCAGGCGGTGCGGCGGACGCCTGCATGAAGGGTTTCGTCCCTTGCGCGAAGAAGCCGAGCGGCGCGGCAAGCTGATCAAGGCCGCGAGCGACCGGCAAGGCGCCGCCGGACGAGGCCTGCAAGCTGATCAGAAATTTCGGCCAGGCCGAAATCGAAGATGATCAAATATGTCGAGACCAACTCGGCCAAATGCGGAATTCCGCCGCAGATCGCCGACCAGCTCAAGAACGGCCACAAGAACACCGAGAAGATGCAGAAGCAGGTCTGTGCCGTCGCGCAGCAGGCAGCAGCGCGGGGACCGGCCGGTCCGAGCCTCAGCGAAGTGCTGGGCTCTTCGGCGGCGCTCCCGGAGGCGCAGACCGTCAAGAAGGGCGGCAGCACCTTCGATACGCTGAACGGCAACGTTCTCGCGCGATGATCCAGCTCCGATGAGCGACGCGACCGCCCGCGTTGCCGATGCGACCGGCAACTGGGTCGATACGCGCGCGCCGTCCATGGTCGCGGCCCTATTTGCGGCTTTCCCGTTTCGACCGGTCCGATCGGATCGTGGCTGTTGCTGATGCCGTGCTGGTGGTCGGCGGCGCTGGCCGCCGGCATCGCGCGCGACGTCTCGCAATTGCCGCTCGTGATCGTGCTGTTCTTCATCGGCGCCTTTGTCATGCGCGGCGCGGGCTGCACCTGGAACGACATCACCGATCGCGATCTCGACGCGCAGGTCGAGCGGACGCGGTCGCGGCCGATTCCCGGCCGGGCAGGTCAGCGTGGCGCAGGCGTTTGCCTTCCTGGTCCTGCAGGCGCTGATCGGACTTGCTGGTGCTGCTGCAGTTCAACCGCTTCGCGATCGCGACCGGCATCGCCTCGCTCGTCATCGTCGCGGTCTATCCCTTCATGAAGCGCATCACCTGGTGGCCGCAGGTCGTGCTGGGCCTGGCGTTCTCGCTGGGGCGCGCTGATGGGATTTGCCGGTCACGCTCGGGCGGATCGACCTGACCGCGGCTCGTGCTCTATGCACGGCTC